>WNFP01009425.1_pt1 | contig 10286 bp, 6 predicted proteins | sample 5400201 | NCBI WGS metagenome assembly WNFP01 (sample SAMN13153355, study PRJNA577476) | soil metagenome | isolation source: 115 cm saprolite under Madrone tree | place: USA:California | collected 2016-06-14
GCATGGGAGTCTCGCGCAACAACATGTACATGAAGGAGTTGTCGCTGGCACTCTCGCGCTCCTACGGGCCGGGAAGGTACGATCCGCAGTACGAGGAAGGCGGGACCGATTACCCCGTCGGATATGTCCGCTGGACCGAACGGCGCAACATGGAAGCCTTTCTCGATATGCTCGCCGCGGGACAGATAGACGTTACCCCGCTCCTCGAGCATCGGTACGCTATCGAAGAGGGTGCCAAAGCATTCGCCGATCTGAACAGTGGCCTGTACACTGCTATCCTCGAGTACAAGAACGCGCCCGCCGTGCCGCACAGGAGCTTGGCGGCCGTTGCTGTGGCACCACGGCCTCGCCTTGGTGATGAAGTAAGGGTCGGCTGCATCGGCGCCGGCAGTTTCGCAGCGAGCGTAATCCTTCCAAGTCTGCAGTCCATCAAGGGCGTGCGCCTGCAATCGGTAAGCACCATCTCGGGCGCGGGCGCTGCATCGGCGCAGCGCGCTTTCAAGTTTCAGACCGCGGTACAACCCTCGGAACTGCTGCATGACCCCAATGTCGATGCTGTATTCGTCCTGACGCGTCATGACACCCATGCAGCCCTGACAGCCCAGGCACTGCAAGCCGGCAGGCCTGTGTTCGTCGAAAAGCCACTGGCGATGGATCGCGAACAGCTAGCGCAGCTGCAAGACGTCTATGCTGAGCAGTTGCAGGCTGGCCGTGCTCCGTTTGTGATGGCCGGTTTCAACCGCCGGTTTGCACCGTTCACCGATAAAGTCCGCCAGTTCTTCGCCGGCCGGCGTGAGCCCATGATGGTCCACGTGCGTGTAAATGCCGGATTCATTCCCCATGACCATTGGATTCACACTCAGGGCGGCCGCATCGTCGGCGAGTTCTGTCATTTTCTAGATTGGGCGCGTTCTGTGATTGATTCTCCGATTCAAAGCGTGACCGCATCAGGCTTGCCGAACGGGACGAAGTTCGCGCCGGATAACGTCGCGGTCATGGTTAAGTTCGCCGACGGGTCTGTTGCCAATCTCCTTTATCTGGCAAACGGCGACCGCAGCATCCGGAAGGAATTCTTCGAGGTGTTCTGCCAAGGCGCCATTGCGCGGCTGGATGATTTCCGCACACTAGAACTTGCACGCGACGGGAAAGTCCAAACGTTCAAGAGCTCGCAAGACAAGGGCCACCGTCGCGAACTCCAGTTGACCATTGAAGCGGTCCGCGACGGCAAACCGTCGCCCATCTCATTTGAAGAGCTTGTAGAGGTGACCCGGGCAACTTTTCTCGTTGACCAAGCAGTTGCCACTGGGGAGGTCATCCAGTTGAAGGAGTCGCCGCCCTGCGCTGCTCCCGACGCGCCCCTTCCCGAATTACGCGACGCGGAGCGACAACTCTCTGCCGCCAGCGGGGAATGTGCGTGCGCCTGACTAGATCTCTGCAAATATCTGTCCCTTCTCATTCGATCTGGTGAGCTTGTTCTAGGCTGACAGAACAATTTTCATTTCCATGTTCAGTGGCATATCCATACCGGTGCAGCAGCGAACTCTCTCGTTGGAAGGTGTCTTTGTCCTCGTGGGTGCGATTGCCGTTGCCAGCTTTGTCTTGGTACCCGTGGCGGGATTGGCGGTTGTTGGCGGCTGCGTGGCCCTGTGGTTCCTCGTACTGGTCGGTGAGGTGTTTCGCGGAAAAATCGACGGAATACTGTTGTGGTGGGCCGCGGCTCTCCCGCTGGGCCCCTACTTCTTATCATTTCCTCGGGAGCAGTCAATCGTGACGCTGGACCGGGTGGCCATCCTCTTCGCGTTCGCCGGACTGTATTTCGGTAAGCACAGTACGATCGTCAAAATGCCGAGGACGCTACGTCATGCCGGACTTGCTTGGCTGGCCTTCATTGCAGTTGCCGGAATCACGCTCGGAAAATCGTCGACGGTTCTGAACACTGTACACGAACTTTTTGATGGTTTTTTACTACCTTTATTGCTCGGCTGGTGCATCATTTCACGGTTCGATGTTCGTCGCCGGCTCCCTACGCTACATACGGCCGTGTGCATCTCCTCAATCATCTGCGCAGCCGTGGCGGCCGCCGAAATCGTCACAGTGCAGGATTTGCTCCCCAATGGAAGTTCTGTAATGTTCTATGCGGGCGGCATCCCTCGGCCAAACGGGCCATTTTCCTCCAATGATGTCCTTGCGCTGATGGGTGCTGTCAGTTTTTTCTTTCTTCTGTTCCTTCGCGCGGCCCTTGGTCCCCATCTGAGCGCCACTCGCAGAGTCCTTCACTCCATTGGGCTGGCAGCGGCACTTGGCATGGCGCTGATGCCAATGTTCCGCTCCGTCATGATCACACTGTTGCTCGTGCTGATCATCGATACCCTCTGGGAACAAGACACGACCCGCCGGGCCTGGCGTGCTGTGCTCATGTTCGCTTCTGTCGGACTGATTTTCATCGCCCCTCTGTTTGCGCCCAAAGTGTTCGAAGATCGCAGCAGTTCAGAAAATGCCTTCGGCCGCATTGCCGAGTTCAAGCAAAGTCTTCAGGTATTTGTGGACCACCCTGTCCTGGGCGTCGGATTCCAGAACTTCAACAACTACGTGGTGGGAGAGCCTCGTTACTTTGCGTCTTATGCGGGCGTCTCTTCGCTGGACTGGCCACACAACACCTTTGCTGAGATCCTCACGGAGACTGGCATCCTGGGCTTCGTGCCGTATGTGATGGCGCATGTTCTCCTGCTTAGGGCAATGTGGCAATTGCGACAGCTTCCGGGTTCCGGTTGCTTAGCGTGGAAATATTACGTGTATTTGCTTCTATCCTATTGGATCACCGGGCTTACTGAGTCTTCAGGCTATGGCTATCTGAATCTATGGTTTGTGTTCGCCGCTACTGTTTTTTATAAGTATGTGATGACGGAACCTGACTTAGTGCAGCCCGCGGAAGTGCAAGTACCTAGCGAAGTTTTCAGCGCGCCCACGCGAATTTCGTGGCCTGCCTTTCTCCGATAACACGAGAACAGATGTCAACGATGACAAAACTTAAGACCATCCATCTTTTAGTGCTTTCCGGTAACCCGGACGATGCGCATAAGTTTGTCACTGACCGTTACCCAGGACAGCCGATAAGCGTACTTTCGAAACGCAATCTCCGTGAGGGGGGCTGGAAAACACAATATCGGCAGTTGCGCACGATGCAGGGCGAAGCGCTGGTTATCTTCTCGAGTTCTCTGCTGGACCTGCGGGAGCCTTTGCTCTTCCTTTGCTCAGGGTTCGTCCATCGCTGTCGTGAAACCGTCCTTGTTGACGCGAACGGTAGATTAAGAGTCTATGCGCGGTGGCGATTGGGGATTCTGGTCCCCTCAGTTCTTCTAAGTGCGTTCCTCGATATATTGGTTCTTGCTACCACATGGATAGGCACCCGCATTTTGCTGCATTGTGTAAGAAAGGAAAGAAAGTTCCGACCACGCGTTGACGGTGAATTCGACATTGCGTTGCTCGACCCATCGTTTGAGCCGGCAAGTGCGGGCGGCGCCATGAGCTATCTCGACGGAACTTTGTCTGGACTGGCCAGCGAGCTGGTGAGTTGCGAAGTTTTTTCCGGGCGCCAACTTTCGCGTGATTATTATCCGGTCCAAGTTATCCCCAGCCGCCGGCGTTTGTATCTTTTTCGTGAATGCCAAACACTTTCCTATAATCTGCGCTTTGCTCTGAGCGTTTGGAAAGAACTCCGGCGCCGTGTGCCGCGCTTGCTGTACCAGCGGCACGGGCGGTTTGTTTTCGCCGGAGCGTTGCTCTCGTGGTTGACTGGTATCCCCCTTGTTCTCGAATATCAAGGCTCGGAGGTGTGGCTGGCAAAGAATTGGGACCCGGCAAGATTCTGGCCTTGGCTCGGCCTTTGTGAAAGGGTCTCCATCACGGCCGCCTCTCAGATAGTCGTACTCTGTGAGGCATTACGCGACGAGTTGTTGGCGCGCGGCTATCCCGCGCAAAGGATCATTGTTAATCCCGCCGCTGTCGATCCGGAACGGTTCAGTCCCGTCTGTGGCGGGGAGGAAGTGCGGGAGCAACTTGGACTGGCCCCGCACCATACCCTGATCACCTTTGCAGGCTCGTTCAGCTATTACCACGGCGTCTCGGTGCTCGCGCGCGCGATAACCACTCTGTTGAGGAGGCGTAATGAGGAGCCTGTGTTCCAGAATCTACGCTTCATGCTTATAGGTGATGGTCTGCTGCGCGCTGAAACAGAGGAAGCGCTGAGCAGGGTGGAAGGCTCGGAATCGGTGATCTTCACCGGCTTGATACCGCACACGAGTGTTGCCCGTTATCTCGATGCGTCCGACATCTTGGTGTCTCCTCAAATACCCAACGCGGATGGCCAGCCGTTCTTCGGCTCTCCCACAAAGCTTTTTGAATATATGGCGATGGAGAAGGCCATTGTGGCGAGCGATATGGATCAACTGTCGACCGTACTTAGTCATGGGAACACCGCTTGGATGGTCAAACCCGGCAGCGACACAGAATTAGCTGGCGCGATCGAACATCTGGCGCGTAGACCGGAACTCCGCAGCCTTCTGGGACGGAATGCGCGCGCCGCGGCCCTGCAGAGCCATACTTGGCGGCAAAACGCGATCCGGCTCCTTTCGGAAACAAACCTCGTCCTCGGAACCGATCGACGTGAGGGAGAGGGCAGCAATTCCTCCGCGGTCCCGCGCCGCGACCTGCCTTTCGAAACGACGCGACAGCGAAGCTGATTTAGCAGCCCCACAGATCGGAATAGAGCAAACAACATTTTTAAATGCGTGGAAACACAACTCTAAGGAGATAGTCCATGAGAATTCTCGTAACTGGGGGTCTCGGAACAGTGGGCAGTGCTTTGATTCGCCAACTGCGGGCGAGGAAACATCACGTAATTTCCTGCGATCGGTCACACCAACCGGATGAAGTTGGTTTTTCCCTCCGAACCGATGTACGCGACCCGCTATACGCCCGCTGCGATGTGGGTGAATTCCGGCAATTGGAACGTGTTCTTGAACGATTGGGGCCTTTCGATTACGTTTACCACTGTGCGGCTGAATTCGGCCGTTGGAACGGCGAAGACTTCTACGAAACGCTCTGGAGGACAAACGCCGTGGGCACGAAGAACGTAATTCGTATGCAAGAGCGGCTGAACTTCAAGCTAATTCATTTTTCCTCATCCGAAGTTTACGGAGACTGGCCCGAAATTATGGTGGAAAGTGTCATGGATGAGTATGAGATCAAGCAGCTCAACGATTATGCGATGACGAAATGGGTCAATGAAATGCAAATTCGCAATTCAGCTCAACAGTACGGCACTCAATCCGTGGTCGTCCGGCTGTTTAATACTTATGGTCCTGGCGAATACTATAGTCCTTATCGCAGCGTGAACTGTCGTTTTCTGTACTGTGCCCTAAATAATCTCCCTTGGACTGTGTATCGCCACCATTCCCGGACCTCTACTTATTTGGCCGACACGGTCAATACACTGGCGAACATCGTTGAAAACTTTAAGGCCGGTGAGACCTACAACATTGGTGGCAGCTGCTCTCACAGCATCGAAGAGCTTTCTGACGTCGTGCTGAAAGTCACCGGAGCCAATCCGCGCCTGGTGCAGTATCAGGATTCGGAAATCCTGACTACGAAGCACAAGCGGGTCGATGTCTCGAAAGCGCTTCGTGATTTGGGACACAAAGACACCTACGGTTTAGAAGAGGGAATGCAGCTCACGGCTGAATGGATGCGTCAAGTGTGCAAGTTCCGAGCTGACACGATGACCTCTGCGGAGCCAGTGAGCTCTGCGGCCTAATTGGGCGTACTTGCAGCCATTACGAGGGAAACAAGTTGATCCTGAAACTCCACGCCGAACTCGGCTACAAAGCACGCGGAGCCGCCCCGACACGCTACCCAATACGCCAAAAAGGTTGCGCGTAACCTTGTTATTGGTCGGTCACTCGGCAGCAGCGGATGGAATCCGCGCTGCACATTGCCGTTGGTGCCTGCCGTTGCGATCCAGCAGAACAACTCTTGCAGAGCAGAATCTGTTATGAAGACTGTACAATCTGTCGCGGCTCATCTGTGGCGATTGGCGGCCGGCACCGAACTTCGCCGCAACGTCTTTGAAACCTATGGCGCGCGCCTGCTCGTGATAATCGCGACGTTTGCAACTGCCGTGGTGATCGCGCGAGAGTTAGGTCCTGCTGGTCGCGGGCTCTATGCCGTTGCCGTAGCCGTAGGCGCGATTGGCGTGCAGTTCAGCAATCTTGGCCTGCATCTCTCCAACACATACTATGTTGCGAAATATCGCGCAGTGCTGCCGGCTCTTATCGGTAATTCGTTAGCGGTGGTCTCTGCGTGTTGTGTCGTCATGGCCTTGATCGGAATTGGCTTTCTCTTCTGGCCGAAGCTGTCACCGTTTCACGGCACGCTTTTGCTTCTGGCGCTGGCTTCAGTCCCGGCCGGCCTCGCTTACCTGCTCACTCAGGGATTGCTGCTCGGCGTTAATGAGGTGCGAGCCTACAACCAGATTGAATGCGGCAGTAAACTTTTAGTGCTGGCGCTCATCTGCGTTCCCGTTTTGGTTCACCGTGGCACCGTGGAACTGTTCTTCGGCCTGACTCTGTCGTCCGTAATGGTCGGTTTCCTTTGGGCTCTTCTGCGGCTCAGACGAGTGTCGACGGACCCTCCTGAGCTATCGCTGGCCGTTTTCCGTCAGAGCATCAGCACCGGCATTAACGCGTACATGATCCTGTTCTTCGGTTTTCTTGTGTTGAGAATTGACCTGCTCATGGTCAAGTACATGCTGGGAGCGACGGAAGCGGGCTACTACTCGATAAGCCAGGTGCTCGCCGAGAACACCATGATGTTTCCGGTCGTCATAGGATCGCTCCTGTTTCCCAAGCTCTCGGCCATGGAGGAAAGAGAAGAAAAATTGCGGCTCGCCAACAAAGCCGTACTTGTGACTGCGGCCCTCATGTTACCGATAGTCGTGATTGCCGCATTGGTTGCGGCCCCAGTCATCTCGGCCGCATTCGGAGAAAGGTTTCTCCCGGCCGCCTCCCCTTTTGCCTGGCTAATGCCGGGAACCTATTTCCTGGGAATTGAAGCGGTGATGGTCCAACTCTTAAACAGTGAGGGCTTCCCGCCCATTATCGTTGTAGCGTGGATCGCGGATACAATAATCAACGTCGCCCTGAATTTCTGGGCCATCCCCCGCTATGGGATCGCCGGGGCGTCGATCGTATCCTCCGTTTGCTATTTTCTGATGTTCCTTATCGTCACTGCCGTCGTGTGGAAACGTAATTACGCACGAGATCAATCAGCGGTATGCGTATCGCAAGCAAATGATTCTCTATCAGCCTGACCGCAGAATGCAATACACATGGATGAGAAGCAAGGAATGAGGATCGAATACATAAGTCACGCCTGTTTGTCTATTGACACCGGAGACACGAAGATCGTGACCGATCCTTGGATCTACGGGTCCGCCTACTGCGGCCAATGGAACGTGTTTCCTAAACCAGTCAATACAAGAGTTCTCGACGATTGCCAGGTAGTCTTGTTGTCACACGGACACGAGGATCACTTCCATCCGCCAACAGTCGAAAAGCTTCCCAAGTCCGCCAGGGTGTTTTACCCGTATGCGTGGTATGGAGGCATCAAACCTTACTTGAACGAATTGGGCTTTCGTGACGTCACGGAGGCGCCTACAGATAAGACCATCCGCGTCACGCCAGACACGGCAGTCACGTATGTGGTTAACAATCTAGATAGCATGTACCGTTCGCAGCGGATTTTGCCTTGCTGCACTCCAGCCAGAGGTGGATCAACGAAAGACGTTTTCCGCGTTCACGCATTCCGGACTACTATCGCCAGATCTACGGCGATTCGCCAGCCACACCTCAGATTCATGTGATGTACCCGGGAGACGCCCTGAACGACAATCAGTTGATGCCATACTCGCCTTATCGCGCCAAGTTGCGCGCGGGAACTCTTAATCACCTGATTGATGATCAGTACAAGGAAGAAATCGCCGCCATTGGGAAGAACCAATGGCTGACCGAGGCCGAAATCCACACCCTCGAAAAACAGCTGGTGCAAAATCTCGAACATAGGATGGGAATCTTCAATCCGGAAGTCTTGAGCAAGATTGAATTCTCGCTGAAAGTTTCCGATATCCGGGAAAATCCCTGCTTCGTCATCAGCATGAAATCTGGTGCGCCGCGCGTCCAACGCAGTGGCGCTCCTAGTCGGGAGTCCATCCTGCAAATCGAAATACCCAGTAGCATTCTTCGCCACTCCTTCGCCAGCGAATGGGGCGGCGATGCGATCACCATAGGCTATGGTTGCGAAATCTATGTTTTTCAACCCGGGATCCTCCAGTCCAACCTGGATGTGACCTGCGTCCAGTTGCTGACACGCATCCCTTCTGCCAGCCAACACTGGAAGCGCGAGCCGCTGCGCTTAGCGCGTCACGTTTTTTCCAGCCCCATCACACGGAGCTTGGTGGCCAAGGCCACGTGGAATCGCGTCCGGGGACGGCGTCCTTTCCCGGACGACCACAACGAAAAGATGCGCCCATGGCTTCTTCGAACCAAGTGTGAGGTATGCCGCGCTTGCGATCTTCCCGTGCTGGATGAAGAGTTCGCCAAGACGTTGTGAAAACCGTTTTGTGAAACAGAGCGGCACCTCGAACGCTGCCAGACGATGTTTTTCCGATGCTCGCCCCGAACGAATCCGAACTCGGGAGTGGCGTTGCTGCCGGTTCGACACCATCCCAGCACTGACTTAGCTGGGCAAACTCTGCGATGAAGGCCGGCAACTCAGCTGCGCGCCAATCTATCAGCCGAAACATAAATGCGAATCATAAAGATACTCAAACGGGAATCGCCGCTCCTGGTCGCTCGTGAGGTCTTGTGGCGGGCACGTAGGGACTGGAAAAAGAGACGCCTTCTTGCGCAGATAGAGGAGCGGCCCTGCCCAGTAAAGTTTCGCAATGTACCCTATTACAGGCCCGACATTTCCAGCTTCAGTAGAACGAGTCGAGAGCTTTTGATCACTTTTGCCGATGAAGTCTGCGAAGGGCGCTTCCCATTTCTGGGATATGGAACCGTGGGCCTGGGGCGGCAGCCGAGATGGAATGTTGATTTCGTCTCTGGCTTGGACTGGCTCCAGATTCCGTTGGAGAACCGTCATTGCATGAGGTTCGATGGCTCGGATGTGAAGGTTCCGTACGAACTGTCGCGCCTGCAATTCTTGCCTGTCTTGGGCAAAGCGCACGTAATTACCGGAGAGGAGCGCTATCGTGCGATGGCGAAAAACCTGCTCTCTCACTGGATTCGGGAAAACCCCGTCGGTATTGGTGTCAACTGGTCTCTTGCCATGGAGGCCGCGCTGCGTGGCATAAGCATTTGTTTCCTGTTGAACCTGCTTTCTCCTTTTAGAGAGGAAGAACAAACTTGGCTGACTGGAGTAACTTCCTCTTTATGGCAGCATCTGGTTTTCATCGAGGCGAATATCGAGTTTTCACATCTGATTGCTAGCAACCATTATTTAAGCAATATCGTTGGCCTGTACTGTCTCTCTCTTTTTCTCGATGGCGGGAAGATGGTGCACAAACGAGGTTTCTATCGGAGACAGATTGAAACTGCGATTCTTCAGCAAGTTTACGAAGATGGAGGCGACTACGAGGCGTCTACTGGTTATCACGTACTTGTCACCCAGATGTTCGCTGTTGCGATGCTTCTCATGCGCGCAGGCAACGATGCTCCGACACCGCGTTTTCAGGAGAAGCTGCGAGGCATGAACCGCGTAATGACCGGACTGGCCAGCCCTTCCGGCGAACTTCCTCACGTAGGAGACTGTGACGATGGTCGAGTGGAACTTCTGCTGGACGACGTGGAACAGATGCTGTCGCCCTCGGTATCCGAGAGAAACGCGCTTCGCGTTTCCAATCTGCTCGGTTTGGGGAAGTGCCTGTTTGATGAAGGGTGCGGCTCGGTCGAAGACGCCAAGTGGTATGGCCTTACCCCCACCAATCGCACTGCACCTTTTCAGGCTCAGGCCAACGCCGGCCTTGGAGCCGTGGCGACAGTTTTTCCGAACTCGGGGATCGGCATCCTTCGCCATAGGTCTGCTGAATTGTTGTTTTTTGCCATTCCGAACGGAATCTTTGGCAAAGGAAGCCACACGCACAACGACAAGCTCAGCTTTGTCTTGCGCGTGGGTTGTCAGGAAGTTCTCTGCGACTCCGGCACTGGCTGCTACACGCGGGACATAGCAAC
>WNFP01005394.1_pt1 | contig 10285 bp, 7 predicted proteins | sample 5400201 | NCBI WGS metagenome assembly WNFP01 (sample SAMN13153355, study PRJNA577476) | soil metagenome | isolation source: 115 cm saprolite under Madrone tree | place: USA:California | collected 2016-06-14
GGCTCGCGCCGCGTCACTTCCTGGTCCGCGGCCGCGCCGGCAGGGAAATTCGACCCACGGTGGGCCGTGCTTGCCTTGAGAGGGGGTCGGCCCTATGGTAATCTAGTCAGTATGACTAGATTATCAAAACAAAGGTCCGCCGCGCCGAAAGCGCGAAAACCGCGTGTTGCCAAGCCGCGCACCGGCTACTGGCTGCTTCAGGACGCGAAGGCCCGCTTCAGCGAGCTCGTCCGCAAGGTTCGCAGCGAGGGGCCGCAGCACGTGACGGTGCACGGACGCGACGAGGTGGTCGTCATTGCCGCGGAGGACTTCCGGCGCCTCAAGGGCAGCATCACGGGAAAAGCGCTGATTGAGGCCGTGCAGGCATCCCCGCATCGTGACATTGATATCGAGCCAAGGCGCACCCCCCTGCCAGTGCGCGACGTGACGCCGTGACGGGATGGCTACTCGATACCAATATCTTGTCGGAAATTCGGCGCCCGAGGCCAGAACCGCAGGTGCTGGCGTTCATCGAGGCGCAGCCGCTCGAATCGCTCTACCTCAGTACGGTGACGCTGGCCGAGATTCGCTTCGGCATCGAATTGCTGCCCGAGGTCGCTCGCCGCTCCGCGCTCAACGACTGGCTTGCCCGCAAAGTGCGCCCGATGTTCGAGCAGCGTGTGTTGCCGATTACCGAAGACATCATGTTTAAGTGGAGACTGCTGGTCGAGGAGGGCCGCAAAGCGGGCCATACGTTTTCCCAGCCCGACCTGATCATTGCCGCGACCGGCCAGTATCATGGCCTCACGATCGTCTCGCGCGACACCGGCGATTACCTCAAGGCACGTGTCGCCGTGTTCAATCCCTGGCTTGATTCGTTGCCGGAATCCACGGGAACTCGGCTCTAGTCACAGAGGACTCATCCATGGATCTTCCCGATTCCGGTGACAGCTCCGCACGGCGATCGAAGTCGAAGGCCCCTCGGCAGGGGAGGGGCGCCGATCGCGGCAAGCTCAGGATCGGCGATGACTGGAACGCGATCCGTATCATCGCACTCTCGCAGGGGAACCCCTTGAAGGCCATCGCCGAGTTCGTCGAGAACAGCATCGACGCGCGCGCGCAGACCGTTACGATCACGCGCGGCCGGGAGCACGGCGAGCACTATCTATCGATCAAAGATGACGGCGACGGCGTGCCCCGCGATGAGGAGGGTCGGCCGAACTTCAAATACGTCGCGACGCATATCGGTGATTCGGTCAAGCGGCGACTGAAGGCAGAAGGGTCCGGAAACGGCATACAGGGCGAGTTCGGGATCGGGCTGCTGTCCTTCTGGACGGTCGGCGACAAGCTTACGATGATCTCCGCGGGCAGCGACCAGCGCTCCTACCAGATGACGATGAGTAAGGGCGACCCGGGTTACACGGTGAGCCCGCGGCGGGTCCTGTTCGCCGAGGGCGGCACGGAACTCCGCATCAACCCGCTGCTGGAGGGAATCCGTACACTTTCGGGCGAGAAGATCCAGTGGTATCTGGCCTCGGAGCTGCGCGACCGGATCCGCAGCGCTAAGGTTCGCGTGACCGTTGTCGACAAGGTTGCGCGCAAGCAGTACGAGGTCGAACCGCGCGCGTATGAGGGGCAACTGCTGCATCAACTCCCCGCGGTCCGCACGCCGTTCGGCGATGCCTACGCGGAACTCTATCTCGCCGAGCCCGCCGACAGCTGTCGGGTCGCACTCACTCGTGCCGGGACCCGAGTCATCGAGGACCTTGCGACACTGCCCGGGCTCGAGCACGCACCATGGTCGTCCCGGTATCTACAGGGGCTGGTCGATGTGCCATTCCTGAGTCTCACGCCCGGCACGCGCACCGGCATCATTCACGACGAGCGTTACGCCGCCCTGTTGGAGGCCATGCAAGCGCTCGAAGCGCACCTGCAGGGGCTGATCGAGGCGCAGGAGCGGGCGCAGGAAGAACAGGCGAGCCAACAGTCGCTGCGTGCGATCCAGCGCGCGTTTCGTGAGGCGCTCCTCGCGCTTCCGCCCGAGGAGTACGACTGGTTCGACATCCAGGCACTCGCCCGCAACGAGAGCGGGCTGCGGCGGGCCGGCGGCGCGGAAGTCGGATCGACGGCAGGAGAGAGGAGGCCGGGTGACCTCGGCGTAACGGAGCCAGCCTTCAACCTCGGAATGCAGCGGCACTTCTTCGACTATGCGGGACCACTGTTCAGTGTCGTGATCTCACCGGCCTCCAGTACAACACCTGTCAACGCGCGACGGCGCTTTCGCGCGCTGCCACGGGATCGTTCCCGCCGGCGCGTGGAGGAGGATCTGCAATTTTCCTGGCAGATCGCTGAAGGCGGTGGCTCACTCGCCGGCACGGTCGACCAGGAAGTCGAGTACCTGGCACCTGCAACACCCGGTCTCGCGCGGCTAAACGCGTCGGTAACCCAGCATGACGTCACCTGCACCGCGGAAGCATTGATCACGATCGCCGCCAGCCTCGAGGCCACGATGAGCAGCGCGATCGTCAATGCGCGAGGCCTTCCGGGCTACACGTTCGAGCGGGCGGCGGGGGAGCTATGGAGATCCCGGTTCGACGCCGAGCGCAATCTCATCATTGTGAACAACGGGCATCGCGATTTCGTATTCGCAACGAAAAATCGCGCGCTGCAACTCCGTTATCTCGTACGCCTCTATGTGAAGGAGCTCGTACTGAAGAACTTCACCGGTGTTCCCCCGGAGCAGCTGCTCGAACGCATGATCGAGCTATCGCTTTATGCGGAAGAGAAGCTGAAAACGGCTGGACCTTGAGTGGCATCGATCGCGCAGATGCGGCGCTGGCCACGGCCTATTCCCCGAGTGACGGTCGATGCTAAGAACGAAGAGTGTCCGGACCCCCATCAATCGCAAGAGTGATGGCCTTCGAATTTTAGTAACGCGATTCCGCGGGCGCGGTCTGCCAGCATCCCGGTACGACGTCTGGATGCCCAACCTGGGTCCGAGCGAGCGCCTTCTATCCGCCGTTCAGGACGGCAAAGTCTCGTGGGCCCGGTTCTCCCGCGAATATCAAAAGGAGTTATACCTTGATGGCCCGATCGACAAGCGCAGCCGAACCATCAGGAACCACGGCCAGAAGTTCACGCTGCGCCTCGTCAAGCAACTCGCTACCGCCGGTCGCGTGACGCTCCTCTGCCACTGCGCCGAAGACCAGGCACAGTGCCACAGGCACCTCCTGCGAAGAATTATTCTCAGTAGTTCGGTGTAAGGACGACCCGCCGGGAGCGGCGGGCGGCGTGATGGGACTAGGTCCGCGGGGTGGTGGCGTGTCCGGTGGTGCCGCCGCGAGCGAATTCGAACCTCAACAGCCACTGCCGAGAGTCTTTATCGTCTGCTGGGGCGAACTTCCATTTTCTGGCGGCGTCCCTTGCCAGGCGGGCGAAATACCAGCTTGGCCCCGGGTTTTGCAGCATCGCGTCGGTGACATTGCCCGAGCGATCGACGTTCACGAGCACCGCGACCTTGATATGGCCGTGAATCGTCCGACGTGCGCCGTGCGGAACGGCGGGAATCTGTTCATGGACTACGGAGGGTGAGGCGTCCGCCAACGGTTGTGCGGGTTGATCCGGCCGATGAGAAGCAGGGCGCGAGGGCGTGGGCTTACGCTCCACTGACTTCGCGCTGGCCGAAGGAGCGGAGACCTTGGGAGGCACTGACAGAGGCGTTGCGGGAATCTGCGAAGCCGCGGCCGGCGCGCCGGCAGTTTGTTGCGAAGAAGCTTGAAGAACAGAAGAAGTATGAAGGGCAGGAGAAGTCTGAGGAGTACTTGAAACCGATTGCGACTTGGGATGGCTCTGAAACAGACGCAAGCCAGCCCAAACTGCGGCCGATAGTATGAGGACTGCCAGCGCTATGATGGCCGGCACGAGCCAGCGCTGTTTGGGCGACTCCTGTGGAGGGGCGGCTCGGCCCGGCGCTTCGTGAACGACAACCTGAGGCACAGAAGCCACGGGAGCTTGTGGCGCGCCCTTGAACTGGGCTTCCAAATCGGCGGCCGTCGGACGGCTGGCGGGGTTGTGACTCAGGCATCGCTGTACGGTGTCCACGAATGCCGGAGGAAGAGTCGTGGGCAGGGAGGCCGTTTCGGCTTGTTCACCAGGCCACGGAAGGCTTTGGGTGAGAGCCTCAACCATGGTTATACCGAGACCCCAGATGTCGCCGGCCGCGGAAGTTATGCCGTTTTTTGCTTCCGGAGGATCGTAGAGGGAAGACTTAGCGATGATTGCCCTGGGTTCACCGGCGGGACGGATGGTATCGCTCGCCAGTTTCAGTTGATCATTGACCACCAGAAAGTTTGCCGGCTTAAGCCGGCCCTGCACCAGGTTTCTGCGATGCAGGAAAGCCAGGGCGTCGAGAGTGGGGCCGAGCATTTCCCGCACTTCCTCGGCAGTCAGGGCCCGCTGGGGAAGGACCTGAGATAGATTCTGTTCGGCATATTCCATTACGACGAAGAGAAATTGCTGACCCCCGAGCTGGCACTGACCTGCGTCGAGAAGCCGAATCAGGTGGGGATGGGAGAGGCCGGCAGCCGTCATCCAGTGCGAGAGCTGAGCCTCCGTCAGTGCCCGCGCAGCCGGGATGAGCTTGATCGCGGCAGTAGGAACGTCTTGTGCCTTGCATTCAGTAAGGAATACCGCGCTGTGGTCTGAGCCGCTCAGAAAGCGGCGCAAGGGATAGACCCCGTTGATGACCTGGTTCTGCCACTGCGGCCAGATCTCGGTCATCGTCTCTGCTCTTGCCTCCACACTCACGACGATCGGCGCTCCCGGGATGTGTGTAAGAAGATACCACCACGAGGCAGGCTGCTGGAGAACCAGATATGGAGATGTGGGTCACACTTCCCGTCTTTCGACGCGCCGGTCGGCGCGGGCGGCGAAGTTGCGCTCGCTATCGGGGTTGTGGGACAGGGGGGGGCTCGAGCGGCCCGCGCTTTACAGGTAAGTATCGAACCAATTGAGGAGGCGCGAAGCGACGTCGACCTGATCGGCACGTTTGAAGAAAAAATGACCCTCGTCGGGGTAAACGACGAACTCGGTCTTTACGCCCAGCCGCCGCAGCGCGTTCCAGTATTCGTAGGACTGCGTGACCGGCACCTCCGCATCGCGATCGCCGCCTACGATCAGAGTCGGGGCGTGCACGTTCCTGATGAACGTCATCGGTGAACTGCGCTCGTACACTTTCGGATCGTCGTAAACCGAGGCGCCGAAGTAGGGAATCATCCACGTGTCGATGTTGTTCGTGCCGTAGTAACTGAGCCAATCCGAGAGTCCTGCGCCGGCGACCGCCGCTTTGAAGCGGTCCGTTTGCGTCAGGGCCCACATGGTCATGTAGCCGCCGTAGCTCCAGCCGGTGATCCCGATCCGCTCAGGATCGATCGGTGCCGCCTTCTGCGCGGTGTTCACGCCGCTGAGAATGTCGCGCAGGTCGCCGTAGCCGAAGTCCTTGACGTTGGCCTGTGTGAAGGCCTCGCCCTGCCCGTAGCTGCCGCGCGGATTGGGCTTGAACACGAAGTAGCCCTGGCTCGCGAGGAGCGCATCAAACGAATCCGGGTGGGCCGGGAAGAGTGGGTAGTGCGCGTACGCCGGGCCGCCGTGCACCTCGACAACCAGAGGGTAGCGTCTTCCCTGCACGACCGACGGCGGCTCGATCAGCATTCCCTGAACGCCGAAGCCGTCGCTCTTCCAGAACACGTTCGTCGCCCTGCCGGTGATCGGCTTTACGCCGGCGTTGGCCCTGGTGATGGGCTTCCACTTGCCCGGCGGCCCGGTCTCCACTTCAGGTGGCGAGGTGTACGATTGCCGAATGACTGCCGAGAATGCCCCATTCTTTGAAAGCGATAGCCCCGCGTCGCCTGGTGTAAAGCCAAGCAGACAATTCGCCCAGATCATCTGCGGGGCGCGCCACAGCTCGCGCTGCGACTTCGAGTCCACGTCGATACTGGCGAGCACTTCGTCGCCCGCGGCAAACTCCGTGGCCACGATGCGCGTTGCGGAAGCATTCCAGGTAATCGTCTGTGCGGACTCAGCCAGACCTGGAGTAACGTTAACGGGCGCTCCGCCGGCGGCCGGCATCACGTAGACGTCACCCCCGGTGATGCCCTCATCGCTCATGAGGCCGCCGATGTAGGCGATGCGTGTGCCGTCTCCCGACCAGCGCGGCGAGGCGATCTGCAGGTGCGGTTTCAGGAGAGTGCTCAACGCACCGCTTTGCGCATCGAGCAGGTCGAGCTCGGCGATCCACCAGTTGTCATCCCCGGAGCCGTGCGCGGCCGTGACCACGAAACGCTTATCGTCGGGGGACCAATCGTATTCGTAGATGTTCAGATCCGTCGGGCCAAGCAATGCCACCTCCCCGCCGCGCGCGGAAATCAACGCCAGCCGCTGCTCGTACACGGTGGAGGAGAGCAGACCTGCGTCGCGTGCGAGCGGATTGAGGGGCCCTGGCGTCCTGGGGGCACCCTCGGAGTAGAGAAAGGCGATGCGGCTGCCGTCGGAAGACCAGCGGGGCGTGTCCAGCGGCCCATGAGCGCTCGTGATGATCTTCACGTTGCGATCGCTGACCGTGGCGAGCGCGATCTGCGTTTGCTCCGTGGCATCGGTCGTGACGAACGCGACCCGCGTCCCGTCGGGCGACCAGGCAGCACTGTGCTCGTCGCACACTGAGCCTGGGCAAGCCGTCAGCCGAGCCGCGCCGGAGCCGTCGCTCGCATGGGCTATCCAGAGTGCCGACACCTCGACCTCGGCCCCGCCACGCTTGCCCGCAACCACGTTGCCGTAGACCACGCGTTTTCCGTTTGGCGAGATCGCGACCTCGCCAAAGGGATGCACGGAGCTGAGCGCGTCGAGCACCGCCGTAACGGGCGCGGGCTGCGCTGCGGCAGGATTCGCGAGCATGCCGTAGAGGAGTACGGCTCCTGTGCTGCGACCCAGGACCGCCACGCACCTGTTCACGCGATGCATCTTATCGCTCCCCCATTTATGGTGCGCAATGAGGGCACCGCGCCTCAGATCGCGATCTCCCGTCCCAGCTCGACCACCGAGTCCGCGGGCAATCGGAAGTAATCACTCACGTGCATGGAATTGCGCTGCAGATAGGCGAACAGGGTTTCCACCAGGTGCGGCAAGCCCTTGCCGTCGTGGCGGGGGATCACGGTTTCATGGCCCACATAGTAGGTGACATCATCCAGCTTCAGCTTGCATCCCAGTGTATTGGCTTGCCGCAGCAAAGCCGGGATGTCGGGCCGCTCCATGAAGCCGAAGCGGGCCGTGGCGCGCCACATTCCCGGCGCGACTTCCTCCACCTGCAGCCGGCCGCCGCGACGTATCCACGGGACCGATTCGACCACGGCAGTGAGTATGAACACGCGCTCGTGCAGGGCGCGATTGTGCTTGATGTGCCAGACGAGCACCGGTGGGGCGTCCTTTTGCGCGCGCGTGAGAAACACCGCCGTACCCGGTACACGCGGGATATGTCGCTCGCTGAGTTGCCGCAACAGCTCACCGATCGGCACCAGGCGCTCCTGGATGCGCGCCGACACGGACTGCGACCCCAGATGCCACACCCACATCACGCCATACACCACAGCGGCCAGCACCAGCGGCACATATCCGCCGTTAGCAATCTTCATGAGATTCGCCGCGACGAAGCCCGCGTCCACCACGAAAAAGACGCCGGCCACTGCACCGGCCGCGGCAAGACTCCAGCGCCAGATCTCGCGCATGGCGATGAATAGGAGCGCCGAGGTCATCAGCATCGTGGCCGAAACGGCGATACCGTACGCCGCGGCGAGATTGTCGGATTTGCCGAAGCCCACCGTCAGTGCGAGCGTAACGAGCATCAGCAGCCAGTTCACCGGACCGACATAAATCCGGCCGTAACCTTCTTGAGAAGTCTGCTTGATCGGCAGCCGCGGCATCCAGCCCAGCTGGATGGCCTGACGCGTCATCGAGAATGCGCCGGTGATAATGGACTGGCTGGCGATGATGGTGGCGACGGTGGCCAGAATCACCATCGGCAGCAGCGTCGCGGGCGGGCACAGCCTGAAGAAGATGTTGTCCGCCGTCGGCGCACCGCCGAGCACGAGCGCTCCCTGCCCCGCATAGTTCAGCATGAGGCACGGAAAGACCAGGGCACTCCAGGTGAGGCGGATGGGCGTTGCGCCGAAATGGCCCATGTCTGCGTAGAGTGCCTCGGCCCCGGTAACGCACAGGAATACCCCGCCGAGCACCAGGAAGCTGGTGACGCCGCCGGCGAACAGGTACTCGATGCCGTGCCGCGGATCCAGCGCCCACAGTACGGATGGGTGCTGGGCAATACCCCAGACCCCGAGCGCGCCCATCACCACGAACCAAAGCGCCATGATCGGTCCGAACGCTTTGCCGATCCTGGCGGTGCCCTGGGGCTGCAGTGCGAACAACCCGATCAGCACCGCCACGGCAGCCGGCAGTACGTAGGCATTGAACGAAGGCGCGACCATCTTCAGGCCCTCGAGCGCGGAGAGCACCGAGATCGCCGGCGTGATGGCACCGTCGCCGTAGATCAGGGCGGCGCCGCACAGGCCGACCGCGACGATGGTCGGACGACGGCCGCCTCTCACGCTCAACAGGGACATCAGGGCCAGAATCCCACCTTCGCCGTCGTTGTCGATGCGCATGGCGAACGCCACGTACTTCACCGAGGTGATGATGATCAGCGTCCAGATCACCAGCGACAGCGACCCGAGCACGGTGAATGCAGCGGATTTGTCGCCCGCGAGGCTCAACACCGTCTTCAGGGTGTACAGCGGACTGGTTCCGATGTCCCCAAACACCACGCCGAGCGCGGCGAGGCTCAGTGACGGCAGACTCGCGGCAATCTTCGGTCGGGCACCGTTCGCAGCGACGGCCACCGGCGGCCGCGAATCGTGCGGTGCAGGCGCTACGCTCTGTCCACCAGAACCCATGCGATCACCTCATGACAGACGATAGCTCAGTGCCGGGGTCGGCGGCATACTGACGCTCGAGTCCACACGCCGGTGACTATACGATGACGGGTGACCTCCAGCGCTATCGGGACAATCTTCGCGACGAGCTCGTGACCCAGCATTCATGACGGAGTCTTGAAGCATGACGCACATACTCGTGACCGGTGCTTCGGGCGGCATTGGCGCAGCTATCTGCAAGGCGCTGGCCCTGCGTGGCGTCACGGTCGTGCTGCACTACCACTCTGACCGGGCGGCAGCGGAAGCGACCCGGCAAGCCATGAAGGGGGGCGGCCACAGCATCATCCAGGGCGACCTCGGCAATCCGACCTCGATCGAACGCCTCTGGCAGGAGGCTTCGGCGTTGCAGCGCGTTGATGCCGTGGTAAACAACGCCGGCATCTATCCGCGTCATCCGCCGCTGACTACGGATTACGCCGACTGGACAGTGGCGTGGCAGCGCACGCTGGCGATCAATCTGACCGGTCCGGCACACCTTTCTCATTGCGCCGCGCGCAGGATGGCAGAGCAGGGCGGCGGAAGGATCGTCAACGTCTCGTCCCGTGGTGCTTTTCGGGGAGAGCCCGAGGCGCCCGGCTATGCCGCAAGCAAGGCCGGTTTGAATGCGCTCAGCCAATCGCTGGCAAAAGCGCTGGCACCGAAGGGCGTCTACGTCTTCGTCGTCGCCCCTGGTTGGGTGTCGACACACAGAGTGGCCGATCTGGTGAAGGACCAGGCAGTCCTGGCCGACCAACCGCTGGGCAGGGTCGCAACCCCGGACGAGGTCGCGCAGGTCGTCACGTACTGCACGCTCGATGCGCCGGCGAGCATGACGGGCGCGGTTGTGGACGTGAACGGAGCCTCTTATTTACGGACCTAGCAGCCATCGGCCAGGTCGATCGCCCGGCGGCGCCAAGACTCTTATTTGGGCTTCGACTTCGGTGCTTTGATTGGTTGGTTGTAGGGATCGTAACCGCCACCGGGGCTCGAATCCGACATGATCCGCAACTCCTCGTCCTTGGTGTCTTCCATCTTGAGGTCCGGCGCTTCGAGTTTGCGCAGCAGCCGCGAAGTACTTTCGATGGCGATGCGGCTGGTCTCCTTGACCCACTGCCATACGGCGTGGCCGCGCTCATCGTGAACGACTTTCCCGGCGGTGCCGGGATCGGAGGGCTGAGCGGCCGGGCCGACACCGCCGGGGCGCGCAGCCGGTCCCTGCGCGGCAGGCCTTGCAGCGGCGCTACCGGTCGGGCGAATTCCGCGCCCCGGGTGGCTTGGGTCGCTCATGGTTT
>WNFP01005399.1_pt1 | contig 10283 bp, 11 predicted proteins | sample 5400201 | NCBI WGS metagenome assembly WNFP01 (sample SAMN13153355, study PRJNA577476) | soil metagenome | isolation source: 115 cm saprolite under Madrone tree | place: USA:California | collected 2016-06-14
GCTACCCGATCCGCTAGTGGTACAAACCTGACAGTTGGTACCGGGCCTGCGATCACCGAGATTGCTTCGCTTCGCGCGCAATGACACCCCAAATGGCCGTCATTGCGAGGAGCGGAGCGACGAAGCAATCTCGATGTGAGGCTCGATGGCGGGAGTCATCGGTTTGGTTCCGACCACTAGCCTGCACGCGTTCGGGCGGAGCCGGGGCCTCAGCCTGCGGCGCCGGTGCAATCCGCCGGCGAGCAGGCTGCGGCCCGGCTCGCAGGTCTCCGTGATGTTAGAGGCCGAGCTCGCTCAGAGACGGATGACCGTCGGGACGGCGGCCCAGCGGCCAGTGGTATTTGCGCTCGCTCTCCTTGATCGGCAGATCGTTGATGCTGGCGATGCGCAGGCGCATCAAGCCGTGCTCGTCGAATTCCCAGTTCTCGTTGCCGTAGCTGCGGAACCAGTTGCCGCTGTCGTCGTGCCATTCATAGGCGAAGCGCACCGCAATGCGGTTCGCGCGAAAGGCCCAGAGCTCCTTGATCAGTCGGTAGTCGAGTTCGCGCTGCCACTTACGCGTCAAGAAGGCCTTGATCGCGTCGCGGCCCTCTAAGAACTCGGCGCGATTGCGCCACCGGCTGTCGCTCGTATAGGCGAGCACGACGCGAGCCGGATCGCGGGTATTCCACGCGTCTTCGGCCAGGCGCGCCTTCTCGGCGGCGGTCTCGGCGGTGAAGGGAGGAAGCGGCGGGTTCATGGGGCATACTCCGACGGTATGGCGAGGCTGCCGGACCTTATCCCAAGTGCTCCGAGATTCGGAGGCGCGGACGGAAACGGGGCGGTCAGGTCTTTACCAGACGTACGATCTTTTCGGCCGCGAGGCGCTCGATCTCGGCCGCTTCGAGCCCCAGCTCTGCCAGAATGACCGCGCCGTGCTCGCCGATGCGCGGCGCCGGTCCTCGAATTTCGGCCGGGGTGCGATCGAAGCGCGCCGCAGGTTTGGGCTGTCGGACAAGACCGATGTCCGGGTGGTCGAACTCGGCGATCAGCTTCCGCGCCAATACCTGCTGATTGGCGATCACCTCGCCGCGGCGCAATACCGGTGCCGACGGCACATCGTTCGTGTCGAGTCGGTGCAGCCATTCGGCGGTCGAGCGCTCCTTGATGATCTCGGCCATCAGCAGAATGCGTTCGGTGGCGTTGACCGCCCGGCCGCCGGGCGTGCCGAACCGGGGGTCTTCGGCGAGATCCGATTGCTCCGAGGCGGCGCAAAAGCCGCGCCATTCAGAGTCAGAGATGGTGCCGACGGTGATGTACCCGTCAGCAGTCTCGAAGATCAGTTCGGGGCGCGCGGTGGGGTCGGCGGTGGTCGCCTCCCGGCCCACGACGGTATACTGCGTCATCGCCTCCGGCCAGAGATACGCGATCATCGTGTCGAGCATCGCCAGCCGGACATGCTGGCCCTCGCCGGTCCGCTCACGGGCAAAGAGTGCGGCGGTCACCGCCTGAGCGGCAAAGATCGCGGTGGTCTTGTCGGCGACGATCGTGCGGATCATCCGCGGACGGCGGGTCTGCGGGTCCGCCTGGAGGTCGGCAAAGCCCGACAGACCCTGGATGATCGGGTCATAGACCCGCTTACCCGCATAAGGCCCGTTCTCGCCGACGCCGCTGATCGATACGTAGATCAGACGCGGGTTCGACGCGCGCAGTGTTGCCTCGCCGAGACCGAGGCGTTCCGTCGTGCCCGGCCGGAAGTTCTGTACCAGCACGTCGGCGCGTGCGGCCAGCTTGCGCATGATCGTTGCCGCCTCCGGCCGCTTGAGGTCGAGCGACAAGGAGCGCTTGCCACGGTTCGTGGAGACGAACAACGCAGAAAATTCCCCCGACGCGCTCACCGATTGCCGGCTGTGGCGGGTGATGTCGCCGCCGAGCGGCTCGATCTTGATCACCTCCGCACCTTGATCGGCGAGGAACATCGTCGCCAGCGGCCCGGAGACCACGCTGGTCAGATCGAGCACCCTGATTCCTGCCAATGGACCCGGCATCTGTGGTCACCTTGGGTTTGTTTCCCAAACCTATATTGGAGTTAGTATCGTAGCGGCAAGATCATTCTCCGAGACGTCAGAGTGGGCCCTAATTTGCCAGTGCCTGCCTCGATAGGCTTTTACTCCCGCTAGAGGCGAGCTATATAAGTACGAATTTAAAACTCTGTATGGGTTGTGAGGATGACCGAAAGCGGGAAGAGCGGAGTGGCCCTGCTGGTTGGCGCCGGAGACGCGATCGGCGCCGCAGTGGCGCGGCGCTTCGCCGCGGGGGGTTACCACGTCTGCGTGGCGCGGCGCGATGCCGAGAAGTCTCGCAGCGTGGTGCAGGAGATCGCGGCGTCGGGCGGCGTAGCGCACGCCGTCGGCACCGACGTGCGCAATGAAGAGGCCGTCCAGGCGCTCTTCAGTCAGGTAGAGACAGAGCTGGGACCGGTCGAAGTCTGCCTCTTCAATGCCGGCGCCAACGTCAAGACGCCGCTAATCGAAACCAGTGGCAGATTGTTCTTCAAGGCTTGGGAGCTCGCCTGCTATGGCGGTTTCCTGACCGGCCGCGAGGCGGCGCGCTACATGGTGCCGCGCGGTCGCGGCACGATCCTGTTCACCGGCGCCACCGCCAGCTTGCGCGGCGGCTCCGATTTTGCCGCATTCGCGGCGGCGAAGTTCGGGCTGCGCGCGGTCGCCCAGTCCATGGCCCGCGAGCTCGCCCCGAAGAATATTCATGTCGCGCATCTGATTATCGATGGGGCGATCGACAGCGAGGCAATCCACCGGCGGCTCAGCGCCGCCACGGGGACGATGCCCGATCTGCCGCCGGACAGCTTGATCCAGACCCGCTCGGTCGCCGAAGCCTACTGGGCATTGCACAACCAGTCGCGCGACGGCTGGACGCACGAGCTCGATCTTCGTCCCTATAGCGAGCGGTGGTAGCGATGACCGAGGAACCGCGGCGTCGACTGGTGCTGTGGGGGGTCGGGACCAGCCGCACCCTGCGCGCTCATTGGTCATTGCACGAGCTCGGTCTCGATTACAAGAGCCGGCCGATCCTGCCGCGCTCCGGCGAGACCAAGACACAAGAGTACACCAGGCTCAATCCGCGGCAGAAGATCCCGCTGCTCCAGGACGGCGACTTCAAGATCGCCGAGAGCCCGGCAATTGCCGCCTATCTCTCCAATACCTATGGCACCCCCGAGACCGCGCTGATCCCATCGGATCCGCGAGAGCAGGCGAGCTGGCTCGAATGGTGTTTTTATGTCGCAACCGAGCTCGACGCGACCAGCCTCTACGTGATGCGCCGCCACGGCGATCTGAAGCACATTTATGGCGAAGCGCCGGTCGCGCTGGAAAGCGCCGCCAGCTACTTCGCGACGCAGCTGCGTCATGCCGAGCAGGCCTTGCAGGACGGGCGGCCCTTTCTGGTCGGCGAACGCTTCACGACTGCCGACATACTGCTCACCACCTGCCTGACCTGGGCGGTGAGCTACCGGGTGCCGGTAACCGCGGCGTGTCTCGCCTATATGGAGAGAATCATCTCTCGGCCGGCCTATCACGCCAGCGTCGCGGCCAACCGGCCGAGGACGGGGTAGTCGCCTCAGCCTGCCGCCTTCTCGTTCGCGACTCGGCGAGCCGTCGGGGGATCGCTGTCCAGCGGCAGATGTCGCGCGCTCTTGGCGCCTGGGCCGCGATGGACACGGACCTGTTTTGCGACAAGTGGCTCGCCGCATTGGGAGCACACCATCACCGGATCGAAATCCTTGCCGCAGAGATCGTGAGTGTGCAGCAGCGGCCGCCCCTTCTTTCCGGACATGTGGACGTCGCCCCAATGGACGATAGACATGACGATCGGGTAGAGGTCGAGCCCTTTCGGCGTCAGGCGATACTCATAACGCACCGGCCGCTGCTGGTAGGGCACTTTGACGAGCACAAACTCGTCCACCAGCTTTTTGAGGCGGCTGGCAAGGATCGGCCGAGTGATGCGGAGGCGCTCCTGGAAGTCCTCGAAGCGCCTCACGCGCAGAAAGCAGTCCCGCAGAATCAACAAGGTCCAACGGTCGCCGATCACCGAGACCGTGCGGGCCACCGAGCAATTTTCTTCGCTAAGCTCGTTCCAACGCATCCATTCTTCCAGCAATGCCCGTTGAGTCCCTCCACTCATCATATAACGCAACGGGTTCAGTATTCAAACTATCGAGGGTATCGTGACGCCTTGGCTCGCTCCGGCGAGGCCTCACGGCCGATCAGGCCGAGGCGGCAGCGATCTTTACGCCGCGAGTTGCCAGCAATTCCGCGAGTTCGCCCGACTCATACATCTCGCGGACGATGTCGCAGCCGCCGACAAATTCGCCTTTGACGTAGAGTTGCGGGACCGTCGGCCAGTCCGAAAAGGCCTTGATCCCCTGGCGCAGCGCCGGATCGCCGAGCACGTCGACACCCTTGAATTTGACGCCCAAATGGCTCAGCACCCGGACCACCAGGCTGGAAAAGCCGCATTGCGGAAAGACCGGCGTACCCTTCATGAACAGCACGACGTCGTGCTCGCTGATCTCACGCGCGATGCGCTCTTGTACGGGATTACTCATCGCCTTCCTCTCCTCTCAATTGCCTCGGGTCGTCTACAGGCTTTCGTCACCCCCGCGAAAGCAGGAGTCCAGGGCAACCGATTCAGCCCTGAGGCCCTGGATTCCCGCTTACGCGGGAACGACGAATAACCTTATAGAAATCACCAAATTCATTTTTGATGCGTCCGCTGATCCCGCCCTCGGCTACGGCATAGCCAGGATCACTTCCTCGACATCGCGCAGCCGGTCCTTGCCGAAGAAAATTTCCTCGCCGACGAAGAAGGTGGGCGAGCCGAATGTGCCGCGCGCGACCGAGCGTTCCGTGTTGTCGAGCAGCCGCGCCTTGACCTCGGCGTCCTGGACCAGCGCCGCAAAGCGCTCGGCATCAAAGCCAGATTCGAGCAAGGCCGCCCGCAATACCGACGGATCGTCGAGCTTTTTGGGCTCCGACCACATGTGCCGGTAGATCTCGTCGACGTAGCGCTCGAACTCGCCGAGCCTCTGCGCTGCGATGGCGCCGCGCATGATGGTCAAGGTGTTGACCGGGAAGAATGGGTTGTGTCGGAACTTGTCGATCCCATGGCGCTTGATGAAGCGCGCCGTCTCGAGGCGCTCGTAGTCGGGCTTGTTCTTGACACCGGCGAGGCTTTCCGCGGGCGACCGGTTGCCGGTCAGTTTGTAGACGCCGCCCAGCAGCACCGGCACATACTCGAAATTCGCACCGGTCCGCTGCTCGATTTCCGGGATCACCAGATGCGCCAGATAGGCGTTGGGGCTGCCAAAATCGAAGTGGAACTCCACGTTAGCCATTGTCTCACCATTTCTCCGCAAAAGGCCGGATCTCGCGCTCGAACGACCAGGCGTCGCGCGGCTCCTGATAGATCTGCCAATAAGCCTCGGCGACCGATTCCGGCCGCATCAGCCGGCCTGGATCGAGGTTAGCGAGGGCCGCTTCACCCTCCCGCTCCTTGATCCGATCGCGCACCCACGCGGTGTCGACGCCGGCGTCGATGACCAGATGCGTGACATGGATGCCCTTCGGACCAAGCTCCCGCGCCGCGCTCTGCGCCACCGCACGCAGGCCGAACTTGGCGCTGGCGAAAGCGGTATAGCCGACCCCGCCGCGCAGGCCGGCGGTCGCCCCGGTGAAGAAGATGTTGCCGGCACCACGCGGTAGCATCAGGCGCGCGGCCTCGCGACCGGTCAGGAAGCCCGCGTAACAAGCCATCTCCCAGACCTTGCGAAACACCCGCTCGGTGGTCTCGAGCAGCGGGAAATTAACATTCGCGCCGATGTTGAAGATGCAGACCTCGAGCGGTGCCGCCGTATCGGCGTCCTGCAGGAACGCGGCGACCTCTTCCTCCTTGCGCGCATCGAGCGAGCGGCCGGTGACTCGCCCGCCCGCCGCCTCGACCTCGGCGACCAGCGGCGCCAGCTTCTCGCCCCGCCGACGCCCGGCGAAGACGGTGAACCCTTCGGACGCGAATTTCTTGGCGATGGCGCCGCCGATAAAGTCGCCGGCGCCGATTACCGCCACGGTAGCCTTCCTGTGTTCCAATGGAGCCTCCTGCCTGTCGTCCAATGGTTCCTATGCCTGATTTACTGCCTGTTCGCGAGCGACCTCGGCCAGGCGATGCTTCAGGATCTTGCCGGTCGAACCGGCCGGCAAGGCGTCAAGCACGATGATCTTGCACGGCCGCTTGTACGGAGCGAGCTGTCGGGCGGCATGTGCCGTCAGATCCGCCGGGTTGACGGTCGAGCCCGGCAGCAGCTGTACGAAGGCCACGACTTCCTCGTTGCCCGTAACGGCGCGCCCGATCACTGCTGACTGAACGACTGCCGGATGCTCGTTCAGCACCGCTTCGACCTCGGCGGGATAGACATTGAAGCCGGAGCGGATGATCAGCTCCTTGGTGCGGCCGACGATAAAAAGGACGTCGCCGTCGAAGCGCGCCAGATCGCCGGTGTTGAACCATCCATCCCGGTCGATGGCCGCCGCAGTCGCCTCGGGTGCCCGATAATAGCCGCGCATGACATTGGGGCCTCGGACATGAAGCTCGCCGACCTCGCCTGGGTTGACGGCGCCGCCGCCGGGCTTTACCAAGAGCGCCTCGATGCCGCTGATCAACGGGCCCACGGCATTGTCGCTCCTAGGGGCCGATGCTCGCACACCGGAAATTCCCGGAGCGCATTCGGTAATGCCGTAGGCGTTGAGCAGCGGCAGGCCGAATTCGGCTTCGATCTCGGATTTCAAGGTCAAATCGAGCGGCGCGCCGGCGACGGAGAGCACGCGAAGCCTGCCGCGGGGCAGCTTGGCGATGCCGGCTACCGCCTTGTATTCCAGCAGCCGCTGATAGGTCGCGGGAACCCCGAACAGCATGGTGATACCGTCGTCCGCAATGGCGGAGACGAGTGCGGCTGGATCGTACCGGGGCACGATCTGCACCGTGCAGCCGAACATCAGGGAGCCGATCAGAATGGCCGAGTGGCCGACAATATGCGAGATCGGCAGCACGCAATACGCCTTATCCACCGGCATCACGCCGCGCTGCGAGCCCACTATCCTGGCGCTGAACAGCACATTGCGGTGCGTCAGCATCACACCTTTGGGACTACCGGTCGTGCCCGAGGTATAGAGGAGTGCGGCAACCTGGCGCGCCGGATCCGTCTCGACCGGTTCCGGCACCGTCTGCTCGTTTAATGGGCCGATGCCGAGGGTACCCAGCGCTGGGAGCGCGACAATGGCCGCGCCGTGGCGGCCCGCATGCTGGCGCGCATTGTCGGATATTTCGATCGTGTAGAACACGCGGCGGGCGCCACTGTGATCGCGAATGAGGTCGATCTCGCGCTCCGAAAGGCGCGGGTTCTCGACCACCGACCAGGCATCGATCTCCGATGCGGCAAGCACGATCGCGGCGAGTGCAAGGCTGTTCTCGCTGACGATCATGACCCGGTCGCCGGGCCGAACGCCGTAATCCGCAAGAGTGATCGCCGTCCTGGCCACAATGGCTGCCAGATCGCTATAGGTCCAGGTGACATCGTCCTGGACCAAGGCCCGATGGTCCGGGCTCTGGCGCGCGAACGGCTTGATGACATCGCTAATCCGGTCCGGAAGCTCGGCCAGGATCTTGTCCGCTTCCTGTCGCGCTGTCGTCGCGTCCATGCTCGCCTCACCGCATCGGTCGAGGTTTAAATTAGGTTTTGTTTTAACACTTGTCAATCGATAGACTGTGGATTGAGTTCGCATCTGCTTGCTCGGCTGCCTACGCGTCACACATGGACCCGCAGCGACCCGGGAAATCGCCTTGACGAGTGTGTTTTTAAAACTATGTTAGCCCGTGCAGTGGAGCTGGGCGGACATCGATGAGGACACGGATCACCGAGCTCTTCGGAATAAAGCATCCGATCATCCAAGGCGGCATGCATCATGTCGGCTATGCCGAGATGGCGGCTGCAGTGTCGAACGCCGGCGGCCTCGGCATCATCACCGGTCTGACGCAGCGCACACCCGAGGATCTGGCCCGCGAGATCGACCGCTGCCGCGACATGACCGACCAGCCCTTTGGCGTCAATCTGACTTTTCTGCCCTCATTCGCGGCACCGCCCTACCCGGAATATATCCGGGCGATCGTCGAAGGCGGCGTCCGGATCGTCGAAACCGCAGGTCGCAACCCCGAGCAGTATTTGCCGGCCTTGAAGGCGAACGGCATCAAAGTCATCCATAAGTGCACCTCGGTTCGCCATTCGCTGACGGCGGAGCGGATCGGCTGTGATGCGATCAGCGTCGACGGCTTCGAATGCGGCGGGCATCCGGGCGAGGACGACATACCAAACATGATCTTGCTGCCGCGTGTCGCCGAGGAGCTCGAGATCCCGTTTGTGGCGTCAGGCGGTATGGCCGACGCGCGCAGTCTCGTCGCCGCTCTCGCCCTCGGCGCCGATGGCATCAATATGGGAACACGGTTCATCGCCACTAAGGAAGCGCCGGCGCACGACAACGTGAAGCGGGCGCTGGTTGCGGCAAACGAACTACAAACGCGCCTGATCATGCGATCGCTGCGCAATACCGAGCGCGTGCTGACCAATGCGGCGGTCGAGCAGATCCTCGTCATCGAGCGCGACAAGGGTGCTGCTACGACGATCGAGGATATTCGCCCCCTCGTTGCCGGATCGGAGAACCGCCGAGTTCTGCAAGAAGGCGTCATGGACGCGGCCGCGTGGAGCTGCGGCATGGTAGCCGGGCTGATCCATGACATCCCGACCTGCAAAGAGCTGATCGACAGGATCATGCAAGGCGCGGAGGAGATCATCAGCCGCCGTCTCGAAGGCTTGCTGGCGGCGTGACACGGGCCAAACGGAGAGAAAGGACGAGACATCATGCCGGACCTGATCGAAACCATCGAAGACGGCGTGGCGACGCTGACCTTCAATCGGCCGGAACGGATGAACGCGCTGTCGACGCCCATTATGGAGGGGTTGCTCCACGGGCTGCCGCGGCTGGCCGGCGATCCCGGCGTCCGAGTGATCGTGCTGACCGGCGCCGGCCGCGCCTTCTGCGCCGGTGGCGATGTCAAGAGCATGGCCGAAGGCGGCGAGCAGCGCAGCGCGGCGGAGGCGACGGCACGTCTGCGCTCGCGAATGGAAGTGTCCCGCATCCTGCACGAGCTGCCAAAGCCGACGATCGCGATGATCAATGGTCCGGCGGCCGGGGCCGGGCTTGCCCTGGCCCTCGCTTGCGATCTGCGGATCGCCGGCGCCTCGGCCAGGCTGGTGACCGCCTTTGTCAGGGTTGGGTTCTCCGGCGATTTCGGCGGCAGCTTCTTTCTGACGCGGCTGGTCGGGACCGCCAAAGCCCGCGAGCTTTATTTCACCGGACGCCCGGTCGAGGCCGACGAGGCGCTATCCCTCGGTCTCGTCAATCGCGTCGTTCCCGACGAGCAACTCCACGATGTTACAATGGAGCTCGCCCGGTCTTTGACGCACGGCCCTGCCGTCGCGCTTACCCTGATGAAGCGCAACATGAATTGCGCCGAGAGTAGCGGGCTGGCCGAGCTTCTCGATATGGAAGCGGCGCATCAAGTGCAGACCGGCCGCACCGAGGACCACCGGGAGGCGGCGAAGGCGTTCGTCGAAAAGCGCGTACCGGTCTTCGTCGGCCGCTAAGGCCCTCGAATCAGCTGCGCAGGGCCGCAATGGTTGCGAACAGTAGGAAGCCTGCATAGGCATTGATGAGCAGCGTTCTGATCCAGTGCGTCCTCAGAATCATGCCGAGGTAGGGACTCGGCACCGTCAACTTGTGGCACCGGCTTGGGTTGGCACACCAGGAGGGTAGTCGCGTGGGATGACGACGCGCGCTCGCCCCCGCGATACCGCCTATCGGTTTCCGGCCGCGATCATCAGCCCTGCCCTATGGCTTTATTTCCGCTTCGCGCTTGGTCTCCGCATGGTGGAGGAGTTGCTCGCTGCCCGCGGCATCATCCTCAGCCCCAAAACCGTGCGGCAGTGGGCGGGCAAATTCGGCCGGCAATTCGCCAATCAGATCCGTCGTCGCCTTCCGCGGGCTGGCGACAAGTGGCATCTGGATGAGGTCGTGCTCGAGATCGCCGGGGTGAAGCATTGGTTGTGGCGGGCGGTGGACCAGACCGGCATCGTGCTCGATGTCCTGGTCCAACGCCGACGCGACACGCCAGCTGCCCAGCGG
>WNFP01011493.1_pt1 | contig 10280 bp, 10 predicted proteins | sample 5400201 | NCBI WGS metagenome assembly WNFP01 (sample SAMN13153355, study PRJNA577476) | soil metagenome | isolation source: 115 cm saprolite under Madrone tree | place: USA:California | collected 2016-06-14
ATGCTGATCGCCACTGGATTGTATTTCGGAGGTCTGACACCCGGCTGGTCGTTTTCAAACTTCTGGGGCGGAGGGGGCCGCGTCGTCTATTCATTTTTCGCCGGAGTCGCAGCCTACCGTGTCTGGCGGAGCGGCAATTTCGATTGGATCAAATTGCCGGCGCCGGTGGTGCTGATCATTCTGGTGGCCGTGTTCGCCGCCGAACCGATCAACGGCCGCGCGATCTACGATCTATCTGCGGCAATCGCCGTCTTTCCGATCCTGGTTCTCGCCGCAGCGAGAAAAGAGCCAGCGGGCTTTTTCATAAGGATTTGCGAGCACCTCGGGCGTGCGTCTTACGCCATCTATGTCATGCAGGTTTCGGTAATCGTGTGGAGCAGAACGATATCGCAGTACTTATTCGGTCAGGAGCTTACCGACCTCGGGGTAGCGGGGACGATTGTGGTTTTGGTGGCCCTTACGGCCTTGGCGTTGTTTCTGGACAAGTATTATGATCAGACAGCGCGCGCCAGAATGTCGAGGTTGTTTCGACGGAAGCAACTGACTTCAAACCGCAATATCTAAGCGAGGCGCCGGGCGCAACGAGCCTTGTGCGCCGAGCAGATCGAAGCCGACAACGCTGTCACTGGCAGGTTTGGGACGGCAACTTGTCCCATAGTATGTTGGCCGAACCTTGCCGGACATAGATACACCACTCCTCGAGACGAATAGCCTCGTAATATTTGGCCAAGTATGGCTGCACGTCTTTGGGATGCTGCCACAATTGCACGACCAGGTCCGGACGTTGCTCCTCGATGGAGTAGGCGTAGTCATATTTCATGTGGCCCGGCCTGAATTCGATGAGTGCTCGCAACCCCGAGAATGACCGGCGCATGGGCTCGTGCGCGATATGGGTGTCGTTCTTCCCCAGCAGATCGACGCCGATTCGGTCGGAGAAATAGGGAATTGTCCCTGCCCTCACGAGCGTGATGCTCGCCGCAGGCGTCGTGACCCGGCGCAGCGCGAGCGCTTCCCGCACCTCACTATCGTTTTCCCCTCCCTTGCCGGAGTGAAGCGGCGCCCTGATAAGCAGCATTTCCGCCAGAGCACCGACGCCATGTATGCTATTAAAGCAGAGCACGCTGACTCCGACAAGAATGGGGAAGGCGGCTGGTCGCCACTGGATCGCCTGCAAGCCCGCGAGCACAGAACCTGGTTTAAGGCCGTCGGTGATAAGCCGGCTGAGGCGGGAGAGCCCACAGGCGAGGACGACGAAGAAGCCGGGCATTGCAATCGAAATATACCGGTTGCTTCCGCCCCAATATTCCCAGGCGTCGCCCCCAACGTAGACGGAATACAGCATTTGGATGCTTAAGAGCCACAATAGCAACAGCACCCGGCGGTCGCCGCTGAGGGCGAGCATGAATGGGAGGACGAATAGCAATATGTTCGCGTTCCATATGAATTGAGCCAGCACATAAATGCCGCGTGTGATCCGCAGCATCAGCGGATAGCCCGTCAACTTTAAGTAGTAGGTATTGGGCAGCGGATCTCCAAAATACCAGACCCTAAAGGCCGTCTGAGCCGCGCAGACGCACAGGAGGATTAAAGAACCCCAAAGAAGATGCCGCTTCCGATTGGAAGAATCCGCAACCGCAAGGAACAACATGATACCGCCGAACGGGACGACCATATCCGGCCGTATCCAGGTGCTGAAGCCCAGCAGGATATACAGCGGGAAGGAAAACCGTCCATCCCGCAGGCACGTGAGAGCCCACCACGAGGCGATGCTCATGATCAACACGAGGACAGAGACTTCCATCCCCTGCAGGCCCCAATTATTGATTGGCAGGTATGAGGCCGTCAGCAACACGGCCCCCAGGGAAACGCCTTCTGATCCATCCGACACGACGAGCGCGATCTTGCGCACGAAGTACAGATTGGCGGCGAGGAACGCGGCTGCGGCGATCTGGATGAACAGGCTGGTTTTCGATGGCGCTATGGGAAGAAAGTGAACGATCGACATGAATATAACCCATAATGGGTTCGTGTAACCCTCGACCCTGTCTCCCCCCGGATTCCAGACCAGCCCATATCCATGAGCAAGATTCTTCGCGTATCGCATGGAAATCATCGCGTCGTCGAAGAGGGAAAAGTACCGCTCGCCGCCGACGACAAAGCTCGTTCGATAGATAAACAAAGCGGCGTAGATTAGAAACGCTGTAGCGACCAAGGCGAAGGCCAATTGGCCTTTTCTGGACCCGCCGAGGACGGCCGCGATCTTCAGTTCCCCAACGAAGCGCTCTATTCCGGGCTTGCTCAATGACGTGGCCTGCGTCAGGACCGCTGGGACCGGTTCAGGAGGAGGTGATCGACGCATCAAGATCCTTCGCAATCAGCGCGCTATGGCAGCTCGACTGTTCTAAAGGCATGCCCTCGCATCAAATCCTATGATGGTTCCAGAGAAGTACCCCGTCGCGCCCGAGCAAGGAAATTTATGAATTAACGGCGAGGCAGGCTCATCTCTGGCGATACTGCATTCTCGGGTACACGTAGTGTAGTAAAGAAGCGGGCCGAATTCGGGGGGTGGCAAAGAAGTGATATTGCTGTGGGTAGTTATCCACAACGCCTTGGCGAGCAATGCCATGTCGGGCGCGCATGTGGTTTGTCAAGAGCAAGGAATTCGAGGGACACAACACTCAAATGGAAAATCAAGTACTGTGTCCCCGAGATAGTGTTCATCCGGTCCCCTTGCGAATCACTGAAGTCTCAGCAACCTCGCGTTCCTTGGTAGACCGGATGGACAACCTGTTGAAAGCTCACAGCTAGAACGCAAGAGCGGTCAGCAATAGGTCGTACTCGTTTTTTTTCAACACGCCTTGCGCAAGGTCAAGCAGACGCGTCGGCCGATCGCGCGACGGCATCTACGCAGTCATCCAAGCGATGAGCGCGACGCTGTCGCAAGGCGAATTCGAGATCGAGGGAATGTGTCGGTTGGCTGGGGTAAGCCGAGCCGGATATTACCGCCACTGGCAGGCTTCGGCGCCGCGCCGGGAGCCGGGTCGGCGACCCTTACGACAACGCCGAAGTGGAGAGCTTCATGAAGACCCTCGATTGGGAAGAGGTCGACGTCAGCGCCTATCGTGACGTGGTCGATGCCCTGCGGCCGGATCGGAACCTTCATCGAGGACGTCTCCAACCGCCAGCGGCTCCACTCGGCACTCGACTACCGGCCGCCCGCGGAGTACGAAGAAATATTGCCGAGATTGAGGTGGCGATATTGCCGCCTTCAATCTCAATCACGCAGAACTGCCCCTGATTCCCATGCCTCAGCCAAAGGTTGCAGTCCAGTTGCAGATAAGTCGAGGACTGGTTGCGGGCCCGACTCATGCTTACAGGGCGAGACATAGAGCGAGGCCGATCGCTTACAGAGGAGATCAAGGCCGCAGGCGGGGAGGCGAGTTTCGTCGCCGGTGACATCCGAAGCCCAGATTTCTGTCAGCACCTGGTAGATACTACTTGCCGTCACTTTGGACGCCTGGATGTACTTGTTAACAGCGCGGGAATCTCTCACGGCGGCTCTGCACTGCAGACGACCGATGCGCAGTGGCACGACACGATCGCCGTCAATGTAACAGCCTTATTCTTTTTATCACGTGCAGCTCTGAGGGTGATGAAGGCACAGGGCGGCGGCTCGATTGTGAATGTCGCCTCGGATTGGGGATTGGTTGGCGGGCGTAATGCTGCAGCATACTGCGCGAGTAAGGGAGCGGTCGTTCTGCTAACGAAAGCCATGGCGCTCGACCACGCCGATGACAATATTCGCATCAACGCCATATGTCCGGGAGATACCGATACGCCCATGATGCTGGAGGCCTATCGGCAAAAAGGCCTCAGCTACGAGAATGGCAAGGCAGCGAGTGCGGCGGGCATTCCCATGGGGCGCATGGCGAATGCGGCCGAGATTGCCAATGTGATTAGCTTCTTAGCCTCGAAGGGCTCGAGCTTCATAACGGGAACCGCATTGCCCGTGGATGGCGGTCACACGGCGGGATAGAGCAGACTGCCGGATTCGGGGACCGGATCGACATCTACGGACGACAGGCGGCGATGTCCTGGATGCACAAGGAATTCGAGGGACACAACACTTAATATGAAAATTAAGTGTTGTGTCCCCGAGGTTGCGGACTGACTTCCTAGGAAGGAGTCATTCCCGCTTATCTACTTCAGTCGATTGACGCGGACATATCCCGTCACGCTACCAACCTGGACGTGATCCCACCTTTTGTCAGCGGTCTTATTCAGCACGATGACGCGGGTGCCGGCATCGAGGAAGGTCACAACTTTGCTGATCACAACGGGCTGTCTGTATACGTGAGTTCCATTCTCGGCGACGGTCTTTGTCATCGCGTTGACGAATTCGAGCCCGGATACGACGGCGGGAGCTTGAGGTAGCGATATGGGCGCCGCCAAAGTGGCCGCGGGAGCGGCTATGACTGCGAGGGCACACCCGATCGAAAGAATCCTATTCATTTGAGTTACCTGTGATGAAGTTGCTTGACGTGGCGGATATGATATCCGCGGTGCGTTCGATCTTTCGAACTAACATGAGGTATTTTCAAATGGCACGGTCGACTGCAGCCAAGCCATGCCTGTTATCTTTACCACGGTGGAGCAGTTCGAGATCGGGCTATCGGGTGATGTGGAAGAGGCGTTGAAGCTCCAGCGACCGCTGCCGCCGGAACATCTTAAGATCGTGGCGAAGGACGAGAGAATTCAAGGGGGCGCGCGGCTCGAGCCGTGCGAATTGCCGTTCATTCAGCCAGAAGCAGTTTCGATCCATCAATGGCTCCCTTCGGAGACCTTGAATCACGAAACAACCGAACTGGGAATCCTGTTTATGGGTCGGGAGCCTAACACCCTCTGAGCCTCGCACGCGTCGGCAGCCCTGGAGCGGCGAACCGCATCATCGTAAGATGGTGGCGACGGTTCGACAGTCGGTAGCCTTGAGGTTGGGCGTTGCAGCCTGTTTTTGCGGGCATTCGGCCCCTTGGCCCATCGCTCGTGGCTCCGACTTTATCACCGGCCGGAAGAGCCCGCGACCGAGAGGGAGCTCGCGCCATGCAAGGGGTCTGCAAACTCATCGCTGCCGCCGCGATAGCCCTGTTCGCATTTACCATGGGACACGCGGAGGCCGCCCCACAAATCCTGGGTCTGGTGGCGAGCGATGGTCTGCCCACGCCCATGCGCTGCCGGGATGGCGCCTGCACGGCACTTCTCGCCAGCTTCTGCCTGCAGCAGGCGCGCGACGCGCCGGCGGACGGCCAAGACTACACGCCTGGGCCCGCCGGCGGTTTGACCCTGATCGCCGCCCGGCCCGACGGCAGCCGTCTGGTTCTGCCGGCGAACGATCTATTGACCGTCCGGCTCTATTCCGGCCTCTCCTTGGTGCAGGTCGGCCTGCCTGTGGCGCAGCTTGCGTCGTTGGGCGTCCCCTTCGGCGCGGCCGATGCGATCAGCGTGAATGTGGAGGCCAATACGACCATTCTCCCCGTCGCAGCCGCCAACGATCCCGACCCGCAGACGCCGCAGGAAATCGCACTCGCCACCGGGCCGCTGCGTCGCCTGGCGGCCGAGACTTTCGACACTTCGGCCAATATGCCCGATACCGGGAAACTGCTGGGCCTGCTGATCAACGCGCTGCCGGCGGAGGATGATCCGCAGCCTGTCGCCCTGAATGGGTTGCTTCGCCGGATCGTTGCCAGTGTCGGGCCGGGCCGGCTCAGCGCCGAGACTCTCGCCGAAATTGCGCAGATTGTGAAGAACTGCCAGCAATTTCCGCCAACCAGCCTGGCGCAGGGCTTCTGCCTCCAGAATCTGCAGCGCGGCCTTCTGTCGACGCTCAATGAGGAGTACTGGGCCGCCGTCGGCGGAAGCTGAGGGAAGCGGCCCCGACAAGTGGAGATTCGACACGGGTGGGCACGCAAGAGACCCATTGGGCAGGCGCCTTGGGGTAGCAACGCCGGCGCGGCAAGGGCTTTTTTTCCGATGACGCAGCCTGTCCATACATCGTAAGAAATCGGCGCCATGGATCGCGTTTCCCGGGAGGGTTAAGGACGATGAGAGGCGGCGTTGCGTACCGGGCTGCGGCAATCGTTGTGGTTCTCTTGCTGACGGGTGTTGCGATCTTTGTCGTGAGGCCTCGCGAATTTCTGCTCACCTATTGCGCGGTCGGGCCATTCGTCGCTTCGCTTCTCGGCATGGCCTGGTTTCGCCGGCCGGCCCTGCGCAATTCCTTTCTGGTGCTTGCGTCGGTCAGTCTGGTGAGCGGTCTGCTCGATCCCATCACTTATTTCACGAACCGTCCCGTCGTTCAGGCCGAGGGAACATGGAACAACCAGTACCATTATCTGTGGGATGCCAATCTGGGCATTGCCCTGCCTCCAAATGTCGCGGCGCGAGCGTACAAGTTCACCGACCACGCACTCGTCTATGACGTCACCTATACGACCGACGCCAACGGCCATCGCAAGACCATGGGCAGCACGGACGCCTCGGCAGACAACGTGATCTTCATGGGCTGCTCCTTCACCTTCGGGGAGGGCGTGCAGGACAGCGAGACACTGCCGCAACAGTTCTCCGACCAAGCGGGTCGCAAATACAATGTGGCCAATTTCGGCGTGTCCACATTTGGGGTGCATCAACCTCTGCGCAGCATGGAACTGGGGCAACTCACCCCGATATTGACCGGCGGCAAGCGCTATATCGTCTACACCGGCATTCCCGGCCACGCCCAGCGGGCCGCTGCAAGGGGTCTGCGCGGACCCTCGTATGGGCTGCGGGCCGACGGCAGCGTGATGTATCTGGGGCAGACGCAATCCTTCTGGCAAGTCTTTGCCGTCGCGATCGCTAATCGTAGTCTTTTCCTTAGAACCTTCGTCGTCATCCCGCTGGTCTCAGGCTCCGCGCCCGATGCCGTGCCCCTTTACGTCGCCCTGGTCAAGCGCGCTGGCGAGGTGGCGAGAGAAAAATACCAGGCCAAGTTCATCATCGTCTTCTGGGACGATCCGGGAAGCCAGGACGCGGCGGACATCATGGCCGCATTCGACAAGGCGAAAATTTCCTACGTCAAGGTATCGGCGATACTCCCCGATTTTCAGCACGACGATTACAAATACCGCTTGTCACGCGTGGACGCGCATCCCAACGCGCTTGCCGACCATCTGATCGGCAGTTACCTGGCCCAACACCTGGACGATATCCCGCCACAGCCGTAGAGGAACTCCAGGAGCACGATAGCCGATAGGCGTCGGCGATTTAGGTTTCGGGCCCCCAAGGCGCCAGCGACGGCACCCATGCCCATTGCTGTTTGGACAACGGGCCGCGCCCGTTGCCCAGTCCCGTCTTCTATGGCCACGGCATCGAGGCAAGCTCGTTGCGCACCGATGCCGCGGATTCCCTCGGCGAGGCGAAACTCGCGGCCCGGCTCATTCCGGTCGCACCTGCTCTCGCCGAGGGCGCGGCGGCCGGCGAGTGCTATCACAGCGTGCGCCGCCAGGGACGTTCCGACCCTAAGCAAGTCAGGGTCGGCGCATGGAAGGAGCCGCATCATCAGGCGCGGGCCTGCCTCGAGATCATGCGCCGCGGCGGAAGCCTGAAGGTCAGTGTGGTGGGCCGCCTGATCTCGTTTAGACGGGATCTCGGATCAGCGGCGTCGTCGAGCAATGGATGCCGCCGCCGTTGAGCTGCATCTTGCCATAGGGGATTGTCGTCCAGCTGACGCCATGCTTGGCCAGCGCGTCCAGGGTGCGGTTCGTGGCGCCCTCGGGCATGATGATCTTGCCCGGCGCCACGGCGAGCGAATTGACGATCCACTTGTCGTCGGCGGGTTCGATCTCCACGCTGTGCACGCCCAGGGCCTTTAACCGTTCCAGGAAAGAATAGGGCAGGCCCGTCGGATCGATCAGGGCCAAATCCTTGTCGATCATCTGGAACGAGCCGTCGATGTGGATGTCGTAGCCCACCAGATCGATGACGATCAGTTCGACCCCCTGGCGCTTCAAGACTTCGGCAACCTGGGCCGCGCCCTCGCGGTTGACCCGCACGCCGCAGCCGATGACCGCCGTCTTGCTGTTGATCCAGGCGAAACTGCCGCCCTCCATCAGCGCCTCGCCGGAAAGGGTGCGCAGGATCGGAACGCCGATGCGCGCCAGCGTGCGGGTGATGGCCAGTTCTTCGCCACGGCGGATGCGCGCGCCCATACGGCAAACGATGGCGCCGCCCTTTACCATGATCAGCGGGTCGCGGGTGTAGCAGGATTTGAGCCGCCCGCCGCCCACCCCCTCGACTTCGTGCACTTCAACGCCCTCGGCCCTGAGGGCGGCGACCAGCCCATCGTGCTGTGCCTGCATCTCGGCGACCGGCGGCACGTGATCGCTCTGGAAATACCAGCCGGCTTTTTCGTCGCCGAACGAGCCGATGCTCGCGATCCGCTTGCGGGGATCGATCACCGCCATCTCAGGCCCGGGCCGATAGACGAGCACGGCGCGGATGCGACCCACGTCGTTGTCGATGCCCCAGGCCCGGCCCCAATGGGCCTCCAGTTCCGCCTTGTCCTCGAATGGCGGGGCGGCAGGGGCGGCGAACATTTTGATGGTCTGGTTATAGATCCAGGCCGGCGTGGGATCGGTGGTCATGAAGGCGGCTCCGGTCGAGAGTTGCAAGAAGCAGGGGTTGCGGATAGGTAATCGGCGCCTCACTCTGCCCTACTCGCATTGGGCAAGCACACAGATTATCGTGGCCGCGACCACGCGCCCACCCCAGGACCGCCCCATCGATGAATCTCGCCCTCTATCCCCATCTGCTCGCCCGCTACGAACCCGAACGGCCGGCCGTCGTTGAGGCGAATGGCGCCGTGGTGAGCTACGGCCAGTTCGAGATCGTGGCGCGGGGTATCGCCCATCACCTGCGCGAGGCCGGTCTCGCACGCGGGGACCTCTGCGCCCTGGCGATACGGGAAGATGCCCGGCATCTGGCCGCGATCTTCGCGATCTGGCGGCTGGGGGCGATCCTGCTTCCGCTGGACTGGCGCTCGCCGCCGGCGGAAGTTGGGACGATCGCCGCCCGTTTCAAGCCACGCCTCATCCTCGCCGCGGCCGGACCGATTCGCCCGCCCTCCGGCGTGGCGCCCATGGCCCTGGAGGGCCCTGATCCCCGGCCCGACGAGGCTCTGTCGGTCGAACCGCTCGACGATGACCCCGCCCTCTATGCGCTCTCCTCGGGCAGCACGGGCGAGCCCAAGGCGGCGATCATCACCCATCGGCAGCACGCGGCGCGGGTCATGTCCTACGCCGTCAGCTATCCGCTGCTGCGCAGCGACCGATATCTGTCGACGCTGCCTATCGCCTATAACTGGGGCCGCAATATCGCCATCTCGCACCTGTGTCTCGGTGCCACCCTGATCTTGCATCCGATGCTGTTTGCGCCGGCCGATCTCGTCGAGGCGGTGGAACGCCTGCAGGCAACCACGATCGCCGTCGTCCCCAGCGTCAGCCATGGCCTTTTGCGTCTGCCGCAGACCGGACGGCGATTGATGGAGCGCCTGCGCCAATACGTTTCGAGCGGTGCGCCGCTGTATCCGGAGGAGCGCCGGGCCATCCGGGAGCGGGTCTGCGCCAATCTGGTCGAGGCTTATGGCAGCACCGAGACCGGTGGAATCTGCGTGCTGGCGCCCGAAGACCATGAGAGAGCGCCCGCCTCGGCCGGCCGGCCGGCCATCGGCGTCGAACTGGAAGTGATAGGCGACGACGATCGAGCATTGCCGCCGGGCGAAATCGGCCGCATCCGCTGTCGCGGCCCGGGCGTGATCGCGGGATATCTGAACGGCGGCGCTTCCGACAATGAGAGGATACGCGGGGGCTGGTTCTATCCCGGGGACTACGGTCGCCTCGACGCCGAAGGCTTCCTCTTCCTCGAGGGCCGCAGCAACGACATCATCAAGCGAGGCGGCTACACCATTTATGCTTCAGAGATCGAACGCGCCCTTGCCGCCCATCCAGCGGTCGCGGAGGCCACGGTCGTCGGCGTCGCGGCGCCCGAGCTGGGTGAAGATATTGTCGCCTTCGTCGTTCTGCGCGCGGCGACGGATCCCCGCGAGTTGGTCAATCACTGCCGGCTTCGGTTAGCGGGGTTCAAACAGCCCCAACGGATCAAGGTCGTTGCAACGCTGCCGCGCAACGCCGCCGGCAAGGTCGTAAAATCCGCGCTGATCGGTACCAAGAACTGAATCGAGCAGGAGGTGT
>WNFP01005403.1_pt1 | contig 10278 bp, 5 predicted proteins | sample 5400201 | NCBI WGS metagenome assembly WNFP01 (sample SAMN13153355, study PRJNA577476) | soil metagenome | isolation source: 115 cm saprolite under Madrone tree | place: USA:California | collected 2016-06-14
GTCGCCGCTTTCTTCAGCAGCGACGACACCACCGCCTATGTGGTGAATTGCGGAGCGGAATGCGGCGGAACCACGGCCAGCGTGCAGCAGCTCAATCTGACTAATAACACTCTCGGATCCTACGTCGCAGTTTGCCCGCCCGGCACCACACAGTGTGCCGGCAGCGTGGCCCTGGTAAATGGCTCGACCATGTATCTGGCGGGCACTCCATATTCTGGCGGAGTTCCCTCGCAGGCCTGCACCGGCCAGACAACTGCGGCGACGACGTGCGGCCTGCTCACCATCGTCGACCTCAGCAGCATGACCGTCATCAATTCCGCCCCGATCATCATCACCGACGGATATCACAACCGAATCGCGCTAGGGGCTAACGGGCAGCTCTTCATCGGCGCACGTACTTGCACCGAGATCGTTCCTCCCGTCCCGCCGCCTACCGGGGCCGAGGTTCGCGGTTGCCTTTCGATCTACAACACGCAGAGCGTTCCGGTGGGAAGCATTCAGCCCGGCGCAGTTACGATTCCTCCGACGACGGGAGACGTGACCGGCATCCAGCCCGTTGCGACGCGCGACGTGGTGTATGTGGTCCAGGGCCAGAACGTCCAGGGCGGAACGCTCTATGTCTACGACACCAAAACCGATGCCGTGGATGCAGTGGAGGAACAGAAGCTCAGCAACCTCATAGGCGATTTCGTCGACGTCAAGACCATAGATTTCTAGAGTACCGGTGTCAGGTCTCAGGTGCTAGGTTTCAGGTGCCAACGACTAACGACCAACGACTGCCTTCCCTATCTCGGCTCCAGCGTCATCTCATGTGCCCGGTGTTGCTCGACCGCAGCCTTCGAGAATGGAAACGCGAATGTCGAGCCCCTGTACCACGCCGCCCACTGGTCCATGTAATGCGGACTGAGGAATATCCCACTCTCCCCCGTCACCACGTTCAGCGTGCTTTCATCAAAGTTCGCAAAATTCCACGTCAGCCGTTCGGAAGGCCCAAAGCCACGGCCCACCGCTTTCACTGTGTAGGTGCTGCCGCTCAACGGATGCAATCCCGGTCCCGTGAAGCGCCCAATCACCGGAAGCTGGCTGAGCACCAGATGATTGATTTCAACCGGATAATTCTTTCCCCACTTCCATTGACCGAGGTCGGACGGAACTTCTTTTTGTTTCACTGCATTCTCAACCGCAGCCGTCAGCAGGCCGCCGTAGTCGGAGTATCCCGGCGGCAGCCAGCGCGCTGGTTGCTTGGTGAGCACATTCTCCAGCCAGACCGACGACATACCCCAGCGATAACTCCTCCAACTCAGATTTCCAAAAGTCGCTTCTGAAGCCGGACCTGAGGCCGGTGCATCCACCGCCGCACCCAGCTTCGGCTCCAGCAGCAACCGCGCCAGTTCCTGACGCGCTTTCGTCTCAATCGTCGGAGCCGCCGAATCCGCCGACATCCGTCCATCCCAATCGCGCAGAATTTCCACTGCCCGCTTCGCGCGGTCGGAGGCGCTCGCGGCGTGATCGACCGCGTACACAAACTTGTCGGCGCAGAACCGGTCGTAGGTCGACGACACATCCATCTGCAGCGCTAGCATATCCGCCGGCGCAAACTTCTTGCCCGATTCGAGCACACGATAAATGCGATCCGTCCGCCACGGCGCATCCCAATCGGTGCTGATCGAGTATTTGTAGCCGTCTGGAGCGATGCGGCCGTTGGCGGTCGCGAGAATTCCGCCGGGCGGATCATAAACATGCGGCATCTGGTCGAAAGGAATCCAGCCCTTCCACTCGTGCGCATCGTCGCTGCCGCTCACCGGCAGGCTGCCATCGCCCGCCACCCGGATCGGCACTCGCCCCGTCGACTGATAACCGATATGACCATCCACATCGCCGTACATCACGTTTTGTCCGGGCGCGCCAAAGGTTGAGAAGGCCTTCCGAAACTCATCCCAATTCTGGGCGGAGTCCACGTCGAAGAAAACCAGCCCCTCGCCGTCCTGCAACGTCCAGCGCAGGGCAATCTTGCGCGTCTCGCCCGGAATCAGTTCGGTGATGATCGGCCCGTGCCGCGTCGTCACCACGTCAAAAGTCACGTCTGGCTTGCCTTTTACGTGGATCGTCTCCTGCCGGTGCTGCGCCTCGCGCCATCCTGCCGGAGTCTTATACTGCCCATTCGCATTGAACTCCTCAATGTAATCGTCTTCCACGGTCGGCCCGACATTGGTGAATCCCCAGCCGATGCGCTGATTGTGGCCGACGATCACGAACGGAATTCCCGGCAGCGTAACGCCGGCCACGTCGAAATTGCCGGTTGTCGTTGCGCTCGCTATTGCGCTTGTTCCGCTACTCATTTTTAGGTGCGCCTCAAACCACAGGTTCGGCATCTGGTGGTTGAGGTGCATGTCATTAGACAGCAGCGGCTTCCCCGAAACCGTATGCTGACCGGAAACGACCCAGTTGTTCGACCCCGGCCGGAAGACATCAGCCTCTTCCAAATCCGCAAGTGGAGCGACGGGCGTCTCGGCCGTCTTGCCGGACGAGGACGCCCGGCTCTCCACAAACACTTCGGAAACCCGCGTAGAACGGAAGTCAGGCGAACGGAGATCAGAAGGTAGCGCAGAAATCAATCGTCCATTCCCGCCTTCCGGATCAACCTCTTCGTCGTCATCGTCATCCTCATCGCCGGAATTGGCCGCAGGTTCCTGATCGATCCGCCGCACATCGCCGGGCGTACGGTCGCGCCAGGAAGAATTCACATAGAGATCCGCAGTCAGCTGCGGTCCCAGCTTCGCCAGAACTTTTTCTCGGGTCAGCGCGCGCTCGTAGCTGTAGTGATTCAAATCCTGCACCATGCGCGCGCCCACTAGTAGGGAATCGGTCACCGTCCACGGCCGCGGCGTGTACTTCAGCAGGCGGAATTCCAGCGAAAGCCGGTCGCGATGCGATTCGAGAAACGTATTCACTCCGCGGGCATAAGCGCCAAAATAAGCCCGGTCGCGCGCGGAGATATTCTTCTCCGCCGCTTCGGCCGCCTGCCGCAGCCCGAGGATGCGCTGCTCGCGGTCCATCTTCACGGTATCCTCGCCGATGACTTCCGAAAGTTCTCCGGCAGCGGCGCGGCGCATGATGTCCATCTGCCACAGCCGGTCCTGCGCGGTCACATACCCCTGCGCAAAAAACAGATCTTCAAGCGTAGCCGCCTCAATCGTCGGGACACCGCGCTCGTCGCGCACCACGCGCACCTTGGACGAAATCCCCGGCACCGCGATGCTGCCATCCAGTTGCGGCAGAGCCGAGTGTGCGATCAAGTAGAGCCACCAGATGCCGGCGATGAGCGCCACCAGCAGCACGCAAACGGAGTAGTACAGGATCCGCAGCGCAGGATTGCGCTGACGGATTTCAGGCAGGGGAGCGGCGACCGACATATCCACGATTGTAGGGACGCTCTCTGCCCCTGACAACAGCAGGCGGCAATGGATACACCACCCCCGCCTGGTAGAGACGGGGCTTGCCCCGTCTCCGGCAGCGGAAAAAATTAAGGGGCGGAAGAATTGAGGGTTCGTATCAGGGCATCGCTTTAGCGATGCCGGAAGTTTCGAAATCAAGCGCCCCTTCAGACTGAACATCAACAGTCGACCCCAAATAATGGCCCATCCAAGCACTTGGACGGGCCACCCTCGGGCATTCAAATGATAACGATCAGCTGCGTCATCCGCCTACGGCGTAAGCTTGCTGATCCGTGTCGACCAGTTGCCGAGCGCGGAGCGCGGGCCGGGTCCATGGGATGGACCGGCGCACGTTCCCAGCAGATTGTCCCCGCTGCCGCCAAAAAAGAACGGGCCACCCCAATCGGTGTAGACGCAGGTGTGGGCGATGTACTCGCTGGCGATCCAGATCGAGTTCCCGTCCACGGCAGCCGCGCCGAAATCTCCCCAACGCGTCCGCGGCGGGTTGCCCACCTGCGATTTATAGCTGGTAAACCCGTCATCCTGCGCGGCTCCGCCGCCGCCGGTGACGTCGTTCCACGGGCCGACACCGACGAGCGCGTCAATCGGCGCATAGGCGGCGCTTGGGTACGTGGAGTCACCGGTGTCGGTGAACGCCATCACGCCGCGGCCGCTCGACGTAACGCCGATCGCCGGGTACGTGAAGTCGTGGCCGGAAGCTCCGAGAGAGCCCTGCAGCGCAACCTTGGCGGCGAGTGAGCCCGTCGAGACGTCCGGCTTCACGATGAACCATGCGATGCCGGCGCGTTGAGCGCCACCGTCCGGGTTGAGCGCCGTATCGAGGGCGCCCCAGAGCTTGCCGTTCGCATACATCACCTGCTGCATGCGGGTGTCGTTAGAGTCCGGCCGCGAAACGACCTCGTTGTGCGCGGGCTGGCCGGCGAACAGCAAACGCCAGCAACCGGTCTGGCCATTGAAGAGCACGGTCGTCGTATCGTTGATGCAGAAGCCCTGCGGGACGTCCGTCGTCGGCGCGGCACCCGAACCGGGCTGCCGCTGCTTTGGCGGGATCCCATACAGGTTCACGCTCAGTACCTTATTGCTAAGGCTGAGCGCCGGCGTGCCCGTATTCAGCGACGACGTGTTGCTCAGGGCCCAGACCACAAGATTTGTGGAGGAGGCAGTAAAAGCGGGCCCCGCAGCCTCTCGGCCGGCGTTCGAGCTCAGGAAATACTCCGTGCCGCCGTTGCTGGTCTCGAAGGATAACGCACCAGGGCTTTGGGCGGGCCAGACGGTGAAGCCGGGCTCAGTCTGCGCAACCGGCGAGGTTGCGTTCACCATCCCGGTCGTGTCGAAGTGCTGCATAGTCACGCTCGCGGCCCCCGCGGCGAGCTGCGCCTTCGAGAGAGCGTAAATCTGCGCACCGTCGAAGTCGCCCGGCCCCCAAGGGTAGGAGTTCGTCGTGATGTAGAACCCGTTCGCGTCTGCCCCAATGTGCGGGTAGTCGCCCAGGCAGGGGCACGGACCGCCCGTATTGCCCGGCGAGCCGTCGTTCGTGACGTCGACATGGTAGATGTTCCACAGTCCCGTCGGGTTCGACGTCTGGCTGACCGCGATGTCGAGATGGTTCACGTGGGTGAACGCTCCGTTCGGACGGGTTTCCAGCGTCAGCACGACGACGAAGAAGCGTTGCGTCGCGACATCGTAGTAGCAGCTCGGATCAGTGACAAACTGTGCGCGCACCCCGGTGGCCCGATTGATCGCCGGCGCGTAGCCGTAAAAGGAATTCAGATCAACGGCATGGTTCACATTCCTCGGATGGCCGGTGACGATGTTGGTCGCGGTGTTGTCCGGGAGCACCGACACCCCCGTGGTGTCGTAGACGTTGAGCACATCGTTGACGGCCTCGAGCACGTAGCCGTTGCCCGCGCACATCCCCTGGTCAGGCGGCTCGACGGTGAATTGGTTTCCGCCGCGCGCATACCGTTGCTGGTATAAGTTCAGGCCCTCGAAGCCATTGTTGAACGCCGGGTTCGACTTGGCCTTCTTGCCACTGTTCACCGACACACCATGCCCGGTGCCCGTAGATAGGCTTAGATTAACGATGGTGCCCGGATAAGGGCCTGGGCCGGAGTCGGTGTCGACCTGGCCCGGAAACTCCGCCTGGGTCACGTCGCTGTCGCCGGAGGGTGTGAAGTCGCCGGTTTGCGGTGCTGCCGTTCCGGCGATCGGAATCTGCTGCGCAAGCGCAGAGCTAGCCGCCAGCCAGAGCACAAGGGTACCGGCCAGGCCGAGCGTAAGCGCCAGCCGGTGGATGACATCTCGGATACCATTCCTAGTCAGTTTCATGAAAGCTCTCCTTTTGACGTAATGCCGGGCGGCACGCTTGTGCCCGGATGTTCATTTCCACCTGTTTTGCCCTGGGGTTCGTTCGGCCGGCCGATCCGCTGCGCGTCAGGGGGAATCTCCTTCTTGACTTCAAAAACGGCGACTAGTTTACACCCATCTCGCCCGCTTGTGGCTACTGTGGATTCCGGTGACGTAAATTCGATTGTGTAAAAAGCGAAAGGGTGTGAGTTGGCTTTGCCGAACAAGCGAAGCCGTTCCAACAGCAGGAGGCAGACGTTGCGTCACCCCGGCCTGGTAGAGACGGGGCTTGCCCCGTCTCCGGCGGCGGAAGAAGTGAGGGGAGGAAGAAGTGAGGGGAGGAAGAAGTGCGGTTTCGTATCAGGGCATCGCTTCAGCGATGCCGAAAGCTCCAAAATCAAACGCCCCTTCAGGGACTGAACTTCGACAGTCGACTTCGGCGCGGAGCGGTTTAGAATTCCGGTGTTGCGTCCTGCGGAACTGTTAAAGAAGGTGAGACTGAGATAATGAGCAAATCCACGCATCCATTGAAGCTTCCGCTCTCCATCCAGAAGGCTGCCCAGCGGCTGGCGAAAGAAGATGGCGTGTCTTTGAACCAGTGGATCGCGGTAGCGGTCGCCGAAAAAGTTGGAGTGGTGGAAACCGCGGCCGACTTCTTCAAGAAGCGAGCAGGCAAGGCCACTGGCGAAGGACTGATGAGGTTTCTGCGCACCGCGCCCAAGGCCGCGCCCGATGCGGAGGACACGCTCTGAGAGGCGCAGTCAAAATCCCCGCCCAAGCGGAGCTTGGACGGGGCACCCTCTGGATTTCGGATGATTGCGATGGTCCGTGGCCACCCGACGAATCTACTTCAGCGCCGCCGACGCTGAGGCGTCCTGGTTGAAGTCGAGCCGGACCCAGTAATCGGGCTGGGGAGGCGGTGGAAACACGGCCTGCTTGCTCAGCCGGAAATCATTTATCTTGTGGCCCAGGCATGACATCAGGGGACTGTTGCCGCCGCCGGTGATCTCCTCGATCGTGCCCTCTTTACCGACTTTGATCAGCAGCTCGAAGGTACCCAGATCGCTGCCAGCCGCGTCGTCCAGGCATGGTTGCATCCAGGTGTGAATCTTTTCGGCGAACGCGGCATTGTAGCGCTGCCCCTCGGGAGTGCGTAGGTTTGCTTCCGCTGATTCTTCCGCAGGGCGCTTCCTGGCTATCACGGGCTCTATTTGCTTCGCCCATTGTTTGGCCGACTCAAAGTCGGAAGAATTCTGCCAGATATCCTCGCTCCATTGATCCCCGATCCGGATAAGCAGTTTGTCGGCGACGACGGCATCTCCAAAACTGACGGCCATATGGGCCATCAGATTCCAGTTTTCCGGCGAGGCCCCGTTCCGCTTCTCCACCGCGTCGAAACCTTTCTGGATTCTGGGCCAGGAAAGCTTCAGTTGCTGATCGGTTTGGCAGCCGCAAACGATTTTGCCTGCAACTCGGAAATACACAATGTCACCCGCGTCGCCTCCAATTTGGTCCGCAACCTTCTGCAGGAACTTTGCGACCTCCCCCTCTTCTCCGCCCCACTTGGGTAGGATCGAATTCGTGTACAGACGGTAATAGTAGTAATAAGCCGGCTCAAATTTGACAGCCTGATCGAGCAGGGCTTCCTTGGCAGCCGGTTCCCATCCTTGGTCCAACGCAACCTCCTGCATAGCGACATACCACTCGGGATCTTTGGTCGAGAGAGTCGACGCTTCATCGAGGATTTGTTTTGCTTTGGCGGTGCGTTCCGCCAGAAGCTTCCATCCGCTCTCGCTCACGGTGTCCGCGAAACCCGGGCCGCGCGCATCTTCGCCATAGTTAACATAGGATTTAGCCTGCGCAATGCGAGCGGTAATCGACGCTGGACTGGTCGACACCCATCTTTCAAGCCGTTGCATGTGTGTGTTCCAATCCTCCTGCGTCGCGTGTAGCGGAGGCTTCTCCAGACCGCTATAGATGGCATGGATCTTCCACATTCCTCCGGGGAACGTCTCCTTGTGGGAGCGCGACGAATCCGCGATGCAATCCAATTGTTCGAATTCCCCTGCCTTAAACAGGCGGTATATTGTTTTGCTGTAGTCGGTGAAGGCGTGGATATCGGTGCTGGCATCGCCGCTTAAACCGGCAGCCTCCGCATCGGTAAGGGCGCATGGCGAGGGCTTCCCCTTCGGCACTTCAGCGATGGCGAACCCACAAGTTACTGTCAACAAGAAGATAGACATTGCAACGGAGTGGGAAGGGCGGTGTCTGGACACCGGTATCGCAGAAACCGAGCAGGTCACAGGATTGGCCTCATAGGATGGTGCTTTCTCAGTTAGAAACTAGCGGGATTGACGCCGCGGTCAAAGTTACTGCGGGCCAGTGACCGGACGCTTGTATATTCGGAGTTCCCGAAATTAGGAAGGGGACCCGGAGAGGGGGTCGGTCCAGCCGAACGCAGTCATCTGACGCGAATCGTGGCCCGTCTCATGCGGTGGAAGCCACTTCTCAAAAAGCGCGAGAAGTGGGCGGGTGGCGCACATCTGCGTCGAAGTATAACTCGCATGGTTGGCACGGTTGGGGAAGAAACGCAATGGGGGTACCCCATTTCTCGCGTTCTTTGCGAGAAGTGGGAAGTGCGGGCGGCGCCGGAGGAAGGGGTTCGTCTTTCCCACGGCAAAGCGGGGCGTGTGGATAGAACGAAGCTGACGTGGATGAAAACCCTTTCACACTACGCGCGCACGAGAAATAGGTGTACATTAGTTGACGCTTGTAACCGAAAAGCCAAGTCTGGACGGACAACCATGCGACTGCGATTGCTGCTAGCTCTGACGATTACTGCGACGACAAACATCGACGTTTTCGCTCGCACCATCATCTACGTCCCCAGCGACCAGCCTACGATCCAGGCTGCTATCAATGCTGCCCACAATGGGGATTCGGTAGTCGTGTCTCCCGGCACGTATCTTGAGAACATAGACTTTCTCGGCAAAGCGATAACCGTCAAGAGCGCAAACGGTCCATCTCACACTACGATCCAAGGCAACAGCGGGAGCGTTACGGTCAGGTTCAGCAGCGGGGAACGGACAAATTCAGTCCTGAAGGGTTTTACCTTGTCGGGAGCGGGAGTTCCGTTGACGACGGGCGTATTGATTCTCAACTCGTCTCCCACTGTGCTCGGTAATCGCATCACCGCGAATCACTGGTGCGATGGAGCGGGCATCAGCGTAACCGGCGGTTCACCCATTATTCGAAACAATGTCATCACCGGCAATTTCCATGACCAATGCAGCGGAGGCATAGGCGGCGGAGGCATCGCAATCATTGGCGGAGCGAACGCTCGAATCATCGGCAATGTGATTTCCGGAAACGATGGCGGAAATGGCTTTGGGGGCGGCGGAATTTCTGTGGACGCGGGCGGAAGCCCAACCATCATGAACAACATCATCAGGAACAACACCGTCGAAACTTCCGGTGGGGCTATTACGACATTTAACGGAACGGATGCACTCATCGTTCAGAATTTGATCTACAACAATAATGCCCCGCAGGGCCCGGGCATCTATTTTCTGGTGCCATCGGGTGCGCACGGCCCGACCCTGGTAAACAACACAATTATTGGAGGAACTGGATCGACTCAGGGAACTGCGGTGTTCGCTTCCGGTTTTGATGACCAGGTTCAGTTTTATAACAATCTGCTGATCGGCCTCTCGGGGCAAAATGCAGTGTACTGCGATAGTACCTACGGCCTAGCGCCGCCCACCTTCACCAATAACGACGCATTCAGCCAGGGTGGAACTGGATTGTCGGGAACTTGTGCAGGGCAGAGCGGTGCAAACGGCAATATTTCTGTCGACCCGCAATTTGTTTCCAAGAACAGGAAGCTCTCACCTGGATCACCGGCTATCGATGCAGGTACGAATTCCGCGCCGAACTTGCCGGGAAAAGACCTTGCCGGTAAACCGCGCATCGTGGACGGGAACAACGACGGAATTGCCACGGTTGACTTGGGGGCCTACGAATACCAGCCCTAACGATGGGCCACCATCCATCTTCCGAACTGCTATCGAACCAGAAGAGGTTTCCACTTGCGGAGGTTACGCTGAGCGGAGCTAAATTAGGTGCGAGAGTTCGAGCTGTACATGAAAAGGCCTCCTATAGGGGAAGAGCTTCGGGCGGACGAGCCACATCAACATCGGGAATATAACGCGGGGCTGAACGTCGATCGAATCCATCTGGGGACGCGGCCCTTCTCGCGCTATTGATTGACATGAATCCGGCTTTTCAATAGGGTTGGAAGCCGATGACCCGAAGCCAGCAACCTGCGTTGACGCTCTTTGCCGTCGGGATGATCGGCCTCGGCATCCTCGCTTGGGTCTATGGCGATTTCGCGTTGGTGTGGCAGCCCGTCGCCCCGTGGATCCCAGGCCGGACGGTTCTCGCCTATGCTTCTGGCCTCATCATGCTATTCGGTGGT
>WNFP01006052.1_pt1 | contig 10278 bp, 14 predicted proteins | sample 5400201 | NCBI WGS metagenome assembly WNFP01 (sample SAMN13153355, study PRJNA577476) | soil metagenome | isolation source: 115 cm saprolite under Madrone tree | place: USA:California | collected 2016-06-14
ACACACCCGCCTGGCCCACGAGGACTTTCACATTAGACGGCGCCGCAGCGCCTGCGGAACAGTTCGTGGTCGCATCAGTGACCGCGATGTGCGCCACGGCAATTCTGTGAGGAGTGGTATCGATAAACGGAAACGCAGCACCCGACGCCAAGCCGTCGAGCATCGAGCCTACAGCGATAAATTGGCCTTCATCACCGGATGCCGAGACCTTCTCTTTGGGGATGAGCGTCGCGACTGCGAGGACTATCAGGCTAATTGCGAGATACAACGAGTACTTGTGAGCTTTCATTGGAACACCTCCTAAGAAAGAGTTTCATGCATGACAAAGGGTTTCATGGACAACCTGATTGCCCTTGGCTCTTCAAGAAGTCGCGCAACTTTTTGTTCGCGTCAGAAGCCGAATAGGACAGTCGTACTGGGGGACAACAGTGGTAGGATACTAGACTTAAGTATCTACGATTGCAATATGAAAATTGGTTCGGCGCGGCGTTGCTCTAGCCCTCACAGACCAATCCTGGGCCCCACTTCCTTGGGAGATGAACGACAGCTTCGACCTTGTTCCCTCTGATTTTACTTATCAGCGTTGGCTCACGTGGCGACGACGCAGCCAGCAGACTCTTTGCGTCTCTCTGGTAGCTCATCAAGACTGTCATTAATGTCACGCACTGTTACAATCGACGCTCACTGCCTCGAAAAGGAGTTCGAGGAAGTTTCGGAGCAAACCGTCGCGGCACTTGGACGATAAGCGCGGCGGACAAATGCCGAATGATGGCCCAGGGAACGGTAAAATCTTCATGGACATTTGGGATAAGGAAACGTAAACTGCATTCCCCTTTCTCCTACCTGCAAAATTCCACCGTGCAGGAGTTCCCGATGCCAAGCTACGATTCGTTCATGTGCCCCAATTGCGAACATCATTTCCGCGTGATCTGGCCCGAACCTGTTCCGACCCACTACCATCCTTGCAGCAAGATCAAAATGAAGTGTCCCGAGTGTAATGAAGTGACCGAACTTTACGATTTTCTTATCGACAGAATAATGCAGGCCCCTGCACCTGGTATCCCGTCAGTCGAGGTCTTGTCTATTTCGCCGCGTGACCCGAACCCCGACCCTAACGCCCGTAGCAACTACTGGCAAATGGTCTGGGCATGCCGGGAGGCGAGATACAGGGCGACGTATAGGCCCGTGAAATGACAGAGGAGCGGAAGTTCGCATCGCCGATCACCAAACTCCTTGCTCCGGACTAGCAGTCATAGGCCCTTCTCCTCCGAGAGTTACGAGATAGTTTCTTATTCTTTATTACTTGACTTCGCCAGGGACTAGCCGCAGCATTCCCCTACTTACGCAGGTCTCTTTTTCCGAACACTTATTTGTTTACACGACATTTCCGCGTAGGGCCAAGTATTCCAGCCAAATAGGGAGCGCACCGACAAGTTGCGGATAGCGTCGAAGGAGACAGGACATGATGAAGAAGTGGGCAAGCACCAATATTAATGGGTTGTTTCATCACGGGCGGTCGAGGATTCTGCTTGCGGCGCTGCTGGTTGCTCTCGCGATGGTTTACGCACCGGTAGCACGAGCCGCGGGCGTGGTCAGCAGTTGCGATGAAGCGAGCCTGCTCAGCGCCATCAGCGGTGGAGGAACGGTTACGTTCGCGTGCAGTGGGACAATTACGCTGACGGCCACCATCACAATTTCGGCGGATACGACAATCGACGGAGCCGGTCAGAACGTCACCATCAGCGGTGGCTTCGCGATGCAAGTGATTCTTGTTTCCGTTGGTACGCAACTCAAACTAAACAAAGTCACCATCGCCTATGGCTTCAGCGACTTCGGTGGCGGCATCCTCAACCTCGGAACGCTGATCGTGAGCAATAGCACGTTCTCCGGTAACTGGAGCCGCACGTATGGCGGCGGCGGCATCCTCAACGCCGTTGGAGCCGTGCTCACCGTGAGCAACAGCACGTTCTCCGGCAATTACGCCAACCAAAACGGCGGCGGCGGCATCCTCAACTACGCCACGCTGACCGTGAGCAACAGCACGTTCTCCGAGAACGGCGGGCAATTGGGTGGCGGTATTTCCACATTTGGACCGCTGACCGTGAGCAACAGCACGTTCTCCGGCAATAGCGCCGAAATCTCCGGCGGCGGCCTTATCAATGGTCAGGCAGCGATAACCGTGAGCAACAGCACGTTCTCCGGTAATGGCGCCGGACGCGGCGGCAGCATCGCCAACTTTGGACCGCTGACTCTCCGAAATACCATCGTTGCAAGCAGCCCCTCGGGCGGGAACTGCGCCAATTTCGTCAGTCTCACCGACGACGGCGGAAACCTGGACACGGACGGCACTTGCGTGGGCACGATATCTCCTAATCCGCTCCTTGGACCGTTGCAGAATAACGGCGGCCCAACGCAAACCTTGGCGATCTCCATGGCCAGCCCGGCTTTCGCAGGCGGCAACCCTGTCAACTGTCCCCCGACCGACCAACGCGGCGTCCTTCGGCCTCAATTCATGGCCTGCGACATCGGCGCGTATGAATTCGATACTGCCAATTCGCTGCTGACGGCAGTACGCAACGATGTCCTCACCTTAATTCCCACGGGAAACCAACACGATCAGACGACATTGAGTGCAGTTGCATCGGCTTTGGCCTCCGCACTTAATTCGCACAACTGGCAGGGGACTGACGGCAACCACCTGAACCCCTCAGAAGGCCAGGATGTTTTTGAGCTGCTTGTGGAAGGTGTCTCAGGGCGCCTGAGGCAATTGCAGAAAGCATCTCCGCCCAGCGCGATCCCGCCGCAGACGTTGCAGACGCTTCTCAATAACGTGACGTTGGCGGGTCGCACGCTGGCGGCGGTGGCGATCAGTGATGCGGCCGGAGGTGATCCGACCAAGCTGGCACAGGCAAACGCACTCGTGGCGAAAGGCGATGCGGACGCTGCAGCGGGAAAGTCCGTGTCCGCCATTGTGGATTACGAGTTCGCCTGGGCGCTGGTACAGAGAGACGAGTAGCAGCCAACTGGCAGAAAACGAATTCACAATCGTAGGCCAATCGTGCATCGATTCGTTCCAGGATGAAAGCAGCATCTTCGATGGCACGATCCACAAAAAATCCCCTTCGCCATATTCGGTTTGTTCGGGTCCATATCGATAAGCTTCCTCGCAGCAAGAATCGTCCTAGTATTTTCCTCAGGTGATTACCTGAGTCATCTTTCAGGGATTCACCCCATCGCTTGGATTTGCAGCAAATCACTATATCAACGCGAGCGCCGTTACGTTCTCAGACGGTAACTAACGGTCTCCACGGTTCTACCGGCTAGAACGGTCCGTGGACTATGCCTCGGAGGCCCTATGCGAGTGGCACGGCTTATCCCTTTCCTCTTTTGCATTCTCACCCTCTGCCCCTGGGCTGCAGCCAGTTGCCGCCGTTAACGGAGAGCGATGTAGAGCGCCGGAGAAGAGCGGCGCTGCTGCGCCGGGGTGGGGGTGACACGTCACCCCGAAAGGGTGCTGCACAGCAACTTTGGTTGCTGTATAGGAACCATCAAGAAATCAAGAAATCAGCGGCTTACAAAATCTGCGGTGCTGTAGAGCGCCGGACGGCGCTCTTGGTTAAACTCACTCTCGCGGGCCGAGTTAGGAATACGGCTGGATTACAATAAATGACGGCGTCGGCTCCTTCGACCGAGTAGAGTTGCTTTTTGTTTGGGTCCGCATCAATCAGCTTCCGCGCAGCCAGAATCGTGGCGGCAAATAGAATGGCGAACTTTCTTTCCTCGGTCACACGGAACTCATGCATTTTGTGGAATGAAACTCAGGTAAGAAGCCAGAACCGCAGTTTACTTCTTCTTGTCCCACAAATCCGTGGCACACCGAGTTTGCGGATCGAGCAGGCGATTACGAGCCTCGCCGTGGAAATGGAAAAATCCTGGTCTACGTCCTATACGTACTGTCGAATTATATTACTTGACATTGGACTCAATTGAGAAGACTGTGCCCCCAGCGCGTCTTATCGCTGCTCAGCCGAACAACCTCCCGTAGTCCCGACGAAGGTCCGACTGAACCGGCCTCGGTTCCCAGCAACAACAAACCCTGACGGTCCGATTGGCACATGACCAAAGCCATGTCGGCAACACGTCTTCGATTCCGTAAGAATGAGAGGAGCAACAATGAAGACACTAAGGATGCCGCTGTCGCTCGTTGCAGTGTTTCTGATTGTGAGTATCTCGGCCCTCGGAAGCGCCTCGACGCAAACACTAAGTATCGAGTTTCCATTTGCTTTTAGCGTACCCATTCCTTGTGCAAACCAAGGCAACGGGGAGGTTGTCCATTTCAGTGGTACCCTCCACGAGGTAATTTCGAGCACCGTAAATGGCAACAATATCCACATCAACATTCTTTTCAACCCTCAAGGGGCTAAGGGCGTCGGCGAGACGACCGGCGATGTGTGGCAAGCGACAGGTGAGACGCGCATGGACATGACCGCGTCCGTAAGTTCGTTCCCATTCACGATTACTTTCGTGAACAATTTCAAGCTCATTAATGGAGGGGGTGGCAGCCTCCTAGTACACCAGAATCTTCATGTGACCGTCAACGCAGACGGAACAACGACAGCTTCCCAAGACAATTTCACGTTCACATGTAAATAGTCCCTCAAAGCAATACGTATCGCGGATTGCTCAGGGCGGACGAGCGGCGTACGAACAAACCATCGATCCGAACGCCAAAACAGTGTCATTCTTACAAAAAGTCTAAGGCCGAAGACCCAAGCCCCCGAGTGATCCGGTAGTAGCCCGAGCGGGCTTACTGTAAATGGGCTGGTAACGCCGAGCGTGGGAAGAGCGGCGCTGTTACGCCGGGTGTGGGGTATGACACGATCACCCCAAGTTGGGCGCTGTGGAGGCTGATTAGATGACGGCGTCGGCTCCTTCGACCGAGGAGACTTGCCGTTTCTCTGCTCGACCTCCGCAAATGAATGGATCGACTCCTGACGAAAGTCGGGAATGGTTTAAATTGGGGGCGTACTATCCTTGATCTCACGCACAATCTCGCGTGCTTGGAACTCATCCTCAGGCCGGACGAAAATTCTTTTGAACCCATCTTGCGATACATTCGTGAGAGTACCAATCCCATTCTCATGCAGCGATAGTTCGATCATCCAACCTAGTCCTTTCACTTGTTCGTACCAGGGTCGTTCTTCCGTTTTCTCGGACCAGACTTCCACACTCGCATCTTCCCGACGCCAACCCCAATTCCGGTTGTCTTGCTTGACAAGCTCGGAACCCGCGTCTGGCAATTCCATAATTTTCTGGTCCTCGTAGCTGTCCGAGAAATCGACGCACCCTTCCTCCGCAATCGCCTTGGCCTTGTCGTAAAACTCAGTGGGTACCCAAATCTCATAGCGTTCGTCCTCGTTCCAAGAAATCTGGTGCTTCCCTTGAGTGACCTCGAAAGGAATTCCCGCTGCACTTAATCCTGCACAAACATATACGCACGACTCTTGTTCATAAGAAAGCCAAACGCGTTTCCTTTGCGCCTCCAACGGAGCAAGAGTGGAGCGATATGATTCCACGGGGAGGTGGTCCACCAAATCCACTTCGCAATCGGAGCAGCGGCTGAAACCGGGACGGTATTCGGCTTTGCATTGAGGGCAAAACATAGGACAAATCTAGCTTACTACATGGGTTAAACCGGGCACAGCGGGGCTGATTAGATGAACGCCGGTCATCGTTTTCTCCGCCGGTCGAACTCCTCCCAGTCCCGCTTGAGAAGTTCAACGAACTCGCGCTTGTCGTCGCCCGATTCCCGCCGTGTTTCGCCTGCCAGCAAATAGCCCGGCGCGGTAGTTCACTACTTCATATTTTTCTTTTCGTGGTTTTCTTCGCCGCTATGCACAGAGTCATTTTAGAGTCCTGAGATGGCCTTCAATTTTTCCAACTTCCGCGTCTATTCCCATCGTCCGTAACATTTCTACGTCGTCTTGCGTGAAAACAAGATTCGGCAGGAATGTTGGGCAGACAACGCCCGAGCAGCGTGGACAGAACCGCTGCTGGTTTTGGACGTTGATGATGAGCACTGTTACGCTTGCTCCGCATGTGGGACAAGTTTTCATCAGTTAACCCGGCCTAAATCCTTCAGCCGTTCTGCTATCGGATATGAATCAAGAAGGTCCACGACAAATGTTCTCTGCCCAGGGTCCATCGCTTCGGGTCTGCATCCGTAGCAATAGCGTGCCGCTCGCTCTGGCGTGTTGAATCCAGCACGGCAATCTATCAGATGAACTTCAGTCTCCCCGCTACAATTTTTGCACTTCACTCTTTCTTCTCTCGTGGCGCTCTCGCAAACACCAACGGAAAACGGTGACATCCGTTTTCGGTATGGACGAACACCGACAGTTCGTCAGCGCGTTCCAAATATCGATGTTCGACGCGATACCCAAGTCGTGTGTAATTCAAGTTGCGGTCGGCAATATGAAATGAATCCGCCCCATCTCCGGTCTTGGCAGTAAGAACTAGATGGCCCCATTGGTCTGTCGCTATGACCCGCACGGGCCGAAGATTCCGCTCTCTAGAAAATTCTCCAACCCGCCAGCAAACCTGGTTCAGCTTATTGTTCGCAGTTGTGTTGTCGGCAAACAATACTGGAGTCGCGGCGTATGCAGCGGTTCCGACTACAAGCTGCTGTAGGAATTTGCGTCTATTCATTTCGATGGTTCCGCAACGCTATACGGACTCCATCTCTCGAATGTACGGTCGGGCGCGTCTCCTACATCACCAATGAAATATCGGCCTGTCTCATCTGGCTCTGCATCACGTGGGCGTGACGCATACAGAAGAAACATCGCAAGCACATGTCGATCAGGTTCGAACTTTGGGTGTACGGATTTCTTTTCGAGACTCATCGTCGTTTCTCTTTCGAGCGCATTGCCTGGCGGCGACCACCGTTGCTCTATCGCACGGTTGGTGAGGCCGAAGAACTTGGCCTCGTCTGAATGCGCTTCTATTATGGCACAAACGTCGGAGCCTTGGGAGCCGTTGCCTTATTCCCGCTGCTTTTTCTCTCCCCGCTTTCCTAGCTGGTAGTTCAGCAACCTTTCTGTGCAACTTCAAAAGCTATTGTCAGCCTTTTACCGCGAACCGAACGAGGCGATAGAAGAGCCACACGATAATTCCTGCTGGAAATCCCCACAGACTCAAAACAACCGCCACCATCGCGTTCTCCATCCGGTGCTGGCTTTTGCTTTGGCGTACGCCTGCCAATACTCCGCTTCGATTGCAATCTGGTTCACATCACCCAACGGCACAGCAGTGAGGTATCCGCCGTATTTCCGGAACGGGTCGTTGGCAAAGTAGACGCAGTCGCTGCCGTTGGTTGCGCCCGGTGGTATGGGAATCGGTGCAGCTAGTGGTATAGACCTGCTGAGGTCGAGAGTAACGCCAGATGGTGGTGCGATCTTAGGAACCAATCCTGCTGATAGGTCAATCGGGTGCGCCTTATTGCAATCCGTGACGTACAACTGCACACCATTGGTCAGTGGCACCAAGACAGAGTTGTCTGGCACGAAGCCAGCAGGAGGACGTGGCTTCTCCAAAGCAGCGTCGATAGCGTAAACCCCACGGGCCGCCTGTGCCCTGGCGTCCACCGGAATCTGTCGCTCCAAATAAACGAACGCACCTAACCCGGCAACAACCGGGCCGAGCAGCATGAAGATGACCGCTTCTCGCGCAAGTTTTCTCATTTGCAGACCCTTGCAAGAGAATCATTCTTTTGCGTGCTAACGCGAGCGACACCAGCAATGGTTAAATCCCCGAGTTTTTGAACTTTACGCTCGATATGGCCCGGAGGGTCCTCAGTTGGATACTCCATTCGAACGTCGGTCATTAGCACGGTGTATTTTCCCCCGGGGTCGGGGATGATCTGAACCGAGCCGCAGACCTCATACGTCCCTTCAGTTCGTTCCGGGGTTGACTCGACAATCCCGACTGAAACAGGTCCGCGAATTGGTCGTGGCTGGCTACAGCCGGAGACCAGATACAACCCGACCATCATAAGGATGACTTTCGTCCTCAATCTTTCTTTCAAAGTCATTGCAAATCCTTGCAGACAGGTACGGATGCACCGCTCGATGGGCCAGTCAGACACAGTTGTCCTGTTCTGGTGTCAATCGCCATTCTAGGTATATCGCCAGCCAGTTGGAATCGTCCGTCGTTGCGATGGATATAAATGGATACGGAATAAGCTGTAAGAAACCCAAGACCTAACAGTAAGCCGAGAATCACAATTGCTTTTGTCATTGGCTCCTCGCGTGGACCGATTATCTGATTATGGCGCATTTCACGCGTATGCGATTCCTTCTGTCTCAGGCTGAATCATTTCAGGTTGGGCCAGGGCTTCGCACGCATCCGAAGCGTGGAGATAGTCGCATTCAAAATATCCACCGTTGAGCGAGCAGAGTTTGCTGAGAAACAGAGTCACGATAGGATGACCGTTCACCCATGACGTGCCTTTGCCAAGCCTACGGGCTTCCGGCCAGATTACATCCATCACGATGTTGCGAAATGACGCCAGGACCCCTGACAGGTTGCAGGCATCCTGCACCAAGATTGCAGTTTTAGCGGCTTCTTGAATGGTCATTATTGTCTCCAAACATCTGGCTCCGGTTGAGGCGGAAGTTTGAAATCCTTCCGAAGTTGAATCCGTAGCAACGCTTTTTCTCTGGGCGACATCTTCTTGACATGCTCGGTAAGCATTCGGAAAATGTCGCTAAGGTCCCCGCATGTGCCGCAGCCTTTCATGCAACCGCCAATCCGTCTGCGACCGCAGCCGTTGCTAAATCTCTGGCGTATCTGTGCTCCACGACCAGGGCATCGCCAAAGAATTGCGCGTCAGATTGAACGTGCTCTTCAACCCATTCGGTTGCTGCCTGGGTGTTCAGCCGGAACAAGAAGATAGTTCCGTGGTTTTCAATTGAGATGTCTGGATTCATATTTCCCTTTCGGGCGCATCGTTTTGACCACCGCTTTCAGCAGAGGATGCTGCTACGGTTGGTGCGTGACTTTCGTCACGGCTCTTGATGCACCTGCCACGGGGCCGTTCGACCTTGCCGGGTCGGGCGGTTCCGCTTACTTCTTTACTGCTGCCTCAAAATCTGTTCAGCCTCCACTTTGACTGTGATATCTCCAGACACTACCAGGAATTTCTGGCCCGAGGTCGTGTTCTGAATTCTCTTCACGACGCCCTGGAGTTTCCGGCCATCGTACATCTGGACTGTTACAGTGGACCCGATTTCAGGATTCGGTAGCGGAAAAACAAGGTCAAGGTTAAGAGACTCGCGCTGCCGCTCTTCTTGGGCGATCTGACGGGCTGCTTCAACAAGACCGTGCAGTCGAGCCGAACCTTCGCTTGGGCCGTACTCTTTGTTTTTGCGTGCCATCACTTCACCTTCAAATACGAACTGATCGCTCTCCGGACAACTTCACCGAGGGAAACCTTTTCACGTTTGGCTGCGGCTCTCAGCGCCTTCATCTGGCTCCGTTCAATCAAGGCGATCAGTCGTGTATCCTTCATGTCTCAACCGTACCATGTACATGTACAGGTGTCAAGACTCGATTGACAGGTACATGTCCATACGATATCCTGACTGAACTAGGAGAAACTGATGGCAAGACCGCCACTGATAAGGAAGCCGCCATCGAAGCGGCTACACACGGTACATGTACAGGTGTCAAGACTCGATTGACAGGTACATGTCCATACGATATCCTGACTGAACTAGGAGAAACTGATGGCAAGACCGCCACTGATAAGGAAGCCGCCATCGAAGCGGCTACACACGGGATTGGTTGGGCGTCCGCCCGAACCGAATGAAGTCCAGCCTCCTGTACCCGAACCGACTATTGGTCTCGCAGAGATCAAGCCGGAATCAAAACGTGGTCGCAAACCCAAGTATGCGAACGCTGCGCTCCGTCACATGGCTACTGGAAAAGGAGGCAAGGTTGTTGATTGAGGAATACAAGAAGAAGGGGCAAGACCAACACAAGAGCGATCATCAAAGCCCCGGATTCGATTTGAAAGGCATGGCGACCACGCATAGCTGGCCGAGAAGGAAATCCTGATGCAAACTTCTGGGACGCTGCAAGAATTGATCGAATTATTGACCGTCGAGATTCGGAAGATGTCCGAAGCACAAAAAGCCGAATTCCGGGCACCTTGGTTGGCATACTGTGACCGCTCATCCCTGCGGCTGACCGGGGATGACGTGAGATGGCTCCGGC
>WNFP01017669.1_pt1 | contig 10278 bp, 7 predicted proteins | sample 5400201 | NCBI WGS metagenome assembly WNFP01 (sample SAMN13153355, study PRJNA577476) | soil metagenome | isolation source: 115 cm saprolite under Madrone tree | place: USA:California | collected 2016-06-14
TTGTCGCTTGCGCCTATCCGCGTGAAGATGCGGTCGGTGAGAGGCAGTTTTGCCTGGCGCGCGGGAACGAAGGAACCCATTTGCGCCATGAGAACGATCAGCGCTGTCTGACGAAGATAAGTTGATTTGCCGCCCATGTTGGGGCCGGTGATGAGGAGAAGTTGCTGGCGGCGCGGTTCGAAATATAGATCGTTAGGAACGAAGCGCTCGCCTTTTTGGCGGAGGAGTTCTTCGATCACCGGGTGGCGGCCAGCGACGATTAGAACTTCGCCAGCGTCGTTGAACTCCGGACGAATGTAACCGCGATCAGCGGCGAGTTTTGCCAGGCAAGATAGGACATCGAGTTGTGCGACGGCCGCGGCGGTACGCCGCAGGCGCGCGGCTTTTGCGGCGATGCTGGAGCGAATTTCTACGAAAAGCTGGCGTTCGATTTCTATGATCCGTTCATCGGCAGCTAGAACTTTACGTTCGTAATCTTTTAGCTCGGGCGAAGTGAAACGTTCGGCGTTGACCAAAGTTTGCTTGCGTTCGTAATCCGCCGGGGCGAGATGAAAATTGGCGCGGGAAATCTCGATGTAGTAACCAAAGACTTGATTGAAGCGGATTTTCAGCGAGCCTATGCCGGTGCGTTTGCGTTCGCGCTCTTCCATGGAGGCGATGATTTGTTTGCTGTGCTGGCTGAGGTCGCGGAGTTCGTCGAGCTCGGCGTGGAAACCCGGGCGAATCATGCCGGGGTCGCTCGCAAGAGCGGGAGGCTCATCTGCGATGCCACTGTCGAGCGTTTCACGAACGTCGGCAAGTTCGTCAATTTCATCGTGCAGGCGGCGGAGGAGTATGCTGCCGCCGGCTGGAGCTGGTGTGACGAAATTTCGCAGGACGGGAAGCTGTGCCAGCGACTTGCGCAGGGCTACCAGCTCACGCGGGCCGGCCTGGCCCAGTGTGATGCGGCTGGTGAGACGCTCAAGATCCTGAATGCCGCGCAGCTCCTTGCGTATTTCGCCGCGCACCACGGTTTGCTGAACAAAATGAGCGACGGCGTCGAGGCGTTCTTCGATGGCGTTGCGCTCAATCAGGGGACGAAGAATCCACGTGCGTAGAAGGCGCGCGCCCATTCCGGTGACGGTAACGTCGAGCGCGGCGACCAGCGTGGTTGGAGCGTTTTTGCCGGAGTCGTCGGAAAAAATTGGGGTGAGCAGTTCGAGATTGCGGACAGAAACGGGGTCGAGGACAAGTGCATCGTGCTGCTCGTAGTAGCGAACGCGATCGAGATGGCGTAAGGCTTCGAGGGTTGGCGCACCACTGTAGCCGGCGCTGCCGTTCGATTCGCTGCCTTTGGCGGCATTTTCGCGAAGGTAGTGGACGATGGCGCCGGAGGCGGCGAGGGCGTGAGGATGGCCGTCGAGGCCGAAGCTTGTGAGTTCCGCAACGCCGAACTGTTCTTTCAAAATGCGTTGAGCGTAGTCGTGCTGGAAAGCCCAGTCCTCAATACGGCTTTCGACTCCGCCGGTTCCGTCGAGCAGGGAAGTCTTAGCGGTTTCAAAGAGCTGCGCGGGGCGAGGCAGAAGCGTTTCGCGTGGGTGGAGGAGTTGCAGTTCGTCACGCAGCGCTTCTTCCGCAAGCGGACCGGATAATTCCGTGCACTGGAATTCTCCGGTGGAAAGATCCACGAACGCCAGGCCGATGGTGCTCGCTGCGACGTCTGGGAAAACGGACGCGAGGAAATTGTTTTCTTTGGCGTCGAGCACGGCCACGTCAGTGGCGGTGCCTGGAGTGATAACGCGGACGACTTCGCGGCGTACCAATTTTTTGCCTGGGCCGGGAAGCTCCATTTGATCGCAAATGGCCACTTTGAAACCGGAGCGAATCAGGCGCGCGATGTAGCCGTCGGCGGAATGGTACGGAACGCCGCACATCGGGATGGGCTGGCCTTTTTCGCGATTGCGCGAGGTGAGGGTGATTTGCAGTTCGCGCGAGGCCAGGATTGCGTCTTCGTAAAAAAGTTCGTAGAAGTCTCCGAGGCGGAAGAGCAATAAGGCGTGCGGGTAGCGCGATTTGATTGACTGGTACTGCTGCATCAGAGGTGTGGTGGCGTCGATCATGACGGGGAGTGGTTCGTGAGTAGCGTTGAATACTGAATAGCGAGTGTCGCTGCGTTCATGCCTGAATCCCAATCTGTCGCAGGAGAAATGCGTAGTCGAGGGCGATTTCGCGGAGGTAGTCATAGCGGCCGGAGGCGCCGCCGTGTCCTGCACCCATATTGATTTTGAAGAGCAGTGCGTTCGAATCCGTTTTCAGTTGGCGCTGTTTTGCGACGTACTTTGCGGGTTCCCAGTACATGACTTGGCTGTCGTTTAGGCCGGTTTTGATAAGCATGGCTGGATACGGTTTGCGCTGCAAATTTGTGTAGGGGCAATAGCTCTTAACGTAGAAATAATCTTCGGCGATTTGTGGATTGCCCCATTCTTCGTATTCGCCGACGGTGAGCGGCAAGGAAGCGTCCAGCATGGTGTTGAGCACGTCGACGAATGGAACGTGGCAGATGACGGCATGAAAAAGGTCTGGGCGGAGGTTGGAGACCGCGCCCATCAGCAGTCCGCCAGCGCTGCCGCCTTCGATGATGAGCTTTTTGCTGCTGGTGAAACGTTCAGCGATCAGGTGTTCGGCCGACGCAATGAAATCGGCGAAAGTGTTCTTCTTTTGGTGCATGCGGCCGGCATCGTGCCACGGCTTGCCCAGTTCGCCGCCACCACGGATGTGGGCGATGGCGTAGATTACGCCGCGATCGAGCAGGCTCAAACGGTTCGAACTGAAATTTACTGGCATCGCGATGCCGTAGCTGCCATAGCCGTAGAGGAGTAGCGGCGCGCTGCCGTCCCGGGGCGCGTCTTTGCGATAGACGATCGAGAGAGGGATGCGGGTGCCGTCTGGCGCGACCGAGTGGAGCCTTTCGCTGGCGTAGAGCGTTGCATCGTAGCCGCCGAGCACGGGCTGTTGTTTGCGCAGAGTGCTTTGGCGGGTGCTTACATCAAAATCAAAAATGGAGCGCGGGGTGACAAAAGATTCGTAGGAGTAGCGGAAATGGGTTTGTTGGAATTCAGGATTCATTCCGGGGGCGGAGTTGTATGCGGGCTCATTGCAATTGATGCGATAGGAAGCTTCGAGCAGATTGTTCGAATGTTGAGAGAGTGGAATGACGCGCAGGAATGGCAGACCGTCTTCGCGTTCGAACAGGACCAGATGCGAGCGGAAGGGCAGCCCGGCGGAGAGCATGACCGCAGGGCGATTGGGGATCAGTTCGTGCCAATTCGAACGTCGTGGGTCGCTGACAGGGGCCGCGACCAGCCGGAACGTTCGTCCGCCGGAGTTTGTGCGGATCAGAAAGACGTCTGAGGGAGACGGATCGTTTTGTGGGGTTGCGAAATTCGGGTGATGGTCGGCGTAGTATTCGTGGGCGTCTTCGCGCGGCGCCATCAGGCGGAATTCGCCTGATGGCTCGCCGGCCGAGAGATAGCGAACTTCGCTGGTGGTATGACTGGCTGCAAGCAGCATTAAATATGCCCCACTGCGCGTTCGTTCAATTTCGATGCGAAAGCGCTCGTCGGCTTCTTCGAAGAGGAGTGGATCGGGCCCTGGGTCGCCGAGGGTGTGGCGATAGAGCCGGAGCGAACGCTTGGTGACCGCGTCTTCCACAGTGTAAAAAAGTGCGCGGTTGTCGGTGGCCCAGGCTACGCTGGTCACACGTTCGGAGCGAAATGGCAAGAGCTCGCCCGTTCGCAAATCTTTAATTTGCAAGGTGTACTGACGGAATCCGGTGATATCGGTCGAATACGCGAGGAGGTGATTGTCATCGGTTACTTCGAACGCGCCGAGGCCCAGGAAACTGTGGCCTTCGGCCAAAGCATTCAGATCCAGAAGAAGCTCTTCATCGCTGTTAGCAGATTCCGGCTGGCGGTAGTGGAGAGGATACTGCTTCCCTTCCAGCGTTTTCGTGAAATAAAAATATCCGCGGAGTTGGTATGGAACCGTTAAGTCTGTCTGCTGAAGGCGGGACAACATTTCCTGGTACAGCTTTTCCTGGAAGGCTTCGGTCGGGTGCAAGGTGGCTTTGGTGTAGGCGTTTTCGGCTTCGAGATGCTCGATGACCTCTGGGTTATCCTTTTCGCGGAGCCACTCGTAGTCGTCGATGCGCAGGTCACCGTGCAGGCGATGCTCGACCGGTCGGCGAGCAGCGAGCGGCGGCTGAAGACGCGCGGACTCGTTGGCCGCGGCGTCTGGTGCAAAGGTTGCTTCTGAAGTGCTTTTGGGTTCCATTTTTCTGATTCTCGGTGAAGCGGCCGGCTCGACTCGGCACCGAAGACAATTGGTGCGCGTTGGTTATACTAGCGGAAGTCGGACAAGCGCAAAAGCGGGTGCGGAAGTAGAAGGAAACGCGAAAGGAAGCGATGGCGAAAGAAACCGAGATCAAGCTGCCAGTGCGCGACACGAGAGCTTTCGAACGAAGGGTTAAAAAGCTTGGCGGAAAGGCTGTCGGGGCGGGGAATGGGCGCGTCCATGAATTGAATGTCATTTTTGATACTCCGGACGGCGGGTTGGCCAAACACGGGCAGTTGTTGCGTGTTCGAACCGAATCGCTGCAAAGCGGCAGCAAAAAAGAGATACCTCGGCGGGTAATCCTGACCTTCAAGCAACCTGCCGTGCGAGCCGTTGATGACGAGGGCAGCAGATTCAAAATACGGGAGGAAACCGAGGTTGAGGTGGCCGATGCGGCGATGCTGCAGAAAATTTTCGAAGGGTTGGGGTTGCGAGGCTGGTTTTCGTATGAAAAATACCGGACGACCTGGAAACTAGGCGCGGCGACGCGTTGGGCGAAGGATCTTCTGATTGAACTGGACGAAACTCCTGCCGGGACATTCGTGGAGTTGGAGGGTCCGCCGGAGGCTATCGACAAGGCAGCGGAAGCGCTCGGTTACTCGCGAAAAGACTATCTGCTGAAAAATTATCTGGAGCTGTACGCGGAAGATTGCAGGCGGCGCGGTGTCCCGCCTGGAAATATGCTGTTTGCATCCGGGAAAAAGAAATAAAGCGCACCGACCATTGTCGAAATCTACAAAATATTTCCAGTAAGTGCCATTCTTTCCTTGACTTCGTACGCCAAGCGGCTTATCACTACGCTCGGAGTCAATTTTTTCGATGAACTCTACCAAGGAACCCGAACCTGGCCCTGGCTTTCGTGCATTGCAGTCCGGAATGGCGCATGAGGCAGGACGGATTTGGAGGATAGTATCCCGCGAGGGCGAGGAGTACGTCCAAGGGATAGAGGTGCAGGAGTTCATCGGCGGCTAGGGCAGGGTTATTTTAGCGGTAGCGCGCCCGCGGCCGAGCGATTCCGGCATGCGGGCTTTTTTATTGCCTGCGGAACGGAGCACGGCATGCTTTATGCAACGGAATTAATGGGAGCGAAGACCTACGACGCTCAGGGCAATTATGTCGGCAAGATTCGCGAATTTTTCATCGAACCCGCGGACCAGCCGAATCGCATCTCGCACTATCTGCTGTCGCGCGGAAGTTTTCAGCCGCTGGTGGCTCGGCACGATCAGGTGGCATCGGTGGCGCCCGGCAATATTCGGCTGAACGTAAATGAAAGGTTGCTGGAGCCGTATGAACCGAATGAAGCCTGGCTGGCGGTCCAGAAGGATCTGCTCGATCAGCAGATTATTGATACCGCCGGACGGAAAGTGGTTCGCGTCAAGGTGCAGGGACAGTTTCCGCCGCGCTCGATCCGCTGGGAATTTGTGAACCTGGTGGAATCGGATCCGCTGAGGCGCGTAAAGCTCCGCATTACGCACGAAAAACTGGAGGACCTGCATCCAGCCGATCTTGCGGACATCATGGAAGACCTGTCGGCGGCGGAACGGCAGGGAATCATTGCGTCTTTGGATGAGGAGACCGCAGCCGGAGTACTTGCGGAGCTGGACGCGCGTCTCACGTCCCAAATTGTGGAAAAGATGGACCCGGAAAAGGCTGCGGACATTCTGGAAGAGATGGCTCCAGACGCTGCGGCCGATTTGCTGGCCGATCTTCCCAGGGAAACATCAGAGGAGTTGCTGGAAGAGATGCCGGGCCACGAAGCGGCGGAAGTACGCGAACTGCTGGAATTCGATCCATCGACGGCTGGCGGAATGATGAATACCGAGTTCGTGTTTATCGGTGAAGGCTCCAGCCGAGACGAAGTTTTGCAGTGGATGAAGCAGCAGGATCTCAACCTGGATCAGCTGGATACCATCGTGCTGCTGGACCGGGCAGCGCAATTCTCCGGCACGGTGCCGGTGGCGCGGTTGCTTCTTGCCGATCCGGAGCAATCGCTGGCAGGACTGAAAACCGAGCCGCTGCTCTCGATGCCTCCCGACGCCAGCGAAAAGGAAGTGTTTGAAATTTTCGATAAATATAACCTGCGGATGTTGACCATCGTGAATGACGATAACCGGCCAATCGGGGTGGTCACGGTAGACGATGTGGTATCGAAATTGATGAAGTAAAAGGAAGAACCGATCGAGATGTGGAATCGCGAAAACATTGAAGCGCAGTGGGCAGGTTGGGCAGACCGCGCAGAGCGCTTGATATCCGTGGTGCGCCCGTATCGTCACCGAATTGCGCTTTTTCTGGCGGTGGTGGGCCCGGGACTGATTGTGTCCAACGTAGATAACGATGCAGGCGGAATTTATACGTACGCGCAAGCGGGAGCCAAGTACGGCAACGCGGTGCTGTGGTCGCTAATCCCGATGACTATCGTGCTGTACGTGTCTCTCGAAATGTGTTCACGCATGGGAGCGGTCACCGGCAAAGGCCTCTCCGATTTAATCCGCGAGGAGTTCGGATTTCGCGTGACATTTTTCCTGATGGCCGTGGTGCTGATCGTGAATCTGGGCAACGTGATGGCGGAATTCACCGGAGTATTTTGGGCCAGCGAAAGTTTTGGCGTTAGCCGGTTCATAGCTGTTCCGCTGGCAGCAGTGCTGGTATGGGCGATCGTGGTGGCCGGCACAGCGAAATGGGTGGAACGAATTTTTCTCAGCATATGCGTGGTGTATCTGTCCTACGTTGTTTCCGCTTTTCTCGCCAAGCCTGAATGGCTCATTTCGTTGCTCCATCTTCTCCCGCCGCAATTGATGCATTACATCCCGACGGTCCGTCCGTTCGTACAAGTTCCCCCATTCAGTGCGAGCTATGCCATCATCCTCGCCGCGCTGGTGGGGACGACGATCGCGCCGTGGCAGCACTTCTATTTGCAGGCGGCGGTAGTGGAGAAAAGGGTCGGCCCGCGGCAATACCCCACGACGCGCAACGACGTACTGATCGGCAGTATCAGTTGCATGGTCATCGTTTTCTTCATCATTGTGTGTACGGCTTCCACGCTTTACGTGCATGGGATTCACGACGTTGACAGTGCGGGCACCGCGGCGATAGCTCTGCGGCCAGTGGCTGGAAAATGGGCCAGTGCGCTGTTCGCGATCGGACTGCTGAACGCCTCGTTGTTTGCGGCATCGATTCTTCCGCTCTCGACTTCGTATGTGATTTGCGAAGCGCTCGGTTTCGAATCGGGGATTGACCGCAAATTTGGCGAAGCAAAGATTTTTTACGGGCTGTACACCGCTTTGATCGCATTGGGGGCGATCTTCGTTCTTTTCATGGGACGTTTTGCCAATACTATCCTGTTATGGTCTCAGGTACTGAACGGATTCCTGCTTCCAGCGGTCATGATCTTCGTTCTGATTCTGGTGAACCGACGCGATCTGATGGGCGATCAGACCAATCCTAAAGGGTTTAACTGGGTCGCGTGGATTTCCACCATCGCGGTGATTATTCTGACGATGGTTGTGGTTTATTCATCGATTCGCGAGTTCACGGGACATCCTGTTTCCTGAGCGCATTTCCTGGTTGTCATTTTGGGAAACGGACCCGATAACCCGTTGCGGCCGTCCCGAAAGCCGTGTTAACTTTATGCGGTAAAGGAGAGCGCCACCCTAATTCCCGTGACCGAACCTGCCTCCGCAAAAACTCTCCACGTCGCTTCCTCTCATCCGCTCGGCGCGATAACGGCCGAAGAAGCGTTTCTGCTGGAAAAGCTGAACCTTGGCCAACTGCCGAAGCATCTGGCAGTGATCATGGATGGCAACGGACGCTGGGCGCAGCGCCGCCATCTGCCACGCATCGCCGGTCATCGCAAGGGAACCGAAACCGCGCGTATCGCCATTGAGACTTGTTCGAGGCTGAAACTCGAGGCGCTGACGCTTTACGCGTTTTCCGTGGAAAACTGGCGCCGTCCCAAAGCTGAAATCGATTTTCTGATGCAATTGCTGCGCGAATATCTACGCCAGGAAATGCCGTTGATACAGCGGAATAATATTCGCATGCGTTTCCTGGGCCGGTCGGATGAACTTCCGGCAGCCGTGCAGCGCGATACGCGCGAAGCGGTGGAAGCAACCGCGGGAAACACCGGCATGGTATTGTCCATTGCCCTCAACTACGGTGGACGCGCGGAAATCGTGGATGCGGCGAATGCTTTGCTGACCGCTCGCCACGCCGCTGGCGATTCGCGAAAGCTCACCGAGAGCGAACTGGAGCGCCATCTTTATACGGCCGGGCTGCCTGATCCCGACCTGCTGATTCGAACCAGCGGCGAGATGCGCGTCAGCAATTTTCTGCTGTGGCAAATCGCTTACGCGGAGATTTTTGTCACAGAAACGTTGTGGCCGGATTTTAACCGTCCGCGTTTGCTCGAAGCTTTCGTCGATTTCCAGAAGCGCGACCGGCGCTATGGTGGCATCGGCGAAAGTGAAGAAGTGGAACCGAGCGCGTCCAGGCTTGCCCACAAGTAACTGAAGTACTGCTGTCCCGAATTCGTTTTCCTCCACGAAGCCTCTCCCGTTATGATGATTGGTCAATTGAGGCAGAACACTTCATGACCTGGAAACGCGTGGCGACCGCGGTGGTGCTGATACCGCTGGTCGTCAGTCTGGTGCTCGCCGCGCCGACAGCGCTGGTCGCTGTAGCGCTGGCACTGGTGATTCTGCTGGCGATCTTCGAATATTTTTCCTTGGGTGAGGCGATTGGCCATCGCGCGTACCGTTTGTGGACTGCCTTTTGCGCGATGCTGCTGGTGTACGTGCAATATCTTGCAGCGATGGACGCGCAACACTCACTGAACGATGGTCCTGCGATTCACCGGATCCTAGGACTGTTCCAGCTCGCAACTCCTTCAGCCGGGGATGTTCTGTTCATTTTTCTGATCGGTATAGCGATCCTGACCCTTACTACTCGTCGTCCGTTGGTCGAAGCTTTGCCGGCGGCGGGCATCAGTTCGTCCGCGCTTCTGTTGGTTGCGCTTCCGCTGACTTTCGCCGTGCGGCTGCACGGCATTTCCCTGGTCGGCAAATATCTGCTGCTCTTTTCTCTGGTGATCACCTGGATTGGAGATAGTGCGGCTTATTTCGTCGGCCGCGCCATCGGCAAGCATCCCTTTGCGCCGCATTTGAGCCCCAAAAAAACCTGGGAAGGCGCAGCGGCCAGCTTTCTTGCTTCGATCCTGATCGCAATTACGCTCGCAACCAGCCATCTGGTAAACGTTGCGGTGATTCATTTGCTTGGCGTGGCTGCGGCAGGCAATGTCGCCGGGCAGATGGGCGACTTGCTGGAGTCGGCGTACAAACGCAGCGCTGGAGTGAAAGACTCTGGCACGTTGTTGCCGGGCCATGGTCAAACTTCGGCTTTCAGGGTTTGTCCCGACAAACCTTGACAAATAAGGGATTTTTGATTCGTGAAGCAGCTTGCCATTCTTGGTTCGACCGGTTCGATTGGCCGCCAGTGTTTATCTGTGGTGGATGCGCTTGCGCCGCGCTTTGGCGTGGTCGCGCTGGCCGCAGGCGGCAATCTGGACGAACTGATCAGCCAGATTGAGCGTTACCAGCCGGAAATTGTTTCTGTCGGGGATGGGAAGAAAGCTGACGTTCTCGCGGAACGACTTCGCGAAAAGGGAATCGCGAAGCTGCCTGCGATTCATCACGGGTCGGAAGGAATGCTCGCCGTCGGCACTCATGCCCGGGCTGACATTGCGGTGTCCGCCGCGGTTGGCGTGGTCGGCCTTCCGGCGACCTATGAGGCCGTAAAACTTGGCAAAACCATCGCGCTCTCGAACAAGGAAGTCTTGGTCGCCGCCGGCGAACTGGTTATGGCTGCCGCGCACAAGGCAGGCAAAGAACTCCTTCCTGTCGACAGCGAACA
>WNFP01005406.1_pt1 | contig 10277 bp, 7 predicted proteins | sample 5400201 | NCBI WGS metagenome assembly WNFP01 (sample SAMN13153355, study PRJNA577476) | soil metagenome | isolation source: 115 cm saprolite under Madrone tree | place: USA:California | collected 2016-06-14
TACCGGATCGACGTCTTCCGCATGGGCTGGTACGGCGGCACGGGCGCGCGCCGGGTGGCCGGGCCCATCGCCCGCCCCGGCATCCGGCAGCCGGTGCCGCCCCCCGACCCGACCACCGGGCTGGTGGAGTGCCGCTGGCGCGAGCCGTACCACCTGCCGACCGCGGACGCGTCCGGACCCTGGCCGAGCGGGGTCTACCTGGCGCGGCTCACCGCGAGCCCGTCGGGGCGGCAGGCCTACATCGTGTTCGTGGTGCGCGACGACGAGCGCCGATCCGCCCTGCTCTTCCAGTCGAGCGTCACCACCTACGCCGCGTACAACAACTGGGGCGGCCGGTCGCTCTACGCCTTCAACAGCGGGGGCCGTCCCGCGCGCAAGGTCTCGTTCGATCGCCCGTACGCGATGAGCCCGTACGGCGTGCGGCTCGACGGCGCGGGCGACTTCCTGCGGCGCTGGGAGTACAACACGCTGCGCTGGCTCGAGCGCGAAGGCCACGACGTGGCCTACCTCACGGACGTCGACACCCACGCGCGCGCGGACCTGCTGCCCCGGCACCGCATCTTCCTCTCGGTCGGCCACGACGAGTACTGGTCGTGGGCCATGCGCGAGCACGTCGAGGCCGCCCGCGACCAGGGAGTCCACCTGGCGTTCCTGGGCGCCAACGCGTGCTTCTGGCAGATCCGCTTCGAGCCGGGCGCGAGCGGCGCTCCGGACCGCACGGTGGTGGCGTACAAGGATGCGGTGGCCACCGATCCGGTTGCCGCCGATCCCAGTGAGGAGCGGGCCCGCCGGGCCAGCGGCCGCTGGCGCGACGCGCCCACCGCGCGACCGGAGTCGGCCCTGATCGGCGTCATGTACCTCGCCGATCCGGTGGACGGCGACGTCGTCGTCGACGACGCGGATCACTGGGCCTTCGCGGGAACCGGACTCCGCCGGGGCAGCGTGCTGCCCGGGCTCCTGGGCTACGAGGTGGACGCGGTGGCGGAGGGGAGCCCGGCGGGGCTGCGCCGGCTGGCGCACTCTCCCTTCTCCCGACCGTCCGGCGAGACCGGGTACGCCGACATGACCATCCACGAGACGGCCGGCGGCGCGCTCGTGTTCGCGACCGGCTCGATGTACTGGAACTGGGGGCTCGACGGCTACAACGCCCCGCGGTGGCACGGCGACCGCGTGAGCGCGGCGGCCCAGCGGATCACGCGCAACGTACTGGAGCGGATGCTCGCGGGAGGGCCACGAAAGTAACGGGGGCCGAGGAGCAAACCGCCCCCCGGCCCCGCCCTCCACCGGTGAAGCGACCTCAGGCCTTCAGCTGATCGCGGATCGGCAGGCGCCGGATCCGCTTCCCGGTCGCCGCGAAGATGGCGTTGCAGAGGGCCGGCGGCACCGGCGGCACGCCGGGCTCACCCACCCCGCCCATCGGCTGGGCATAGTCGCCGGGCAGGACGTGCACCCGGATGTCGCGCGGAGCCTCCGCCATGCGGGTGACCTGATAGGTGTCGAAGTTCTGCTGCTCGGCCCGCCCGCCCTTGAAGCTCATCTCGCCCAGGGTGGCGACGGCCAGGCCCATGATCGCGGCACCCTGCATCTGCGCCCGCACCCGGTCGGGGTTGACGGTCGCCCCGCAGTCCACCGCGATGTCGATGCGTGGCACGCTCACCACGCCCTGATCGTCCACCGCCACCTCGACCACCGAGGCGACGTAGCTCACGAAGCTGTAGTGCGCGGCGATGCCGAGCCCGCGCCCCTTGGGCAGCTTGCGCCCCCAGCCCGCCTCGCGCGCGACGGTCTCCACCACGCGCCGCAGCCGGCCGGTGTCCACCGGGTACCGCTCCGGGGACTCGCCGTGGTTCCACGTATCGCCCAGGGTCTCCGGGCTGACCCGGCGGGCCGGCCCGATGACTTCCAGGAGATAGTCCTTCTGATCGCGCCCCGCCGCCGCGGCCATCTCGGCGACGAAGGACTGCACCGCGAACGCGTGCGGGATGTTCGACACCGAGCGGAACCAGCCGATGCGGGTGTGCGCCTCCGCCTCCGGGTTCTCGATGCGCACGTTGGGAATCGCGAACGGCACGTTGATGACGCCCATGCCCAGCTCGAGCGCCGCCTCGTTCTTGGCGCCCGCCACGAACGTGGAGAAGATGGTCGGGGCGACGCTCCGGTGCATCCACGCCACCGGCTTGCCCTGCGCGTCGAGGCCCGCCTCCAGGTGCTCGACCGACACGGTGTGGAAGTAGGTGTGCATCAGATCATCCTCGCGCGTCCACGTCACCTTGACCGGCTTGCCGTCCATCGCCTTCGAGACCACCGCGGCCTCGACGACGTAGTCGGGCTTGGACTTGCGGCCGAACCCGCCGCCCAGCAGGGTCACGTTGACGGTGACGTCGTCCGCCGAAATGCCGAGCCGCTTGGCCACCAGGTCGCGCGCGGCCTGGGGCGACTGCACGCAGGCCCACGCCTCCGCCTTGCCGTTGACGATGCGCACCGTCGCGGCCGGCGGCTCCATCGGAGCATGCGCCAGATGGGGGATGTAGTACTCGGCGTCGAGCCGCTTGGCCGCGCCGGCCAGCGCGGTGTCGACGTTGCCGTTGTCGCGGACCACCTTGCCCGGCTTGCGCGCGGACTCCTCCATCTGGGCCTTGAAGGCCGTCGAGTCGTAGCTCCCGTTCGCCCCGTCGTCCCAGACCACCTTGAGGGCTCGGCGGCCCTGGATGGCGGCCCAGGTATTCTTCGCCACCACCGCGACCCCGCCCAGCGGGTTGAACTGGGCCGGCGCCGCGCTCGGCTCGATCTCGACCACCTTGAGCACGCCGGGGACCTTGAGGGTCTCGGCCGCGTCGTAGCTCACCATCTTGCCGCCGTAGACCGGGGGCCGAGCCACCACCGCGTAGACCATGCCGGGCAGCCGGGTATCGATGCCGTACTGCGCCTTGCCGGTGGTGATGTCGGGGCCGTCGACCAGCTTCAGGTTACCCTTGCCGATGTAACGGAACTTCGACGGGTCCTTGAGCCGCACGGTGTCCCTGGCCGGGACGGTCTGGGTCGCGGCCGCCTTGGCGAGCGAGCCGTACCCCGCCCGACGGCCCGACTTGGCGTGCACGACCTCGTGGTTCTTCGCCTCCACCTCGGAGACCGGCACGCCCCACTTCGCGGCGGCCGCGGCCTCCAGCATGGTCCGAGCTGCCGCGCCGCAACGCCGCATGGGCTCGAAGAAATGACGGGTGCTCCGCGATCCGTCGGTGTCCTGGTTGCCGAAGCGCTTCTCGTCCCCGGTGGCCTGCACCACGCGGACGCGCTTCCAGTCGGCCTCGAGCTCGTCGGCCACGATCATCGGCATGCCGGTGCGGACGCCCTGCCCCATCTCCGAGCGATGGCAGACGATGGAGACGATGCCGTCGTCCCCGATGGCCACGAACACGAGCGGGTCGTCGCTCCAGCCGTTGGGCATGCCGTCCCGGCCGTACTTCGGCGGGTCGGCCGCGTTCGCGGCGGACGAGAAGCCCGCGGCCAGGACCAGGCCGCCCATCGCGGACACCCCCTGGATGAACTGACGCCGGCTCACATTGGCGATCACGATCGGACGATCGGTCGCGCCTTCCGTCCCGAGCGGGCTCATCGGGCCGCTCCCTGCGCCGCCTGCTTGATGGCCTGGCGGATCCGGACGTAGGTCCCGCAGCGACAGATGTTGCCGCTCATGGCCTCGTCGATCTCGGCGTCGGTGGGCTTGCGGTTGCGCTTGAGCAATGCGGTCGCGGACATGATCTGGCCCGCCTGGCAGTAGCCGCATTGCGGCACCCCGAGGTCCACCCATGCCGCCTGGACCGCGCGGCCGACCCGGTCGGCGCCGACGCCCTCGACGGTGGTGATCTTGCTGGTCCCGACCGCGGAGATCGGGGTCTGGCAGGCCCGCACCGGCTGGCCGTCCACGTGGACGGTGCACGCGCCGCAGAGCGCCATGCCACAGCCAAACTTGGTCCCGGTGAGGCCCATCTCGTCACGGAGTGCCCACAGGAGCGGAGTGTCGTCGGGGAGGTCGACGTCGTAGCGCCGGCCGTTGACGGTGACTGAGGTCATCGCGATTCTCCTCTCGTCGTTGAAGGAACGACTCGCGTGTGCCTTGCGCCACTGGGCCGAATAGCACGGCCCCCGGAGCGTGTCAAGGAATCCGGCTACCTCATCAAGCCGTAGAACTTCGCCGCGTTCTCGCAGACGATCTTGCGCACGGTGGCCGCCGGCAGGTGCCCGAACTGCTCCTCGATGTACTTGGACGACTCGGGCCACACCCCGTCGCCGTGCGGGTAGTCGGAGCCCCACATCAGCGTGTCCTCGCCGATCTCGTGGATCATCTGGGTGCCGATGCGATCGAACTGGAAGGTGGCCTTGCACTGGCGCCGCCAGTAGTCGCTCGGCCGCATGCTGAGCCCCAGATCGCGGAAGCGGTCCTCCCACTCGAAGTCCATCCGGTCGAGCGCGTAGGGCAGCCAGCCGATGCCGCTCTCACCGAACGAGATGCGCAGGTTCGGGTAGCGCTCGAGCACCGCGGCGCCGATGACCGCGGCGAGGATGTTGACGAGGTTCATCTGGAACCCCGAGACGCTCGTGAACATCGCGGCGCGCTTGGTGAGCCCGGTCGCCTTCTCCCGCACTGCGGGCGGCATGGTCGGGAAGGTGTGGAAGTGCAGCGGCAGGGAGACCTCGCTCACCGCCTGCCAGAGGGGCTCCCACACCGGATGCCACATCGGCTCCATGTCCCACGAGCACGACAGCTCGAGCCCGCGCAGGCCCATCTTCGCCACCCGGTGGATCTCGCGTACCGCGGCGGGGATGTCGCCGTAGGGCAGGCACGCCAGGCCCACGTGCCGCTCGGGGTAGTGGCGGCAGAAGTCGACGAGCCAGTCGTTGTAGATGCGGAACATCTCCGCGGCCGCCTCGTGATCGCCGAGCCGCGTGGCCGCGCCGAGGATGCCGAAGATGACCTCCGCCTGCACCCCGTCGCGCTCCATGTCCGCCACGCGGAGATGCGGATCGGTCGGCCGCCGGATCCCCTTCCGGCCATCGTCGTAGAGACCGGTAGCGGCCATGACGTCCGCCCGGTAGTGGACGCCCGGGACGTACTTCTGCCCCGAGGGCCCGACCCCGCCCGCGAGTCCGAAGGCGGCGCCGTTGCGCGACGTCCACCGCGGACCGTCGGGCCCGTCGGTGACGTAGGGCATGCGGTCGCGCAGGGCCGCGGCGGCGTTGGCGGTGAACAGGTCCGGCGGCATCCACGGCATGTCGATGTGGCAGTCGGCCGAGATTCGCGTGTATTCCATGGGCGCCCTCCTCCGGCGCGGCCATGATAATCCCTTCCGCCCCGGCAGTGCTATGGTAAGCCTCTCCCTGGAGGTGTGAGCATGGCCATGAAGACGGTCGTCGCGCTGCCCGGTGAAGGGATCGGCCCCGAGGTCGTCGACGCCACCTGCGACCTGCTGATGGGCACCGGCCTGCCGCTCAAGATCCTCACCCCGCCGCAGGGCTCGCCCCTGCCGGAGGAGACCAAGCGCGCGGCCCGCGAGGCCGACGGCGTGCTGTTCGGGGCCGCCGGCCCGTCCACCTCGCCGGTGGTCTCCTGGCTGCGCTGGGAGATGGCGGCGTGGGCCGGGGTGCGGCCGATCCGGTTCTTTCCCGGGATGCGCTCGCCCCTGGCCGACCCCGACGGCATCGACTACGTGCTCCTGCGCGAGAACAGCGAGGGCCTCTACCCCGGCCGCGAGGGCGACCTCGCCGACCTCGTCCGCCTGATGCCGAACCTCCACGATCGCACCGGGCGCACCGTCAAGGACTTCGGCACCGAGGGCCGCTTCGCGGTCAAGATCGTCACCCCCCGCGGCGCCGAGCGCATCGCGCGCTTCGCGTGCGACCTGGCCCGCCGGCGGCAGGCGCGCGGCAAGCCCGGCAAGATCACGTGCGTGACCAAGTCGAACGTGCTCCCCCGCACCGACGGACTCTACGACGAGATCGTCGGCCGCGTCGTGCGCGAGGCGGGCCTCACGTTCGAGCACTTCCACGTCGACGACGCGGCCCGCCGCCTGGTGCGCTTCCCCAAGGCGATGGACGTCGTGCTCTGCATGAACCTCTACGGCGACATCCTGTCCGACCTGGGCGCGGAAACCGCGGGCGGCCTCGGCCTCGCCCCGTCCGCCAACTTCGGCGACAACTGGGCCTACTTCGAGTCGGTGCACGGCTCGGCGCCCGACATCGCGGGCAAGGGCATCGCCAACCCGACCGCCACCATCCTCTCGGCCGCCCTCATGCTCGAGCACATGGGCCTCGGCGCCGAGGCCCAGCGCCTCGAGGCCGCGGTCGGCCGCGTCTATCGCGACGGCAAGGTGCTGACCCCTGACCAGGGCGGCAGCGCCCGCACGCGCGACCTGGCGCAGGCGGTGCTGGCCGCGTACCGCTAGCGAGCGCCCGCCGATGAGCGACTGGGACGTCATCGTGGTCGGCGCGGGCAACGCGGCCCTCGCCGCGGCGGTCTCCGCCCGCGAGCAGGGCGCGGGACGCGTGCTCGCGCTGGAGAAGGCGCCGCGCGCGCTGCGCGGCGGCAACACCCACTACAGCGGCGGCCTCCTGCGCATCGCGTTCGATCGCCCCGACGACCTGCGCCCGCTCGTGCCGGACGCCGAGCGAGAGGTGCCCGGCTTCTACGCGGGTGTCGAGCCCTACCCGCACCGCCTCTTCATGGCCGACCTGCTGCGGGTGACCGACGGGCGCACCGATCCCGAGCTGGCCGAGCTGCTGATCGGCCGCTCCCACGACACCGCGTGCTGGATGGCCCGCCAGGGCATCGAGATGGAGCCGGCGGTCTCGCTCTCGGCGGTGAAGGTGGGCGACACCTACAAGTGGTCGCCGGGCGCGGTGATCCGCGCGCGGCACGAGGGCGTCGGCCTCTCCGCCATGTGGTTCAAGATTGCGGAGCGCCAGGGCGTCGAGGTGCGCTACGACACCGCGGCGGAGCGGCTGCTGCAGGACCGGAGCGGGCGCGTCACCGGGGTGGCCGCCCGCGGCCCCAACGGGCTCGAGGAGCTGTCCGCGCGGGCGGTGGTGCTGGGCTGCGGCGGCTTCGAGGCCAACCCGGAGTGGCGGGCGCGCTACCTCGGGCGGCCGTGGGATCACGCCAAGGTGCGCGGCACGCGCTACAACACCGGCGACGGCCTGCGCATGGCGATGGAGGTGGGCGCGCTGCCCCACGGCCAGTGGACCGGCTGCCACTCCACGCCCATCGACGCCGACGCGCCCCCGCATGGCGACCGCAAGCTGACCGACAAGACCAACCGCCTCTCGTATCCTTACGGGGTGCTGGTCAACACGCGCGGCCAGCGCTTCTTCGACGAGGGCGAGGACTTCCAGTTCTACACGTACGCCAAGCTCGGCGGGATCATCCTCAACGAGCCGGGCGGCATCGGCTGGCAGATCTTCGACGCCAAGGTCACGCATCTCCTGGAAGGGCGCTACCAGACCGGCACCCCGGTGGTGGCGCACACCCTGGAGGGCCTCGTGGAGAAGCTGCCGCTCGATCAGGCGGCTTGCCGGCGCGTGCTCGAGGCCTACAATGCGGCGGTGACCCCGGGTCGCTTCGATCCCACCGTGCGCGACGGCCTCGCCACCCGCGGGCTCACCCTGCCCAAGTCCAACTGGGCCCAGCGCCTCGACACCCCGCCCTACTCGGCCTACCCGGTGACCGGCGGCATCACCTTCACGTTCGGCGGGGTGCGCGTCACCAACCGCGCGCAGGTGGTGAGCATGAGCTGGTCGGTCATTGCCGGCCTCTACGCGTGCGGGGAGATGGTGGGCGGGCTCTTCCACGGCAACTATCCCGGCGGCACTGGCCTCATGTCAGGCGCCGTGTTCGGTCGCCTGGCCGGCGCCGAGGCGGCCGGCGCCTGACCCGAGCGCCCGCCGCGGGCATTGGAGGATCGCGCGTGACCATCAGACCGACGATCGGATTCGTGGGGCTCGGGACCATGGGCGGGCCGATGGCGAGACGGCTCGTCGCGAGCGGCTACGAGGTCGCCGGCCACGACCCTTCCCCTTTGGCCCCGCCGCATTCGTTAGGCCCTCTACAGACTGGACACACGTCGGCTCGAATTTCCGAGGGTCCGATGGCGGGGTGGCTGTCATCCGCGATCTGAGTCATCGCTCCCTACTCGGGTGATCTGATTCGCCGGCCGCCCACTGCGGAACAGTCAGCCTGAAGCGCATTTATTCGCCCAGCCGCTGCCACGCCTCTGGCCGTGTCGTGCGTCGAAAGAGTTCCGGGTGGATGATTTCGGCCAGAATCTGGAGCCCGGTGAGAATCCGGGGACCAGGACGATTGAAGTATGCGGACCCGTTTACCGCATAGACATGTCCTGATCGCACCGCACGCAGGCCGCTCCATTCTTCGGGCAGCGCGACGTGGCCGAACTCCTCCAGCGTTCGGTTCAGTGTGAATCCGCATGGCATCAGGACAATGACCTCGGGATCGTACTCTGCGATTCGACGCCAGGGAATCTGGGTCGAGGGATATCCCTCGCGAGCCAGTTCATCCCGGCCGCCGGCACGACGGATGAGCTCTGGGACCCAATGGCCAGCCGTGAACGGTGGATCCAACCACTCCATGGCGAAGACCCGAGGACGTCCAGAGGCCGTTCCCATTTGCGCTTCGATCGCGTCGGCCTGTTCTTCGAGCTCACGCGCGAGTGACGCGGCCCGGGCGCCGGTGCCAGTCGCTTCGCCCACTTGGCGGATTGTGTCGAAAATGCCCAGAAGAGTCGTCGGCTCGAGCGAGAGGATCATGGCGTGCCCATTCAGGCGGCGTACGGCCTGCTGGACCGTTTCGTAGGAGACGGCGCACACATCACAGAGCTCTTGCGTAAGGATCAGATCAGGCGCGAGCCGGTGAAGAAGCTCTTGATCGAGCAGATAGATGCTGCTTCCGCCGCCATGCAGTGCCGCGGTGATGTGCGTGTGGATCTCGCGGCTCGAGTGAGGCTCGTGAGAATCGAGGGTACTGCGTGTGATGACCGGGAGCAGGGCTGCCTCCGGTGGGAAGTCGCATTCATGCGTGACCGCAGCAAGTCGGTCACCGAGGCCCAGCGCGAACACGATCTCAGTCGCGCTCGGGAGAAGGGAGCAGATCGTCGGGCTCGGTGTACTCACTCGATCACCTGATCCGCCCGCTGCAGGAGCGACAGCGGCATCGCGGCGGCGGATCACCCGTTGCCCACTTCGTCACGTTCCCACCAGAGGCGGTCGAGCGCCGCAGCCCCGGGCCCAGCAAGGACGAAGAGGACGCAGGCGGCGAGCAGCATCCGATCCAGGTCGCTCGCGTTCCAACCTTGGCCTGGCATCTTGACCCACAAGGTTGTTACAAGCATTTCCACGGCGAACAGGCATGCCACCACACGGGTCGCAACGCCGAAGAAGAGGAGAATACCGCCGCCGAGTTCCAGGATGGCGATGAAGGGTGCCATGAGACTCGAGAAAGGGATCGCAACTTTTGCAAAGAAGGTGGCCACCCCACCGAGTCCACCCGCGAACTTCTGGTAGCCGTGAATCGCAAACAAGAGTCCAGTCATGAGACGGACCACTGTGATGCCCCAGTCCGGATGTACACCGACGATGCGTTTCATCATGGCTCTCCTTTCGTCAGTTCCTCTATTCGAACTTCGTGGGTTGCTCGAAAGGCAGCTCGCTTGGCCTTGTACCCTTGAGAATCCCATCGACCATCAACGCGGCGCGCCGCAACATGTCGCCATTGTTCGCACCTTAGGACATCAGCCCACCAACGTCCACGAAGTCTCGAAACTCGAACATCGCTGTTACGCGGTGCGTCCGGCCAGATGTGCGATGCGGGCGCGATGAAAAAAGAACATCAGATCTGGAAAGACGAAGAGTGCACCGACGCCCTCGCGGGTCATACTGGTAAAGGCGGGCTCCCAAGACCGTCTGGACGGCTAACTTCGTGCAGCTGAAGATCCATCCCCAAGGCGTTCGCGGCAACCCGTGCCCTCCCTGAGGTGGCAAGGCGACGCGATCCTCGAGGCGCCGGCCAGATGCTCGAAGCAATACGTCTGGATGGTCCCGGGCGGGTGATTCGCTAGGACGTCTCGGACCCGGGCCTCCTGGGCACGGGAGAGCATGGCGGCGGTATCGTAGCCGAAGAGCGGGGACTCGACCAGAGCCCGATGCCGGCTTGACAGCGGTAAGGTGCCGGTGGACAGTCGTCGGTAGCCTGGATTGAACTGCTCACGTGTGAA
>WNFP01008726.1_pt1 | contig 10277 bp, 8 predicted proteins | sample 5400201 | NCBI WGS metagenome assembly WNFP01 (sample SAMN13153355, study PRJNA577476) | soil metagenome | isolation source: 115 cm saprolite under Madrone tree | place: USA:California | collected 2016-06-14
TGCCGCGATCCGGTCGAGGCGTTTGCGAACTTCCGCCGCATCCGCATCCCGCGCGTGCACGGAGTGCAGCGGCTCTCGTTCTCCAATGCTCGCTTCAAGCACATGCGCGACAGCGCGGCGCAGAAGCATTCGATCGCCGTCGGGACAGGCAGCGTGCACGGCAACTCCGACTGGGTCTGGGGTTACGATGCCGTCAGCGGATGGGACAAAGAGCCCGTCGTTCCCACCGCCTACGCTGCGTGAGGCTCGTTCGATTGGAAGCCTCAATCAATCGAGATGCGAGCCCTCTCGATCAGACGCGACCAGCGTTGCTGCGCCTCTGCCAAATAGGACGCAACCTCCTCGGGCGAGGCTCCTCGCGCTTCGGCGCCCAATGTCGCAAAGGCTTGCTGGACCTCGCTCGAGGCGAGCGCCGCGGCAGTGGCTTGGTTGATCTGCCGCCTGATCGTCAACGGCGTCCCAGGCGGCGCGACAATGACATTGACCGAGGTTGTGATGAACTGATCGAACCCGCTCTCCACCATGGTCGGAAGATCCGGTGCGAGTGGGCTGCGCCTCTCGCTGGTCACAGCCAACCCTTTCACCCGACCCTCACGTACCTGCGGAAGGATTTGAACGAGTGTGGAAAAGAGGACCTGAACCTCGCCACCCAAGAGGCCGGTCAGTGCGTGACCGCCGCCGCGATAGGGAACATGGACCATCTCGATCTGGGCAGCCGTTTTCAGGAATTCGCCCTCGAGATGCGGAAGCGTCCCGACGCCGGCTGACCCATAGCTCAGCGCGTCCGGCCGCGACTTCGCCAGGCTGACCAATTCCGACACCGAGTTGGCCGGCACGGACGGATGCAGGGCGAGCATTTCGGTGGTCTCTGCAACACGCGCGACGGGCGCGAATGTTGCGGCGGTGTAACCGGCATTCCTGTAGATCAAAGGTGCGATGAGAACGGAACTCGTGCTTCCCATGAAGAGGGTGTAACCATCCGGCTCTGCCGATGCGACCGATTTCGCACCGATAATGCCGCCGGCGCCGCCGGTTCGGTTCTCCACGATCACCGGCTGCCCGAGAGCCGCGGCCATCTTGTCGGAGATGAGCCGCGCAATCTGGTCTGGAGGTCCTCCTGCAGGCGACGGGACGACAAGTTTGATGGGCCGATCCGGGTACGCTTGTGCGCTTTGAAATACGAAGAGCGGCGAAATAAGTGCGACCAAAACGGCGAGCGTTTTCTGCTGCATAGTCCCTCCGGACCCCACCGACGCTGTCGGTTTTTCGGTGCGGCGTAATTTAGCGTGTACTGGCTATCCGCCCCATCCGATACGGCTTGAGGATCGCGTAGACCGCCTCCTGCGCAGGCGTTGGCACATCGTATTTGCGTCCCAGCGCGACCACTTTCCCGGCGAGCCAGTCCAGTTCGAGGCGGTTGCCCGCCTCGAGGTCGTTCGCCATCGAGGCCTTCATCATTGGCGGAAAACCCGCAACCAAGCGCTCCAGCTCTGCAGGAAAGTCGGTCGGAAACGCGACGCCAGCCGAGCGGCCTACGGCCATCGTCTCGTGCATCAGTCTGAAGAACAAAGCACGCATATCCGTGTCGTCGCGGACGGCGCCGAGCGGCTGGCGCGTGCTCGCAGTGATCCCAGATGTCCCCGAGAGCACCACGAATTTCTTCCACATCTCGAAAAGCATATGATCCGTCAGCGTAATATCGATGCCGGCAGACTTCATCTGCTGCACGTAATCGCCGAGCAGGTCATCGGGACGCCCGTCGAGACGCCCACAATAGATCTTGGCCGCGGTGCCGGTCTGGCGGATCACGCCAGGCTTCGCGATGTTCGCGGCCACGTAAGTAGCCCCGCCAATGGTGGCGTCATCCCCGAGGATCGGGGCGAGCCGCTCGACGCTGTCGACACCGTTTTGAAGCGTGATCACCCGGGTGTCGCGGCCGACGAGCGGGCGCGTCTGCTCACCCGCCGCCTCCGTATCCCAGAGCTTTACGGCGAATAGGACAACGTCGACCCGCCCGACCCGCTTGGGGTCATCGGTGACGTTGACGTTCTTCAGATGAAGGTCGCCCAGCGCGCTTTCTACCTTGAGGCCCTGCCGGCGAATGGCTTCGCCATGCGCTCCGCGCGCAATGAAGGTCACGTCGTTGTCGGCCGCGGCCATGCGCGCGCCGAAATAAGCTCCGACGGCACCGGCAGCCATGACCGCGAACCGCATCGAAAACCCTCCGCAGGCAATATATCGTTCGCTCGAAGCTACCAGTAATCCGGCGTTGCGCGCAGCGAAACCACCGAATCGTCCCGCATCGCGAGACGCTCCTGGGTTTCGCTTCGCTCAACCCAGGCTACAAGAAGATCACAATGGCGGCGCTTCCGAGAAAGGTTCCCCGATCGCCTGCGCAGCATCCGTCGAATATGCTAGTTTGAAACCGACTGGTCCGCCGGAGTGGGAGCGCCAATGCTGGCCAGAACGGACAGCCTCGCAACCATTGCGGAGAGTTGGCTGACGCGGTTCGAAAGCGCGCTCGCTACGCCGGACCGCGCTCGCCTCGAGACCCTGTTTCATGCCGACAGCCATTGGCGCGATGTGCTCGCCCTGACGTGGCAGATCAAGACCGTCGACGGTTCGGATGCGATCTTGCGCGAGCTTCCAACGCATGCCGCCCCCGCGCGCCCGACTGGCGTCAAGCTCGACCCGCGCCGGACGGCGCCCCGCAAGGTGCAGCGCGCCGGCACGGAAGCGATCGAAGCCATCTTCAGCTTTGAAACGGCGCAGGGTCGCGGCAAAGGTGTGCTGCGGCTCACGCCGGATAACACTGACCGCAACGCGTTGAAGGCATGGACGCTGCTGACGTCGCTCGAGGAGATAAAGGGCCACGCGGAACAGCTCGGCAGATCGCGGCCGCAGGGCAAGGCCTATTCGCGCGACTTTCGCGGGCCGAACTGGCTCGACCTTCGCAAAGCCGCCGCCGAATATGCGGAGCGCGACCCTGCCGTGCTCGTCGTCGGCGGGGGTCAGGCCGGGCTTTCGATCGCCGCGCGCCTGGCGCAACTCGATATCGACATCCTCATCGTCGACCGTGAGGCGCGCATCGGCGACAACTGGCGCAAGCGTTATCACGCGTTGGTGCTACACAACCAGACGCACGTCAATCATCTGCCGTACATGGCGTTTCCGCCAAACTGGCCGGCCTACATTCCCAAAGACAAACTCGCCGCGTGGTTCGAGGCCTATGTGGAGAGCATGGAATTGAACTATTGGACGGGCACCGAGTTCGAAGGCGGTAAGTACGATGAAAACGCGAAGCGATGGTCGCTCGTGTTGCGCCGGGCCGACGGCACGAAACGGGAGATGCACCCGCGCCACGTCGTGATGGCAACCGGAGTGAGCGGCATTCCGAGCCTTCCGGACATTCCGAGCTTGCGCAAGTTCGGCGGTAAAATTCTGCACTCCAGTCAGTACGAGGATGGCGAGCTGTGGAAGGGCAAGCGCGTTCTTGTCGTCGGCTCGGGCAACAGCGGCCATGATATCGCGCAGGACCTCTATTCGGCCGGCGCGAAGGTCACGCTCGTGCAACGCAGCTCGACGATGATCGTCAACGTCGAGCCGAGCGCACAACTGCAGTACGCGCTCTATGACGAAGGGCCTTCGCTGGAGGATTGCGATCTCGTCACGATATCCATGCCGCTGTCACTGGTACGAAAAAGCCACATCGCATTGACCGAAACCGCGCGAAAGATCGACAAAGACTTGCTGGATGGGCTCCGCCGTCGCGGCTTCAAGCTCGATTTCGGCGAAGACGGAACCGGCTGGCAGTTCAAATACCTCACCCGTGGCGGCGGCTACTACTTCAACGTCGGCTGCTCGGATCTGATCGTCAAAGGCGAGATCGGAGTGGTGCAATTCGCGGATATCGCGAGCTTCGTGCGCGAAGGCGCGCTCATGCACACCGGCGAAACGCTGGCCGCCGACCTGATCGTACTGGCGACGGGCTACAAGGGCCAGGAGCATCTGGTGCGCAAATTATTCGGCGACGATGTTGCTCGCCGCGTCGGTCCGATTTGGGGGTTCGGCGACGGACAAGAGCTGCGCAACATGTTCACGCGAACCGCGCAGCCGGGCCTTTGGTTCATTGCCGGCAGCTTCGCCCAATGCCGCATCTACTCGAAATATCTCGCGCTGCAGATCAAGGCCTGCGAGGTCGGCCTGCTGCCCTGACACGTAGCCCGTAGGGCGCTATATGCGCTTAGCCCGGGTTGAGCGCATCGAAATGCGCCCTACGAGGGCGCGTATGGAGCCCCAGCCTGGGCAATCCGATTGAATGTGTGCCGTCGCTGCTTCTCGCGCCGGCATGACGGAACGCTTTCCTGGGAGGAGACGATGACACGATGGGTACTCGCAGTTTTACTCATGGTTTTTGCAATCGGTTCGGCAGCGGCGCAAGCGCCAGGCACGTGCGCGAGCAAGGCAATCGGAAAAGACGGCCGCGAGCTCGCAGGCGCTGCGCGAACGGCGTTCCTCGCCAAATGCAAGCGCGAAGCGTGCGAACCGAAGGCCATCGGATCGGACGGCAAGCCGCTCAAGGGCGCCGCAAAAACGAGCTTCATGGCGAAGTGCCGGAGGGAGCAAGCCTGACTAATCGCATCGCGTTGACCCGCGGTTCGCGTCACGGCCGGGGAGGCGTTCGTAAACGTGCAAGTGCGAAGCCGCGGACGAGAAGCTGCGGCTAAGTTCGTCTGCTGGAACGCGGGGACGAGCTACACCATCCGCGCCGCTTCCTGCTCCGTCGGCAGCCGGCCCTGCGGCGTGAGCTGGTCGACGAACTCCGGAAGATGTTGGCTCAGCCCAGAGAGCAAATCCCCGCGATCCATCCCGGTCTGTTTTGACAACTCGTCGAGGGTGTCGGCGCCGAGGGCATTGGCAAGTTCGCCTTTCGGGATCGCCTTGTTGGGGCCGGCGCCGACCCATGAACGCGCGGCGTCACCGTGGCCGCTCTCCTGCAGCTGCTTGAGCAGACCGCCGAGTCCGCCGTTGAGCACCGTTCCGGCGGCAGCGCCGCCGAGGACTCCGCCCAATGCGCCACGCAGCAGGTCGCCGAGATCGCCGCCTTGCGCGCCGGGCAGACCGACGTTGCCGCCCGCAGGTCCGGCTGGCTGGCTCGGCGCATCAGCGCGGCGCATGTGCTTCATCGCATAAACCGCAAGCAGCGCCAGCAGCGCCTTCGCCATCGGCGACATCCCTTGGCTTGCGGGCGCGGCTTGCGCGCGCGGATCGCTACCTCCAATGCTGTTGAGAACATCGAGCAAGCCCATATCGACCTCCTGACTTGCCCCAACCCGGCGACAGCATCGCGCACGCCCGTGACGGAGGCAAGGCGGCTACTCACGACGAAGCGCTGTCATGGTCCCTTCATGCGACCATGCCAGGTCATATAGACTTGCGCAGCCAAGGGAAATGCGTCGAAAATGACTCTTCAATGAAGTCTTTAGGGAGGCTCCCATGACAATTGGTCGAATTGCGACTTGCGTAGGCTTCACAGCGTTCGCCGGCATGCTGCTTGTGGGTTCTGCGCAACCGGTGCAGGCGCTCACCATGAAGGAGTGCAGCGCCAAATACCAAGCGGCCAAAACCGCGGGCACTCTCGGCGGGCAAAATTGGCGCGATTTCCGCAAAGCCGAGTGTGGGACGGGTGCGAGCGCCGCTGCTCCGGCCGCCGCTCCAGCGACCGGCGCTACCGCAACGGCGCAGAGACCCGCCGGAAATGCCGTCTTTCCAACGGCGATCTCGCCGAAATATTCGAGCGAGGCGGCGGGAAGGGCGCGGATGCACACGTGCCTCGACCAATACAACGCGAACAAGGCCACCAATGGCAACGGCGGTCTGAAATGGATCCAGAAGGGCGGCGGCTACTACAGCGAGTGCAGTAAGCAGCTGAAGGGCTGAAGTTGCCGGTGAGCCGGACGAGACGCCGCCGCAAGGCAAGCTTCATGCAAGCAAGCGTCATGCAAAAGGTCCAGCAGCAGACGTAGGACCGCTGTTGAGCAAGGGCGCGCCGCCCGACAATGCCGGCGACGGCATCGCGATACCGGCGCGCCGCTGCGCCAACCAGTTAACCCCGTTCGCGCGCATTGAGGAACCATTCCTGCCTGCAGTGCATTTATCTGCATGCGGGCTGGGCGGGCAGATGCGCAAACCTTTGGCGGCAGGTTGGTCGCGGGGCTCTTCGGCGCGATTGTGTTTTTCGCAGCCTCCGGCGCCCGCGCCGAAGGCCCGTTGCAGCTCTCAGGCACACAACTTCAACCGATAAAATGGTCCGAACTCGCGGGCTGGACGGGCGATGATCATCTCGCCGCTTTCGCAGCTTATCAGGCGAGCTGCCAAGCCTTACGCAAGGCGCGTCGCAGCGAAGATCGCGGGCAGATCTCCGGAGCGCTGTGGAACGTCTGCCGCAATGCCTTAGCACTGCGGCCACGGGATGGGGATGCCGCGCGCGCTTTCTTCGAACAGAATTTTCAACCCGTTCGCATCTCGCGACTGGGCGAGGTCGAGGGATTTTTGACCGGTTATTTCGAGCCGGTCGTGGCGGGCTCGCGCTTTCCCAGCCCCGAATTTCACGTCCCGCTCTACCGCCGGCCGCGTGATCTCGTCGCCGCCGGCTACAATCCAGCCGCGGTTGCCTTTCCAAATAAAGGAGTGCGCATCGGCCGCCGCAACGAGAACAGCGAACTCCTGCCCTACCACGATCGCGCCGCGATAGAAGCCGGCGCGCTTGACGGGCAGAAGCTCGAGATCTGCTGGCTGAAGGATCCATTCGATCTGCTCACAATCCAGATCGAAGGCTCCGCGCGCGTCATCCTCGAGGACGGCACGCCGGTGCGAGTGAGCTATGATTCGCACAACGGCTATAGCTACAGCTCGATCGAGCGCGTGCTCGTCGAGCGCAATCTCATCCCGCGCAAGGAAATGTCGATCCAGCGCATTCGCGACTGGATGGCCGCGCATCCGGATGAAGCGGCGAAGGTGCGCGCCACCAATCGCTCGTATGTGTTCTTCCGCATCACCGGGCTGTCGAACGAGGGCGAGCCGGTCGGCGCGCAGGGGGTGCCGCTGACGCCGGGACGGTCGATTGCCGTGGACAGGCTGCACGAATACGGCACACCGTTTTTTATCGAAGCCGATCTTCCGATCGGGAGCGTGAAAGCTATGTCAGCCTTCAGACGCCTGATGATTGCGCAAGACACGGGATCGGCGATGGTAGGGCCGGCGCGCGCCGACCTCTACTGGGGCGCCGGCGATGACGCGGGTCGCATCGCCGGTCGCATTCGTCATCCGGGCCGTTTCGCGATGCTGCTTCCTCGCGAACTCGACATGATCGCGGCCGGCGCCCAGATGCCATTGCCGGTGCCAAGACCGAAGATCATCGAGGCCAAGAAAGAGGACGCCAAATCCAGGACAGATTTGGCCACCACCGGCCAGGCTCTACCCGGCAAACAAACGCCGATGCCAAAACAAAAGATCGCCGCGCTCGACATCAAGAAACAGGACGGCAAGAGCAAAGCGGAGCCCGCCAAGCTGGGCGAGAGCGCGGCCGCCAAGCACATGCCGTTGCCAAAACCAAAGACCACGGCCGTCGACATCAAGAAACAGGAGGGCAAGAGCAAAGCGGAGCCCGCCAAGCTGGGCGAGAGCGCGGCCGGCAAGCACATGCCATTGCCAAAACCAAAGACCACGGCCGTCGACATCAAGAAACAGGAGGGCAAAAGCAAAGCGGAGCCCGCCAAACTGGGCGAGAGCGCGGCCGCCAAGCACATGCCGTTGCCAAAACCAAAGACCACCGCCGTCGACATCAAAAAACAGGACGGCAAGAGCAAAGCGGAGTCGGCCAAGTCCGGCGAGGTTGTCGCCGGCAAGCATGTGCCGTTGCCAAAACCGAGCAGCACCGCCATCGAAATGAAGAAACAAGAAGGAAAGATCAAAGCGACGTCTGCCCGTGCTGCCGAGGATGGGAAAGCAGCGCCAAAGTCGGGATCGGGTAAGCCGGCCCTTCGTGAAAGAGCGACCGCGCATTGTACCGATTGCGCGCAAGTCTTCAGAGCGCCGCAGCCGCGCAGCATGCGGACTTGTCGTGCAAATTCAGTCCGAGGCATCAACGAGGATCGGCACGCAGTTCCTCGCGTAGCGCCGGAGCCCGGACTAGGTAACGCCTGCCGCGAGAGATCATGCGCCAACGGCGTCGGCAACGCATTTCTTCACGTGGCTCGCCTTGGCCGCGCCGGCAAGCTTCTTTTCGGTGGAGTCCTTGTCGCATGCCGTCCTCGCGTCGCGCTCGCATTTCTGCATGAAGCTCTTCAGCGCGGCGCCGGCGAGCTTCTTGTCGGCTGCATCCGACTTGCAGGTCGCGAATGCCGGAGCGGAGATCAGGCACATAGCGAGCACCAGAGTAATCGCTTTCATCAGGACCCTCCTTTCGACAGAACCGCGCCTCAATTAGATGCCTGGCGCAGAGCGGCGTCCACCGAAATGCGACCGCATCCGCAGAGGTCGCTGATGCTCAATCCGAAACCGGTGAGGCGCTCACGTGCTCGGCATCGACCACGGGCACTGTTGACCGTGCAGCGCGGGAGGGGGAAAATGTTCGCCACGATCGGCACAAAGGACACGCATCGATGGTCGACAAGGACGGCGCCATCTTTGTCGGCAAAAGCGCAAAGCCGGAATACCTCACGCTGGCACTGGCCAACCGCCATGGGCTGGTGACCGGAGCCACCGGCACCGGCAAGACCGTCACCTTGCAGGTGCTGGCGGAGGGCTTGTCGCGCTCCGGCGTTTCCGTATTCGCCGCCGACATCAAGGGCGACCTCTCCGGCATTTCGCAGCCGGGCGAGGCCAAGGAGGCATTCGTCAGCCGCGCCAAAAGCCTCGGTTTCGACTACGAGACGGACCAATTCCCTGTCGTGTTCTGGGATCTGTTCGGCGAGCAAGGGCATCCGATCCGCGCCACCGTCTCGGAGATGGGGCCGCTGCTGCTGTCGCGGCTGCTCGATCTCAACGACGTGCAGGAGGGCGTTCTCAACATCTGTTTCCGCGTCGCCGACGAGCAGGGACTTTTGGTGCTCGATCTCAAGGACCTGCGCGCCATGCTCGGCTACGTCGCCGACCATGCAGCCGAGCTCACGACACAATACGGCAACGTCGCGAAGCAGACCGTGGGAACCATCCAGCGCTCGCTGCTGGTGCTGGAGAACCAGGGCGGCGCAAAGTTCTTCGGCGAGCCCGCGCTGGCGCTCAAGGATTTCATCCGCACCGACCGGGATGGCCGCGGGACCGTCAACATTTTGGCCGCCGACAAACTGATGGAGAATCCGCGCCTCTATGCGACCTTCCTGCTGTGGCTCTTATCCGAGCTGTTCGAGGAGCTGCCGGAGGTCGGCGACCAGCCCAAGCCCAAGCTCTGCTTCTTCTTCGACGAGGCGCACTTGCTCTTCAACGAGGCGCCCAAAGCGTTGCTCGACAAGATCGAGCAGGTCGTGCGCCTGATCCGCTCCAAGGGCGTCGGCGTTTACTTCGTGACGCAGAATCCGCTCGACGTGCCGGACAAGGTGCTGGCGCAGCTCGGAAACCGGGTGCAGCACGCGCTGCGCGCGTTCACCCCGCGCGACCAGAAGGCGGTGAAGGCAGCGGCCGAGACTTTCCGGCCCAATCCGAATCTCGATACCACCAAGGTCATCATGGAGCTCGGCAAGGGTGAGGCGCTGGTGTCGTTCCTCGAGGGCAATGGCACGCCGAGCGTGGTCGAGCGCTGCATGGTCCGTCCGCCCTCGGCGCGGCTCGGTCCGATCACAGCAGACGAACGCAAGGCGCTGATCGCCAAGAGTCCGGTCAAGGGCAAGTACGACCAGGCAGTCGATTCGGAGTCAGCCTACGAGGTGCTGCAGAAGCGCCTGCAGCAGACCGGCTCGACCTCGCCGCCTCCCGCCCCTGTGCCGGCGGGACCGTCCGGAGCGGGCGGTGGGGTCGCAGAAGCGCCGGCTGCCGGCGGTCTCGGCGCGATCGTAAGCACGATCGCCGCGGCGCTGGGCGGCATCTTCGGCACCAGCCGCCCACGCGGACAGCGTCTCTCCACCGGCCAACTCATCGCGCGCGAACTCGCCCGCTCCGTCACCAACCGCGTGGCCGGCCAAATTGCCGCTGATATGGGAAAGTCGGTCGGCGGCAAGATGGGCGGCTCCGTCGGCCGCGCCATCGTGCGCGGCACGATGGGTGGGATCCTGCGGCGTTGA
>WNFP01018159.1_pt1 | contig 10276 bp, 7 predicted proteins | sample 5400201 | NCBI WGS metagenome assembly WNFP01 (sample SAMN13153355, study PRJNA577476) | soil metagenome | isolation source: 115 cm saprolite under Madrone tree | place: USA:California | collected 2016-06-14
CCGCGAACGCCATGGCGATGCGGTGATCGCCGCAGCTGTCGATCGTGCCGCCCGTGAGCGCTTCCGCGCCGCGGATCCACAGGCCATCGGGCAGCAGCTGGTGCTCGACGCCGAGCTGGCCCAGTCCCGCGGCCATGGCGGCGAGCCGGTCGCTCTCCTTGACGCGCAGCTCGAGTGCCCCGCGAACCAGGGTCTCGCCGCTGGCGCAGGCGGCGGCGATGAAGAACACGGGAAACTCATCGATCGACCCGGGAATAAGCGCCTCGGGCACCGTGATGCCGTGCAAGGGGCTGCGGTGCACCTCGATGTCGGCGACCGGCTCAGGCGTCGGCCCACCCGGCACGGTGTAAGGGTGCAGGCGGATGTCCGCTCCCATGCGCCGCAGCAGCTCGATGAGACCGATACGCGTCGGGTTCACGCCGATGTTGATGAGGGTCAGAGGACGATCGGCCGCGAGGCACCCCGCCACCAGAAAAAACGCGGCCGAGGAGAAATCCGCGGGCACGCGCACCGCCGTGCCGCGCAGCGGCTGCCCGCCTTCCATGGCGATGGTGCGCCCCTCGTACGCCAGCTGCACCCCGAAGGCGCCGAGCATGCGCTCGGTGTGATCGCGCGAGGGCACCGGCTCCGTCAGCTGCGTGCGCCCGCTGGCGGCGAGTCCTGCCAGCAGGACCGCGGATTTCACCTGCGCGCTCGCCACCGGCAGACTGTAGTGAATGGCCCGCAGATGCGGCGTGCCGCGGATCTCAACCGGCGGCCGGCCCTGGTGGGTATGGATGCGCGCTCCCATCATCTGCAGCGGCACGGCGACGCGCTCCATCGGCCGGCGCATGAGCGACGCATCGCCGACCAGCGTCGAGTCGAATTTCTGCGGCGCCAGCAGGCCCATCATCAGACGCATGGCTGTGCCGGCATTGCCCATGTCGAGCGGCGCCTGCGGCGCCGCGAGGCCGTGTGCGCCGACGCCGTGCACCAGCACCTGCGTGTCTTGCGGCCGCTCGATGTGCACCCCGAGTCCCTGCAGCGCCCGCGCCGTGGCGAGGCAATCCTCGCCCGCCAGAAAGCCACTGATGTGCGTGTCGCCCTCGGCGAGCGCGCCGAGCATGAGTGCGCGGTGCGACATCGACTTGTCGCCCGGCACCGTGAGCGTGCCGCTCACGCTGCCGCCGGGCTTGATGCGATAGCGGGCGCCGCCGGGTTCGCTCATTGCACTGCCCGCGGATAGGAGCCGAGCACGCGAAACAGCGAGGCGCGCTTTTTCAGCGCCGCCAGCGCCTTGGCGACGTGGGGCTCATCGGCGTGGCCCTCGAGGTCCATGAAGAACACGTAATCCCACTTGCGCCGCCGCGACGGCCGCGATTCGATGCGCGTGAGGGACACGCGATGGCGCGCGAGCGGCTCGAGCAGCCGGTACAGCGCCCCGGGCGCATCGGTGTGGCCAACGGATACCAGCAGCGTGGTGCGATCCTCGCCGCTGGGCGTGAACAGCTTGCGCCCGAGCACCAGAAAGCGCGTGGTGTTGTCGGCGCGATCCTCGATCTCCGCGGCCAGGATCTTGAGGCCGTAGACCTCTGCGGCGGTCTCGCCCGCAATCGCCGCACTGCCCTTCTCGTCGCGCGCGCGCCGCGCGCCCTCGGCGTTGCTGGATACCGGCACCTGCTCGACACCCGGCAGATGCTCCTCGAGCCACTGCCGGCACTGGCCGAGTGACTGCGGGTGGGAGCAGACGCGCTCGATGCGCGCCAGCGCGCTCATGGCGCCCATGAGGTGATGGCGCACACGCAGCTCCACCTCCCCGCAGATCTTCAGCGGCGAGGTGAGGAACCGATCCAGCGTGTGGTTGACCGTGCCCTCGGTGGAGTTCTCGATGGGCACGACCCCGAAATCGGCGCTCGCCGCTTCCACCTCGTGAAACACCTCATCGATCGAGGCGAGCGGCAGGGCGCGCACCGAGTGCCCGAAATGATTGAGCACCGCGGTTTGCGTGAAGGTGCCCTCGGGACCGAGGAACGCCACTTTGAGCGGCTCCTGCTGCGCGAGACACGCCGACATGATCTCGCGGAACAGGCGCAGCACCTCCGCGTCGCGCAACGGTCCCGCGTTGCGCGCCCGCGCCAGCCGCAGCACCTGCGCCTCGCGCTCCGGGCGATAGAAATCCACCGTGCGGCCGTCGCTGCTCTTGGAAATCCCCACCTGCTGCGCCAGGCGCGCGCGCTCGTTGATCAGCCCGTGAATCTGTTCATCGACCGCGTCGATGTGGCCGCGCACCTGCTCCAGGTCCGGCCGCTGCGGCGCGGATGCCCGCTCGCTCGCCGGCGCGCCCGGCGTGGCCGCCGCGCGCGCACGCCGCCGCACGGTGCGCGCCGGCTTGCTGTTCTTACGGGCCATGGGGGACGATGCGCGCCGACAGCACGCCGTCGATGGCGCGCAGGCTCGTCAGCAGGTCCTCGCCGACCGTGCCGTCGGCGTCGATGAGCGTGTAGGCGAATTCACCGCGCGACTTGTTCAGCAGGTCGGCGATATTGATCCCGCGGGCGGCGAGGCAGGTCGAAATCTGGCCCACCATGTTGGGCACGTTGCGGTTGGCGACGCTCAAGCGCGTGGTGTTCGGCACCCGCGGCAGCACTGCTTCCGGGTAGTTGACGCTGTTGCGGATGTTGCCGTTCTCGAGAAAGTCGCGCAGCTGCTCCGCGACCATGATGGCGCAGTTCTCTTCGGCCTCGCCGGTGGAGGCGCCGAGGTGCGGCAGGGTTACCACCCGGGCGTGATCCTTGAGCGCGCGGTTGGGGAAGTCGCACACGTAGGCATGCAGGCGACCGGCATCGAGGGCCGCCAGCACCGCCCGATCATCGACGATGGCGGCGCGCGCGAAATTGAGCAAGGTGGCGTCGTGCCTGGTGAGCGCCAGACGCGCGGCGTTCACCAGCGCCTGCGTGTGCTCGTTCAGCGGCACGTGCACCGTAATTGCATCCGCGCGCGTGAACAGGTCCTCGAGCGACAGCGCCTGCTCGACGCTCGAGGACAGCTGCCAGGCGCGCTGCACCGTGAGCTGCGGATCGTAGCCGAGCACCCTCATCCCCAGGGCCAGGGCGGAGTTCGCCACCTCGACGCCGATGGCGCCCAGGCCCACGACTCCGAGCGTGCGTCCAGGCAGCTCGAAGCCCACGAAGTTCTTCTTGCCCTTCTCGACCGCCGCCTCGATGGCCTCGTCATCGCCGTCCAGTGCGCGCGCGAACAGCCACGCCGGCCCGATGTTGCGCGCCGCCAGCAACAACCCTGCGAGCACCAGCTCCTTGACCGCGTTGGCGTTGGCGCCCGGCGCGTTGAACACCGGAATGCCGTGCCGGCTCATCTGCGCGACCGGGATGTTGTTGACGCCTACCCCGACGCGGCCGATGGCGCGCACGCCTGGAGCCACCACCGAGCCGTGCAGGTCGGCGGAGCGCACCAGGATGGCGTCCGGGCGCGTCACCGCGGCGCCCACTTCGTAGCGCTCGCGCGGCAGTCGCGCCAGGCCCCGGGGGCTGATGTCGTTGAGCGTGAGAATGCGATAGGTCATGCGATGTCAGCCGTGGCGGCGCTCAAATTCCTTCATGAAGGCCACCAGCGCCTGCACCCCGGCGAGCGGCATGGCGTTGTAGAGGCTCGCGCGCATGCCGCCCACGGAGCGGTGACCCTCGAGGCTCATCAGCCCGGCCTCGTGCGCTGCGGCGAGAAAGGCGCGCTCGAGCTCGGGGGCAGCCAGCGTGAACGGCACGTTCATCCATGAGCGGCATGACGCCGCCACCGGGTTCGCGTAAAAACCGGACGCATCGATCGTCCCATACAGCAGCTGCGCCTTGGCACGGTTGCGCTCGCCGACCGCGGCCAGCCCCCCCTGTGCCTTCAGCCATCGAAACACGAGCCCCGCGCAGTACCACGCGAAAGTCGGCGGAGTGTTGAGCATCGAACCCTCATCGGCCATCGCCTTGTAGTCCCACACCGCCGGCGTACCCGGGCGCGCCTTACCCGTGAGGTCCTGGTGCACGATGACCACGACGAGTCCCGCGGGACCGATGTTCTTCTGGGCACCCGCGTAGATGAGAGCGAACTTCGAGACCGCTATGGGACGCGACAGAATGGTCGAGGACATGTCGGCCACCAGCGGCACTCCCGCGGTGTCGGGGACGTACGGAAACTCCACCCCGCCGATGGTCTCGTTGGGCGTGTAATGGACATAAGCCGCGTGCGCGCTTAGCCTGAGCGCCTCCGGCGCCGGCACGGTGGTGTATTTCGACGCCGCCTCATCGGCGGCGATGTTGACCTTGCCGGTCAGGCGCTGGGCCTCGCCGAGCGCTTTCTTCGACCACACGCCGGTATTCAGGTAGTCGACGCTGGAGTCCGCACGCGCGATGTTCATCGGGATGGCGGCGAACTGGCCGGTTGCGCCGCCCTGCAGGAACAGCACCCTGTAGTGCTGCGGAACGGCGAGCAGCTCGCGCAGCAGTTGCTCGGCTTCCTGAGCTACGGCAACAAAGGCCTTGCTGCGATGGCTCACTTCCATCACCGACATGCCGCAGCCATGCCAGTCGGTCAGCTCCTCGCGGACCTGTTCGAGGACTTCCACAGGCAGCGTGGCCGGCCCCGCAGCGAAATTGAATACGCGCAAGCCTAGGTCTCTGCGGCCGGCTCGCCTGCGTCGGCCTGCGGACCACGCTCGCCGAGGGGCTCCTCCTCGCCGGTATCCAGACTCTCGACGCGCCCGATGCCGACCAGCCGCTCCCCTTCCCCGAGCCGGATGAGCCGTACGCCCTGGGTGTTGCGTCCCTGCACGGAGATCTCATCCACCGTGGTACGCACCAGCGTGCCGGTGGAGCTGATGAGCATGATCTCCTGCCCCGGCATGACCTGCAGCGCCGCGACCGTCACGCCGTTACGGTCCGAGGTCTGCAGCGCGATCACTCCCTGGCCGCCGCGGCCGTGCGGCGGAAAGTCCGCCAGCGGCGTGCGCTTGCCGTAGCCCGCGGCCGAAGCCGTCAGCACGTGACCCTCACCCACCACGATCAGCGCGATCAGATCCTGGCCGGCTCCCAGACGGATGCCGCGCACACCGGCCGCCTCACGCCCCATGTAGCGCACTTCGCCCTCGTGGAAGCGGATGGCCTTGCCGCCGCTCGACACCAGCATGATCTCGCGCTCACCGTCGGTGATCGCCACCCCGACCAGCTGATCGTTGTCGTGCAGGTCGACCGCAATGATCCCGCTGGAACGCGGCCTTGAGAACGCCGCCAGCGGAGTCTTCTTCACCGTGCCGGCGCGCGTGGCCATGAACACGAAGTGCTGCTCGTCGTACTGCTTGACCGGCAACAGCGCGTTGATCTTCTCGCCCTCCTCGAGCGGCAACAGGTTCACCATCGGCTTGCCGCGCGCGCCGCGTCCGGCCTGCGGCAGCTCGTACACCTTGAGCCAGTACACCTTGCCGCGGTTGGAAAAGCACAACACGGTGTCGTGCGTATGCGCGACGAACAGCTTCTCGACGAAATCCTCGTCCTTGACCGCGGTGGCGGTCTTGCCGCGTCCGCCGCGGCGCTGCGTCTGGTACTCGGTGAGCGGCTGGCTCTTGGCGTAACCGGCGTGCGACAGCGTCACCACCACGTCCTGCGGCTCGATCAGGTCCTCGGTGGTGCCGCTCGGGACGGGCGAGAATGTCACTCAGGTCGCGGATACTCTCGAGCAGCTCGCGGTATTCGGCGACGATCTTGTCCTGCTCCAGGCCCGTGAGGCGATGCAGGCGCATGTCCAGGATGGCCTGCGCCTGCGCCTCCGACAGCCGATAGACCCCGGCGCCGAGACCTAACTCGGCGGGCAGGCCCTTGGGCCGGGTGGAAATGGAGCCGGCACGCTCCAGCAAAGCGGTGACGACGCCCGGCGGCCAGGCGCGCGCCAGCAGCGCCGTACGGGCCTCGGGGGGTGAGGCGGCAGCCTTGATGAGGGCAATCACCGCGTCGATGTTGGCGAGCGCCACGGCCAGGCCTTCGAGGATATGCGCCCGCTCGCGTGCCTTGGCGAGGTCGTAGATGGTGCGCCGCGTGACGACTTCGCGGCGATGCCGGATGAAAGCCTCCAGCATCTCCTTCAGCGACATCAGCTTCGGCTGGCCGTCCTGCAGTGCCACCATGTTGATGCCGAACACCGTCTCCATGGGCGTTTGCGCATACAGGTTGTTGAGCACGATCTCGCTGACCTCGCCGCGCCGCAGCTCGATGACGATGCGCATGCCGTCCTTGTCGGACTCATCACGCAGGCCGTCGCCGGCGATCCCGTCGATCAGTTTCTCGCGCACCAGCTGGGCGATGCGCTCGATGAGGCGCGCCTTGTTGACCTGGAAGGGAAGCTCGGTGACCACGATCGCCTGGCGATCGCCCTTGCCGACCTCCTCGATGCTGACGCGCGCGCGCACCGACAGTCGGCCGCGCCCGGTGCGGTAGGCGGTGGCGATCTCCTGGGCGCCGTTGATGATGCCGCCGGTGGGGAAGTCCGGTCCCGGCATGTGCTGCATCAGCGCCGCCAGTGGCAGCGCCGGATCATCCAGCAGGGCGATGCACGCGTCGACGGTCTCGGTGAGATTGTGCGGCGGGATGTTGGTCGCCATGCCGACCGCGATGCCGGTCTGCCCGTTCACCAGCAGGTTCGGCACGCGCGTCGGCAGCACCGAGGGCTCCTGCTCGGACTCGTCGTAGTTGGGCGTGAAATCGACCGTTTCCTTGTCGATGTCCGCGAGCAGCTCGTGCGCGATGCGCGACATGCGCACCTCGGTGTAGCGCATGGCGGCGGGCATGTCGCCGTCCACCGAGCCGAAATTTCCCTGTCCGTCGACCAGCAGGTAGCGCATGGAAAACGGCTGCGCCATGCGCACGATGGTGTCGTAGACCGCGGTGTCGCCGTGCGGGTGGTACTTGCCGATCACGTCCCCGACCACGCGCGCGGACTTCTTGTAGGCCTTGTTCCAGTCGTTGCCGAGCTCACGCATGGCATGCAGCACACGGCGGTGCACGGGCTTCAGTCCGTCACGCACGTCGGGCAGTGCCCGCCCGACGATCACGCTCATCGCATAGTCGAGATAAGACTGCCGCATCTCGTCTTCGAGACTGACGGACAGGATTTCGCGGGCGATTTCAGCCATTAAACTGCGGTGAAATAAAAGCGTAAGTCTATCACGAAGCGCCTCTGCGGCCGCTGCTTTGCCTGCGGCGCGGCTCAAGTCCCGCCGGCCCGCGCGGCGCGCGCCCCCGGGCGGGCACCGATATACTGCGCGCAGCTGTTTTGGAGAACGATGTCCACCAGGGAAAGCGCCGAGCTGCTGATCGAGGCCCGCTGGCTGCTGCCAATCGCACCCGCCAACACCGCGCTCGCCGACCACGCGGTGGCGGTGAACGCCCACACGCGCGCCTGTCACACGCTGCTGCGCGGCCTGCCGGTGCGCGGCCCACGCTGGCGTTGGCTGACCGAGACCCTGGCTCCGGTGGAGGAGCGCTGTGTGAGCGCGGATTTCGTGCTCGACGGCACCCGCTTAGGCGTTGCCGAGATGCTGCGTGGCGGGATCACCTGCTTCGCGGACCTGAGCCTGTTTCCGGAGGAAGCGGCGCGCGCCGCCGCCGCGGCCCACATGCGCGCGGCCATAGGTCTGCCGGTCGCGGACGCTCCCACACCCTGGGCCGAGAGCGCGACCGCGCACCTGGCCAGGGCCGAGCGACTGTGGGACGAGTACCGCGCGGATTCACGCATCGGCCTGTATTTCGCGCCGTTGACAGTGCACGGCATGAGCGAGGCGCTGCTCACGCGCGTGCGGCGCGTGGCGGATGAGCTCGACGCGCGCGTCGCCGTGCACCTGGCGGAGCTCACCGGAGCCGCAGAATCCGCGGACGCCGGCGCGGGCGTGCAGGACGGCGCGCGTGCGCCGCGCTATGAGCGTCCGCTGCGCCAGCTCCACGCGCTCGGCCTGCTGCGCCCGGGATTCACCGCCATCGGTGCCGGTAGCTGCGAGGGCGCGGATCTGGAACTGCTGGCGCGCCACGGCGCCAGCCTCATCGCCTGCCCGCAGGCGGATCTGCGCCTCGGTGCACGCTCGCCGGTGGCCTCGCTCGAGGGCAACCGCACCGGCCTCGGCACCGACAGCCCGGTCGCCGCCGGCGCGCTCGACCTGCTGGCGGAGGCGCGCGCTGGCGCACTGCATTCCGGGCTCGCCGCCGGGGAGGTGTTGCGCATGGCGACGCTCGGCGGCGCCACGGTGCTCGGTCTGCAGGCACAGATCGGCTCCATCGAGCCCGGCAAGGCCGCCGATCTGATCTGCATCGATCTCGGCGCGCTCAGCGGCCAGCCGGCCGCGGCCATCGCGGACGCCATCGTCTTCGGCGCCACCCGCGCGCAGGTGAGCGACGTCTGGACCGCAGGGCGCCTCGCCGTGAGCGGTGCGCGCCTGGTTGTGCTCGACGAAGAGGAGCTGGCCGCCCTGCCCGCGCGCTGGGCACAGCGCGTACGCATGGAGGCCGCCGCGTGAACGCCGATAGCGCGGAACTGGCGAAGTTCGAGGCCAGCGCTGCGGCGTTCTGGGACAGCCACGGGGAATTTGCTCCCCTGCACCTGTTGAATCCGCTGCGCACCCAGTTCATCGCGCAGCGCACGGCACTCGCGGGCAGGCGGGTGCTGGACGTGGGCTGCGGCGGGGGACTGCTCGCGGAGGCACTGGCGCGCGCCGGGGCGCGCGTCACCGCCATCGATCTGGCGCCCGCCATGATCGAGGTCGCGCGCCTGCACGCTGCCGAATCCGCACTCGCGCTGGATTACCGCCTCATCGCCGCGGAGGAGCTGGCGGCCGCCGAGCCGGCCGCATTCGACGTGGTCACCTGCATGGAAATGCTCGAGCACGTTCCCGACCCCGCCGCCATGACGGCGACGCTGGCGCGCCTGCTGCGGCCCGGCGGCGCCCTGTTCGTCTCGACCATCAACCGCAACCTCAGATCCTTCCTGCTCGCGATCGTCGGCGCGGAATACCTCCTCGGTCTGATCCCACGCGGCACGCACGAGTATGAGCGGCTGATCCGCCCGGCGGAGCTGGCGCGCTGGGCGCGCGCCGCGGGACTCACCCTCAACACCATGGCGGGCATCGAGCTCAACCCCTTCACCCGGCGCGTGGCCCTCACCCGCGACGTCGCCGTGAACTACCTGGCGCATTTCCAGCGATGAGTACGCTGGTCATATTCATCGTCGCCGGCGCCGCGCTCGCCACCGGCGCAGTGCTCGGCACGCTGCTGACGCAGCTGCGCGCCGTGCGGCGCATCGAGGTGCTGCGCATCGAGCTGGCCGCCGCGCAGGTGCGCCTGGAATCGAGCAACCTGCAGGACGCGGACCGGCTGAAGCTCCTGGAGCAGTCCGAGATGCGCCTGCGGGCCGCGTTCGATTCCCTCGCCGGCGAGACACTGCGCACCAACAGCGAGTTGTTCCTGCGTCTGGCGCGCGAGGCGCTCGGGCGCGATCAGGTCGTGGCCCACGGCGCGCTCAAGGAGCGCGAGCAGGCCATCGCGCAGCTGGTGGAGCCGCTGCGCGCCGCGCTCGAGCGCACCGAGGCGCAGGTGCAGGCGCTCGAGCGCGAGCGCCGCGACGCCTTCGCGACCCTGCGCACCCAGATCGAGACCCTCGCCGGCGGCCAGGCGCAGCTGCAGCGCGAGACGCGCAATCTGGTCACCGCGCTGCGCCGCCCGGAGGTGCGCGGGCGCTGGGGCGAGCTGACGCTGCGCCGCCTGGTGGAGCTTGCCGGCCTCAACGAGCACTGCGACTTCACCGAGCAGCTGCAGGTGGTCGGCGAGGAAGGCGCGCTGCGTCCGGATCTGGTCGTGCACATGCCCGATGCCCGCGACCTGGTGATCGACGCCAAGACGCCCCTCGACGCCTATCTGGCTTCGCTCGATGCGCCCACGGACGAAGAGCGCCAGCAGTGCCTCAGGCGCCACGCCCAACAGGTCGAGACGCGCGTGCGCGAGCTCGCCTCCAAGAGTTACTGGACCCAGTTCGAGCGCAGCCCGGAGTTTGCGGTGCTGTTCCTGCCCGGCGATCAGTTCCTCTCCGCGGCGCTCGCCGAGCGGCCGGAGCTGCTCGAGACCGCGCTCGGCCAGAGCGTGATCATCGCCACGCCCTCGACCCTGATCGCGCTGCTCAAGGCCGTGGCCTACGGCTGGCGGCAGTCGGCCGTGGCACGCAACGCGGCGCTGATCCGCGACCTCGGCCAGGAGCTGTACCGGCG
>WNFP01005410.1_pt1 | contig 10275 bp, 15 predicted proteins | sample 5400201 | NCBI WGS metagenome assembly WNFP01 (sample SAMN13153355, study PRJNA577476) | soil metagenome | isolation source: 115 cm saprolite under Madrone tree | place: USA:California | collected 2016-06-14
TCCCCCACAAAAGGCGGTCAGGTTATGGAGCCGAACTCCAGGAGTACATGCTTCTTTGTCCTAAAGTCCGTCAGGGAAACTTTCTTGCCATCGAGATCCGTCATGGTAAAGGCTGGCGCCTCTGTTCCGACTTTAGCTACGGAGAAAAAATCGGGCGCGCCTATCTCGCATTGCCCGTAACCTTCGTAATTGTATGGATCCATAGTTACCTCCCGTGTTGCTCCTGCCGAGTGGGGCGTAGAACGACGATGGTTTTCTTACCCATACCGGCCTCTTTACTGCGGTTCATTGCCGGTTGTCCAGCGTTTTCCTTGCCCCGAGAAGTGGGAATAAAGACTGCACGGACTGCACGACGGTAGGGGCGGCTCCCGTGCTTCCTGTGGGCTACGTTGTTAACGCGAGGCGGATTGCGGATAGGCGGATGGTTCTTGCGGGATACCGCTTTGCCGATCTTCTAACGCGGGCATTGTGCGTAAAGCAAGGCAGCCCGATCTTCCGCATTGAACGGACTTCATACTCGACAGGAAGCATTCCTGTGGGTTACGAGAAATTGTACTACCGGGGCGATCTGGTACGTTTCGTGACGCGCCTTGCTCGGAAACGCTGACGTTAGGTAATTGCGATGCGCGTCGGACACGCAGCAAAAATCTTAGTGTGAAACAAGCGGAATCATTTGGTAAGCCAGAGTACCGCTGGAAAGGTGATAGCCAGCCCGAGGGTCGAGAGCAGAAGCATCGCGGCGGTCTCAGATCGCGCGGAGTCGTATCGGTCCGCAAAGAGTGCGATCGTGGGCCCCACTGGAAAGCTACATAACACCAGCGCCTCGCGTGCGAACGGGCTTTTGACCGAAAGTAGATGAAGCAGAACGCCCAACGTTGCCGATTGCACCGTGACCCGCGCCAGGGAACCAGCAAAGACTCCGGCCGAAAGGCGAACCGGGTAAGCCGCTAAGACCAGACCTACACTGAAGACCGCCACGCCTGAAGTGGCGGATCCAATCAACTCTAAACTCATCGCGACCACAGAGGGCAAATGCACTCTGGCAAGCACAACAGCGATTCCGAGGACTGGTCCCCAGAGGAGCGGGGATTCCAGACCACCTTTGAGTCCTGTCATTACGAGCCTCGACTTCGAACGATCGGTCCCCGTTCCCCGGTTCTTCGCCGCGGCATCAATCTCCAAGAACACAACCGCCAGCGCAACCGTCAGATAGATTGCGAGGGCTACGAGTCCTACAGCCCCGGCGCTGGTCGTGCCGAGGACCGGTTCGAGAACGGCAAGTCCAAATACGGGAGTACCCGATGTCGCGAGTATGAGGCTGTAGATAATAGAAGGAGTTCCGCGCAGAGACTTCACGCGCCTCAGCACGATCCATGCGACCAAAAAGAGTCCAATATGGGCAAGGATCAGTGCCAGAACGAGACGCCCTTGCTGCAGCAGGAGGTCGCGCCGGATATCCATCATTCCAACAAACAACGCAGCCGGCAAAGCAAAGGACATTGCCAGCTTGCTAAAACCCGCCACCTGGCGCGCGTCGAAGGTATTGCGCTTACCAGCAAAGTAGCCAAGAGCCAGCACAAAAAACACAGGAACCAAAGTCCCTACAAGACCGCTGATATTCATACAATGAGATTCGCCTCTGAAGGGGTTGTGCTTGCACTTAGGCGAGTGTCTTTGAGTCTCTATCCTTAATTCTTCGCCGAGCGCAGTTGTCAACGGACAGCGGACCAGAACCACCGATGACGAGGGCCGCGAGGCAGGCGAGGTATAGGAGGTTACATTCATAGCCCACCGGCCCGAACTGAGCGCCGGCAGCAGTCACGGCCATGAGCTTAATCGAACTGAACCCGTAGGGCAGATGCACAGTAAAGATAGCCACCAACAGAAGCGCAGCCATGGGTAAGCTGGCAAGCGCCACGAAAGCACCCAGAATTACTGCTAAACCCCCGAGTAGTTCGACCAGTATGGTGGACCATGCCGTGAAATGTGGCGCAGGCACAGCTAGCGCATGCAGGATAGCGGCGAATGTGTCGGGGCCCTTGGACAGCTTGGCGAAACCATGCTCCATGAAACCAAAGCCAACGATCAGACGCAGCGGAATGGGAGCCCAACGGGCGATCGGAAATCGACTCAACGAATCGAACGCAATGTTCCGCAAAGATTCCTTAATAGATGCTTCAGTATTGGAAGTAGTTATCATTGTATTCTCGTGGTTCTCATCGTTCCCTTCAGTTCGTCCGCTCCACGCCGCACGTGCAGCCAGCCGTTAGCCGTCTTCTCGGTGAGGGCTTCTTTGTCGCCGACGGCTTTCATCTTTTTCTCCTTGCTGTTAGATCATGCTTTGCCTATTGATCAGCTAATGTTCAGAGACCAAGCTCGCTCAATCCTGGATGCGCATCCGGACGGCGACCAAGCGGCCAATGATATTTGCGCTCTGACTCTTTGATGGGTAGATCATTGATACACGCAAAACGTAAGCGCATCAGGCCGTTTTCATCGAATTCCCAATTCTCGTTGCCATACGAGCGAAACCAATTTCCGGAGTCATCGTGCGATTCGTAAGCAAAGCGCACGGCAATGCGATTACCGTCGAAGGCCCAAAGCTCTTTGATCAGCCGGTAGTCCAGTTCCCTTGTCCACTTACGGGTAAGAAAAGCGACGATCTCCTGCCTGCCATTCGCGAACTCCGCGCGGTTTCGCCAGCGCGAATCTGGCGTGTAGGCCAAAGCCACTTTTTCCGGATCACGGGAATTCCAACCATCTTCCGCCAGACGAACCTTCTGAATCGCGGTATCACGAGTAAACGGAGGTAACGGCGGACGTGTCTCGAGGATGGCCGTTTTCTGATCGGTCATAAGAATCTCCGTTTTGTGGGCACGTTGATTTTGATGGCTATCGGTTACGTTTATAAACCGTTAAATGTCTCTGGCTTATCAGAGATCGCGGACTATCTCTGATAAAAACCAGGTCCGCCGCTCGCTCTCGTCGATCCAAACCTCGATTAGACTGGCGGTGGCGACATCGTTGTGCTGCTCGCAGACCTCATGTGTGGAACGTAAGGACCGAGTCAGCTGCTGATTGTCGGCGCACAGCTCTGCCAGCATGTCTTTTGGACTGACGAATTCGGCATTGTTGTCTTTCAGACGTTGATGTTGCGCGATATCGCTGATGGAATGGACCGTGGTTCCGCCGATTTTGCGTGCGCGTTCCGCGATGTCGTCCGTCATGGCGAAGATTTGTGTGGCTTGCTCGTCGAGGAGCAGGTGGTAATCACGAAAGTGGGATCCGCTCATGTGCCAGTGAAAATTCTTCGTCTTTATGTAAAGCGCGAATACGTCGGCCAGCAGTTGACGTAGACCGCTCGATATCTCCACAACGGCATCACGGCTGAGATCGGTTGGCGTGTCGAACGTATCTTTTTCCTGCCTCTTTAATTGAGTTGCTTCACTCTTTCCCATTGCTTTGTTCTCCTTTGTAGACATTAGTATTGGCTCCTTTCAGATGTTCGAATCCCGTCACCTGACAGAGCAAGCCTTGTACCAGGGGAGTTTCAGATTTCCGCTTGGCTTTGGATGGATTGTGACGATGAAGGCGTGACTGCTTATCGTCAAGTGTCGAAATGTCGACTTGACCTGGGACGAGGTGATGCCTAGCCTTTTCACCAAGGAATGAAGAGTCGCGCGCTTCACCGGCTCAGCATGGAAACCGGTAGCGGCGACGCTCCTTCACCACCACACGTTTGAACTGAAACGATCGAGGGAAAAGCCACGTCGGAAATTCGCAAGGACGTGGTCAATATTCCGCGTTAATCAGAGTGCCGATATCGATTTCATGACTCAGGACTCACTCTTTACTGACATTTTTTGCGGCTGCGCGTTGCTGTTCTGAAACATCAATGTTTGGTTTCCTCACGGGTTTCTCGTTTTCATTTATTTTTGACGGTTCTGTTTTGTAATGATCGCGGCCTAATGTCCAGGCCGGAGGATCACTCGCAGGAAAACTGTCCGCCAGGGTCTCGTCGATCATATCCTCCGAAAGTGTTTCGTCTCGTCCCAAAGCCATCATGACTTTTCTCCTTTCTACGTCAGATTGATTCGCTAACACGTGAAACAATTCACCAGTGTATCTGAAAAGCACATGAGAGACATGCAAAGACACTCAATTCCCGCCTATTGAAAAAAAATCTTATGTCAGTTCCTCCACTTTTGTTTACGATACACTGGTTAGACTAACGGCGGGTTCCTTGAGAAGATCCGGGGCCTCCAGTGGAAATTTGTTCGCAAGCCAGGCATCAATCCCCCCAGCAAGGGGACGGACTCTCGTAATTCCCTTCTTTTTCAGCAGCAGCGCCACCCGGGCACTTGTTGCTTCATTGGGTCACGAGCAGTAGAGCACAATGTCTCGGTCGCGAGGAATTTCTTGGTGACGTTTTTCAAGCTCCTCCATAGCCATGCGAAGAGCGCCGGGTATCCTGTAGGGGAGGGCCTCAACATCGAGAGGCCGACGCAAATCCACTATCATAACCTCATCCCCAGTGGATAGCCGTTCCATTAGTTCTTTCGGCGTGATACGTGCATTTCGCAGCCGATGCAGAAAGCGCTGGCGTTGGACATACTTCCAAAGGATGTAAGCTGCCAAACTTCCGACCAGGACCACCACCAACGAGCTGCCCCAACGCATGGCGTAGGCTGCTATTTGCTCGAGTTGATCACCAAAGATGTAGCCCAGGCCTACGAAGCTAGCCGCCCAGACCAATGCCCCCAAGCCATCGAACAGCATGAAGCGCGACACCGGCATGCGGAAAATCCCCGCAAGTGGTGGTGCAGTGGTGTTCAGACCGGGGACAAACTTCGCGATGAGTAAAGATTGAACCCCATGTCGAGCGAACACGTCTTCCGTCCGCCGAACGCATGAGTCTGGTTCGAGAGATATGCGGCATAGTAGTTTTAACACTCGGCTACCGCGGTAGCGACCGAGGTAATACCAAAACAGATCACCCACTAGTGCTGCGATGATCACCAAGCCCACAGCTAGGGCGAAATCCATCCTACCCGAGCCTGCCAGTGCGCCAGCAGCAAGCAGCAACGGGATAACAGGTACCGGCAAGCCGATCTGCACAACCAACACCCACGCAAAGAGTAGAGCATACCCATGCTGATTTAAGAACTGGATCGCTTCATTCAATGTTGGCCTCCGAATGCGACCGAGTTTGCTCTGCTGTACGGACAGCAGGCGAGAATCCCGTCATCAAAAACATAGTGATGCAAGTCTTCAGCAAAGCTAGCGTGGGCCTGCCAGAGCGCCGTCCATTGACCAGGCACCGGCACCAACAATAATCAAGGTGATCGCGATACCCAGCACAAGCAAGTGGTATTCGAATCCCTCGCCTTTCTGGTTACCGTACCAGTTCATGAAGAAGCCGTGTGGCCAGTGAACTGTGAATATAGCAACGAGCATCACGCACGCGATGCCGAAGGCTGCGACGCGCGTCAAGAGCCCGACAGCGAGGCCGAGAGGACCGAGGAATTCGGCAGCAATCGCCAGCAGCGCAAACACCGCGGGAATCCCAGCACCCGTGAAAAACTTCATGGTTCCCCTGAAGCCATAGCCGCCAAACCAGCCAAGCGTTTTCTGAGCGCCGTGTGGAAACATTGCTACCGCAAGAGTGATTCTCAGGATCAATCCAACCACGCTACCGTCCGTCTGTAACAACCAATCAAGTACGCTCATCGCGCTCTCCTTTGTGTGAGCAATCTCAGCAAAATGAGACAATGAAAGCAGACACTGGTCAGTAGTTTTAGGCTCCTGAGCGGGACTCGAACCGGGATGATTTTTTTGGGTTCGGATTATCGGGTCCAGTCATCGAAATTATATTTTGTATTTGAGTTTTATATGTCACCGGCACGTTCCCGATCACAACGCAGAGGGCCATCGTATATTCCATCGTCTTTTACAAATCGTTCTAACTTCCCGAGCCGCGGTGTCGCCGATCTCTAATGAAGTACATTCTCTTACTCCCTTTCTTTTTCTCCTCACACCAGCAGCCCACCGCCGTCAACCACGACAACCTGGCCGGTGCTATAACCCTCTTGCATAAGGAATAGATAGGCCCGCGCGATTTCCTGAGCCGCACCCACGCGGCCAACAAGAAGTGACTTTCCCACCCTCTCGTACATTGCCTCCCTGTCACCTTCCTGCGTGTTCTGCCAGAGATTCGTTCGAACAACTCCCGGCGACACTGCATTGACACGAATCGGCGCCAATTCAACCGCCAAGGCCCGCGTGAGCGAGACAAGAGCGCCGCATCCAGCGGCTGCAACCGTCCAGGTTTTATGGGGACGAGTGCCTGCGATACCGGTCGTTAATACGATTGATCCTCCTTGCTTGATATTCGGAGTTGCATATTTTACGGCGGCCAAGGCTGACCAAAAACGAAGCTCGAACGCTTCCCTTGCTTTCTTGAGGTCCATCGCGCCAAGCTCCTTTAATTGCAGTGTGTCGCCGGCCGTATAGACGAGATGATCGAAGGCCCCCAGTTTCGAAAAAAAGCGTTCGATGGAAGCCTCGTCGGATAGATCGAGTGTGTGTCCTTCGGCTTTGCCGCCGACACTTGCGACTGCTTTTTGAACCCGCTCCGCATTGCTCGAAGCGATAATCGGATGTGCGCCTTGCTCAACTACCTGCTGCGCCACCGCAAGACCTATCCCAGATGAGCCACCGAGCAGCGCGATCCTCTTGTTCGATAGGGTCGCTTCATTTTCCACTTGCATGTTCTTCTTTGTCATAGAAACCTCTTTTGCACATTCGACTTTGTTGTCTTGTCTGTAAGAGATGTTGCTGAGCCAGCTTGCCTTTTTTGGTTGGCGATCCTTATGCGTGATAAGTGATAACATGCTCTTGTTCGTTCGAATCATTGCGCGCGACGAGAGCCAGGGCGGATTCAGTGGCGCTAAGATTGATAGGTTGGTGCGGCACGTCGGCTTTGATATAAATGAAATCTCCCTCTTGACAGATAACCGAATTCTCCAGCTTCTGCCCGTAGCGCGTATCCACCTTGCCTTTGAGCAAATAAATGGCGGTTTCATAGCCCTTATGCAGGTGCGGTTCGGCAGCGCCAGCCGGCGGTATAACGATCAAATTCATCGAAATATTTTTCGCGCCAGCCGTGCTTTCAGAGATACCCACATAGTAGGGCAAGCGTTGGCGTGACATCGTGTCGCGGGCGGGTCGAACGACAACGACTCCGTCTGAGTGTTTACTTTCTAAGTTTTCAACCGTTTCCATGGCTTTCCCCTCTTCTTTGATTCCTGCAATTCGTCTTTGATCGTCGGCAAGCACCAGGGTATCCGTCACTGCAGCGACGAGTTCTTCCCAAAGTGGTCCTGACAAATGTCGCAGCATGTTCTCCTCGATGCACAATCTGCTTAGTTATCTCCTCGCTTCAAGATTGAGATATCGTGGTACTGCTCCGTTGCATTATGCCAGGAGACACAGCAACGCATGTGCCAGAACAAATTAATGTCCGGAAAGTCTAAAAATACATGGATCAGGAGCGTCTCATATGTTGCAGCTTGGTTTCGGAAGAATTGTGACGAGGATTCCTTGACTACTTATCGGCAGGTGTCGAAATGTCGACTTTAGCTCGGAGTAGGAATGTCTAATCTTTTCACTAGCAGTGCCCGAGTCGGATGTTTCTTACCATTAGGTGAGTACCTTAATTTTTGTATGTTCTTGTCATTTGGAGAATCTATTTCTACACTTGAGTCGATACAACAAAAGAGCTCAGGGTCATCGCCTGTTACTCTGAGACCGACTAGGAGAAACCCATATGTCTGTCGATCTTCCCGAACCCATTGCGGCCTATATCGCCGCCGAGAACGGGCATGATACGGAAGCCGTGGCCCGGTGTTTTGCCGATAATGCCGTCGTGCGAGACGAAGGCCGAACTATCAAAGGCCTGGCCGCCATCAAGGAATGGAAAGCAGAGACCAAGAAGAAATACCAGCACACAGTCGAGCCTCTCGAGTCCGCTCAGAAAGACGGCAAGACCGTCGTTACGAGCCGGGTCGCCGGAAATTTCCCCGGCAGCCCGGTCAACCTTGAGTTCGTCTTCGGGCTGGAACGCAACAAGATCGCGTCGCTGGAGATCCGCGGATGAGCGACAATCTCGAACTCGATGGCCGCCGGGCGCTCGTCACGGGCGGCACCAAGGGGATCGGCGAAGCGGTGGCCGCGCGGCCGGCGAAAGGCCGGAACCTTAGCAAGATGCCGCAGCGCTGTTCATGGGTGGAGCATGAGCCGCTGTCCCGCGCTTACCCATGAAGCAGGCGCACCCGTTTCATTGTTTTGGAACTGAGATTGGACTGATCGACGCAACGGTGAAAATCGACGGGAATTGTCGGAAGGGGAATTCAGTTCGATCGCCAAGACTACAAGCGAAACCTTACTTCTCAGTCAGGAGGTAATAGTCCGCAGCGTAGGGTATCCGTGCGGTTGTCCCGACAGTGGATTGGGAACAACCGGTTTTAGGCGCTACGCCGCCAACGGTGTTGACGCGTTGTATGCTCGTGATTTTGCTGAACGAACCTTGCGAGCCGACAGACTTCGTATCCAGTAGCAACCATGGTATGGCGTCGGCTTGTGGCGCAGCGGTACTTTCCTTCACTGTACCCGCGACCTTGCTGCCGTCGGTCGATTCCCAATGCGGACCGGCATAGTGTCTGCCAATCTTCCTTCCACTTGTATCAAAGAGATCGGCCTCGGGAGCAACGAATGCCCATTCGTAGGCGCCGGCTTGATCCTTTTTTACTCGGCACTCGTAGATTTGTACACCTTTTGCGGAAACGATCATCGCGAGCGATTCGTTCGCGCTGGGTTTTAGCTTATCCGGCATCTTGACCATAGACGTCGGTGGTTGCGGGCTCGCGCAGGCGGCGCCGAGGAGCACCAGCAAGAGGGCCGCGATCTTTGTCTTGGACATAGTGTCTTCTCTCCTTGGGCTGTCGCCTGATGCCTAAGCGTTGGAGCTCAGCGGCCGGCATGGCAAAGCCATTGACAGTCCGCTGGAACGAGGGGTTAGGCCTCTGGGCGATGACAGACAGCCTCAACATTGTGACCGTCCGGTCCAATGACGAAGGCCGCATAGTAATTGGCGTGATAGTGAGGCCGAATCCCCGGAGCGCCGTTGTCTTCGCCTCCCGCAGCGAGAGCCTGACGATAGAACTCGTCTACTTGACTTCGATTGTCTGCCGCGAAGGCGATGTGAAGCGGTACCGGCTTACCTTTTGTGGCTCCGAGCCAAAGGGAAGGCTTTTGTCCCCGCCCAAGCCCTGCCGCATCAGAAACTTCCATCACGACACCAACGCCTAGTGGGGAAAGTGCCCGAAGGAAGAAGGCCTTGCTCGCTTTCAGATGGCTGACGCCAACACCGATATGATCAAACACGGTTCGCTCCTTTCGACAACATTTGGCGAGGTCTGACTTGCTATTAAGTGAGCCGCCGTAAGAGACCACAAATGCCGGTCGGCCCATCTCCTAAACGGCTCCACAAATCAAATCCGCATCGGTTGCAACATCCGCCAGCTACGCCGAGTTGTCAAGATTTTGCGTTGCCAAACGGTATCGAAGATCTGCTGGGTGAACGAGGCGATCTGCTGACGACCCTTCAGGTGCGTTCCCTCGAACACAACGAAATCCGCATCGTCGGTGAACGGAGCGGCGACGGCCAAGGCATCGTCTGTATATTCCAAGCATCGATCATCTGACGGCTAGACATTTCCCCATAATTTGATCTTAACTCTGCCACTGGTCGCACTCAACCCGTATTGATGCCGCGACCAATTACGAAATTGCGACACCTTTATTCAACGCATTCAATTCTTAGAAACTATCGTTTCGGCAGGTGCCGACAGCTCGGCACCGTTCTTCGTCACCACTTCCAATAGCCAGAAACGCCACAGGTGCTAACGTTCCTGATTCTCGCCAGTTATTGGTCGTTTCAGACATCAAGTTGCTTTGGCATAATCCTTGCCGTAATTATGGTAGGGGAGAGGAGATGAAACAGAAAAGCGCCAGTCGAAAAAACTGGAATTACCAGAGAAGAGGAAAAAAGATTGTATGAAATTGTCTGATAGTACTAGGCGTATGATCTTCGGTTTTATTCTCGCTATCGGCGTTACCTTGGCCCAACCTTACCTTGCTTTTGGTGCGGGTCAATCTTTCGGCAGGTCGGGGAGCGTCGGGACTTCTAGAATGCACGGGCACCGCTTTGAATTT
>WNFP01005412.1_pt1 | contig 10273 bp, 8 predicted proteins | sample 5400201 | NCBI WGS metagenome assembly WNFP01 (sample SAMN13153355, study PRJNA577476) | soil metagenome | isolation source: 115 cm saprolite under Madrone tree | place: USA:California | collected 2016-06-14
CGCCAACCACAAAAACCAAAACAAAAGTGCCGACGATCTCGCTAACCAGATTTGCCCCAAATCGCCGGATCGCGGGCGCGGTGCAGAAACAGGCGAGCTTCAGGCCTTGGTCAGGAGTCTCCTTCCAATGTGGCAGGAAGTGAAGCCAGACAAGAGCGGCGCCCACGAAAGCGCCAGCCATCTGCGCAATCAGGTACGGCGCGAACCTCGCAAAGTCACCGGAGGAAACAGCAAAACCCATCGTCACGGCAGGATTGAGATGCGCGTCGTTGCTCCCGCAAGCGATTGCCGTGAACACGCCTGCCATAACGGCGAACGCCCAACCGCTCGTAATCACCATCCAGCCGGCGCCTTCCGCTTTCGAGCGCTTGAGCAACACATTCGCGACCACTCCGTCGCCCAGCAATACCAAGACAAGCGTACCCATGAACTCACCAAAGCAATTTGCAAGCATGTAAAAGCTCCCTTTCTGATCAAAACTCTTGATTAAGACGTGATTTGCGCTACGCAGCCCAATCGAAGGAGCGAGTAACCGCCCGCTTCCAGAGGGTGTACAATTCGTCACGCTTTCCGTTGTTCAGGTTCGGCTGCCACGTGTGGTCAACGGCCCAGTTCGCGCGTAGATCTTTGAGATCTTTGAAGTACCCGACTGCGAGACCAGCCGCATAGGCTGCGCCGAGCGCTGTCGTCGCATCCTTCGTCACAGGTCGCACAACCGGTCTGTCGAGAATGTCCGCCTGAAATTGCATCAGCAAGTCATCGACTACCATGCCCCCATCCGTACGCAGCACGTCCAACGTGATACCCGAATCCTTTTCCATCGCCTCGAGCACGTCACGGGTTTGAAACGCCGTTGCTTCAAGGACCGCGCGTGCAATATGCCCCTTGTTTGCGTACCGCGTTAGGCCGGTGATCACTCCGCGCGCGCTGTCTTTCCAGTAGGGAGCGTACAAACCGGAAAATGCAGGAACAAAATACACACCGCCGTTATCGTTCACCGTTCGCGCCAGCGATTCGATGTCAGGACTTTTTTCGATCAAACCGAGGTTGTCGCGCACCCATTGCACAAGCGCCCCGGTGATGGCGATGCTCCCTTCGAGAGCATAATGGGCCGGCTGTTCACCCAGCTTGTATGCCATTGTCGTGAGCAGGCCCGACTTGGAATCGATTTTGCGCGTTCCGGTATTCATCAGCAGGAAACAACCGGTGCCATAGGTGTTTTTTGCTTCCCCCGCTTCGAAGCAGGTCTGCCCCACCAATGCGGCCTGCTGGTCGCCCAGAATTCCCGCGATGGCTACATTCTTTATCGATGGTTCCTTGGCCAGCCCATACGTCTCACTGCTAGAGCGGATTTTCGGTAGCATGGCCTCGGGGATTCCAAACGCATCGAGCAGTTCCTTGTCCCAAGACAGGGTCTCGAGATTCATCAGCTGCGTGCGGCTGGCGTTGGTGACATCGGTGATGTGAACGCCGCCTTTCGCTCCACCCGTCAAGTGCCAGACCAGAAATGTGTCGATATTCCCGAAGATCACCTCGCCTGCCTCGGCCAATTTGCGCGCGCCTTGTACGTGATCGAGAATCCAGCGAATTTTCAGGCCGCTGAAATAGGTCGTCAGCGGCAACCCGGTCTTCGCGCGGAAGCGGTCCTGCCCGCCGGCTTTTGCCATCTCGCTGACGTAGTCCGCCACACGCGTGTCCTGCCACACGAGCGCGTTCGCGACAGGTTCGCCCGTCTTGCGGTTCCAGACGATGGTGGTCTCGCGCTGGTTTGTGATTCCAATTGCGGACAAGTCCTGCGGCTGAAGGCCACCTTTCGCCATCGCCTCCACGATCACCTCGCGCGTGTGTTGCCAGATCTCTTCTGCGTTATGCTCAACCCATCCTGGCTTGGGGTAAATCTGTTCGTGTTCCTTCTGGGCGACCGCTTTGACTCGCCCTGAACGGTCGAACACGATGAAGCGTGTACTGGTTGTACCCTGATCGATTGCACCTATGTAGTCCGACACTTTGTTTCTCCTTTTTTCAGCTTTGAGCTGTTGCGGATTCGCGGCTCATCGAGGCTGAAGAACGTTTCCGGGTCAAGCCGGCCGAATCCAGAAAGTGGTTGATCCTTTCGACGTAGTGCGTGATTGCCGCGCGTGTGAACGAACTGGTCCAGGACAGTTCTTCCGACATCAGCGAGCCCACGACCGGAGCGGCGAGGATTGCGTCACGCCAGGAATACAGCTGCATTCCAATCCTGCGGGCAAGAACGTCCTCGATGGTTGCGGCCATCTCATGGCGAACCGCATAGACCACCTCCACCTTGATTGCGGGACGGCCCTCGAGAATTGGATCCAGCAGCGCGCTGTTCTCACTTGCGAGTGCGAGAACCTTTTCGGCTGCCGTCCCGAATTTAGAGGCCAGATGACGCGCCGTCTTTCCGGGAAGTCGTTGCTGGCAACGGAGCTTACTCCAGTAGTCATCCGTAAACCCTTTGCCCCCGTAGAGGACGTAATTGCGGGTCTGAGAAATTGCATGGGGCAATCCCAAAGCCTGCTGTACGCGATGAATCGTGTCCTCGGCCATGGCACGGTGCGTGGTCCATTTGCCGCCCATGATGCTGATCAGCCCGCTGGCTGGATCCACTTCAATCACATCGTCGCGGGCCAGCTTTTTTGTGTCGCCTCCGTCTTCCGAGTCCACGAGTGGCCGCGCGCCGGCAAAGCCGCTGACGATGTCGTCGGGAGTGACCGGACGCGCCAGATACTGATTGAGTTGCCGAAGCATGTACTCGACATCCGCTTTTGTGACAACCAACTCGGCTTCCGGCGTTACCTCTTCGTCTGTGGTTCCGACCAGCAGTCTTCCGTTCCAGGGCACAGCGAACAGGACGCGCCCATCCTCGGTTTTTGGAATGAGCAGCGCGTCTTCCGTCGGAAACACATCCAGCGGCAAAAGGATGTGCGCGCCTTTGCTCGGCCGCATGCGCTTGTGCACCGTAGGTGTGGCCAATTGGCGAATGGAATCCGAGACTGGGCCCGTTGCATTGACAACGGCTTTGGCGTTTACCGTGAACGTTACTTCTGTTAATTGGTCCTTCACCACCACGCCGGAGATCTTTCCGCTCGCTTCTCGCTGGAAATCCGTAACGCGTGCATAGTTCAGCGCGTTTCCTCCAGCTTCGGTGAAAGTTTGCGCCAGCGTAATGTTGTAGCGTGCGTCATCGAACTGACCATCAACATAGGCGACGGAACCGACCAAACCCTTCTGGTTCAAGTCGGGCATGCGCTTCAAAGTTTCTTCCTGCGAAAGATATTTGCTGGGAGAGATACGGCCTGGTCCTGACAGCCAGTCATAGATTTTCAGACCGACATCGAGGTAGGCCACGTCGATCCAGTGGTAGCTGGGCACCAGGAACTCCAGTTTCCGCGTAAGGTGGGGTGCATTTTCCAGCATCCGAACGCGTTCGTGCAGAGCGCGCACCAGGACGTGGTACTCCTGAAGATCGGCCCCTTTGATCGCTTCTTCCAGGTAACGAACTCCGCCGTGAATGATCTTGGTGGCGGCACTGGAAGTTGCACCGGCAAAGTCACCCGCTTCGAGGAGAACGGTTCGAATCCCGCGCAGCCGCGCATCCAGTGCACAAGCCGAACCTGTAGCTCCCCCGCCAATCACGCACAGATCGAACTGCTGGCCAGAAATGTTTTTGAGTTCTTCTACTCTGCTTTTCATGGGCGCCCCTGAATCAAAATGTGACCTTGGTCCTGAACCCAAAAACCGAGGCGTTCGACAAAGAGGGATTGCCGCCTACGTTGGCGTAGTATTGAAATGCAGGTTGGACCAGGAAGTACGGCGTCACCTGCAGCGAATAGTTCAACTCAATTGCTTTTTCCGAACCAAGGAGCGGGCCGCCAAGCGATGCTTCGAAGTTCCGGTAAGGATCGCTAATCTTGCTATACACGAAACCAATCCCAATGCGGTCCTTCGGCCGGCGCTCAAATGGAGCATTGATGCGGACTCCCGCCGTAATTTGAACGTTTTCGCGGCTTACGTCGCCAGGGCTATAGTCAAAGCCAAGCGTTGCATCCAGTCCGCGGTTCGAACCAGCATCCGGGCGGTACAAAGCCTGGCTTGCCATCCCATAGATGAGATAGTTGCCGCTGCTCTCGATGCCGGCGGGACTCGGGAACTTGCCACCGTTGTAGATACCGCCGAATTTGTATTCACCCGGATAGGTCTTTCCCGTCAAATAGCCGGCTTCGAACAGAAAGTTCGCACTATCCCGAATTGCGAAGTTGGTGCCGGTAGGATCCTGCTGATAGGGATGCCGGTTGCCGGCCATGACTGCGCTCTTGACGTAGAAATGACTCGTTGGCGCAACGAGAATCTCCGCTCCGGGCGTGCCTGCGGGGTTGAACGACTCGAAGATGGAACTGAACAGATTGCCGAACGCGTAGCCGAGGGGTTCGATAAGCCAGTTGCCACCGTATTCCTGATTGCCGTAAAAATCCAGACCAGCCAACTGTCCCGCTCGGATTCGCAGCTTGTTGTGGAGAAAGAGCTGCTGCACCCAGAAGGAATCCAAACGCGTTGTGTGTTGACTCACCAAATCGCTGGGGTTGGCGAGCGTCCCGATCTTCGCGCCCAGGTTGGGGCCCGTTTGCCATAGCCCCGTGGCGTGAAAGCTAAGGCCCTGCCACTGGATCATCTTGTCGAAATTGATGTCTACCGTTCCTCGAATTCGTTCCCATCCGGCATAGGACTGTTGCAGTCCGCCGCTGGGATTGGCCTGCATATCCGTGATGTAGAAGAAGTCGAAGGTGATGCCTTTCTCCGCCAAGGCACTTCTCTCGCCTCCCCAATCTCCGAAGAGATACTGTCGCGATGAAAATTCAGCAGACGGGCTTGGGCTCGATGGTAAGGCGTTCTGTGCCTGCGCCTCCGCTCCCAACAACAGTGGCAGAACCAGGAGCAGCAGGAGATTTCGTTGTTGCGCCCAGAACTTGGGGCAGCGTTGAAACAAAGTTATTGCATTGCTGCAACGGGAGATTGCTGTGCGAGTGAATGAAAGGCTGAGGCCGCGAAGTATGCGTTTGTTTTTCATAGCGACTGGGACTAAGGCATTTGCATTGCCAAACGCGCGCACGCAATGTGTTTTGCTCAATCCAAGTTTTTCCGGGCTTTGCGCAGACGAAATCAGAACAATTGATGTCTCCGAAGCGCCGCTGCGTCACTGTGTGTCGCGATTTTGACCGCGATTGTGGCAACGAGTCCGCCGGGCGTCGCAAGCTGTGGCTTCCACGTTTGGGCGCACAGCGGTTGACGATCGCATCTCGGCCAGGAGGACTGCGGCGGTACATCGCGACGCTCTCCTGGCAGAATCAGATTCGCTTGACGCGTCATCCTCGGAATTCCATATTGTGAGCCGTGTAGAGGTATCAGCTTCACACACGTTCCTGACCTTCGAAATCGATGGCACCAAACGTGCTCCCGGTTCTTCTTCCAGGAGAATGATCGATGAAAAAATTTATTAATCGCCCAGAGAATGTCGTTGAAGAAATGTTGCAGGGCTTGGCCGTCCTTAGCCCTGGTTTGGCGCGGTTGTCGGGGCACAAAGTAATGTTTCGCGCAGACGCGGAACAAATCCGCGACGAGCAAGTAGCAGTAATCTCTGGCGGCGGCAGCGGGCATGAGCCGGCGCACGCGGGCTACATTGGCGCTGGTATGCTGACTGCCGGAGTCGCTGGGGAAGTCTTCACCTCGCCAGATACGGATTCCGTTCTTGCCGCTATCAAGGCGGTTGTGGGAAAAGCCGGGGCTCTGCTGGTGGTGAAAAACTACACCGGGGACCGGCTGAACTTCGGCTTGGCGGCTGAGATGGCGCGATCGGAAGGCATTCCGGTCGAGATGATCATCGTGGAGGACGACGTTGCTCTGAATGGAGCGACATCAGCTACGGGTGCTCGCGGTCTTGCGGGCACTATTTTCATTCACAAGCTTGTAGGAGCCGCTGCTGCTGAGGGCAAAAGTTTGGCTGAGGTTGCCTCTATCGGAAGAGCAGCGGTGGATTCCCTCGCGACCATGGGCGTTTCGTTTTCCGCCGGCACTTCGCCTTCCGTCGGAAAACCCAGCTTTGAGTTAGAAGAGGATGAGATGGAGCTTGGCTTGGGCATCCACGGAGAACCCGGAGTGACGCGCACCCACTTGCAGCCTGCGGACGAATTGACCGAGAGGTTGTTGACCGAGATTTTAAAGAACGGGAAGTTTGCCCACCGAAAACGCGTGGCGGTGATGATCAATAATCTTGGGGCGACGACGGAGATGGAACTCGCCATTGTGGCACGTCACGCGATGGCTTTTCTCGAAAGCAAGTCCTTCACCATAGAGCGAATCTATGCGGGAACATTCCTGTCATCGCTGGATATGGCGGGAATCTCAATTTCTCTCCTGAGTATCAACGATGCCTGGCTGGGCTGGCTCGATGCATCGACTTCAGCTCCTGCGTGGCCGAACGTGCCGAAACAACGGTCGGTCATTGCCGAAACGCGGACCGCGCCGAAGTCCAGTGTCAACCTGAGTTCCATGGCGCGTAAGGATGTGCAAACGGAGACAGGCAGAATAACGAAACGGGCAATCGAGGCTGCTTGTTACGCGCTTATCGAAGCGGAGAGTGAACTGACAGAACTCGATCGCATTACCGGCGATGGAGATCTCGGCACAAGCATGAAGCGTGCTGCCGCGGCCGTCCTGGATGCGGTCCAGTCATATTCCGTGGATGATGTCTCTGCAACGCTGAAAGCACTGGGTCACACGCTGCGGCACGAGTTGGGGGGATCATCCGGACCGCTCTACGGGGTGCTTTTCCTCCGTTCCGGCAATGTTTTGGAAGGCTCCGGCCGGGCAAGTTTGGCGCAGTGGGCCAAAGCGCTTGAAGAAGGTGTCCGTGCGATCAGGGAATTGGGAGGCGCGAAGCCTGGCGATCGGACAATGCTGGATGCCCTCGATCCATTCGTAAGGTCTCTGAAAAGTGCCGGAGCACATTTCTCGCGCGAAGCGCTTCTCACCGCAGTTGACGAAGCGCAGCGGGGCGCGGAGGCGACTGCCCAAATGAAGGCCAGGTTGGGGCGCTCAAGTTATCTTCAGGATCGCGTATTGGGCCACCCAGATCCGGGAGCCATAGCGGTCGTCATCTGGCTGCGCGCAATCTCCGAAGCGCTCTTCACCCACTGATTGCGGCGACGCCCGGAAGAGTCGCGCAAGCACTGTCCTCTGAAAATGCTGACGATGGTGATGCGCGCGCTTTTTCTTCACGCCACCCACGTAACCATCAGCCGACTTCCCGCCAAGTGAATGACTCTTTAGAAATACACGAACGAGCGACTGCGGCTGGCTTGCTCGCGCTGGCTCACTGAGAACATCACGAACCCACACGTCGCAGAACGTGCGTATCGCATTCAGAACTGACAGACCACGCCTCTGAGAATTGACGTCCGCTGGTTGCAGCACGAAATGGAACGCGACGTGCATTTATCGCAGCTGGAAGGAGTTCCAACAATGGAAATGACAGTTACAGATAGCAAGAGTGCGCCGGGAATCGCGATCAACTCACAAGAAAAAGAAATCCAAGAATTGACGGAAGTATTCATCCGATGCTTGCCCTCTATTTATGTACAAGCGTTGCGCCGGCTGGGCAATGTGGCTGACGCCGAAGATGCTGTTCAGGACGCTTATTTGTCTGCGTACACACACCTCAATCAGTTCAGGAGGCAGGCGCAAATGTCCACGTGGCTGACCGCAATCGTGATCAATTCCGCTTTGATGAAGCTGCGTCGGCGCCCAAGGCAATCGCACATTCCCCTGGACGCGCCAGATCGCGAGCGGGAACATCAAGCTTTTTCTGACACGATCCCCGATCACCAACCAAACCCTGAAGAAATATATCGAAAAAGCGAACTTGCGCAGTGGCTCGCACGGTTGTCAAACCGGCTCTCGCCAACGTTGCGCAGAACCTTTCAAATGCGCGACGTGGATGGCTTGAGCATTCGTGAAACGGCAAAGCGTCTGGGAGTGCCGCACGGCACTGTGAAGGGTAGAGTCGCAAGGGCTCGCGCTCACCTCAAGCGGCTGGTGCGGGAAAGTCTCGACGCTGCGAACACCGTCAAAATTACGCCACCGCAGTCAACATCGAAGTCAATATAACAACGTCTGCGTCGCGCTCCGGTGTCGGAACGGCCGGAGCCCATACAAAACGCACAGAAAGTGGAACTTTCAGGCTGAAATTGGTTTGGACTGCCAGTTGCTAATTTGTCCGGCGTCGTCGCACACCAGCCCGATCACGGGGACGGTCTCCGCAGGGCTGAAGGCGTCGCCATCTTCGTCGTTATCTCGATGTATGAGCGTGCGTTAGCGGTTGTTCGGCTGCATGGGTCTCGGATTTCTTGAAACCTTTGCTCGTTCGTCCACTCTGATGGCTGGCATCGGCCACTCGAACCGGGCAACGATTCAGGCAGGGAGTTTGTTCGTCAACAAAGGAGCAGGAAAATGAATTTCGTTACAAATATTTTGATGAAACTCGGCATCCTCAGGGAGGATCTTGATTACCACTTCGTTCGCGCCTCGATGGTCATCATCTTTCTATTCTTCGGGTATCAGAAATGGTTCGACTATGAGGCCCAGGCGCTGATCCCGTACATCAGCAACGGGCCGCTCATTTTCTGGATGTACCCGGTTTTGGGCGTCAAAGGCGCCACGTATTTCCTGGGAGTGGCGGAATGGTTTTTCGGCGCGCTGCTGTTCGCGGGATTCTGGAACAAGAAATTGGGCATTCTGGGCGCACTCGGCGCTGTCTTTTCGTTCATCTCAACCTTCACGATTATTCCATTTATGCCGAATGGCTGGGCTCCGTCTGCCGGCGGATTCCCCGCGATGACTGAAACCGTTGCTTTCCTGATGAAGGATCTGGTTCTCCTTGCCGTATCCGTGTATTTGCTGCGGCAGGATGTACTGAGAGTGGCACAGTCTACCCAATCGTTGCCTCAACTGGCGACGGCCCAGCTGCAGCATAATCCACGATGACACGGCGAGTTAATCCACAGGTGAGCCGATGAACTCTCCGACCATTCTGGATACCAAGTACAAACTCGCCAAGCCGTTGCAATTGTGGCTTGTACGTCACGGAGAAACCGAGTGGAGCGCCACAGGCCAACACACCGGACGAACGGATCTTCCATTGACGCTCGAGGGGAAACTCCACGCACAGCAGATCGGCGGATTCCTCAACGGCCGCGGCTTCGCCCTTGTACTGACCAGCCCGTTGCAGCGAGCCCACGAAACTTGCCGGCTCGCGGGTTATGGTGAGAGCGCGAGCATCGACGCAAACCTGCGTGAATGGGATTACGGAGATTATGAAGGGCGAACAACTACAGAAATTCAAATCGAACGGCGCGGTTGGTCCCTATGGAAGGATGGCGTGATCGGCGGCGAGCGCATCGAGCAGGTTGCTGCCAGGGCTCAAAAGGTGATTGATCGCGCAGCCGCCCATTCGGGTGACGCGCTCCTATTCGCCCATGGGCATATCCTGCGTGTTCTCGCAGCATGTTGGTTGGGTTTGCCGCCAGAGGACGGCCGCCTCTTCGCCCTGGGTACGGCCTCGGTGAGCGTCTTGGGGTACGAGCGCGACACGCGGGTCATCACGCAATGGAACGGTGGCGCAAAGGAACGAGCTCGCTCACAGAGCGAAGTCAAAATGGCTTCTGCCGAAAGATCAAACCAAAACGCAGCCCCGCGAGGCGAAAGTGAGCAACCTGCACTTTCGTCGGGGAATCCCGCGGGCTATGTGGAGCGATAAATGTGACCGAAGTTCTACAGCTCGGAGTGCTACCGTTGGAACAAACATCGCCATCCCAAATCGAATGCGCTGCGAACGAATTGGCAGTCAACCACCCAATCAGCAGTGTCGACGAGAAACGTCGACATGCGCTGTCCAAGAGGGACGCACTGAACGCCGTTGCCAGCTTACGTCTTCATTGGCCAGAGTATCTGATGGAAGTTGCCGAGACTGGTTTGTATCTGTTCCTGACCTGTTTCTTTGCGACCTTATTACAACATCCGGCTTCACCCATCCGGCACCTTATTCCCAGCGGAATCCTTCGTCGGGCATTTATGGGGGCAGCGGTGGGTGCCACGGTAATCGCAATAGCTATTAGCCCCTGGGGTAAACAGTCCGGCGGCCATTTCAACCCAGCAATAACCTTTACTTTTTATCGGTTGGGCAAGGTGGAATTTTGGGATG
>WNFP01005414.1_pt1 | contig 10272 bp, 8 predicted proteins | sample 5400201 | NCBI WGS metagenome assembly WNFP01 (sample SAMN13153355, study PRJNA577476) | soil metagenome | isolation source: 115 cm saprolite under Madrone tree | place: USA:California | collected 2016-06-14
GGCGGATTCTGCGATTTCACTGATCGCTGAAGATCATTCATTCGTTGTTACCGCTGTTTGATAAGCGATCAGTAACTGCAACGCATCGGATCAGCAATCTCAAGGGCGAATTAACGTAAAGGAATGTTTCGCATATCATGAAGGGAACAGGTTATCCTTATTTCTTGTCCAAGACGGGACTACCCGATTTGCCAAACTTCAGCTGGTCGAGGGATTGGGCCCTCTTGCTGAATGTGGTCCGACACATACGAACACTCACAGATCTGTCGGTGACAGCCGTCGAAAAGTTCAAGCCGAGACATTTTGCAGATTTTTCGGCATTGAGATGACGTGGTTTCGCAGGCGGAGTTGCCTGTCAACAGATCGGATCATCTCATTGAAAGCGGCGTTTTGAAGGAGACCCGATAATCCGGATGCCTGCTCACTTGTGCCACAACGTGGCGTCAAAGACGCGTCCAATCGGTCGATCTAACGCTCAAATGCTGGGGCCGATTCGAAAAGAGGCCGTCTGTGAAATCCGGCCGGGTTCGATTGACATGCGGAAGCGCCAAACGGGGGTAGGGGCATAAGAATTCCCCCACATCTTTTGTTTCCTGCCGGCTGTATCAGGGATTGATTATCGCATCTTCAATAGGCGCCATCGGAAAGCAACAGGGCAGGAATCGTCACAATCACTATCTTTGCGTCCAGAGTCATCGACCAATTGCGCGCATAGAAGGTGTCACACGCGATGCGCTTGTTATAGGTCGTTGTACTGCGGCCGCTAACTTGCCAGAGCCCGGTGATGCCCGGCCGGCAAGCCAGATAGGCGTTGACGGCGCCGGAATACCTGACCAGCTCTTCCTCGGTAACCGGGCGCGGTCCTACGATGCTCATCTCGCCCCTAAGGACGTTAAACAACTGAGGCAGCTCGTCCAGGCTGGACTTGCGTAGAATGGCGCCGATCGCGGTTACCCGCGGGTCGTACCGCAGCTTGCGATTGGCCGTCCACTCCGCGGCGGCGACCGGATCCGAATCAAGAAGGTGGCGCAAACGCTCGGGTGCGTCCGTCACCATCGTGCGGAACTTCAAGCAATCGAAATGCTTTCCCCCGAACCCTACCCGTCTATGACGAAACAGCGCCGGTCCAGGCGACGTGACGACAGTCGCGAGGAAACAAATAATCAACAAGGGAGCGAGCAAAACAATTCCGGAGACCGCCAAGATAATGTCAATGACTCTCTTCGAAAGAAGTCCGGTTGGATGCGGTGATCCAGTTGCAGCAAATCGCAAACTGCGTACATCGACCAATCCGTTCATGCGGGTACTCCTAAAAACAATTTCAAAAACGAATCTCCTCTACCCCTTTTTCTTAACTCTTTTTTTATCAAATTAATGGGCACTGCACAATTTTCGCAAGCCTGTATTCTAAGCAAGCTTCGGTTAAGCTGAATCTCGTAACATGTTGTTTTTGTTAACCATTTCTGCAGGCGCGGGCAATGTGAGCATGTCATACGCGTTGGTTGGCCAAGAATCGGACGCTGGAAATGCTGCGATGCAGCGTGGCGGGCCTCTGGGTGTCCAAAAATAGCCGTTAATTTGACCTTTATGCTTGTTTTAGTGAATTGGAACAAGTTGTTTTTAGGTCCGCTGTGGATCAACCTCGTGTGATCGAGCCCATGGCAAGGGGCTCAATCTGCTGAATTCGTTAGTGTTTTCGTCTCAAGCCGCGCTCGGCCAAATGCGGGCGATTGCGGTCAGGGCGATTTGTGGCCTCTCTGTATCGGCCCCTGCAGCATAGATCTGTGAGAGAGATCACGGTGGCTAGCGCGGTGACGGGGCCGGCACGAAGTCACCAGGCTGACGCTCCTCGCTGTCGCGCCCGACGAAGACCAGGAAGCCCTGGCTGGTCGCAATGATGTCGCCGCGCTGAAGGCTTGGATCGTTCATCGCCCGTTGATCCGCAGCTTTGGCGTCCTCCTTGTCGGATGGAGGATCCGCCGTCTGCGTACGCGCGTTCGCGACGAATTCCTCGGACCGGCGGCGGGCGTCCCGCACGCGTTGTTGCCACTGCTCACTTGTCAGCGCGGCGTCAGGAAAATTCTCCAAATCCTGCGCGTAACAGTACCCGGATGGTGCCAGCAGTAACCAGCCAGCGAGCAGGGCCATGGTCCGAAGTATCATGACGAGAACTTCGCGAGTTGGGGCATATCGTCGTCCGCATACGACGGCTGAGAATTATTTATTCCTGATGTTGACGATGCACAATAGGAACCCGGGATTGCGAAAAAGCTCGTCAGGAGCGGAGTCTCTGCAATGCGTCCGAGAATTTTTTCTGCTGGGGGAGGTCGAGCTGTTCGATCTGGGTTTGGAGCAATGAACGGACTGACCCGGGTGCCGTGAAGTAGGAGCGGGCTGCATCATCTTCAAATCCATTGCGAATCAGCTGATGAAACTCAAAAAGGATTTTTTGCCGAACGGGTTCGGGCGCGGCAAGAACGAGAGGCGTCGCAACGATAATTCGACGGATTGAGATCCATGCTTCATTCGGCGACGTCTCGTAGGACATCGCCAGCAGATTAAACGACTGTTCGTTCAATCGCCCGTGCAGAACTTCCAGGTTGAACGCCAAAAGCCAAACGAATGACTCGCGCGGCGTGCAGCCGAGAACCTGCCTGGAGCGAGCCTCGAGCGACTGGATGCGCCGATCGAACTCGCCGGCGGCCCCGGATCGCAGCGCAGCCTCCGCCAAAGGCATTTCCATAAGCAACAGTGCTCTCTGGGAATGGGTGTCGCAAGGGCTCACGTTCTGCGAAGCCTGGCTCTCCAGCGTCTGGGTCAATGACGTCCGATTGAAGGTCTCCGATCGCAGCAGACGACTTTCGATATCCCGGAAATCATCAGCCGCCTCGCTCCGCGGAAGAACGAAAATTCCCCAAACCAGCCCGAGGCAGCCAATCGCAAGCGTCAGCGCTCGCCCAACGACCAATCCACGAGTCTTTGATGCAGGGCCCAAGACCTAGACGGTTTCCGCCGATGCTGGTTCATTTGTGTAATAGGTATAACGCCGATCGGAATAACCTTCGAAGCGGCGCATGACGGCTTCATCGGCTTTGTTGAGGACCGCACCCAGGAGTCGCTCCGACACAATGGAGGAGGCGCCGACCGCCTTGACAATTTCGTCGGTGGACGTGCTGCCCCACTCAACGACCAAAACAAAGGCGTCGAACAGATGGGCCACGGCCTTGACGTCAACCACCGGAAGGATGGGAGGCAAGTCGACAAGGACGTAGTCGTAGTCGTTCTTGGCCGCCCTCAACATCTCCTTCATCACAGGCGAGTTCAGGATATCGGAGCTGTTGGAGGGCTTCATTCGCGTTGAAGATGGCAAGAAATCGAATTTGAATTTGGAGTCGGTGATGACCAGATCGTCAAAGTCCGACTTGTCGGCAACCATGTTGACCAAGCCTGGCGCATTTATATAGCCGAGGGCCCTGGTCATCGAAGGGTTTCGCAAGTCGGCGTCAATCAACAAGGTGCGTGCGCCGCTCTTCGCCACGAAGGCCGCGAAACCTGTCGCCACCGTCGTTTTTCCTTCGCCGGGGAGGGCCGAAACGATCCCGATAACCTTGCCCCCGGTCGGGTGAAGATCGATGGCGACCTTGATGTATCGCAGCGCCTCTGCGGTCGCAGAAAATGGCGCGACCTCGCTGATCTGCCGAAATGCCCCGGAATCCCGCGTTGCCTGCAGCTTGCGAAGGACAGGTCTCTTCTGGGCAAATGCCGGCAGAACGGCGAGACAGCTGATTCCCAGAAGTTTTTCAAGTTGCGCGCGCGTGTGGATCTGACGGTTCATTTGCTCGCGGGCAAGTGCTGACATGATCCCAAGACCCAATCCGCAAAGGCCTGCCAGCGCGAGCGTCAACGAGATCTTTGGCGAACTTGGCCCACGGGGAGGCGACGCGAACGTGACGACCCGGGCCTCGGTCGAAGGGAACGACTGTTGCTGTACCGATTGAGTAAAGCGCGAGAGGAATGTCTCATAGATACCGCGATAAGTATTCGCGGCAGTTTCGAGTTCGCGCAGGCGGACCTGTGACTGTCTCGTCGAAGCGGACTTCTGGAACACCTCGATCATGCGCTTGTCGATCGATTCTTCCTGGCTTTTCGCGATCTGCAGTTCACTCTTGTAACTCTCGGCGATGCGGGAAATTTCATCCCAGATCGCGCGCTGCAGAGCCGCCATTTCCGCCCGCAAATTTCTGGCGGCGGTGTGATCCGCCCCATAGCGGGCACTCCACTCGGATTCCTTGTTCTGATCGTCGAGAAACTGCTGCCGAAGCTTGGTGATCACGGGATTGCTAAGTGCATCCGTGACGACCGGATCGGGAATATTATAGCTCTCCTTGTCCGACCGCTGTTCCAGAACGCGCGATATCCGGTCAAGTTTGGCCCGGGCCTGGCTGGTATCGGCGCGGGCCTTCGCCAAGGCTATTCCAAGCTGATCAAGCTCGACTTCACTCGCCAGCTTGCCATCGACACCGATGATAATGCTGTTCTCGGATTTGAAATCTTGAACTTCCTTGTAGGCATTGCTTGCCTGTTGGCGCAGCTCCCCAATTCGCTGCTCAAGCCATGCGCTGGCGCGACGGGTCGCTTCAAACTTCGCCTGCAGCTGATCTTCGATGTAGGCATCAGCAAAGGCGTTGGCGATCTTGGCAGCCTTGTCCCGATCAAGGGAGGTATAGGCGATCTGCTCGATGTAGCTGCGTCCGAGGCGGGTAACGCGCAGATTGTCTTTAACCGAGCCAACGACGCGGCGCATCAGTTCGTCGTTCGACGGCTCCTGCTCCGGTCCTGAACCTAGCTTGAAGAGCGAAAAGATACGGCGCCTGAGACCCGAACCTGCTCCGACGAACTCGGGATCCTCGGTCAAATGCAAGCGACGAATAACAGCTTCCGCCACTTTTTCGGATTTGGTTGTTTCTATCTCGCTTTCGACCGACGCATCTTCAACGGTGCGATTTTCAGACGCCATTTCGGTCTGGGTCCAGGTAACCCTCTTGGTATCGATGATCATGTCTGCCTGCGCCGTATACTTGTACGGCGAAATGGCGACGTAGGTGGCTCCAACAACAATCGACAAGCCGGTGATCAAGGCGATGAGGCGCCACTCGCGACCGAGGAAGTCGCGAACCTGGAGCATGGATAACGTTCCGGAACTGGGATCGTTGTCTATCGCCGGCGTGTAGGGTGGAAATTGGCCGGCAATGTTCATTCACGGTTCCTCAGACTAACCCAGGCCGATTTCAGCGATGTTGGCTTGCGGCTAAACGAACTCAACGTGTCGCACTTACCGGAACTGCCGCGGTCGGTGATGTGCTATTCGGGGTGGCGGAGGCGGCGCCTGCCGTAAGCTGGCCAAGTGCAGAAACACCCCCGCCACCGCCGGTCGTCGCGGTCGGGCGGGGTGAGCCGTTCGGATTGATCACGATCACGCTGCCTACCGAACTGGTTGCAAAAGCGGTCGCAGCTTCCGTCGCGGCGGTCGAGAGATCCCCTGCCACCGCGGCAAACGAAGCCTGGAATTGTCCGTCCTGGAAGCCGGCCACGGCTTGCTGGATGAGCTGGGCCGCCTGCTGGTCGACGGTCGCACAAGCTATTGCGGCTTGGGCGAGGCCGGCAGCGATCGCCGTCTGAAATCGCGGGCTAGTTCCTTCCGCAACCCGAATAATATCCGCGGCAAGCGAAGCGTCTGTTCCCGCGAGATCTCGCGTCGTCGCCTCGATGGTGCGGGTATCGGAATTTGGAGCGACCAGACCCTGGGGGTTGGCCCGGAACTGACTTATCGCTTGGTCGGAAGCGGGCGGTTTCAGGCACCCGGCCCATCCCTGGGTTACGGAAACGGCAAGCAGCGCCGCACCAACAAGTGCCGTGGACACGATTCGGGTGGTCATGGGAAACGCCCCCAACTATTTGTTTATGGGTGAAAATTGTTTCTCAAACTACATTAGACCACAGGGCCTATCAACAGTACCGTGTCGTTATGGTTGATCCGGGTAGCCAAGGTTGATGACGTCTGTTAACAATTTGATAACCCTAATCTTTTAGGCCGTTTCAATGGTCCAGTTTGATCTGCTGGACGCGTGCTCACGCAGCGTCCAAACAAGATAAGATGACGGATCAATTTGCGTGACCGTTCGTTCCACGAGTAAGGCCACAGCGACGCTGTCGAAGTCCGGCATCGCAATGGATTGGTGCGTTGCGTGATCGGAAGGTTCAAGATGCGGATCAAATTGATCTTCCACCCGTATGGACTCCGTTCGGCAATGGCGAGTTGACAAGTGCTGGCTACTCTTCCGGGTCTTAGGGAACTCCGCGTGCGGGGACGGCGTCCATCGTTACCGGCAGAGCTGAGGATCTATGCCATCGGCGACATTCATGGTCGCCTCGACTTGCTCAGTGAATTGCTGGCTCGGATCAGCAGCGATATCGCGCTCCGCCCGACGGCAAGACCGCTTTACGTCTTTTTGGGTGATTATATCGATCGCGGGTCAGCGTCGCGCGAAACGATCGATCGATTGATCGAACATGGCAAGACTCACGAATCGATATTCCTGAAGGGCAACCATGAACTGATCGCGATCAAATGCCTGAGTGATCGCGGTCTGTTCGATCAATGGTTGCGTTTGGGCGGTCTGGAGACCCTGGTCTCGTATGGCGTGCCTGCCGAAACCCTGGCGAACGGGAAGCAGATTGCCGAGCTTCAATCGGCCTTTCACGGCGCATTGCCACAAGCACATTTTCGCTTTTTTCGAGATTTGAAAAATTCGTTCGAGTGCGGCGATTTCTTCTTTGCTCATGCCGGGGTGAAACCGAACGTCGAGCTGTCGCGCCAAAAGGAAAATGACCTGCTTTGGATAAGGGGAGAATTCCTGACGTCAAAGGATGATTTCGGCAAGATTGTCGTTCACGGGCACACCCCCGCCCGCGAAATAGAGGTGGGACCGAACCGGATCAATATCGATACCGGCGCCTTTGCGACCGGCCGGCTGTCATGTCTTGTACTTGAGGGGGAAGAGTTGTCGGTGATCGATACCTCTTTCGACTCCTGACGCGCCGAGCGAGCGTCAAAATTCTTCCCGCGGTTTGCGCGATCAATGGGCGCCCGATTTCGCGGCCAGCAGGCCGTTAATGTGCGCGCGCATCTTTTGAAAGAACTGGTCCCGGCCGAATTGGTTCGCATGTGCTGCGATCTTTTCGGGGTCGATCTCGATGTCTGCCAGACTTCTGACCGCCGACGAGATCGCCTCGACCGACTGTTCGGCAAAGAAAACACCTGACACACCCGTGGCAACGGTTTCAGTAGCGCCGCCCCGACCAAAGGCGACGACGGGACGGCCGCTCGCCATTGCTTCGACAGGCACCATTCCGAAATCTTCCTCACCAGGAAAGATCAAGGCGCGGCATCGCGCGTAATGCTGCTTCAGGACATCGAACGGCTGCGAACCCAGAACCGTGACGGTGGGGCCGGCAAGGTTGCGAATTTCATCGAGCATCTCGCCGCCGCCGATCACGACCAGCTTTAACTTCATTTCGTTGAAGGCAAGCACCGCGAGATCCGGTCGTTTGTAGGATACGAGTTCACCGGCCATCAAATAATAATCGGCAAGCTCGGAGGACGCGGCGATCGAAAACGCACCGGTGTCGACGGGTGGGTGAATGACGATGGAAGGCGCTCCGTAATATCGGTGAATGCGTCTCGCGACCGTTGCCGAGTTTGCAACAAAGCTGTCTACCCGTGCGGCCGACGTCACGTCCCACATCCGCAGGTAATGCGTGAGCGGCGGCATCATCAACCGTGCCACGCGACCGGCGCTGTTCCGGTAATCGTGATACATGTTCCAGATGTAGCGCATTGGGGTGTGGCAGTAGCAAACGTGAAGCGCCTCCGAGGGCGCAATGATACCTTTGGAAGGCCCTGATTCACTGCTGATGATGAGGTCGTAGCCGCGCAGATCAAGTTGTTCGAGTGCGAGCGGCATCAGGGGCAGATACGTCTTGTACATCTTGCTCGCGCGAGGCAGCGAGTTGATGAACGTCGGAATGATGCGGTGCTGGCGAATCCGGTCGGAGACCATCTCCGGCACGTAGACGTGGGTGAAAATGTCGGCCTGCGGATACATCTCGCAGAGCGCCTCGATAACCTTTTCGCCACCCCGCATGCCGACGAGCCAGTAGTGGATGATTGCGACCCGCATCAAATGCTTTCGTTTGAATCATTGCCTCAGGGCAGTCGATCGACGCTGGAGGGGGCTGCTCTCGACCGGCGCAACGCCGCTCGAGATTTGCAGAATCGCATAAGGCTAAATCTTTAACAGAACCCCGCGCTTAGAAAAGACCGATCTGGAACGCGCTCAAGCTGGTTAACGCTGACTTACATCAGGCAACACAACGTGGCGGACCTCGGTCGGGCGTGATCTCTGTCGGGAAGGAAAGCGAAAAATCGAACATCGGACCAAGGCTAATTCAGTTCACGAAGCTTGATGCGGCGAAAGCTGACGAGGTCGCCATGGTCCTGGAGCGCAACATGCCCCCGAGACAAGGTTGCGAACTTTGGCATCAGTCGAAACTTGCTGTTGGAGACGAGTTTCTTGCCCTCCGGACTGGCAAGATCGACGTCCACGATCTTCTCTCCGTTCAGCCAGTGCTCAATTTTCCAGCCGCGAACGATGATGCGCGTCTCGTTCCACTGGCCGGTAGGTCTGGTATAGTCGTTGATCGGCGCGACGACGTCGTACAGTGCCCCGGCGCTGTGCAGACCATCATTTTCTTGCGAATTGAGGTTATCCAACACTTGATATTCCGGTCCGGTCTCATAGGTGGCCGCTTCGTCCAGACCGACGCGATATATGATACCGCTGTTTGACCCTCTGCCGACTTTCCATTCAAGACTTAGTTCGAAATCTCCAAACTCCCCAACGGTTATCAGGTCGCCTCCTTGACCTGGTCTAGTTATCTCGCCGTTCGTAACTTTCCAGCCTTCACCCGGGGTAGCACTCCTGAATCCACGCCAGCCGTCGAGATTCACACCATTGAACAGGGGTTTCCAACCACTCGAAAGTTCAGCCGCGGTGAGGGCGTTGGGGTCGTCAGCGTGCGCGAACCCGAAATTGAAGGCTGCGACAACCGCTGCAAGGAGGAGCCGCTTCATACCGAACCCCCTTAACTATGACAGGTCGTTAGTGAGCGTCGGCCTGCGCTTGTTCAACAGCAATCTTGTTCCCCAGCAATAAAGTGTCGTACTCAGTGTGGGTGGTCGATAACGCTTTTGCAAACGGTTTGTTCGCAGAGTATTGAGGAAATTCTCGACGACAATTGGCGCGTGGTTGGGCAATTGCGGAAGCGATCTCGATGCGCGCTGCCGCACGACATTCTGCCGATTTTCCAAATGCGGCCATCGCGTCTCTCGTTTGCTGGCTGACCGCCGGACGGCGCGTCGCATGACAGTGGCAGGCGCTAATTTTTGAATGGAAGCAGGTTTCAAAATGAGTTCTTTGAGCCCACGTACCAAGCGGGTGCTGGACGCCATTAGCGACCTCTCATCGTATCGATTGCTATGGTACAGCCTGACCGATCGTCCGATCCCGTTGGAAGGCATTGAGACCGATAACGGTCCCACCGGCGAGTTTGGAATGCCGCGCGACGAGCCGGTCGACGACAGAACGGTGATTCCAAAAATCGTTTTTCAGACATGGAAATCACATCACGAAATGCCGGCCAACTATCGGTACTGGAGGAGGAGCTTTCTTCTCGCCAATCCCGGCTTCAGATGCTTTCTGTGGGACGACAATGACAACCGGCAATTTATAGAACAGAGGTTTCCCTGGTTTCTCGGCAGGTACAACAGCTATCCGAAAGAGATCTTCCGCGCGGACGTCATAAGATTGTTCTTCCTGTACGTTTACGGCGGTTTCTATGCCGACATGGATTCGGAATGTTTGCGGCCGCTCGAGGGTATGCGCGAAATGGGAGACGTGTTGGTCGGTCGCATGGGTGGCGACAACGATTTCGAACACTCGCTTCCCAACGCGGTGATGGCGTCAAAGGCAGGTCAGGCTTTTTGGCTGCTGGCCATTGCGTTCGCGAGCGAGCGACTCGCTGAATTCCATTTGCGCAAAGGCGCGCAAGATATTCGGCCCGAATGGCTCACCGGGCCGATTTTGCTCAAGGATGTCGTCGATTTCTATTCGAGCCATACGACGGAGGAGGTCCGGCAGCGCCTATCAAAAG
>WNFP01005417.1_pt1 | contig 10271 bp, 9 predicted proteins | sample 5400201 | NCBI WGS metagenome assembly WNFP01 (sample SAMN13153355, study PRJNA577476) | soil metagenome | isolation source: 115 cm saprolite under Madrone tree | place: USA:California | collected 2016-06-14
CGCCAAGGCTGATATCGCCAAGCTCGCCGAGCTGCGCGACAAGTTGCGCGATGCCAAGGACGCCTATTGGTCGGAGCAAGTAGATATTCAGCGGCAGGTCGCGACCGCCTGGTTGCTCTGTGCCGAAGGCAAACGCGACGAGGCACTGACTGCCATGAGTGCCGCCGCCGATGCCGAGGACAAGACCGAGAAGCATCCGGTGACGCCGGGCGTGCCCAGGCCGGCGCGCGAACTCTACGGGGTCATGCTGCTCGAGAGCGGCAATGCAAAGGACGCGCTCGCCGCCTTTGAGGCGACGATAAGGAAGGAGCCAAACCGCCTCGGCGCCTATGCGGGCGCGGCGAAGGCCGCCGAAAAGTCCGGTGAGTCCGCCAAGGCTCAGGAGTATTACAGCAAGGTCGTCGCGATCGCCGATGCGGCAGATGACAGCCGGACCGAGGTTGCCGCCGCGCGCGCGTTCCTGACGAAACGCTGAAGGACATCCGAAAGAAAGCACGGGAGCAGGTCGTGAGAGCATTCTTTCTACCGATCGTTATGAGTGCTCTGGCGACGCCGGCCGGCGCGCAATCGCTTCAGGTCACCGGATATTCGGGCTATCTCGGCGAGTGGGAGTTGACCGCCACCGTCACGGAAAACGTATCCGGCCGAACCAACGAATACTCCGGGCCCCTGACGATGAAGCACGTCGGTTTGTGCACCCAGGATGGCCCGGAGGAGAAGACCGGTGAAATGCGTCTTCAGATATCGGCCTTGCCGCCCCGGTTGAATGCAACGCTTTTGGTCGCCGGGGTCGAATGCACTTACAGCGCGCGCTTGTCAGACTCCTATACCGGCACGATGAACTGCGCTGATCGGGGGGCGATTCCGCTCAGGCTATGGGTGAAATAGTATTGCTGGCGTCAATGGCCGCAGCTGCTCAGGTCCCCGGGCGCGAAACCTCCGTCTCCTTGCTGGTGATGAATTCCAGCAGCACCGGGATGCCTTCCCTGGTCTTGGCAATGCCGCGCCGGATCGCCGGGATGATGTCCTCGGGCCTCGTGACCCGCTCGCCGTGGCCGCCGAAGGCGCGCGCCATGGCGGCATAGTCGCCGGAGATGTCGGTCGAGCGATATTTTTCGGTCGAAATCGGCATTACCTTCAGTTCGATCGCCATGGAGAAATTGTTCAACAGGATCGACATGATCGGAATGCGCTCGCGCACCGCGGTCTCGAAGTCCATGCCGGTGAAGCCGATCGCGGCATCGCCCCAGACATTGATGCAGAGCTTGTCGGGTTTGGCGAGCTTGGCGCCCATCGCAAGGCCCAGTCCATAGCCGAGCTGGGTGGTCTTGCCCCAGCCGATATAGGACAGCGGCTCGACCGGCTTCCAGAAAGGCGACAGCTGGTCGCGCGGGCTGCCGGCGTCATGGGTGATGATGGTGTTCTTGATGTCGACGGTGTGCTGCAGATCCCACAGCACGCGATAGGGGTTCAATGGCGCGTCGTTGCTGGTCAGCTTCGGCATCCATTTGGCGAGCCACTCCTTGTGCGAGGCGGCGATCTCGGCGGCCACGGCTGACGCATCGCGATCGGTGGTGACGCTCTTGCTGATCTCTTCCAACAGCGCGTCGAGCACCAGTCCGGCGTCGCCGACCAGCCCGATCCTGGCCTCGACGTCCTTGTTGAGATGCGCGGGGTCCAGCGTCGAATGGATGATGGTCTTGCCCTTGGGCATGGCGATGCCGAACGAGGTTTCCGTGAACGAACAGCCGATGCCGAAAATCACGTCGGCCTGCCCAAGGAATTTCGGTACCGCGCGCGGCACGGCCAGACCACCCGAACCCAGCGCAAGCGGGTGCGTCTCGGGAAATGACGACTTGCCGCCGAGGCTCGTGGTGACGGGAATGGCGAGCTTTTCCGCCAGTCGTTTGAGCTGCGGCCAGGCTTGCGCGTAATGCACGCCCTGGCCGGCATAGATCACGGGATGCTTGGCGCCGATCAACAGTGCGGCGGCTTCCCTGACATGTACGGGGTCGGCGCCATAGCGGGTGCGCAAGACCGGCGTGTAGTTTAGCGGCTCCGGCACCTCCTCGTTCCACGTGTCGGCCGGGATTTCGACGATGACCGGTCCGCCGCGGCCGTTTTTCAATTTGGTGAAGGCGCGTCGGAAGATGTTGCCAACCTCGGACGCGATGTTGATCGGCTCGGCCGACTTCGCAAACGCCTTCATCGCCTGGCTGGAGTTGAAGTTCGGTTCGATATTCGCAAGCCGCCGCGCATAGCCCATCGGCAGCACCAGCACGGGGACGGACTCGCCAAAACATTGCGCCACGCCGCCCATGGCGTTTTCCGCGCCGGGGCCGTGCTGCATGCAGAAGGCGCCGATGGTGCGCCCTGAGGTCACCCGCGATATCGCGTCGGCCATGTGCAGCCCGATGCGTTCTTGCCGCACCATCACCGGGCGGATGTCGGCATTGGCGGCGTATTCGATGAGATGGTTGACGGGATAGCCGCAGAGAATTTCGATTCCCTCGCGCTTCATGATTTCCGCAACGGCGGTGCCGAGTTTCATGGTGTTTCCTTCCCCAAAAACTGGCCGATGTTGCACTCGGCCGATTAGGGATAGTTGGAACAGGAAACCGTCGATCGGTAAAGCGCGGCGGCACTTCCCCCGGGAAGTGCTGATATGCACAACCGCCGCGCGCGATACGGGACCGGCTTGCGGCGTTTCAACCGTCACATTTCGACGCTTACCGGCACACTGCACCCGGCGCGCTGAAGCGGAGAAGTCCGTTTCGCTCGCCTTGCGGCCGAGGTTTTTTCGCCCTGGCGTTTCTGCCGACGAGTGTTGGGGGAATCGGCTGCCCTCGATCCATCGTCGCTCGCCAGCCGGCACGAGAATATCTTGCTACCTTGATGTCGATACGAGGGCGAAACTTGGTCCGATGTTGCAAGATCCGCTTTCGTGCGTTGCTCAAACATCACACCGGCTGGGCGACCTGCGCAAAAGGCAATCTTTTCACGACCTTGTCATTCTTTCGGGGAATTTTTCCGTTACTAAGAATACAACATGTACACGCATGAATCATGATATTAGGGGAATCATATGATGGCGGCTCGAAAATTCATCCTTGGCTCGGCGGCGGGACTCCTCGCCATCGGCGGGGCACAGGCGGCCGATCTTCCGGTCAAGGCCAAAGCGGTCGAATATGTGAAGATTTGCTCCCTGTATGGTGCCGGTTTCTTCTTCATTCCGGGCACCGACACCTGCATCAAGCTGGGGGGCTATCTGCGCGTCGATACCACGTTCAACGGCGGCATCCACGGGCAACCGGCCTGGAGCGGCGATCTGGGCCAGCAGAACCGGTATCGCGATTACTTCGCCTCTCGTTCGCGTATGGCGCTGACGATCGATACCCGCACCGCGACTGAATATGGCGTGGTCCGCACGTTCGGTCAGGCCGATTTCCAGTTCAGCACCCTGGGTGGAAGCACGACCAATCCGAACTCGGTCAACCAGACTGCCCCGGTCGGCGGCGTTCAGCTGCTTGACACCCCCGGCGGCGGTTACGTCGCGGTGGAGTACCTTTTCATCCAGTTCGCCGGCTTCACCTTCGGCAAGTCGTCCTCGGCCTATTCGACGCCCTGGAACGGTTTCCCGGGTAACATCAATTCGAGCTTGCTCGGCGGCAACAATACCGATACCGGCGTCAACAACATCCAGTACACCGCTCAGTTCGGCAATGGCGTGTCCGCCACCATCGGTCTTGATGATCCGACCGTTTGGGACCGTACCATCGTCGCCAATCTCTCGCTCCCGTTGAGCGCGACCGAGGGTGCGGCCAACGCTTATGCCGGCACGCATGCCCCCGACGTCGTCGGCAATATCCGCATTGATCAGGCCTGGGGTCTGTTCCAGATTTCGGCCGCGGCGCATGAGGTCAGCGGTTCGTATAACGTCCTCAACACGGCGGCGGTTCCTGCGGGGGCCACCGGTCTTGCCGGCGCGGCCCCGACCGCCCTGTCGGAAATCAGCGGCCACCCCGAAACCAAATGGGGCGGTTCGGTGATGGCTGCCTTGAACATCAAGAACATCCCGACAGGTGCCGGCGACGACATCAAGATCGACGCGAGCTATGCCAAGGGCGACACCAAGAACGTGATTGCCACCAGCGGAAACTCGCCGAGCTTCGCGATGTTTGGCGGCAGCAACACGGCCTACCAGAGCGTCGGGTTTGGTCTTACATCCGATGCCGTCTATCTTCCGGTGGCGAACGGTGGCGACGGTAGGCTGCATCTGACCGACGCGTACGGCGTCCGCGGTGCGTTCAACCACAACTGGGATCCGTACTGGTCTTCCAGCCTGTTTGGCAGCTACTCCGCGGTTCGCTACGACGGCACGGCAAAGGCCAACATCTGCACGAACTACACGACCGCGGGCAAGGCAGTTGGTGGCGTGATCGCCTTCACCTGCAACCCGGACTACAACGTCTCGCAGCTCGGTTTTCTTACCCGCTGGACCCCAGTCAAGAACCTGACGTTCTCGGCCGAAGTTCAGTGGTTCCACCTCGACCAGAAATTCTCTGGTGTCGCGACCTTGGGCCCGACGGCTCCCAAGCCCTCGGCCGTCTACGAGTTCAAGGACCAGGATACGTTCCTGCTGCAGGTTCGCGCGCAGCGTAACTTCTGATCGCGGCGACCTTACGGTTGTGGGGTGATCCGGAAACGGCATCGAGGCGCGGGGCGAGAAGATTATCTCGCGTCGCGCCTCGGTGCCGTTTTCGGCTCCGTATCAATACCGATGGAAGAATGGCGCGGTCTGCGGGCCTGTTCGTCAACCCTTTGGTAACCAATCCACTCTAGTTTCTGCCGGGCTCGCTGGAGAAATCTGCGAAACGCAGGTAGGAGTTTTGAATGCGGCATGTGTTTTCAAAATTCCTCCGTGACCAGTCCGGCGCGACCGCCATCGAATATTGTCTGATCGCGGTTGGCATCGCCATCGTGATCATCGCCGCCGTCAATGGCATCGGCACGACCCTCAACACCGGTTTCGCCTCGGTGAATTCGTCGCTGAAATAGCGGCGGGTTGGGCAGCGCGCGCCATGCAGGAGCTGCTATTCGGGACCTGGAGCCCGCAAGTCATAGCCTACAGCCAGCAATATCCCTGGCGCGTATTCGCCGCCGTGCTGGTCGCGATCCCGTTGTTGGATTTTATGTTCCTAAAGGGCCGATTGTCCGGCCTGGGCGACGGGGGCGATTTCGGCGGATCCGGCGGATCTGATTGTGGCGATGGCGACGGAGGCGGTTGCGGCGATTGAGATCGCGCTCACCGTCCTTTTCCATCCCCATTCAGCGCCCGCATTACCCCGATCCGGGCAAACATCAGCCAGCCGCCGCCGGTCTCGGCAGCATTGATCAGGTTCTCGACCGCAATTTGCCAGAGCTCTTGCTGCTGCACATCTTCCGGCAGCTTCATGATGTGGTCGGCGGCGTGCTGCAGGGTCGTGAGCGTGCCACCCCCGCGCAAGCGTATCGGCGGATCGAACGGCGTCGACCACGGCATCTCAGGCCGGGTGATGCGCTGGTCGCGAAGTCAGGTGGCATCTGTCCGGAATCATCGGGCGCCGCCGCGAAGGCTCGCGCATTCAACCGGCCTTTTTCGACCGGGCGGGCGGGCGCACCGGCTTCTCCGCCCGCTTCGGCTCTTGCGCCTTCGCTTCTTCCTTGGCGGTGCGCTTGCCGCTGATCGGCAGCAGCATCTCGCGCTGGCCCGAAGCGGCCTTGCGCGGCTTCTTGCCTTTTGCAGCTACGGGAGGGGCGGATTGTTTTTCGCTGGCCAGGCTGCGCTTCAGCGCGTCCATCAAATTGATGACGTTACCGCTTGATTTCGGTGCTGCTTTCGCCGTCGTGCGAATGCCGTTGCGCTTCTGATTGATGAGATCGACCAGCGCCGATTCGTAGCGATCCTCGAACCGGTCGGGTTCGAACGATCCGGATTTCTTTTCGACGATATGCCTGGCCAGATCCAGCATATCCTTGGTGACCTTCACGTCCTGGATGTCGTCGAAATATTCCTTCTCGCTGCGCACTTCGTAAGGGTAGCGCAACAGCGTGCCCATCAGGCCCTTCTCGAGCGGCTCCAGCGAGATGATGTGCTCGCGGTTGGTCAGCACCACGCGCCCGATCGCGACCTTGTTCATGCTGCGGATGGTTTCGCGGATGACCGCGAAAGCGTCATGGCCAACCTTGCCATCGGGCACGAGATAATACGGGCGGATCAGATAGCGATTGTCGATATCGGTTTTGGGCACGAACTCGTCGATCTCGATGGTGCGCGTCGACTCCAGCGCGATGTCGTCGAGTTCGTCCTTTGACACCTCGATATAGGTATCGGTGTCGACCTTGTAGCCCTTCATGATGTCGTCGGCGGCGACTTCCTCGCCGGTGTCGGCATCGACCTTGGCGTATTTGATGCGATGGCCCGTCTTGCGGTTGATCTGGTTGAAGCTGACTTTCTCGGTATCCGACGTAGCCGGATACAGGGCGACCGGGCAGGTCACCAGCGAAAGGCGCAAAAAGCCTTTCCAGTTCGCACGGGGGGCCATGGGATACTCCGAATACGCAGCAGACGACCGGCCACGATACCACCGGGGAACCCGGATTCAAGGCGAGCGGGAAGGGAATCTTCCATTGGCGTTAACCGGGGCGGGGCCGGTTGGTTGCAAGAGGACCCCCTCCGCACTGGCTTCGCCCGCGAGCCGCTGGCTGACATCGGCGCAAAAATCCGGAACATCATTTTCGATCATGCGTTTGCTTCGACACGAGCGCCGCCAGGCGTTCGTGACATCAGTGAATCGAGGGCACCATGGTAACGAGACCCCGGCGCCAGATCGTCGAAACCCCGACCGAAGCACGCCAGGCCGAACCGGGTCCGTCGGTGCTTGCCCTCCTGACCGTCTCGACCGGGCTTGCGGTATTGATCCTCGGGGCCGTCTGGTTCGCGTTCTTCCGCATCTGAGCGGTACCCGCGTCGGCTACAGCCAGGCAGTTTGAATGGCAAAAAGGGGCCCGGCAGCCAGCCGTTCGGCCACCGGGCAGTCTCTGAGGAAACGCCCGACATGGGCTCCGTACGGCGACGCGACGAACAATGGTCGCCCAATGCTCGCCCTCTGCGACCGAGCCAGAGGGGGCCCGCATCGCGTCGCCGAATTTCAATGCGCCGGAAGCCATCCCATCCAGATGCCGAAGAGCATCGCAGACGACGGCGGAGACGAGAACGGCAAACACCAGCGTCCAGCAGCTAAAGTCGAGATAGAGTTTCATCGGATGAGGTTCGCCGGCAAACGGCCTCAAGCGCGACCCGCACGGAAGAGGCGGAGCCGAGAGCGAAGGCCTCACGCATCCCCGCGGACGATCCTTCTTTCCTCCTCGTCACCCGTTCGGTCGTTTCGTTGCCGCACTTCGCGCACTGATAGAAGATCCGCAAACTGGGACTGATCAGCTACAACGGAAAAATTGAAGTCCACAATTCGCTCCTGAGCGCCGTGTTGCACGACAAGCCCGAGTTAAAGCGGGAAACCGATCTTGATGAAACCATCCTTGACGAAGCCAGCTTCGCCAATGCTGTCCCGGAATCAGCTCGCCTTGCCCTCGGGATTTTGAACCGGCGTGCCGATCAGCGGTGCCTTGTCGATGGCATCGCGCAATTGAATCGCGGCGGCGGCGGTGCAACGCAAATGGGCCACCGCGACGGGAATGACATCGGTGCCAGGTCCCCCCGACGGCATGATAATGCCGGCGGCGAGCACGATGTTGATCAGGCCGTTGTGGTTTCCGAACGTCGGGCAGAATTCGAAGAAAACAATGGGAGCGGAGGGTAGATCCCGGACCGGGATAAATTGGAATTTAAATTATAAATTGGAATTTACCCTGACGGCGCGCATCCGAACCTCTTCGCGATCCTGCGTTGCTTTCGGCACTCGCGTCGTCAGGCGTTCGTGACAGCAACGAATCGAGGGCACCGGGGCAACGCCACTGCTGAGGGATGGAACGCGTGGCGCGCGGGGGAAGTCCCCCGTTTCGATAGAATCGAAACGAAGCTCCAGGCGACCTGTTGGAGCTTTCACGTCGGCATGTTAGGCGCTTGGATCAGCGGCCGGCCGCTCGAAAGGCCGGCACCGGCCGGCCTTGGACGCGACCGGAAAATTTGGCAAAAGCGGTTGTGAAGAAAAAGTAATATTCGGTGTTATTCTTGTTCATGGGCCGTTCACGCCCGCGAGGCTCATGTTGAGGTGGCAGTTATGCCATTCATTTGCGGAGATTACCTTGCGCCTGCTGGTTGTTGAAGACGATCCCGATCTCAATCGTCAGCTCACGACGGCGCTGACCGACGCCGGCTATGTGGTCGATCGCGCCTTCGACGGCGAGGAGGGGCATTATCTCGGCGACAGCGAGCCTTACGATGCCGTCGTGCTCGACATCGGCCTGCCGAAGATGGACGGCATCTCGGTGCTGGAGGCCTGGCGGCGCAACGGACGCGCGATGCCGGTTTTGATCCTCACCGCCCGCGATCGCTGGAGCGACAAGGTGCAGGGCTTCGACGCCGGCGCCGACGACTACGTCGCAAAGCCGTTTCATCTCGAGGAAATCCTGGCGCGGATCCGGGCGCTGCTGCGCCGCTCCACCGGTCACGCCCAGTCCGAGCTGACCTGCGGCCCGGTGTCGCTGGACACCCGCACCGGCCGGGTCAGCGTGTCAGGCAATCCGATCAAGATGACGTCGCACGAGTACCGGCTGTTGGCCTATCTCATGCACCACACCGGGCGCGTGGTGTCGCGCACCGAACTCGTCGAACATCTCTACGATCAGGATTTCGACCGGGACTCCAATACCATTGAAGTATTCGTCGGCCGCATCCGCAAGAAGCTGGATGTCGATATTATCCAGACCGTGCGGGGGCTGGGCTATCTGCTGACGCCGCCGTCGCCTCGGGCCTGATTAAAGGTGTTGATCAGGCGCCAGACTTAACGTTTTGTTTGAGCATGATTTTGTCCGAAAACCGGCATCGACGTTTCGGGATCATGCGCGATGCGCGGTAGCTCGCTCGCCACCCGGCTGTTCCTGTCTGCGACCGCGTGGGTGGTGGTGATCCTGCTCATCACCGGAGTGGTGCTGTCGTCGGTGTACCGCGACGCGACCGAACGCGCCTTCGACCGCCGTCTCAACCTCTACCTCCGGACCCTGATCGCCGAAGTCGCGACCCCGGACGAGCCGCCCGACCGTCAGTTCCAGTCGCTCGGCGAGCCGTTGTTCGAACTGCCGCTGTCCGGCTGGTATTGGCAGATCACCCGCACCGATTCCGAGAAGGCCGAGGTGCGCGCGTCGCGCTCGCTGTGGGACAAGAAGCTGCCGAAACTTGAAGACCACGGCGCCGACTTGACCGCGGCCGGCATCCGTCTTGGCTATGTCGACGGCCCCGAGGGCCAGAATCTGCGGATGGTGGAACGGCCGGTCGATCTCGGCGCCGATGGCAAGTTTCTGGTCAGCGTGGCCGGCGACGCCAGCGAGATTTTCGACGAAACCCGCAGCTTCGATTATTACCTCGGCGGCACCTTCGTCGCGCTGTCGATCGTGCTGGTGCTGACAACGATCTTCCAGGTCCGTTTCGGGCTCGCGCCGCTGAAACGCATCTCGGAATCGATCGCCGATATCCGCTCAGGCCGCGCCGAACGGCTCGAAGGCGAATTCCCCGTCGAGATCGCGCCGCTGGCGCGCGAGACCAACGCGCTGATCGACGCCAACCGCGAGATCGTCGAACGCGCACGCACCCATGTCGGCAATCTCGCCCACGCCATCAAGACGCCGCTGTCGGTGATCGTCAATGAGGCTTCCGCGCATGGCGCCGATCTGTTCGCGACCAAGGTTCTGGAGCAGGCCGATGTGATGCGCGATCAGGTCGCGCACCATCTGGAGCGCGCGCGCATCGCCGCGCGTCTCACCATTATCGGCACCATTACCGAGGTCGCGCCCGCGATCGAGGCGTTGCGCCGGACCATGGAGAAAATCCATCGCGACCGCGGCATTACCATCGCGGTCGCGGCCGATCCGCAGGCGAAGTTTCGCGGCGAGCGCCAGGACCTCGAGGAGATGGCCGGCAATCTCGTCGACAATGCCTGCAAATGGGCGGCGTCGCAGGTCTTCATCGAGGTGCTGGTGGAACGGCCGGTTGCGCCCGGCGCCGGTCCGATGCTGCGGATCATCGTCGACGACGACGGCCGCGGGTTGTCGGCGGC
>WNFP01005716.1_pt1 | contig 10270 bp, 8 predicted proteins | sample 5400201 | NCBI WGS metagenome assembly WNFP01 (sample SAMN13153355, study PRJNA577476) | soil metagenome | isolation source: 115 cm saprolite under Madrone tree | place: USA:California | collected 2016-06-14
ATCAGCAACATGGCCAGCGGCGTCATCTCGATGGAGTTCGACCTGCATGGCCCCAATTTCTGTATCGTTACCGCCTGCGCGACGGCAAACAACGCCATTGGTGAATCCTGGCGAATTATCAAATTTGGCGACGCCGATATCTTCCTCGCAGGTGGCTCCGAGGCGGGCATCGTCGAGATTGGCCTTGCCGGATTTTCAGCTATGAAAGCGCTGAGCAACCGCAACGACGAACCCGAACGCGCCTCCCGCCCGTTCGACCGTGATCGCGACGGCTTTGTTATTAGCGAAGGCGCCGGAGTTGTTGTCGTGGAAGAACTCGAGCACGCCAAAGCGCGCGGCGCGAAAATCTATTGTGAAATCACAGGATACGGCCTCTCCGCCGACGCGTTCCATATGACCGCGCCGCCGCCTGACGGCGAAGGCGCAGCGCGCGCCATGCGAATGGCATATCTCCCGACCAGGTTGATTACATCAACGCGCACGCCACTTCCACCGACATCGGCGACATTTGCGAGACTCGCGCGATCAAACGGGTGTTCGGAGACCAGGCTTACAAGGTCGCCATCAGTTCCACAAAATCGATGACCGGCCATTTGTTAGGCGGTGCCGGCGGAGTTGAAATGGCCGCGTGCGCCCTTGCCATTCGGGATTCCGTCATTCCGCCAACTATCAATCTGGAAAATCCGGGCGAAGAATGCGACCTCGACTACACCGCAAACGTCGCCCGCGAAAAGAAAGTGCGCGTTGCCCTAAATAACTCCTTCGGTTTCGGCGGCCACAACGCCACTCTGGTCGCCGCCGCATTTGAAAAATAACCAGGCGCACCGAGTTGAGGGCGCGACTCCGAAAGCGTTCGCGAGCGAGGCCGGCGGGCGCGCCGTAACGTGTGCCAATTGCCTTGACCGTTGACCAGTCACCAATCACTAGTCACTGTTTACTGCTCACAAACGGACGCGGGCATAGCTTAATGGTAAAGTTCCAGCCTTCCAAGCTGGCCATGCGGGTTCGATTCCCGTTGCCCGCTATTGGTTCGGTGCAATTAACTCGCGGTTCCGCCAGGCGAAGCATAGAGCCGAGTAAAGCGTCAGCGCCACCGTAATCCACACCAGCACCGGACCGGCTTCGCTCCAAGCCCGCAACCACCACGTCGATGTTTCATTGGCGTAGCGCAGCTCCGCAATTGAAAGGAGGGCGAGAAAGAAAACAATAGTGATGATTTGCCACGAAGTCTTCTGTTTACCCAGACTTTCCGCTGGAAGAATCCGTCCTTTGGCGCTGGCCATTAGGCGGAATCCGGTAACCAAAAAATCCCGCGCCACCACTGTCGTAGCCGCCCATGCAGGCACTGCCTTTAGGGGAACCAATGAAATAAATGCTGCTGCAATCATGATCTTGTCCACGAGCGGATCCAGCAGTTTCCCAAAGTTAGTAATTACTCCGTAACGCCGCGCGATTTCTCCGTCGACAAAATCCGTCAGGCCCGCGATCAGAAAAATGACGAGCGCAGTGGTGCGCGCATATTGCCAGGAGGAATTGAGCGCCACCACAAACACCACTGTCAGCGCAAGCCGGCTCAGCGTAATTCGGTTTGCCCAGTTCATGTGCGCATCGCTTGCTGTGAAGGCGTGTCTATTACGCCGTAAACTGAGTGGAGGCGAGGCCGTTTCCAGATCGGCACTTTCTTCTTCAGTTCATCTATTATCCATTGCGCTGCCTGAAACGCTTCCTGGCGGTGGAGAGCGGCTACTCGAACGAAAAGAGACAGTTCCCCTGCAGCAACGAATCCGATGCGATGATGAATGAGAACAAGCTGAAGTCCGAATTTTGCCGCAGCATGCCCGGCGATTTGGTTGAGCTGATGCTCTGCCATCTCCCGGTGCGCTTCGTATTCGATTCCATCGATCTGGTGTCCATCCTCAAGTCTCCGGACTATGCCCGAGAAATCGATAACCGCCCCGGCGTCGAGTACATCATTCTCGGGCGCCGTGAGCGGTGCCTCGGTCAACACAATTTCGCAAAGGGGATTTGCCATGCCCTCAAAATGCTCGTTACAGTGATTTGTTCTCCGAAGGTGTTGGAAAAGAAGATACAAAAATGATTACGAATCAATGTGATATTGGATTAATCGGTCTGGCGGTGATGGGCGAGAACCTCGCTCTCAACTTAGAATCGAAAGGATTTTCAGTCGCCGTGTTTAATCGCACGACTGAAGTCACGGAAAAATTCGCTGCCGGACGGGCGAAAGGGAAAAACATTCAGCCAACGCGCACGCTGGAGGAATTCGTTGCGGCGCTCAAAAAGCCGCGCGTAGCGATGATGATGGTCAAAGCGGGCGCACCCGTGGACGCCGTGATTAGTCAACTCGCCCCGCTGCTCGAAAGAGGCGATGTCATCATCGACGGTGGAAATTCTCTTTTCACGGACACCAAGCGCCGCGGCGAAGAATTGGAAGGCACAGGAATTCATTTTGTAGGTATGGGCGTTTCGGGTGGCGAAGAAGGCGCGCTCAAAGGGCCTTCGCTCATGCCGGGCGGCTCGCGGGAGTCATGGGAAATCATTGCGCCAATGTTCCGCAAGATCGCTGCACAAGTGGATGGCGAACCGTGCTGTCGATACATGGGACCCAATGGCGCCGGTCACTATGTCAAGATGGTGCACAACGGAATCGAGTATGGCGACATTCAATTGATTTGTGAAGCATACGCGATCCTGAAAGATGTCCTGGCGATGCAAGCTCCGGAGCTTGCCGATGTCTTCGCAGAATGGAACAAAGGCGAGCTGGACAGCTACCTGATTGAGATCACGTCCCAGATTTTTCGAAAGATCGATCCCGAGACGGGCAAGCCGCTGGTCGATATGATCCTCGATAAAGCCGGACAAAAAGGAACCGGCATCTGGACACTTCAATCCGCTATCAGGCAATCTGTCGTCATTTCAACAATTAACGCTGCCGTTGAAGCGCGCGTTGTCTCTTCGCGGAAAGAAGAGCGCGTGGCCGCATCCAAAATTCTGCCACAACCGAGAGCTCGAATATTCAAAGGCAATCGAACGCGCCTTGTCGATGCAGTACGCGACGCGCTTTACGCATCGAAAATTGTCTCTTACACGCAGGGAATGGAGCTTCTGCGCTCTGGAAGCACCGAATACAAGTGGAACCTCAACCTCAGCGACATCGCTACCATCTGGCGGGGCGGGTGCATCATTCGCGCGAAATTTCTCAACCGGATTGTGGAGGCGTATCAGCGCGACGCCGCGTTGCACAATCTTCTGCTCGATCGCTATTTCACGAAGATCATCAGAAAGGCGCAGCGCAATTGGCGCGTCGCGGTATTAACAGCCATTAAGCATGGCGTCGCCGTTCCTGCATTTTCCGCATCGCTGGCTTATTTCGATAGCTATCGTCAAGCGCGGCTACCAGCCAATCTCTTGCAAGCGCAGCGCGATTTCTTCGGCGCGCACACTTATGAGCGGATCGACAAGCCGGGCGTTTTTCACACCGACTGGATCGAGTCGGAGCAAAAACCAGCCGAAAAACAGGCCAAGCCGAAAACGCCCGAGCCGCATCACGCGGGAGAGTGACCGCTGCAGCGCGACCGTCCCGGTTGCAACGGATTGTAGGGCGTCTGTGTCAGACGCCACACTCGGCGTTTCACAGAATGGAGCCGCGGGGACGCGAGCGACATGGACGGGCGGGTTGAGAAACCGACCGAGCGGGAGCGAGCGAGTCAAACGCCCTACAAATTTAGTGAAAATCGTGTGACTTGCTTCCGATGAGCTGCTCGTGCACGAGCGGTCTGATCTCCTGCGCTTTAATCAAAACTACGTTGTCCGAATTCTGCACTTCGCCTTCGATAAGCAGGAAGGCTTCTTCTGTGATCACGAGCCGAAAGCGTTCGAATAAGTCTGGAGCGACAATTGCATTTGAGACGCCGGTTTCATCCTCAAGGCTGACAAAAACAAAACCTTTCGCCGTTCCGGGTCGCTGCCGGCAAATCACGTTGCCAGCGATCTGAACAATCGAACCGTGCCGCGCGTGAACGAGATCGATCGCGCGCCAAATATTTGGCAGAGTTTCGCGCAACAATTTCATCGGATGTGGCCCGGTCGTCAGGTTCATCGTCTCGTAATCCGCGCGCACACGCTCGGGCAATGTCATTGGTGCAAGGGGGGATTTCTGGGTAGCGCACGCGTCCCGCGTGCTGGTTTCGGCATCGCGCCGAAACGAACTTTTCTCAAAATCCGATTCGGAGTGCTTTACTGAGGCAAGGGAAGTCCGCGACCGCGGGACGCGCTCGCCAGCACGCGAGACGCGTGCGCTACCCAGAAGATCATCGTGTATTACCTCCTCCACCTCCCACATCGCAGCGCGGCGATGTTTAGAAAAACAATTTAGCGCCCCTAACTCTGCGAGCGTTCGCAATTCGTCTTTCGAGAGAAGAACCCGCCGCTTGAAATCGTCCAACGACTCGAATTGTCGATCTTGCCGTTGCCTAACGAGTTCCTCGGCGTGTTCCTGTCGCAATCCGTTCACGACGCAAAACCCGAGCCGAAACGTGTTGTCCTCCACGACCGTGCAGCGCCAGTTCGATTTCATGACGCACACCGCTTTGACTTTCAGCCCGTGTCGCTGGGCGTCTTTGACAATCGTGGCCGGAGTGTAAAAACCCATCGGCTGATTGTTTAACAGGCTCGCGTAAAATTCCGTGGCGCGATGCACTTTTAAATAGGCGCTGCCATAAGCGAGAATAGCAAAACTGATCGCGTGCGATTCGGGAAATCCGTAAAGCGCAAATGATGAGACGGACTGAATGATTTTTTCAATCTTATCCGGCGCTACGCCTTTTCGCTCCATGGCCGCGCGTAATTTCACGCTCACTTTCCGCATTCGTTCCTCAGAGCGATGAAAACTCAGGGCCCGCCGCAGTTCCTCCGCCTCATTTCCGGAAAAATCAGCCATGACCATGGCAATCTTGAGCATCTGCTCCTGGAACAACGGCACGCCCAGTGTGCGGCCGAGCACCGGCTTTAATCGGTCGTCAAAGTACGTGACTTCTTCGCGACCCGCCCGCCGATTCAAATACGGATGCACCATGTCGCCCTGGATCGGTCCCGGCCGGATGATCGCCACTTCAATTACCACGTCGTAGAAACATTCCGGTTTCATCCGCGGCAGCGTCGCCATTTGCGCTCGACTTTCGATTTGGAAAACGCCGATCGTGTCGGCGTGCTGCATCATCTCGAAGGTCGCGGGATCGTCTTTGGGAATATGCGCCAGGTCGAGAGGTCGCCCACGTTCGCGGCAAAGCTCGAACGCATCCTGCATCACGGACATCATGCCGAGGCCTAACAAATCGACTTTCACGATCCCGAGGTCTTCGCAGTCGTCCTTGTCCCATTGCGCCACAACGCGGCCCGGCATAGACGCGTTCTCCAGCGGCACGAACGAACTGAGTTTATTCTGGCAAATGATCATTCCGCCAGAATGCTGACCGAGGTGTCGCGGCAAGCCGTAGATCGCGTGATACAGTCGGACGAACGCCGGCATGCGCGGATGATCCTTCGGTAAACCAGCCGCCTCGATTTGCGCTTCCAATTCCATCGTGTGCGGGAAATCGCCGTTGGCAAATAGATGTGAGAACCGATCGATGATGCTGGGAGAAAAGTTCAGCGCTTTTCCGATCTCGCGCGCGGCGCTGCGTCCGCGGTAACTGATTACATTCGCAGTCATCGCCGCGCCGTGCTTGCCGTACCGGCGATAAATTTCCTGGATCACCGCTTCGCGTCGGTCGCCGCTGGGAAGATCGAGATCGATATCCGGCCACCCTTTGCGGCTCTCGTTTAAAAAACGTTCGAACACCAGATGACTGGTCACGGGATCAACCGGCGTAATTCCCAGGCAATAACAAACCGCACTGTTGGCGGCGCTGCCCCGGCCCTGCACCATGATGTTGTGTTCGCGACAGAAATTGACGATGTCCCAGACAATCAAAAAATAACCTGGAAACCCGAGCTTCGTGATAAGGGCAAGTTCTTCTTCGAGCTGTCGCTTCACGTTGGCACTGATCGCGGTGTAACGCTGTTGCGCGCCGAACCAGACGATCGTGTGCAAAAACGAATCCATCGTGTGACCGGCCGGCACCGGATATTCGGGAAATTCATATCCGAGATTCTCCAGCGAAAACGCGAGCCGCTCGGCCAGGCGCCACGTGTTATCAATCGCTTCCGGCAAATCCGCGAAAATTTCTCGCATTTCCCGATCACTCTTCAGATGGCGCTCGGCATTTTGTGATAAAAGTTTTCCCGCAGCATCGAGGTGGGTGTGCTCGCGAATGCAGGTGAAAACATCTAGCACTTCGCGTCCATACGGCTTTGCGTATTGCACACCGTTGGTGACCAGGAGCGGCAAGCGATGTGCGCGCGCAAGATCAATCAGTTCGCGATTGATGCGGTCTTCGCCGCGAATGAAATGCCGCTGAAGTTCAACAAAAACATTCTCGCGCCCAAACAGATCGATCAAAAACCGCGCGCGATCCGTAGCATTCGTGTTCCCCGATCCAAAGAGCGCGACCAATCCCTCGGCAAATTCCGGCAGTTCACTCCACTGAGGCGCGCATTTTCCTTTCTCGTTGCGCAAATGCGCCTGGGTCAGCAGCTCGCACAAATTTTTGTAGCCGGTGCAATTTTCGACCAGCACAGGCAAAATGCTGCCATCTTCCATGGACAATTCGCACCCGATGATTGGTCGCACGTTGTGTTCGCGCGCAGCGACAGAAAATCGTTGCGCGCCGTACACGCCGTTGCGATCGATCAACGCCATCGCCGGCATTTCCAATTCCGCTGCGACTTCAGCTAATTGCTCAGGGAACGAACCGCCCCGCAAAAAGCTGAACGCGCTGCATGCATGTAACTCGACGTATCTCATGACATGTCATCCTGAGCGCAGGCAAAGGATCTCCCCTATAAAGCTTTGATCACGCTTGGAAACTGAGAGTGCTCAATCGTCCTTTCGTGAGATTTCTCGCTCCGCTCGAGATGACATTCTCAGTCATAAATCCCGTCGATTTTCCATGTGCCGTGCGCCTGATGAGCACGAACGACTTCTCCATTCTCCAGTTGCAGGTCCCATTCTGCGTGCGTCCACGATTTTTCATCCCACCAGGTTCCGGAGATCAAATAAGGACCGCATTGCCTAACGACTTTGCCGCGCAAATCGGCGTTGCGAACGTGCGCAGGCCTGTCCTCATCCAACAACACCAATGTAGACACTGCCGGACGAAACCTTCGCAACGCCGGTGTAGCGTGCGCTGTCCTCAGCGCATGGGAAGATTGTCCGCTGGGGACAGCGGACGCTACAGCCCACGCGAATGGCTCCATCCGAAAAGCATCCGGCCGATGCGTTTCTTCCAAAACCGGCGTGCCGACTCGATCAGTGCCCAAAAGAGCGATCAACCGAGCGAGCGTTTCCGAGAGTTGAGACGGATTACGTAACGTGATTTCAAATAATCCGAATTGTTCCCTCGCAGGTTTGATCGGCTCCCCAATTAGCGCGACCGCAATTATCGGATGGTCCGACTTAAAATTCTCCAGATGGGTCTGGAGCATGCGAAAGAGAAGATCGACATCGTTGGTCGGCTGCGGAATTTTAAAAACGCGTTCGTAAATTTGTTTGTCCGCAAACGTGATTTGCAGCGTCAGTTCTTTTGCTACGAGATAAATCCCGCTCAGCCGCAGCGTGAGCTGCTCCAAAAACCGGCGGAGCATGAAAAGGAGCGGCTCGGCGGTTTCAATTTCATTCTCAAACTCAAAGCTCTCCTCGAACGACTCCGGCGGCCGAACCAGTTTGAGCACTCGATTGCATTGGCCATTAGCGCGCTCCCACATTCGGATTGCTTCGGGCCCAAGTCGCGCGCCAAGCTGCTCCTTATCAAGCATTGCCAGCTCGCCAAGAGTATGAACCCCCCACTTGTGCAGGATTTTGATGATCTGCTGAACTTCAGCTTGTCGATCTTTCTCCGCGGCTGTTTGCGACAAATCAGAGCGCTCCATGCGCTCAAATTTAAGGCCCGCTTAGGTATGTTCAAGTGAACATTTAGCGATCCTTAAATTATTTCCAGCGGACATTTCGGTAGCGCCCGCATAAAGGCGCGGCCGTAGGGTCTGGTCACGATGCGATTGTCGAGGATGACGATGATGCCGCGGTCGCGCTTCGTTCGAATGAGGCGGCCTACGCCTTGTCGAAGTTTCAGGATCGCTTCCGGCAAGGAGTATTCGGTGAACGGATCGCCGCCGCGTGCTTCGATCAGTTCCAGCTTCGCTTCGATGAGCGGATGATCAGGCACCGCAAATGGAAGGCGCGTGATGATTACATTTGAAAGCGCTTCGCCCGGAACGTCCACACCGCTCCAGAAGCTGTCCGTGCCAAAGAGGACAGCTCGCGACGTTGATTTGAATTGCTCAAGAAGCTTACTGCGCGGCGCGCCTCCTCCCTGCAGAAGAAGGTTCATGCTGTTCTCTACAAAAAATTTCTGCATCGCGCCTGCGACCTGCTGCATGTCGCGGTAACTTGTAAAAAGGACAAACGCGCACCCATCGGTTTTTGCGACGAAATGTGCGATCCATCGCTCCAGCTCTTTCTGATAAGCGGCGTCACGCGGGTCGGGCATCTTTTGGACGACGAACATTCTCATCTGCTTCTGAAAGTTGAATGGACTGCCGAGCAGGACAGGCTCGGCTTCGTCCGCGCCGATACGCTCACGAAAATAGGCGAGATCCGGTTGGCCCACGGCCAGAGTGGCGCTGGTCATTATGCACGAACAATTGTCGCGAAAAATCATTCGTCGCAGCTCGGGCGCGATATCGACCGGCGCGGCATTGAGAGCCAGGAACCGCGCAGTTTTTCCGGTCCGCTCGACCCAATAAACATGTTCGCTGCGACTTTGCTCCAGAAAAATGCCAATGCCAACCCGTGCGTCGCGGATCCGGCGCCCGAATTCCTGCAGCTCCGCTTTCAAAATCTCGTCATCGGCGCGTTTTACCACCTCGGCTATGCGCGCCTGAAGCGCAGTCAACCGGCCAGTGATCGTATCCGGAACAAGATCGACGTCGCGGACGCGAAACTCGCGGCCTTTGCGAAAATCTGATTTCGACTCGACCGCGGCGAAAAATTTCTCAACGTCATCAATCAGTTCCGCCGCGAGCCGCACACCGTCCGCGTCGCGCGTTACAGTGAACAGTCCCTTGCGCGTCCGCGAATTATAGAGCCGCTGGATTGTCGATCGCAGCCCGTATTCCGAGACACCGATGCCGATCTGCCTGGACGCGACCTGCTCGACCGTGTGCGCTTCGTCCAAAATGATGAAGTCATTTGGAAAAAGGAACCCACTCTCGCGCTCTTCCTGTTGATCCGGTGAGCCGAGCAGGATGAAGAGCAAGGTGTGATTGAGCACGATCACGTCGGCAGCCAGCAAACGTTTGCGTGCCTGCTGATAAAAACAGCGCGGATTCTGTCCGCAGGTTTTCTGAGTACAGACGTGCGCCTCACTGCAAACTTGTGTCCAAACTTTTGGATCGGGCTCGACGGACAGATCGCTGAGCGATCCGTCGCGGGTCGTGCTAGCCCATTCGGCCAGCCGCTGCAATTCGGTCTCCTCTGGTCCGGTGAAAAGTTCCCTCGCGCTTTGCAACGCGCGCTCAAGCCGGCGCGGGCAAAGATAATTTTGCCGGCCTTTCATCAACGCTGCTTCAAACTCGACCGGCAGCACTTTTTTCAAAACCGGAATGTCTTTGTCCAACAGTTGTTCCTGGAGATTAATCGTATGGGTAGAAACGATTGCCTTTTTGTGCTGCTCAATCGCAAAGAGGATCGCCGGTACGAGATAAGCCAGCGATTTGCCCACACCGGTCCCTGCTTCGACTACCAAGTGACGCTCTTCCTCCAGCGCCTGCGCTACGCGCGCTGCCATTTCCTGCTGCTGCGGGCGGAGCTCGAAGTTCTTCGCCTTGGATAGCGGGCCGTTTGCGGAAAAGAACGCGTGGACGCGTTCCACAAATTCGCTGCTAACGACGTTTTTCAGCGCGATCATTTCGATTGAAGGTATGCCCAGCGTTTTGACGCCGGGTCATCATAGCGGAAATGCTATTGTAATTCGCCAATCGCAAATCGAAATTGGAAAATCCAATGAGACTTCTCGATCGATACGTCATTCGGAATTTCTTGCAGGTTTACTGTTACTGCATCGCCGGCTTCATCTCGATCTGGCTCATCTTCGAT
>WNFP01012551.1_pt1 | contig 10270 bp, 8 predicted proteins | sample 5400201 | NCBI WGS metagenome assembly WNFP01 (sample SAMN13153355, study PRJNA577476) | soil metagenome | isolation source: 115 cm saprolite under Madrone tree | place: USA:California | collected 2016-06-14
GAACCCCTTCAACAATCCCAACGGGACGCAGCGGGACCAGAACGGGGCCGACACCGGGTCGGTCGCCTTCGTCTTCTTGTCCGGCGTCAAGGGCACCGCCGCGCTCAATGCCAAGACGCTGGGCTTGGTGCCAACGATGAACCACGTCGTACGAGTTTTGCCGACCCGCGCCGGTACGGCCGCGGGTGAAGCCAGCGAGGTGAGCAGCATCACGATGGACGGCGTGCTGGCCGCGGATGGCGGCTTCGCGAACAATGGCTTCGGCATCGATCAACATGGCAACCACGGGTTCCTCACGTCGGAGCAGCAGCTGGCGAACGGCACGGTCCTGACATCGCTCGAGACCTTTGATCAATCCACCAACGCGATCTTGAAGACGGTCGGCTCTCGGAAGGACGCCCTGTACTACACGAATGGGTGGGGCATCTGGGGCGGCAGCGTGGGGTTGTTCGGGCTCTTCGACCTCAACACGTCCGCCAACGCCTACAATCTTCTGAACCTGGCCAACGGCACGGTCGGGCGCTCATGGACGCCACCATTCCCAGACACGCTTCAGATCGGCGAGGGTGGGGCCAACCAGGCGGATGACCATGCGGCGTTCCTGGCCTACGATTCGACCGCGCCGAGCAACAGCACCGCCTGGCGGCTGTTCACGTCGGACATCACCGCGAACACGTTCGGGCCCCTGATCGATCTCACCCCAGCCGTCGCCTCGATGGGATTCCCGGTGCTCAACTGCATCGGACAGAACACGGCCACGAACCAGGCGTCCACCCCTGCCACCGACTTCAACAACTTCTGCGGGCCGCCGACAATGGTGACTGCCGACCTCGGCACCGGCTCGCTCTCATCGTTCCCGGGCGTCACCAGCGGCTTCGCATACGGCATGGCCCTCGACCCGATCACTAACAGGGCCGTGGTACCGACCATCTGCGACGGCCTGGCCGGGATCTACGATCTCGGAAAAAAGACGGGCATCGCCGTCAACCCGAAGGGGTCCGTCAACATCTATCCCGCCATCGACGCGACCCGCGGGCTGATCGTGATGGACCAGGTGGTCCCAGCCGACTTCGGGGTCAACAACAACGCGATGAGCAGCGCCGTGGTGATGGATGAGCGTGGCAATGTACTCGCCACCGTCGAGCAGTTCTTCTTCTTCAATACCTTCCTCACCATCGGGGCGAACAACCTGCAGTTGAACCCGGCGACCCGCACGGCTTACACGCTCGGGCCGGGACAGCAGGAACTCGCACCCTTCAGCTATTGATGGGGAACCGGCCTGGAGCCTGAACGGAGCTCCCGTTCAGGCCCGGGCCATGCTCGGTCTGATCCTCGCAGCTCGGGCTCAAATCCACCGATCCAGTGTGCCTGAGCTTGCGGAGGGCAGATGTCCGTGCCCCTCTTGGCCGAGTTGAAGCGTAGGCGCGTTTTCCGCGCGCTGGTCGGCTACGGCATTGTCGCGTTCGCGGTACTGCAGATCATCGAGCCAGTGATGCACGGGTTGCACTGGCCTGACGGCGTGCTCTCCTATGTCGTCGTGGCCCTCGCGGTGGGGTTCCCCATCGTCGTCGCTCTGGCGTGGATCTTCGACGTTCGGGGCGGGCACATCGAGAGGACCTCGGGCGGCCGCCTGGGTGCGCGACGCGGGCTGTTGCTCGCGTGTATCAGCGCGGTTGCCGCGGCTCCGGGGTTGATCTGGTACTTCGGCTTCCGCGGCACGGCCAGGACCCCGGCAGCGCCGCCGTCCATCGTCGTGCTCCCCTTCGTCAACATGAGCGGGGACAAGGAGAACGAGTACTTCTCCGACGGCATGACGGAGGAGATCATCAACGCGCTCGCGAACGTCGAAGGCCTGCGCGTGGTGGCCCGCACCTCCGCTTTCTCCTTCAAGGGCAAGAACGTCGACGTGCGCAGGATCGGCGAGGACCTGAACGTCGCGACGGTACTCGAAGGAAGCGTCCGGCGGCAGGGCAACCAGCTTCGGGTCGCCGCGCAGCTGATCAGCCTGCCAGACGGCTATCACCTGTGGTCGAAGACGTACGAGCGCGAGTTGAACAACGTCTTCGCAGTCGAAGACGAGGTGGCGCGCGCGATCGTGCAGGCGCTTGCGCCGAAGCTCTTGCCGGGCCTCGCGCTGGCGCAGGCGACCACCGTGAACACCGAGGCCCACGACCTGTACCTCAGGGGGCGCTACTTCTGGAACCAACGAACCAGGGAAGCGCTGACCAAGGCGCAGTCCCTGTTCGAGCAGGCCATCGCGCTCGACGCTGGTTATGCGCTCGCGTACTCGGGGCTTTCGGACTGCTACAATCTGCTCGTCGACTACGGTGGCGGCCGGGCAGCGGACCTGTTGCCGAAGGCCAAGAAGGCCGCGCTCAAAGCGTTGGAGCTCGATGGCGCCAGTGCGGAGGCTCATGCGTCCCTCGGCGCAATCCTTCAGCACGAGTACGACTGGGCGGGGTCGAACCGAGAGTTCCGGCGCGCCATCGAGCTGCGACCCGGTTACGTATCCGCGCATCACTGGTACGCCTTGAATTGTCTCGCTCAAGGGCGTTTCGCGGAGGCGCGTTCGGAAATCGAGCGAGCGCGGCAGCTCGACCCGACCTCGGTGTTCATCAATGGAGCGGTGGCCGTCATGCTGAATACAAGCCGCGAATACGACCTCGCCATCGTGCAAGCGTTCAGGACCCTCGATCTTGATCCCAATTACACCTGGGCACGGGTTTCCCTGGTCTACGCCTATCTGCGGACGGGCAGGGCAGCCGACGCGCTCGCGGTGCTCGACAAGGGCTCGCCATCCTCGCGCCAGTTACAGGCCGTCCGCGCGTGGGTCCTGGCAGAGATGGGATCCCGGGCCGCCGCGCAGGCACTGCTGTCGAACCTGGAAAGCAGCTTCGACGCCGACCCCGTCTCCCCGCTGATGCTGGCCCGCGCTCACGTAAAGCTGGGCGATGTCAACGGTGCGTTCCATTGGCTCGACGAGGCGGTCGAGAGCAGGGACTCATACGCACGCCTGCTAACGGTGGATCCGCTCTGGGATCCCATTCGCTCCGACTCTCGTTACGACGCGGTGGTCAGACGACTGAATCTTGAATAGGCGCTCATTTTTCGCGACGCCGTTGTCTCCTCGAAGTCACGGGCGGGCGGCACGTGCACAACGTGCGCGCGGACGCCGACCCAGGAGGTTGCACGGTCATCCGCCGCCCGCGCCGCAGTCATTCTCATGTTCGCCCTGTCCTGCGCATCCGATCGAGGACACTGACGGTGGCGACATCACTCTACCTGTCTGGAAAACCTGTCAGGGCGTCATTCCGCGAAACGAGCCGAGGCCACGGCGTCGGTCGCTTCGCAGCCGCGGGAAGGCTACAGTGGGCGAATGCGCGTCGAGGCCGTCGCCTTCCTCCGCACCCTGACGCCCGAGCAGCGGCGCGTTGCCGTCTTCGGGATCGACAGCCACGAGCGGCTCGACTGGGACTATGTCCCGCGCGAGCGCGCAGGACTCCCCCTGAAGGCCATGGACGGCCGCCAGCGCGCCGCGGCCCACGCGCTCCTGCGCGCGGCGCTGAGCGACGCCGGCTACCACAAGGCCACCGACATCATGCGCCTCGAGGAAGTCCTCCGCGGGATCGAGAGGGTGCGGAGGTTCGACCGGGATCCGGACAACTACACCTGGATCGTCTTCGGCGACCCGGAGGCCGGAGCGCCCTGGGGCTGGCGAGTCGAGGGGCACCACCTCTCGCTCAACTTCGCGTTCGCCGCCGGTCCGACCGGGGCCGTCACGCCCGCCTTCATGGGGGCGAACCCCGCCCGGGTGCCGTCCGGCCCGCTCGGGGGGCTCCGCGTCCTGGGCGCCCAGGAGGACCTCGCCCGCGAGTTGGTCCGCGGCCTCCCGGCGGCCGACCGGGACCGGGCGATCATCGCCGCGCGGTCGCTCGGCAATATCGTGAGCGGCCCTGGTCGCGCCGACGTCCTCAGGAGTCCCGTCGGGCTCCCGGTGGGCGATATGGCCCCACCGCAGCGCGCGCTGGCCGAGCGCCTGATCGAGGAGTTCGTCGGGAACCTCCGGACCGAGCTGGCCGAGGCGCAGCGGGCCCGCATCCGCGAGGCGGGCGTCGGGGCGAACTCCTTCGCCTGGGCCGGCCCCTTCGAGCCGGGTCACGCGCACTACTTCAGGCTGCATGGGCCGCGGCTGCTGATCGAGCACGACAATACGCAGAACGACGCGAACCACGTTCACTCCGTCTGGCGGGACCCGGCGCGGGACTTCGCCCTGGACCTGCTCGGCGAGCACTACCGCAGCGGGCACCAGGCGCACGCCGCCCCGTAAGACATCATTGCGAGAGGGGCGATATGCACCGGCACCGAAGGTCCTTGGCGGCGGCGAAGCTGGTCGTTCCCCTGGTTTGCGTCAGCCTCGCGCTCCCTGCCCGCGCGGAGGGGCTGACCGCAGGCGCCACCGACAAGGTTGCGCTGGACATCCCGACCGACGCGGTCCTGATTGCGCTCGGAGGCATCGGGTCGCTGGTGCCCGACCTCTTCAAGTCGGAGCTCGCCCCGTCGCAGTGCCGCTGGTGCGGGGCGAACGCAGTGGACCGCTTCTTCCACGACAGTCTCGCCGGGGCGGTCGTCTCCCGCAGGACGGCGAATACCTTGAGCAACGTGACCGGGTTCATGCTCGCACCTGCGGCGGCGCTCGCGGGAGCATTGATCGCTACAGGGCCACACGCGACGCCGGACGCCGGGCTTCGGGCGGCCGTGATCGTGGTCGAAGGCACCGTTGTCGCCGTGGCGCTCACCCAGTCCATCAAATTGTTGACTGCGCGCGCGCGGCCGTTCGCGGTCTACAACCATCCCTCCCAGCCGGACGAGGGCGGCCTCTACGACTTCAGCGATCCCGATTCCCATCTCAGCTTCCCATCGGGGCACAGCACCGTCGCGGCAGCCCTCGGAGTGGGAACGGCGATGACCGCCACCCTCGAGGAGTCGCCCGCCGCGCCGTGGCTCTGGGCCGCTGCGGGAGTGCTCACCGTATCGACCGGGTTCTTGCGCATGATGGCGGAGAAGCATTGGGTCTCGGACGACCTGGGCGGCATCGTCATCGGCGGAGGTTGCGGCGTTCTCTTCCCCCTGCTGCACAAGCGTGGTTCCCTGCTCGGGGGCAGCACAGTTGCTACACCCGTTATCGCCGCCATTCCGGGCGGCATGAACGTGAACTTCGTAGGGAGGTTTTGAGCGGGCTCACATCAGGGGCCATCAGGTCGACGAGAGTGCTTTGCCCGCCGCCCGGACGCTCGATCGCAGCCACACATGCGCCGCGTCGGTGTCCAGGCGCGGATGCCAGATCATCAGATACGGGAACCCCTTCATCTCCGCCGGCGGTAGCAGGATCTCCTGGCGCCTCGGAGGCAAGAGCGGGTCCGCTGAAAACAACCAGTTGTGCGGGGGAACCCCCTTCTAGCTTGTGGCATCCCATCCCGCAGGCCTTGATCGGGAAGCGATCAGCGACCCGTTCGGAAGCGTGCTCGCAGGAGGATTGCGCATGACGGCAGAACCACCGTCGGAGGGTGTCGCGAGCAGGCTGAGCCCTTATCCCGTCGCGGAGACGATGCGGCGGATCGAAGAGACCGCGCGCCGCAAAGGGCTCACCGTCTTCGTTCGTGTCGACCATGGCGGGGGGGCGCGCGGCGTCGGGCTCACGATGCAGGAGGAGCAGCTGATCGTCTTCGGCGACCCGCGCGCCGGGACCCCGTTGATGGTCGCGCGGCCACTGGTCGGCCTCGAGCTTCCGCTGCGGGTGCTCGTGTGGCAAGACCCGTGGGGGCGCGCCTGGGTCAGCTACAACGAGAGCGCCTTCATCGCCCAGCGGTTCGGGCTGCCGGATGGCCTGGAAAAGAACATCGCCGGCATTCCCGCGCTGATCGACGAGGCGCTGCGCTGAGCGCCGCCCGGCAATGCCCGGCCTTTGATATCTTGGCTCGGTGACAACCACGGCTCGTATCATTCCGTTCGCCGCGCTGTTCGCCTGCGCGCACGGCCCGCCTGCTTCCGAGCCGGTGCGCGCGTACGCCGAAGTGAACGGACTGCACATGTACTACGAGGTCCACGGCCGGGGCAGGCCCGTCCTGCTCCTGCACGGCGGCATCGGCGGCATTTCTTTCTGGTCGAAGACCGTGCCAGCGCTGGCGAAGGAGCACCGGGTCATCGCACCCGAGCAGATGGGCCATGGCCGCACCGCCGACCTGCCCTCGCGCCAGTTCAGCTATCCGCAGATGGCCGAGGACACCGCCGCGCTGCTCGCGCAACTCGGCGTGGAGAGCGTCGACGTGGTCGGGATGAGCGACGGCGGCATCGTCGGATACCTTCTCGCCATCGACCATCCCTCCCTGGTCCGCAGGCTGGTCACCTCGGGAGCCAACGTCGACGGCGAGGGATTGCCGCCGCCGAAGACGGGCGAGGTCAAGCCGGAGCAGGTCCCGAAGATGTTCCGCGACGATTACGAAGAGCTTTCACCTGACGGCCCCCAGCATTACGTCGCATTCATCAATCGCGTGGCGGCGATGTGGCGTAGATATCCGTATGTGGAGCGCGGCAAGCTGGCCGGCATCCGCTGTCCGACGCTGATCATCCTGGGTGATCATGATTTTTTTCCGGTGGAGGTCGGACAGCACATCGCCCATGCCATCCCCGGGGCGCAGCTGATGGTGGTGCCTGGCGCCGGTCACGGCACGTTCATGCAGCGGCCGGAGTTGATGAACCTGGCTGTACTGCAGTTCCTCGACTCGGAACCTCCGCCGGTACCGGATCACATACCTTGACTTACTTCAAGCGCCCTCGTTCGTTTGCCAATCTCATGAATGTGAAGCACTATCGATCGGGGGGCCCCCAGACAAATGAAGCACTACCGGTTGTCGCTTGCGAGCGCGCTGCCAATCCTCGGCATTCTCATGTTCGCCGCCTGTGGCGGCGGCGGTAACGGCGAGCCCGAGTGGTACTATCATTTCGTTTGCAACGGCGACCCGGACTGCCTTGCAACAAATTTTGCTAGCGCCCCTATCGGCACTTCTGATCAGGGTCCTGGAAATGCTGGATACACAGGTTGCCAGTCGTTGATCCAGTTCGGCAACAGATTCTGGGGAACCGCCGCCCAGCAATGGTGCGACAACCTGGCGAGCATAGGGCCTGGCGGCGGCGGAGCTGCTCCAGCGATCTCCGGGTTTACCCCGATGAGCGGCGCGCCCGGCACGTCGGTAACGGTGACGGGGAGCAACTTCCCAACCAATATTGCCGATATCACCGTGACGGTGTCAGGCGTCACTGCTCCGGTGACCAGCGCATCCAGCACGCAACTGGTCATCACGGTTCCCTCCATGGGAAATGCGACCGGTCCCATCTCGGTCGTCACGCCTTCCGGGAACGCCACTTCCTCGGCGTCGTTCACGGTCATCGTTCCGAATCCGCTCGGGACTTCCGCGATCAGAAAGATCGCGCCCGGATACACCCATACGTGCGCCCTTCTCGCGGACGACACCGTGAAGTGCTGGGGGAGCAATGATTTCGGGCAACTCGGAGACGGTACCACCTCGCCGTCCTCGAGCGCTGTCAGTGTGGCGGGCGTCACGAATCCCGTCGACATCGCGGTTGGGACGTCTTTTTCGTGTGCAATTTTCGGAGCGTCTTCAGGAGCGTCGTCTGGATCCGTCAAATGCTGGGGTCTGGGGACCTCGGGCCAGCTTGGCGACAATACGAACGCCAGCTCAGCGACGCCCGTTTCGGTGAGCTCCGTGAGCACGGCCAGCCAGATTTCGGCGAGGGCCCATCACGTTTGCGCGCTCCTGACCAGCGGCCAGGTCGTGTGTTGGGGTGAGGGAACTTCGGGTCAATTGGGCAACAACAGTACTTCCAATTCTCCTATCCCGGTCGCCGTTGTGGGGACGGGCCCCGACAACTACGCGGTCGTCAATGCCCAGGGACAGCCCGCATCGACGAAAGCCTTTCAGGTGACTGCCGGCGACGCCCACACTTGTGCCAGGGTCTCCACCTCAAATGGGTCAGCGGGCCTGGGAGTCAAGTGCTGGGGCTCGACCAATCACGGCGAGCTCGGCGATGGCTCGGCGTTTTGCCAGGTCAATACGATTTGCGACCCCAAGAATCCCAACCCCGTCCCGCAGTATGTCAGCGGCTTGACCAGCGCTTCCCAGATCGCGGCGGGAGCTCGCCACACCTGCGTGGCACTGACCTCAGGAGGGGCCAGGTGTTGGGGTCAGGGCGACATGGGCCAGCTTGGAAATGGTTCGAACGTCCATTCCAGCACCCCCGTCCTGGTTTCTGGAATCTCCGGGGCAACCGCTGCTTCAGCCGGAAGCGAGTTTTCTTGCGTCTCGAGCACCGGAGCTTTGAAGTGCTGGGGACGGAACAACAACGGCCAATTGGGCAACGGCGCGACTTCCAACTCGTCCACTCCGGTCACGACGACGGCGGTCGCCGCTGGAAATTATGACCCGATGACATTGATGGGCGGCAATCAAGAAACTTGCATGAAGCTCGCCGACAACACGGCGTTCTGTTTCCCCTGAGGAATGCCGTCGAAGGGCGACTGAGCGCACAAGCCCGGGTCCGAATCACCGCCAGTACGCCGCCTTCTCGGGGATGATCCAGCGGACGCCGCCGCGCGGTTCCCTCACGTCACCGCGATACCTCGGGACGAGCGCGAAGACGGCCTCGCGTTCAACGCGCCTGCTCGCCGATATCGCGATAGAGGATCACGTCCACGTCCGAGATCGCGACGAGCCCGCTGCCGAGCATCTGGTCGAGGTAGGGCAGCGTCTTCTCGATCTTCTCCGCCACGTCCACGACGACGACGGTGATCGGCTCGTCGCCAGAGCGGAACTTCGCCTGGCGGTGGATGCGGCCGCTCGCGCCGTACCCCTCCAAGCCCCGGTACACGGTCGCTCCGGCGAGGTCGAGTTGGTGGAACCGCTTGACCAGCGCGAGGTGCAACGGCTCGCCCTCCCAGGTGTCGTTCGCTCCGGTGTGGACGCGCAGCATTTTCGCCTTGCCGGTAAGCTTCTGGTGCGGCATGTCGCCCGCCTCCGATTTGATCTTGCGCGGCCTCACCTTGATCACTTGCACGTCCTGCACTGCAATCAGCCCGTCCTGCACGACGAGGTCCAGGTCCGGGAGTACGCGGTCGATCTTGTCCGCCTCGTCGATGGCCTCGATCGTGATCGGCAAGTCCGGCATCACGTCGGGGCTCAAGTCCTCGTGCATCTTCCCGGTGTGCCCGAACCCGAGGAGTCCCTTGGTGGCGGTCGTCCCCGCGAGCCCGTGCTTGTGGCAGAGATCTACCACCTCCCGCCAGAGCGGCTTGTGGTGCCACCGCTGCTTCTCGCTGACGTAGACGACCAGCCGCTTCGCGGGTCCCTTCTCCATCACATCCTCCGCGCGCCCCAGGTCCCGACCAGCACCGCTGCCAATCCGAGGACGTTGGACGCGATCACCTGTGCGACTGCGCTCGAGAACATGGCGTACGCCCCGATCACTCGACAGTCCTCAGCCAGCCGCCGTCCACGTAGTAGGTCGAGCCCAGGCAATAGCTCGCCCGGGGCGAACAGAGGAACGCGTAGAAATGGGCCAGCTCCTCGGGCGTCGCGAACCGGCCGATGGGCGCGTTCTCCTTCGCGATGCCGTCCAGATATTCCTCGGGCGTCTTTCCCGTCCCGGCGGTGAGGATGCCCGCGGTCTTGCGCCAGTCCGGCGTCAAGACGAGCCCCGGGTTGATCGCGTTCACCCGGATTCCGTCCTTGACGAGCTCGTTGGCCAGACACTTGGAGAACATCACCAGCGCGGCCTTGGTGGTGTTGTAGATGGGCTCGTAGCCGAGCGGCTGCTTTGCGCAGATCGAGGCAGTGTTGAGGATCACGCCGCCGCCTCGCTTGCGCATGAGCGGGACCAAGGCGCGGGAGAAGCGCACCGCAGCCATGACGTGGAGGTCCCAGTAGTATTGCCAGCGATCGTCGCCGCCCTCCATGATCGTCTCGGAGCTGCCGGTGCCGGCGTTGTTGACCAGGATGTCCACGCCGTCGAAGGCAGCGGCCACGCGCGCGCAAGCCCGCTCCACGTCAGAGGCCTTGGAGACGTCGGCCGCGATCGGCAGCGCCTTCACAGCGTGCGACGCCGCGATCTCGCCTGCCTCGCGCTCCGCCCGCACGCCGTCGCGGGCTACGATCGCCACGTCCACTCCTTCCGCCGCGAGCGCGTGCGCCACGGCAAG
>WNFP01005418.1_pt1 | contig 10268 bp, 9 predicted proteins | sample 5400201 | NCBI WGS metagenome assembly WNFP01 (sample SAMN13153355, study PRJNA577476) | soil metagenome | isolation source: 115 cm saprolite under Madrone tree | place: USA:California | collected 2016-06-14
CGGCGATTTCGGATCCCACTGCTCGGGCAGATCGAGGAACGTCACTCCAGGCGGCATGGCGGCGGCCAGCTTGAGCCCGGGCGTCCGCTTGATCTCCTGCGCGAGCGGCCCGCTCAAGAGATAGACGAGGTCCACGTCTCCCGCCTTCAACGCGGCGGCGCGCGTGGCTTCGTCGGGCATGCTCCTGAACACCAGCCGCTTGACCGACGGCACCTTTCGCCAATATCCCTCGTACGCCTCCATGACGAGCTCGATCCCCGGCGTGAAGCTCACCACCTTGTACGGACCCGCGCCGATCGGCTTGGCCTTGAAGCCGTCGTCACCCACCTTCTCCACGTACTTCTTCGGCACGATCCACGCCGCCCCGGTCGCCGAGGTGCCGTAGAACACCATGAAGTCCGGCCACGGCTCTTTCAGGATGAACCGCACCCGGCCCGGATCGACGATCTGGACCTCGCGCACCCTGTCCTTGAGAAGCTTGGCCGCCGCGCCGCGGTACCGGTCGAACGAAAACTTGACGTCCTCCGCCGTGAGCGGATCGCCATTGTGGAACTTCACGCCCTTTCTCAGGACGAACTCGTAGGTCAGGCCGTCCTTCGACACCGTCCACGACTCGGCCAGGCTGGGCGTGTTGTCTCCGGCGGGCATGGGCTTCACGAGCGCGTCGTGGACGGCGTAGAGCACCATGAACGGATTGATGAACGCTTCGGTATCGGCGGGGTCGAGCCATTTCCCGACCAGGGTGACGTGGAGTCCCCACGTCATCGTGCCCTCGGGCGCCGCCGCGGCCGACCCGGCCGCGGCGGAACCCAGGAGCACGACGGCCAGTGCGACGATCCCGGCGCGAACGAGCAATGCCGTCACCATCAGAACGTGAGGGGATCGGTCACGCGAACCCACTTCCCGCCCTTGACCACGGCGAGGAAGGACGAGTTGGCGCCCTGGTGCTTGTCGCGGGCGAAGTTGACCTCGGGACCGTTGAAGATGTCGTGGTAGCCCTTGATCGACTCGAGCCCCTTGACGAAGTTCTCGAGGGTCAGGTCCGGGCCGGCCCGGTCGAGCCCCGTCACCGTCAGGTCCGCGGCGACCTGCCCGTAGACCGCGCCGATGTTCGGATCGACCTTGAAGCGCTCCTTGTACCGGTCGAACCAGGCCTGGGCGGCGGGGCTGAGCGTGTCGCGGTACGGCATGTCGGTCAGGCCCATGGCGTAGAGCCCTTCCGTCACGCCGCCCTGAGCGCCCGCGACGAAGAGATCGTAGCTGGCGGCCGAGCCGAGGAAGTCGACGTCGGTCCAGCCGATCTTCCGGGCCGTCGCGTAGGGCACGATCGAGTCGCGGACGATGGTGCCGAGCACGACCAGGTCGCAGCCCGCGGCCTTCAGCTTCGTGATCTGCGCCGTGAAGTCCTGGTCGGTCGGCTTGTGCGAGACGGACTCGACGAGCTTGATCTTCATCTTGTCGACCTGCATCTGCACGCCGTCCAGGACCTCCTTGCCGAAGTCGGTGTCCTGGTACATCGCGCAGACCGCCTTCTTCCCCTTCTTCGTCACGAAGTAGTTGATCCCGGCCCGCACCTGGTCGACGTAGGTGGCGGCGCCGTAGAACTTCAGCTTGTGGAAGGGCTCGAACATCGAGCGCGCGGCCGAGAGCGGGAAGAGGTTCGGCACCCCGGCGTCGAGCTGGTCCTTGAAGAGCGCGTTGTTCATCGGCGTGCCGAGCCCGGCCACCATGGCGAAGATGTGGTCGCGGTTGATCAGCTTCGCGCCCGCCTGGACGGCGCGGGGCACCTGGTACTGGGTGTCCTCCACGATCAGCTTGATCTTGCGGCCGCGGACCCCGCCTTTCTCGTTGGCTTCGTCGAAGCGCATCTTGACCGCGTTCGATGACGATACGCCGTAGGTCGCGGCCGGCCCGGACAGGTCCGTGTGCATCCCCATGACGATCTCGGTCTTGGTGACGCCGCGCGTCTCCTTCTGCGCCATCGCCGCGCCGGCCAGCGCCACCGCGGCGATCAGCACCGCCACCCCAAGCAGCTTGTTCATCGTGCGCTCCTTTCGTGGTTGCCCTCAGGCTCCCGTGTACATGTTGTCGATGACGGCCTTGTACTTCGCGTTGACGTAGGACCGCTTGAGCTTCATGGTCGGCGTCAGCTCTTCGTCCTCGGGCGTCAGGATCTGCTCGATCAGGCTGAACTTCTTGATCGTCTCGACCCTGGCAAGCTGCCTGTTGACCCGCTCGATCTCGCCCCAGATGAGGTCCTGCACTTCCTTCGACCGGCAGAGCGAGGCGAAGTTGGTGAACGGGACGTTGCGCTCCTGGGCGAACTGCGCGACCGTCTCGTGGTCGATCATGACGAGGCAGGACAGGAACTTCCTCCGGTCGCCGATGACGACCGCGTCGGAGATGTAAGGTGAGAACTTGAGCTGGTTTTCGATCTCGGACGGCGTGATGTTCTTGCCGCCCGCGGTGATGATGATGTCCTTCATCCGGTCCGTGATCGTGAGAAACCCGTCGGCGTCCATCGAACCGACGTCGCCGGTGTGCAGCCAGCCGTCGACGATGGTCTCCGCCGTCTTCTCCGGCTTGTTGTAGTAGCCGAGAAAGACGTGCGGCCCCTTGAGGAGGATCTCGCCGTCCGGGGACAGCCTGACCTCGGTGTCCGGGCGGGCGCGGCCCACCGTGCCCAGCTTGATCCGGTCCGCGGGCATGGCCGTCGCGAGGCCGCAATTCTCCGTCTGCCCGTAGACCTCGCGCATGTCGATGCCCAGCGACAGGTACCACTTGACCAGCTCGGGCGCGATCGGCGCGGCGCCCGTCGCGGCGCCGCGGGCCCGGTGCATCCCGATCGAGCGCCTGAGGTTGTCGAGCACCAGAAAATTCGCGACGCGATAGAGGAGTCTCAACCCGGCCGAAGGCCTGCGGCCCTCGATCCTGGCCGCGGCCATGCGGCCGCCGACCGAGATCGCCCACCCGTAGGCGAGCCTGCCCACGAGCGTGGCCTCGCGCATGCGCAGCTCGACGCCCGAGTAGAACTTCTCCCAGATGCGCGGCACCGCGAAAAAGACCGCCGGGGCCACCTCGCGAACGTTCGCGGGCACGGTGTCGATGTTCTCGGCGAAATTGACCGTCGCGCCGGAATGCAGCGGATAGAAGACGCTGAAGGTCCGCTCCGCGATATGGGCGAGCGGCAGGAACGAGAGCTGCTGGTCACCCGCCCGGGGCTCGGTGATGAAGTCGGAGTACCCAAGCTGGAACAGGATATTGCGGTGGCTCAGCATGGCGCCCTTGGGCGGGCCCGTGGTGCCGGAGGTGTAGACGAGGATCGCGAGATCGCCCGGCTTCGCGAGCTCGACCATCGGCTCGAAGGCGCCGGGATGCTCGCGGTCGTAGCGGTCGCCAAGCGCGAGCAGCTCCTCGAACGGCATCACCTGGGGGTCCGTGAAGGCCTGGAGGCCGTCCATGTCGTAGACGATGACCTTGACGAGCTGAGGGCAGCTCTTCCGGACCTGCAGGATCTTGTCGAGCTGCTCCTCGTTCTCGGCGAAGAAGAAGCGCGTGCCGCTGTCGTTGACGATGTACTCGATCTGGCTCGCCGAGTCGGTCGTGTAGATACCGTTGGTGACGCCGCCGACCGACATGGTGCCGAGATCCGTGTACAGCCACTCGGGGCAGTTCTCGGCGATGACCGAGACCACGTCTCGCGGCTGGAAGCCAAGGGCGACGAGCCCGAGGCCGACGTGTCTCGCGCGGAGGCCGTACTGGCGCCAGGTGACGGAGCGCCAGATGCCGAGATGCTTCTCCCGCATGGCGACGGCGTCGCCGCGCTCCTTGACGACGTGCCGGAACAGCCTCGGCAGGGTGTCCTGGCCATGGATGGTCCAGGCTCGCGTGTCCTCGCTGACGGGTCGCGGCGGTTCTATATAGACGGGCATGGTGTCGTCCCTTCGCCTGGCCTCAGCGCCATGTCTTCTTCCGCTTCCACCGCTTGGTGCCGCGGATGCTGCTCTCCTTCACGCCGAGATAGAACTCCTTGATGTCGTCCTTCTCGAGCAGGCGGTCGCAGGCGTCCTCCATGACGATGCGGCCGACCTCCAGGACGTAGCCGTAGTCGGCGACGTGCAGCGCCATGTTGGCGTTCTGCTCCACGAGGAGGACGGTCACCCCCCGCTCGCGATTGATCCGGACGATGATATCGAAAATCTCCTTCACGAGCTTGGGGGACAGCCCCAGCGACGGCTCGTCCAGCAGCATCATCTTCGGCCGCGCCATGAGCGCCCGGCTGATCGACAGCATCTGCTGCTCGCCGCCCGAGAGGCTGCCGGCGCTCTGGCCGGCCCGGGCGGCCAGGACCGGGAAGTAGTCGTAGACCGCCTCCAGGTCCCGGGCGATCTCGCCGGCGTCGCTCCGGGTGAAAGCGCCCATGCGGAGGTTCTCATGAACCGTGAGGAACGGAAAGACCTCGCGCCCCTCGGGCACGTGCGTCAGGCCGAGGCGCGTCACCTTGTCCGGATCCATCCCCTGGATCTCGCGTCCCTCCAGCGCCACCGTCCCCTTCTGCGGATCCATGACGCCCGAGATGGTCTTGAGGATCGTCGTCTTCCCCGCGCCGTTCGCGCCGAGGATCGTGACGATCTTTCCCCGCGGCACCAAGAAGCTTACCCCGCGAATGGCCATGATCGGCCCGTAGTAGGTCTCGAGGTTGCTGACGGTCAGGAGCGCGTCGGACACGTCTCAGCCTCCGAGATAGGCCTTGATGACTTCCGGATGGTCCTGGACTTCCCGCGCCGTGCCCAGCGCGATCGACCGGCCGTAGTTCAGCGCGAGCACGCGCTCGGAGACGGCGCTCACCAGGCTCATGTCGTGCTCGACCATCAGCACGGTAATGCCGAGGAGGTTCCGGATGTCCTGGATCCAGAACGCCATGTCCTCCGTCTCCTCGACACTCAGGCCCGAGGACGGCTCGTCGAGCAGCAGGAGCTTCGGCTCGACGCAGATGGCGCGTCCCAGCTCGACCACCTTGCGGACCCCGTAGGGCAGGTTGACGATCAGGCTGTCGCGATAGGGTTGCAGGTCCAGGAAATCGATCACCTTCTCCGCCGCCTCGCGGTGCTCGATCTCCAGCCGCTCCACGCGCGGCACGAAGAAGAGCTCGCCCACGAAGCCCGAGCGCTTGTGGGCGTGGCGGCCGAGGAGCAGGTTCTGGAGCACCGTGGCGTGCTGGAACAGCTCGATGTTCTGAAACGTGCGGGCGATACCTCGCCGCGCGATCTCGTGCGGCGGCACGCTCGTGATGTCCTCGTCGCAGAACGTCAACCGCCCCGCGCTCGGGTCGTAGATCCGGGACACCAGGTTGAAGATGGTCGTCTTCCCTGCACCGTTCGGGCCGATGATGGTGAAGACCTCGCCCGGCTTCACCTCGAAGCTCACGCCGTCGAGCGCCCGGATGCCGCCGAAGTTGATCGCGAGGGCGTCGGCCTTGAAGAACGTCACCGCAGGCGCTCCGATCGCATGTAGGACTTCTGGCGCCGGAAGGTCGCGTGCTTGTAGAGCGGAAACGACGAGAAGTAGAGCCTGATCTTCATCCAGCGTCCGTAGATGCCCAAGGGCTCGAAGAGGATGAAGAGCACGAGGATAAGGCCGAAGATGCCCGGCTCGAGCCCCGGCTGCTTGACGAAGCGGTCGACGGCCGAGAAGACCGTGTTGCCGGCGTCCTTGCCGAAGACGCCGAAGAGATGCCCGGCCCACACCGGCACCGCGTCCCTGGACTGGGAGATGACCACCGGCAGCAATGCCACGAAGACGGCGCCGTAGACGGCCCCGTGCAGGCTGCCGAGACCGCCGACCACGACCATCAGCAGGAATTGGATCGAGAACAGCACGCTGAAGATGTCGGGCGCGAGGAAGCCGATCTTGTGGGCGAAGAGCGCGCCGGCCATGCCCATGAGCCCGGCGGAATAGGCGAACGCCATGGTCTTGTAGAGAGCGAGGTTGACGCCCATCGACTGCGCGGCGACCTCGCTGTCGCGGATGGCGACCCAGGCCCTGCCGGTCGGCGAGCGGAGCAGGTTGGCCGTCAGCCACAAGCCGCCGAGCAGGAAAGCCAGGCAGAGGAAGTAGAAGCGCTCCTCGCTGGCGAAGGACACGCCGAAGATCACGGCCTTGGCCACCGGCTTGCCCTTGAGGCCGCCGGTCACCGCGTCCCAGCGCGTGAAGACCTCCTGGATGATCAGCGCGAAGGCGAGGGTCGCGATGGAGAGGTAGACGCCGGTCATGCGCAACGCGGGCAGGCCCACCAGGACGCCGGAGGCCGCCGTCACCGCCACCGCCAGCGCCACCGCGACGAACCAGGGCGCGCCCAAATCCTGCGCGGCGTAGACGTACACGTAGGCGCCGATGCCGATGAAGGCGGCGTGTCCCAGGCTGACGAGTCCGGTATACCCCGTCAGCACCATCAGCGAGACGCCGCAGAGGCTGTAGATGAAGACCAGGCTGATGTCGCCGACGTACTCCGGCACCACGAGCGGAAGGGCCAGCAGGGCCAGGAACAGGGCGATGTACGTATTCCGCTGGACGCCGTCGCGAAAGAGCGTCACGTCCTGGTCGTAGGAGGTCTTGAAGACGAAGCGCACGGCCCGTCAGACCTTCTTCCGGCCCACGGTGCCGAACATGCCCTGGGGCCGCACGGCGAGCACGATGAGCAGCACGACGTACGCGGCGACGTCCTTGAAGCCCTGCGGCAGGTAGGTGCCCGCGAACATCTCGATGAGCCCGATGGTGAGACCGCCGATCAGCGCGCCGAGAATCGAGCCGAACCCGCCGAGGACCGCGGCCGCGAACGCCTTGAGGCCGATGAAGCCCAGGTTGACGTCGATGAGCGACACCGGCGCAAGCAGCACGCCCGCGACGGCCGCGACGCCCGCCGAGATCGCCCAGATGAGCGAGAACATCCGCTTGACCGGAATGCCCATGTAGTACGCGGCCAGCTGGTTCTGGGAGGTGGCCTGCATCGCCACGCCGACCTTGGTGTACGTGAAGAACGCATAGAGCACGGCGCACAGCAGGACCGTGCCGACGATGATGGCAACGTACTCGTGGCTGACGCTGACCTTGCCGAGCATCGTCTGCCTGGCGCTGAAGGGGGTGGGCAGCGTGTAGATCTCCGAGCCCCACGTGATCGACGCGAAGCTCCGGAACGTCGCGCCGAGACCGATCGTCAGCATCACCACGGCGAACTGCGGCTGGCCGATCACCCGGCGGAGGATGGTGGCGTCCAGCAACGCGCCAAAGAGCGCCACGGCGACGATCGCCAGGGCAAAGGCCGCCCAGTAACCGACGCCGTACCACACGACGAACATGTAGCAGGTGAACGCGCCCAGCATCAGGAGGTCGCCCTGGGCGAAATTCACCAGCTCGGTCGTTTTGTAGATGAGCACGAAGCCGAGGGCGACCAAGCCGTAGATGCAGCCGACGGCGAGGCCGTTGAGCACCAGCTGCAGGATGGTGTCCATGTGGGCGGCGGTCAGCCGCGCTTGCGCCTCACGAACGCAGGCCGTAGCCGATGAACACCCCGATCCGGCGGAGGCGCTGGGCAAGCCAGGCCAGCGCGCCCTGCTGCACCTGATACGTCACCATCAGGGAGTTACGCTCTCCGTCGCCGTCCGCCGTCTGCGGGACGCTGTGCCAGCTCCGGTGCCGCACGGCGGGGAAGGCGTAGCCGGTCGCCGGCCGGAAGGGCAGCCGCTTGGTCCGCAGCGCGGCTTCACCGTTGCGGCCCTCGTGAAAGACCGTCCCGAGCCCGGCCTGGGAGTCGTCCCGCGGCAGGTAGAGCTGCACGGTGATGGCCTTGCGCCGGCCGTCGCCGTGGATGCCAATGCGATAGCCGCGAAGATCGCGGAGGAGCATGGGCACCGGGTAGAACGAGAGGCGGTCGATGCTGCACTCGAACCGCGCCTCGAGCGCCGCGCGGAACTTGGACTTGAAGGCTTCCTGAACGGTCCGTGAGCGCAGGGCCCGGGACAGCTCCCGCCAGAAGGCGCGCTGGCCGGCGGGCAGCCACATGATGTGCTCCGGGAACAGGTAGAACTTGCGTCGCGCGCTGTGCCCGTCCGCCTGCATCGCCTCGCGGTGGCGAAGCTCGCGGTACCGGCGCGTCTCGGGCAAGTGCTCGAGCAGGCGCTGGTAATACCCGACCGGGAACAGGTCCTCGAGGTAGACGTGATCGAAGGGAGTCGTCTCGAGAGGCGTCGACTCGACACGGCCCACCAGATCCGTGCTCGAGCCGGACACGCCAGTCAACCCGGCATTGGCCTCAGCCCTCACGCCGCTCAGCACCTCTCCGCATCGATTTCGGCCGCTTTTGAGTCACTTATCCTAGTACGTTCCCGCTCGCGGAGCACAGGAAAAATGGGTTGCCGCCAACGCTATCTCGAAGGCGGCGCAGCCTTCGCCCGGGCCTCGGCGACCAAGGCCTTGAGCGTCGCCAGGTCCACCCTGCCGGGGACCAGCTCGGACCCGATCACGAAAGACGGCGTCCCGGTGATGCCGATAGCCTCAGCGAGGGAGCGGTCGCGCTCGATCGTCGCACGGATCTCCGGCGTCTCGATATCCGCCTGAAGCTTTGCCACGTCCACGCCGGCCGGGCCGGCAAGCTTGAGAATGGCCCGCATCGTGAGGGGTCCGCTCGCCGCCAGCATCGCGTCATGCAGCGCAGCGTATTTCCCCTGCGCGTGGGCGGCGAGGGCGGCGCGGGCCGCAAGCTCGGAGTCGGGGCCCAGCATGGGGAACTGCTTGTAGACGATGCGGACGTCCGAGTCCTCCTGTGCCAGTTTCTTGACGTCGGGCGCCGCGCGCTTGCAGTGGGGACAGCGGAAATCGAAGAACTCGACGACGGTGACGCTGCCCCTGGGGTTGCCGCCGACGGGAGAACCCGGATCGCTAAGCAGATCCTCCTGATGCGCAGCGAGCGCCTTCATGGTCTCCTGCTTCTCAGCCTTTCGCTGCCGCTCGTCCAGGATTCGGAGCGCCTGATCGACGATCTCCGGGTTCTTCAGCAGGTAGTCGCGGATGATCTCTTCGGTCGCCTCCCGCGACAGGCCCTGCGCCGGGTCGGCCGCCTGGACGACACAGACCGAGGACATTGCGAGCAGCGCCGCCAGCACGAGCGCCGCAACTGCCGCCAGCGATCGTGACATCTGGTCTCCCTGTCGATCCGGTCGCGCCGGGACGAAGCGTCGCCGGTCGCGTAAGCGAATCCTACGCAGGGACGACGGCGCGGTCAAGGACGCCCGTGGATTCGACAAACCTTGACCCTGCCGCTACCCTACCAGGCATGAGTCAGCGACAGTGAGCGCCAAGCGGCCGCGCCGGCACTTCTCGATGATCCGGGGCTTTCACCTGGCCGATGTCTTCACGATAGCCAACGGCTTTTGCGGCGTCGGCGCGATCTTCGAGGCGATGAAGTATCTCGACGCTCGCGATTTGCGGCACCTCTACCTGGCGGCCCTCCTGGTCCCGGTGGCCCTGGTCTTCGACGTGCTCGATGGGCGAATCGCGCGGTGGCGGCACGCGGCCTCTCCCATGGGGCGCGAGCTGGACTCGCTGGCGGACGTCATCTCTTTCGGCGTGGCGCCGGCGGCGATCGCGTTCGCCGCGGGAGTCAACAGCCGCGTGGACCAGCTGATCCTGCTCTTCTTCACCGGATGCGGCGTGAGCCGCCTGGCCCGCTACAACGTCACGGCGGAGAGCCTGTCGGCGGAGACGGGCAAGGTGACCTACTTCGAGGGCACGCCTATTCCGACCACCGTCGTGCCGCTCGCGGCGCTGATGCTGGCCTTCAATCGCGGCACATTGTTCCCCGTGGAGCTGTTCGGCGTCACGTGGCACGCCATCTCGCTGCTCTTCCTCGTGTCCGGCTCGCTCATGATCAGCAAGACCCTGCGGATTCCCAAACCCTAGAGGGCGGGCAGCACCTCGGCGGTGAAGCGCTCGAACTGCTGGAACTGGTCTTCGCCCACGAAACGGAGGCAGAGGTCGGTGACGCCGGCGGCGGCGTAGCGCCTGAGCGCGGCGATCACTGCATCCGGGGGGCCCAAGCCCATCGTGCCTCGCATGTGCACGCCGCCGCCGTAGTACGCCGCGAGAAACTCACCGGTGCGGCGCTCGGCGGTCCGGACGTCGTCCTCGAAGCGAACCGTCGTATACACGCACAACGGAAAGCCGGGGAGGCTGCGGCCGCGCCGGGCAAGCGCCTCGTCGGCACGCTCGCGGAC
>WNFP01005421.1_pt1 | contig 10268 bp, 11 predicted proteins | sample 5400201 | NCBI WGS metagenome assembly WNFP01 (sample SAMN13153355, study PRJNA577476) | soil metagenome | isolation source: 115 cm saprolite under Madrone tree | place: USA:California | collected 2016-06-14
GCAAGGCTCGTGTACACGGGCCAATCCATCACGGCTTCCAGCGGGAGGGCCTCGAAAAGTCCGCGGTAGAGCCGGCGCCCGTTCTCGTTCGTCCACGCGGCGGGAGCGGCGAGCTTTTCGGCGCGGCTCCATTCCCAGTCGTCATCGGTCCAGAGCTCGCGCCGGCCGTATCCTCCATCGTTCACGAACGCGAGAAATTGTCCGTTGGTCACCGACGTTTCGTCCATCTGGAAGGCCGGGACCGGGACGGAGGAGGCCGGGAATTCATTGTCCCAGCCGAACGCCACAGCCGCGGTCTCGACGCCGAGCGTCGCCGTGCCGGCCGGCACCATGATGGTGGCCGGGGGGCGCCCCGGGCCCGTGACGACTCGCGGGAGCCAGGCGGGACGGATCTTCTGGTCGTAACCCAGCTGCTGGACCATGTAGAGGAGGGTCTCCTGGTGCATGAGCTCGTGCTCGATCACCATCAAGAAGACCCGCCCATCGCGGGCCATGAGATGGGTTGCCGCCCGCTCGGCTACCGCGTCCACGCACTCCAGCACTGCGGCCCGGACGCTATCGCGATAGGCGAGCACCTCAGCCAGCGGAGGCCAACTATCGGGGATCTCCGGGTGCGCGTGAACGTGGGTCGGGTCATCCACGTCGGGATCGATGCCGCGGGAGAAGACCTCGTCGAAGCGCGGATTGAGCGATGGGCGTCCGAGGACGCCGGCGCAGATGTGATTCCACGCGAAGGCCGGCAGGTGTCCGACGTAGAAGATGAACGGGTGGCGCAGGGCGATCGGCCGCGCGAGGAAAGCGTCCGGAACGAGCAGCTCGAAGATCCGGTCGGTGCGTGCCCATGCGGCGGCGAGGCGCTCAGACACTGTCTCGGCCATGTGGTCCTCCCTCCGCCAGAGTGTACGTCGGGACGGGCCGCGTGCAACCCCCCGCTTGATACTCAGGCCGATGCAGACTACCCTCGGAGTCCTGCGACCGACCCCAGGGACGCTTGGAGTCGCGGACCAATGACCATGCGCTATCGCGCGTACGCATATACGAACGAGGCCGACAGGCGTCAGACGCTCGAGGATGACGTGCGTCGAGGCCTCACCGCAAATCCGAAGACCCTGCCCTCGAGGTACTTCTACGACGCGGTCGGATCCCAGCTCTTCGAGGACATTACCAGGGTGCCCGAGTACTATCTGACGCGAACAGAGACGGCGCTGCTCGAGGCGCTGGCGCCCGGCCTCATGCTCGAGCTGGCGCCGGTGGACATCGTCGAATTGGGTGCCGGCTCGTCGACGAAGACCCGACGGCTGCTCGAGGCCCGGAACGGTCTTCGAAACGCGATCCGCTATATCCCCATCGACGTCGACGAGCTGACCGTCCAGGCCGGCGCGGCGCGCCTCATCGCCGACTACCCCTTCCTCGACGTCCACGCCGTGGTCGGAAATTTCGAGCGGCACCTGGAGCACGTGCCCTTGCCCCTCGGCCGCCGGCTGGTGCTTTTTCTCGGAAGCACGATCGGCAATCTCGATCCTCCCGCCAGGCAGGTACTGCTCACCCAGGTGCGCTCGCTGCTCCGCGCTCCGGAGGACCGGTTCCTCGTGGGCCTCGACCTGGTGAAGGACGTCGAGCTACTCGAAGCCGCCTACAACGACGCGAGCGGCGTCACCCGGGAATTCAACCGGAACATCCTGAGTGTCGTCAACCGCGGCGTGGACGGCGACTTCCGCCCGGAGGCTTTCCGTCACGTCGCCTTCTACAATGAAGCCGAGTCGCGCATCGAGATGCACCTCGTACCCGGCTCGGCCCAGGAGGTTCGGCTCCGCCGCCTGGGGCTCGACATACGCGTCTCGCCGGACGAGAGTATCTGGACCGAGAGTTGCTACAAGTTCAGCCGCGCCTCCGCCCAGGCCATGCTCGAAGGCGCCGGGCTCCGGCTGGACAGCTGGCACGTCGACCCGCACGCGTACTTCGCTGTCGCGGTCGCCGCTCCGGCTTAGCGGCGAGGAGGACATCCCGTGCATCCACAACTGGCCGTCGGCAACCGCTTTCCGGATCTCGAGCTGCCCGATCACCGCGGCGAGATGATTCGCCTCTCCAAGCTGGCGGGAGAGTTTCCACTCATCGTGAGCTTCTACCGGGGCTACTGGTGACCGAAGTGCGGGTGCCAGGTTCGGCACCTGACGGAGCTTCAGGGCGAGCTCGCCGTGAACTACTGCAAGCTCGCGGTGATCTCGACGGACACGCCCGAGGTATCGGCCGCGTTTCGCACCGGCCTCGGCGCCACCTTCACGTTCCTCTCCGACCACGAGCGGCGAGCGATCTCACAGCTCGACATCGTCGAGGTGACACCGCCCGGCTTCCGTCATGGTCTCCTCGCGCTGCCGTACACCTTCTCGCTCCTGCCCGACCTCACGATTCACCGGATCTACAACGGCTGGTGGTTCGTGGGCCGGCCGACCCTCGAGGAGCTGCGCCAGGACATGCGCGCGATGATGGAGCGCTGCCGGAGCGACTACGTCTACCGTGGGCCGGCGCCGGATGCAGGGGGCTGAAGCGCCCCGCAATGAGGGCGACCTGGAACAGGGCGCCTATCCGCAGCCCACGCCGCGGCTACTCTACGTCCACGACGATCTGAGCGACGAGGTAGAGCGCCGCCTCGGAGCGGCGTCCCCCGCCGCCGCCCTCACGCGCTCCCTCTTCGAGCTCCTGGGTGACGGCGAGCGCGTCGTAATCCTCACCGTGGCCCAGCAGGTCGAGCGCGTCATTGCCGAGGGTCCGCACGCCCCATTCGATCTCACCCTTTGCATCGGCCGCGCAGGAGAGCGTGCGGCGGAGGCTCTCCACGCGCGGACCGGCTGGTTCCCGCGACTGCGCCGGCTCGGGCTCACCCGCGAGGAGGACGGCAACGGAGGCTATCGTCTCGTAAGCACGGTGCCGGCCACGCTCGCCGCTCAGCTCGAGGGGGCGGAATCATCCGAGTCGCTGGCCATCGTGGACGACACGGTCTTCTCGGGCCTCACTCTCAGAGGTGTCCTCGACGCGCTGCCTCCCGCGCTGCTGCGCCGCACCCACGCCTTCTGCCTCCGCGGCGTCGCTGAGTCCGTCGCTTCCATCGCGAGGCTCTGCCCCGTCACCGTGGGCGTCGCCGCGCCCGGACACATTCTCGAGGACGTGAGCTTCATCAATGCGAGCGGCCTCGTGCTTCGCGTGGGCATACGGCGCCGCGGGCGCGCTCCGCTTGCCTTCTTCGAGCGCCCCGACTGGATCCGCGCGTGGTTCCCCGGCAGGGACCGCGAAGTCATCGCCGCGTGCGAGCGTCTCAATGCCCTTCTCGAGCCGGGACGGTGAATCACCGGGCGGGGCTGGGGGGTGCCCTCCCGGGACCACACTGACTCGCGAGCGCTTTGCGGCGTCTCGATGGGGGTCAGGTCTTGCATTACGACATTGCCCGGAATCGTGGTCATCTGAAGCGGGGTGGGATGTCGTAATGTAAGACCTGACCCCACCCGCTGTGACCAAACAGCTAGCGGCGGAGACCGCGTGGGATTGCGAGGCGGTCGAGAAGCTCGAAGAGGGCGTGGAATGCTACGGCCATGACGGCGGCCGGGGCCGCGCCCGCGAGGATAGTCGCCGTGTCGTCTAGGGCGAGGCCACGCACGATCAGCGTGCCGTAGCCGCCGCCGCCGATGAACGCGGCGAGCGTGGCCGTGCCCACCGTCATGACGGCGGACGTCTTGATCCCCGCCATGATGCTGATCGAGGCGAGCGGGAGCTCGATGCGGACCAAACGCGCCAGCCGCCCGAGGCCGAGCACGAAGGCGATCTCGAGGAGATGGCGGTCTATGCCGATCATCCCCGCGTAGGTGCTGCGCACGATGGGCAGGAGCGCGTACAAAGACAGCGCGACGAGAGCGGGGCCCTTGCCTATCCCGAAGAGCGGGATCATGAAGACCAGGAGCGCCAGGGCGGGGACCGTCTGCAGCATGCCGATCGCGCCCAGCTCGACCTGCCCGGCCCTCCGGAAGCGCGCCGCCGCGATGCCCATCGGCATGCCGAGAACGACGGCGGCGGCCAGGGCCACCAGGACGAGGACGAGGTGATCGAGCGTGAGGGCGTAGATCTCCGCCGCCATGCCCGGCCGGCGCTGCGCATCCGGTGACGTGGCGCCCACGAAGGCGGCCGCCACCTCGGGCACGCTTTTGCCGTCTAGATCCGCCATCGCGTTGAGCGCCGACATGCGCCGGTCATCGAGCGATCCCTCGAGGACCTCGCGCAGCCGCGCCCACGTGCGCGGAAATCGCTCGGCCATGTCCCTGCGGGCCAGGAGCACGGCCGAGTAGTCGGGGAAGAAGCCGCGATCATCCCTGAGGATCCGGAGCCGCAGCCGCTCGAGCTGCCCGTCCGTCGAGAAGACGTCCATGACATCCACCTCGCCGCCGGCGAGGGCCCGGTAGGTCAGCGCGTGCTCCATCACGCGCACCTCGGCCAGCGTCAGCCCGTAGTGGCGCTTCAATCCTGGCCAGCCGTCCTCTCGCTCGAGAAAGCCGGAGCTGAAGGCCGCTCTCAGCTCGGGGTGGCGCGCGAGGTCACCGATGCTCCCGAGCCCCCGCCGCTCGGCCGTATCGGCGCGGACCGCGAGCGCGTAGGTGTTGTTGAAGCCGAGGGGCTCGCTCATCGTGAGCCCGGACGCGCCAAGGCGGGCGCGGATCGCTTCTGGCGTGCGGAGCGTCGCATCCTTCAGGATGATCCGACTGAGTGTCCCCGTGTACTCGGGATAGAGGTCGATCGCGCCCGAGGTGATGGCCCGGTACGTGATGCCGGTGCCGCCGAGGCCGAGCTGCCGCTCGACGCGGGCCTCTCCCGTCTGCTCGATCACCTGGGCCGCGATCTCCGCGAGGATATAGCTTTCGGTGAACGATTTCGAGCCGACACGGATGACCCCGTCCGCGTCGGCGCCCGCGCCGGATGCGTGCAGAAGCAGGACCGCGAGCGCCAGGATGCCGATGATCGTCCGCATGGGCTACCGGTCTTTCCGCGCGCGGGCGGCCAGCGTCTGTGCCGTCAGGAACTGAGTCACGAACGGTGTGGCCGGCCGATCGACCAGATCGGCGAAGGTACCTTGCTGGACGATGCGCCCGGCGGTCATGAGCGTGATGGTGGTGCCGAGGAGGGCCGCTTCGCGAATGTCGTGGGTCACCAGCACCACGGTCTTGCCCAGGGCGGCGAAGAGCCGGCCGAGCTGGCCCTGGAGCTCGGAGCGGACGATCGGGTCGAGCGCTCCGAGCGGCTCGTCGAGTAGAAGCAGCGGCGGATCGAGGACCAGCGCCCGCATGAGCCCGACGCGCTGGCGCTGTCCCCCGCTGAGCTCGCGCGGGTAGAGGCGGAGGCTTTGGTCGTCGAGTCCCACCATCGCGCCCAGCTCGGCGGCGCGCGCGAGAGTTCGCGCGGCCGGCCAACCGTGCACGTCGGCGGGCAGCGCCACGTTGTCGAACGCGGTCAGGTGCGGATAGAGTCCGCCGTCCTGCACGACGTAGCCCATGCGTCTCACGAGCGAGGCCCGCGTGGTGTCGGTGACCGGGGTCCCGTCAACTGCCACCTCGCCGCGATCCGGCTTGACGAGACCCAGGATCACGCGCAGAACCGTCGACTTGCCCGAGCCGCTCGAGCCGAGGAGGACGTGCACGGTGCCCGGCCGCACGTCGATCGATACGCCGTCGAGAGCGACGCGATCGCCGAAGCGCTTGGAGACCTCCCGCAGCACGATCACGAGGGCGTCGTCGTGGCCGAACGCGCGTCCGTCCCCGCGTGCGGCGGCAACGCATCCCGAAGCCGCTCCAGGATCGCCTCCGGGGCGCCGGCGATGGGCAGGACGACGCGGCGGCGCTCGAGGCTCGACAGGGCGAGGCCCATCAGAATCTCGAAGCCGTCGTAGCTCGTCTCGAGATTCGACGGATGCACCCGCTCGGAATCATCCAGCCAGTCGGCTAACAGACGCATGTGCTCGGGCTCGCCCGGCGCCGTGTCGGGCGGGCCTGACTCGAGGCGGCCGCTGGATTGCCGGGTCACGGCTTCCCAGCCGCCTCCCAGGACCACGCGCGCGTAACCCTCGTCGCCCGACACCGTCACGGCCACGTCTCCCCAGAAGTCACGGTCGTCCAGGTTGCACGGGGCGAGGGAGCCGATCTCGAGGACGCCGCGGGCCCCGCTCGCGAACTCGACGACTCCCGCGACGTGGTCGGGACAGGGATGGTCCTCGCGATAGGCCTCACGCCCGTGAGCCTGGCCGAGGACCCACCGCGCGCGCGACTCCGCGCCGAGCCAGAGCATGGCGTCGACGAGATGAGTGCCCACCCGCAGCATGGACGGGCGCGCGGTGGCGTGGATACATCGGACCTTGCCAATGCCGCCGCCCTCGACGATCTGCTTCACGCGCCGCCAGTGACCGGCGTGCTTGAGCTGGTGGCAGACCACGGCCTTCACGCCGCCCGCGCAGAGCTCGACGATCTGGCGGGCTTCGGAGAGCGAGAGCGCGAGCGGCTTTTCGAACGCGATCGCGTCCACGCCGTGCCGGACCCCGAGTCGGATGATGTCCAACCTCACCGCGGGCGGGGTGGCGAAGCAGAGCAGGGTAGGGCGCTCGGTCGCGAGCATGGCCTCGGCGTCCACATAGCGACGGGAGATTCCCAGCTTGCGCGCGAGAGCACCGACGCGCTCGGCGTCTCGATCGCAGAGGGCCACGAGCTCGAAGCGGTCAGGATTCGCGAGCAGGCCGAGCGCATGACTCTCTCCGCGCGCCCCGCAGCCGACGAGCACGGCCCGATGCCGGGGATTCACGGTGCCATTCTACGTGACGCCCGGCGGGCGGTACGCCCCTACCTCCGGCGGAGGGAAGGTCCCCGCGTGGCGCTCGCGGTCGAGGGCGGCGACGGCCTCGGCGACCGCCCGCTGCCAGGATGGCGGAATCGTGCCGGCCTCGATCTCGCGCGCGTAGTCGTCCTGGTCCAGCCAGGCGGCCCCGCCGTCCGGCCGGATCAAAAGGTCCAGCTTCAGGTCGAGGAAGGACAGCATGCCGTCGCGCTCTTCGGGCGGCAGGCAGAGATCGACGTGATGGGCGACCAGCTCTCCGCGCACGTCGTACACGGACTCGATCGCGTACCAGCGGCCGGGGAAGAGGAACATCGCCCACGTGAAGCCCGGCGTGGCCAGGACCGCGCCGCCCTTGGTCTTCACGCTGCCATTGGGCCCTATCGTCACCACGGCCTGGGGCAGGGCCGCTGGATCGTAGCGGATGAGCCGCGGGTCGAGCTCCGGTGCGTGGCGGAGGTCGGCGAACTTGCGGTTCAACATCCCCATACGGTAGCAGAGGACACGATGCCCGTCGTCGAGTGCCCATGGTCTCCGAGTGCGCGATAATCGCCGCTATGAGCTCGTCGAGCCTGGGCCGCGCGCTGGGTCTCCTCGGGATCAGCCTTCTCGCGGAGCTGGTGGCTGCGGGTCCCGCGCCGGCCGCCGAGCCCTCGGTGGTCAACGAGGTGCTGGACCTCCTGCAGATCTCGGCCGACCAGCGCCGCAGTCTGGTCCGGGGTGAGGTCGTCTCCTTCTCCATCACCGAGAACAGCGAGAGAGAGCTCGCCGTCGGCCTGGCCATGCTGGTGTCGGCGCCCCTCGATCAGGTCGCGGACTACTTTGGGTCGGGTCAGGTGATCGCCCGGGATGCGAGCATCTCCGAGTTCGGCAGAATGCCCGACGAGGGCTCCTCCGGAGCCTTGGCCGGTACGCGATATACCAGCGGCGAGCGATCGGAGGCGGAGAGCTTCCTCGACGCCTCGCCCGGAACGCGATTCAACCTGTCGCTGGACGAGATCGAGGCGCTTCGTGCGCTCAGGGACTCCACGGGAAGCTCCGCGAGGACCGGAGCGGTCGAGAAGGCCTCGGACGCCTATTGGCGGCTTCTCCAAGAGCGCCTGCGGGCCTATCGGCGAGCCGGTCTCGCCGCCGTCGTCCCGTATGCCCGGACCGGCGGAGCCATCAGGGATCCATCCATCGATCTCCGGCTGGCCGCAGCCGACGCCGAACGCCTCGCACGCTACGGTCGGGAGCTTCGCGAGGCGCTGCTGCGATACCCGGCCGACCAGCCCTCGCATATGGTCAACCACTTTTCCTGGATCAAGCGGCGGGTCCAGCACCGGCCGCATCTGAGCCTGCTCCACCGAATGGTCGTGCCGGGTCCGGGACAGGCCATCCACGTGGAGCGCTACTTCTACGTGGGGCATTCCTTCAACGCGACCGAGGTCCTCACCGGCGCCTTCGCCCACCAGGAGGGAACCCTGGTCTTCTGCATCAGCCGCGTCTCGACCGACGAGATACTCGGATTGGGCAACCAGCTGAAGAGGACCGTCGGGCGCTCTCAGCTCAGAGACGAGATGCGCACGCGATTCGACAAGCTCCGCGCCTCCCTCGGCCGGCCCCCCTCGGTGGAAAGTCCCTGAGCCGGGTATACTGCCTGCATGCAAACAGACCAGGCGCTCCGCAACCTGCTCGTGACCTTCCTGGAAGGGGAGGCGCATCTGTCGCTGGCCGACGCGGTCAAGGGCTTTCCGGTGAAGGACATGAACGTCAGGCCGCCGAATGTCCCGTACACCTTCTGGCACCTGCTGGAGCACATCCGGATCGCGCAATGGGACATCGTCGACTTCTGCAGGAATCCGGACTATGAGGAGCTCCGCTTTCCGCAGGACTACTGGCCGGCGAAGAATGCGAAAGCCACGCCCAAGCAGTGGCGCGAGACCATCGAGCGGATCGATGCCGACCGGCAAGAGATGATCGCGATGGTCAAGGACCCGAAGATCGATCTGCACGCCAGGATCCCGCACGGCGACGGGCAGACGATCCTGCGGGAGGCGATTCTCATCGTCGATCACAACTCCTATCACATCGGCGAGTTCGCCATCCTGCGGCAGGTGCGGAAGAACTGGAAGTAACGCCCCTCAGGCGAGCACGGCAACCTTCTTTCGGTCGATGAGGGCGAAGTCGATGTTGGCGCCCAGCCCGGGCCCGTCGAAGGCGTGGACGAGCCCGCCCTTGTCGACCTCGATGTCCTGGGCGAGGCCGTACTTCTGGGCTCCGGCCGGCAGCAGCACCTCGAAGAACTCGCAATTCCGGATGGCCATGGTCACATGGAGGTTCGCCACGTTGTTGAGCGAGTTGCCGCCGTGGTGGATCTCGAAGTTCATGTGGAAGGCCTCGGCGAGATGCGCCGCCTTGACGAGCGCGGTGATGCCGCCCTTCACGGCGACATCTCCACGGAGAAAATCCGTCGCCTGGTGAACGAGCCAGGGCGCGTAGGCGGTGAGGCCGCCCGGCGAGTACTCGGTGGCCAGGATCGGGATCGCGAGGTGCTGCTTGAGCTTGACGTAGCTCAGCAGGTCGTCGTCGGCGAGCGGGTCCTCGTACCAGTAGAAGCCAAGCTCCTCGATGACCTTGCCCACGCGGAGCGCCTCCGGATACTGATAGGCCCAGGTCGAGTCGAGCATCACGGTGAAGCTATCGCCCACCGCGCGCCGGACGGCGCGGCAGACATCGGCGAGCAGGACGATCTCAACCGCGTCTGGGCCGAGTACCTGGAGGGCCACCTGCCCGCCACGACCACCGTCGAGGTCTCACGGCTGGCCACCCATCCCAGCTGCAAGGTCGAGATCTCCGCCATCGCCGTCGGCGACTCGGAGCCGCCCATCACGGCGCGCACGCGGCGGCGCACACGCCATACCCGAAAGGGACGCACACGATGAAGATCACCGACGTCCACCTGACGCTCTTCGCCTGGGACGACATCCCCGCCACCCAGTACGGCCGGCACACCGGGACCTTCAGCGGCGCGAGCCAGCTCGGCCTGCTGACCATCGAGACCGACGACGGCGTTCGCGGACACGCCTTCCTCGGCTCGGCCATGCGCGGCGCCCACATGGACGGGCAGTCGCTCATCCAGTACCTGAAGCCGCTCGTGATCGGCCAGGACCCGCTTGCGCGCGAGCGTCTCTACCAGGCGATGTGGCACAAGAGCCGCCAGACGACCTATCGGGCAATCGGCGCGATGGACGTCGCGCTCTGGGACATCGCGGGCAAGGCGGCCGGGCTGCCCATTCACCGGCTGCTCGGCTCCTACCGCGAGAGCGTCCCCGCCTATGCCAGCTCGGCCGTCCTGCCGACCAAGGAGGCGTACGCGGAGGAAGCGACGCGCTTCAAAGCCGAGGGCTGGACGGCCTACAAGATCCACCCGC
>WNFP01005423.1_pt1 | contig 10267 bp, 12 predicted proteins | sample 5400201 | NCBI WGS metagenome assembly WNFP01 (sample SAMN13153355, study PRJNA577476) | soil metagenome | isolation source: 115 cm saprolite under Madrone tree | place: USA:California | collected 2016-06-14
GGCCATCCAGGACGCTCTTCACTTCAGTCCCCAGGAGCGCCGCACCGGCTTCGTACTTGGCCGAGATATGATAGTTGTGGAATGCCGCGCGGTTCGTCGCCAGGACTTTTTCTTGCGTCGCCGCTGTCATTATCAAGTTCCGCGAAACGAAAACGACTATAACAAGCAAGTGCAATCGGAACAAGCACGGTACTGCTGCATTTTCGTTGAGTCGATGCTCATTACGTGGCCCGGGCGAGCAGTTACAGAACCGGGAGCGGTAGCGACCGGATCCAAGACTCAATCTTGGAAGTACGGGTTTTCTGCAGATGGAAAACCAGTCCGCAGGTTGAATGGAGGATCCAGTCACTACCGCCTCCCGGTCCGTAACCCGCGCTTCTTTGGCAACACTAGCCCTATTGTGAGAGATTGCCATGCCAAGTAAATCGATCCACGAAATCACACGAAACCGCAACGAGATCCGTTCGTGTTGTTCGTGGATCGTTTTCTCCCAGCGGAAAAGTCCGATCGGAGACCCGCCAACGAGTACGATCACTTCGAGTGGTCCAGGTTTGCTGATAATCTTCACCTGATCGAAATGCACATTCAAGAAAATCCGCGAACACTGTGGCCGACGCTGGTCCTGGTTTCAGGGGTCCCACGATTAGCCGGGGCCTTCTTTCTTCCCAACGCGTTTGGCGACGCTTACGTTTACATTCGCGTCATCGGCGAGATGAGCACGAAGCTGTCAAAAGGAACGTTTGCATTGACTGACCTCTACGGATTCTGGCTGCCGCTCTATCAGCTTATTGCGGCCGCAGCGAACGTCTTCATTCGGAATGGTTTCTATGCGGGCAAAATTGTTTCGGCACTTTTCGGGATAGGCTCGTGTCTGCTGATTTACAGCATTACTCTGCGTTTGACCGCGAGTCTTCAGGCAGCGCTGCTCGGATTTGCGCTGATCGCTTTGAATCCGCTTCAGATCACCTACTCAGCTTCGGCGATGACTGACGTGCCTCACGCGTTTTTCGTTTTGGCCAGCCTTTATTTTGTTCTGCGGAGAGGTTGGATCTTTGCGGCGATCTTCGCCGCGCTCGCCGGGCTGACACGCATTGAAAGCTGGATGTTTCTGGCCCTGCTTCCCGCGATTCAGTTCTTAAAGGAGCGCCGCATTTCGATCGCGGCGCTGCTCATTCTCGTTAGTCCGCCGTTGTTCTGGTTCTACGTTTCATGGGAAGCGGCTGGAAACTGGCTCGCATGTTTTCAAGCTCGTCAGAACTATCATGACTGGCTGCTGGCTATGAATCCTGCGCTGGCTCACTTCACTCTGGCGAGCGTCCTGCGTGACAGCGCCATTCTCATCATCTCGACAGACATTGCAGTGATGGTTTCGGCCTTCGTCGCCGGCTGGATCATTTTGAAGGGTTTGCCAAGCGGTTTGACCAGACTGGATCTGCCCCAGGATTTGCGACAGGTTCTGCCGGCGGTGGTTTTCTTCTTCGCCTTCTTTATTCTACTGGTGACGGCTTATCTCACCCATCAGCAGCCGATGATTTTCCCTCGCTATGGTTTGATCCTCTTCAGTCTTGGCATTCCAATTCTGATGTGGACAAACCTTAGACTGCGACAGCAACGACCGCTGTGGGCGCGACGCATTTTAGTTTCGATGGTCGCACTCTGCATTTTTGATGGGAGCATCCAACTGGTTGGCTCCGTGGGGTCACTTAACCAAACCTCCGCCCAGCGCGCGGTGGGTGATTATCTCCACGCCAACTTCGCTCCGAATTCCAATGCCACCATCTTTAGCGACGAAGGAACTGCGACGGTAATGTCGGGAATCCCGGAAGAAAAGTTCCTGACTTCATCCGACGCGCCCCGCGACCGCGCCGGCTTCCTCGCTTTTCTGACAGCGAAGCATGTCGAGTACCTGGTTTTTGTAAGCAAGGCTGATTCAACCCCGGCGAAACTGTTTCCGGAATTGAAGAGCGGAACAGGCACCGAAACATTCCAACCGGTAATGCATAGCCGCTCGCAGTTTCTGCGAATGGATATCTGGGTGTACCGCGTTCACAACGGGCCAGTAGCCCGACCGTGAGAGAGTTCGCGGTCATGCTCACCGGGCAGTAGCCCGACCGTGCGGGAGGGCGCGCTCGTAGGGACGGGGCAGTAGCCCGACCGTAAGGGAGGGCTCGCTCGTAGGGACGGGGCAGTAGCCCGACCGTGAGAGAGTTCGCGGTCATGCTCACGGGGCAGTAGCCCGACCGTGAGGGAGGGCTCACCCTCTTCACGCTGAAGGCATGAAATAAAATAGCCTGGGGCAGAGCGCGAAGCGCGCCGCCCCAGGATCGCGTCACGCACAATCCTCAAGAGCCCGCTTCAGCGGGCGACAAATGGTAAAGGAGCGAGTGAGCGGGCCGGGAACGGGCCTGCTCGTTGCGCTACATTAATTCCATAGACGCATCACCGAATGACATAGTAAAGTGATCCAGCCGATGATCAATTGGACGGACTACCTCAGGTACCGCGCTCAGAGGCTTCGATTTGGAGAAGCTTGAGGCCATCGTCCGGTATTCTAACGAGCGATATTTTGATACTGAGACGGAACGTCACGTGGTCGTTGGGAGACATAACCTGCAGCTCGTGATTATTCCTTACGACGTTGATAGTGAGAACATTACACCTGTGACGGTGCATACGATCAGTCGGCAGCAAGTAAAGTTCCGACTAAACACACGGAGATTTATCCATGAATAACCCGCGCATCAAATACTTCGAGCAAGAAGATGTCCTTCATCTGCTCATCACCGAAGAGCCAGAATCCAGAAGCGTCGAACTCAATCCGAACATCACCGTGGAACTGAATGAAAAGAATGAAATGATCGGAGTCGAGATTCTCCACGCCAGCTCCTTTTTGCGTGATGCGGTACTCGACTCCATTCAGGCTAAGACTCTGCAACTGATCGAGGCAGGCGCGTGATCGCCGAGGTCAGTCACATTTCCCAACACGGCATTTGGCTATCGCTGCGCGAACGAGAACTGTTTCTGTCGTACCACGACTTCCCTTGGTTCAAGAACGCGCCGGTTTCGGCAGTTCTAAATGTTCAGTTACCTCAGCCACACCATCTATATTGGCCCGAGTTGGATATTGATCTCGCGGTTGACTCAATCGAGCATCCGGAACGGTTTCCGATGGTCGCGAGCTGGCGTACCTAAGAGCATGATAGCCCGGATAGAATCAGGCTTAAACCAAGCTGAACTCGCAAGAGTTATCAACAGGAACCCGAGCGATGCCGAAGAGTGATGACACAATTGAACAGGCGCGTAGCCAGTGGCTGGGAGGAGCCGACCCACTAGTGTAGTGCGTCGCATATAACGTCATATGGAAAAAGACGCAATAGTCTAAGAAAACGATCTAATCGACTCAATTTATAAGTTGCCATCTGTTAGACGCACTACACTAGCTAATGCTTTAACAGAGGAAGCGTTCAAGAAGAGCTTTCCCATTCTCGGCGCAGTCTTTTCATTCTGGCAATCCACAGAACAGAAGCAAATCCTCAAGGAGTTTAATAATTGGGTGCTTGATTTCCTTAAGCTCCTGGACCAACGAATTGATAATCTACCGGAGCAATTTACTCCTGAGCTCACTCGTGTTGCCGCAGTGGCTGTTGAACGAATTCTGTGGGGAGCGTCCAGGGAAAAAGCCAAACAATTCGCCGCAATATTCGCCCCGCAATTTAAGGCACGCGGCGATGAGCAAGCACTCGAGGATGCTGCATATTTCATACGTGTTATAGACGAACTGTCGGAAGATGACATAAGAGTTTTGAACCATCTATGCGCGCATCAAGGCCAATTTGTGGTTGAGAATCAGCCTGTGCTTTTTAACCCGTTCTTCCAAGAAAATCGAATGAAAAAGATGATTGAGACTACTACTGATCTACATATGCAAAGAGATGAGTTTTACGCTCGCTTGTTGAAATGTTGCTTGCCGCAAATAAATCCTAACCCGCGCACCTCCCGTACTCCACCTGTGCGCGAGGGTCGCGGTATTGTGTTAGGACGCTTGACGGCTAAGATATTGATTCGCAACTGAAATAGCTTCATCTATATCAATCCCACTCGCAATGACGCATGAATTATCTACCTCATCAGGATGAAACTCGCGTTGGGCTTTCACAAATCTCTTGAAGAAATTCGTAGCTTGTTGCTGGTTCCCGCTGGTTACATGCAGGCAGGCTATCTTGTAGAGGTACACTGGTAGGTTGTGTAAGGCATACGCTTTCATGCTTGCCTTTACCGCGCCTTGTCGATCAATTCATAACAGACTCGTTCTACGTACTTATTAGCCTGTGTTTCGTTTTTTAAATAATCTGCATAGGCAATCAGAGCTTGGGCCGAGAATGAACTTACAGCGCGTGGGGCTAATTCATATTGGTCAGTGTAAAGTGCTAAGAACTCTTTTATTGCATGCGTTTCCTCTTGCGTATATTCAAGACTAATCTCTACATATCCCTGAGGGATGTTGTCTTTCTTCTTGAATCTATTAAGAATGCCCATCGACATGGTCCTTTGGTGTGTGGCATCACTCCGTACGTGCCCCCGCATGAAAAGCGAGATCATACCATTTGACGTCAAGAAATCACTCAATCAAATCAACCGCCTTCGCAACATATCCAACGCCGCCTGCGAAGCCCGCCACCGAATCAACTCCCGATCGCCCGGCAAAACAAAACGCTTGTGCTCGGTGTGCGCGTCGTCGGCGAGCGCGATGAAAACTAAACCAACTGGTTTCTCTTCGGTGCCGCCGTCCGGGCCGGCGATTCCTGTGACCGCCAATCCGAAATCGGTCTTCGCGCGATGACGTACGCCGCGCGCCATGTCTCGGGCAACCTGTTGACTGACTGCGCCGAATTCGCGAATCAATTTTTTGTCGACGCCGAGCAGACGCTGCTTTGACTCATTTGAATAGGTGACGAGACCTTCGACGAAATACTTTGAAGAGCCGGGAACGTTGGTGAGCCGCTCAGCAATCAAACCGCCGGTACAGCTCTCGGCAACCGCAAGTGTAAAACCGGAGATTGCGAGACTCCGCCCCACGACTTCTTCCATCTTTTCACCGCGAAACGAAAAGACTGCATTGCCTAATTCCGTTTCGATCTTCAGCGAGAGATCATCCAAGAGCGCTTCAGCATCCGCTTCGGTGCGCCCGTGCGCTCGCAGATGAACTTCGATCTCGCTGCTGTTGAAAAGAATCGTCGTTTGCGGATTCTCGTATTTGGAATAGATGGGCGCGATCCGCTCATCGACCGCGGATTCGCCCATGCCCGCCACCCGCAGCACTCGTCGCGCGAAACGGATATCGCCGGCCAGCTTTTCCAGACGCGACGCTACATGATTCTCGAACATCGGCTTCAGCTCTCGCGGCGGGCCCGGAAACAAAGCAACTGCACAACCTTCGTGTTCCAGATAAAGGCCTGGCGCGCTGCCGTTGGGATTTGGCAGCACCTCAGCGCCGTCGATCACCATGGCCTGCCGCGAATTTCGCTCGGGCATGTTCATGCCGAAACTCTTGAACCGTTCGCGAATTTCCGCGAGCACTGATTCATTAAGCGTCAGCCGGCGTTTCAGCGCGCGCGCTACAACTTTGCGGGTAATGTCATCTTCAGTCGGGCCGAGACCGCCGGTGGTGATCACCACGCGAGAACGCTTCACCGCGTCCTTGACTACTTCTTCCAGACGCGCATCGTCGTCACCAACAACCGTCTTGAGCTTCACATCGATCCCCCGGCGATTGAGTTGTTCAGTCAGCCAGAGACTGTTTGTGTCAGTACGATCAGAGGCGAGAAGTTCGGAACCGATGGCGATGATTTCAGCAGAAAGCATGACAAATTATTACCACAGAGGACACAGAGGGAGAAAACGAGATGAAGCATCGGTACGGAACCGGGAGCGGTAGAGACCGAGATAAAGACTCAACGTTCGTCCGCAATGATAGGAGGATTTGTTACCAGGGAGGTTTCCAATCGCAATAATGAGTCGAGTCTTTATTCCGGTCGCTACCGCTCCCAGTTCTGTACCAAGGCTACGTCGTGTGCTGTTGTTGTCGATTCTTCTCCAAGTCGCTTATAGTCACCCTTCGTCTGAACATCAACCATGCCTAAACAATCCTATTACATCGTAGCACTGCCGGGTGATGGAATCGGGCCCGAGGTCTTGTCCTGTGCCCTCAAAGTCCTGGACACCGCAGGCCAGGTATTTCAGATTAATTTTCAGGTCGAAGAGATTCCGTGTGGCGGTCATTATTACGCCAAGCACGAAACCGAATGGCCCGAGGGTTCGTTTGAAGAGTGCGAGGCCGCCGATGCGATCTTACTCGGGGCCGTGGGACATGAGGTTGACGGCAAGACGGTTTTCACTAAGCCGGGCAAGCCTTATCCCGAACCACAGTTGGCAGGGTTCGCTCAGGTAATTCTTAACCGGCAAAAGCTCGGTCTGTATGCGAATGTCCGCCCGGTGAAACTGTATCCGGGCGTCAAGCACAAGATTCATGGCGAATTGAAACAGGTGTGGGACGCTGGCAAAGTCGACTATGTCGTGATCCGCGAGAATACCGAAGACGCTTACACGGGCGAGACGAATCCGATTGAAGATGGTCAGGTAACACCGATACGAATCACGCGCCGAGCGACTGAACGCGTGGTCCGGTACGCATTCAATCTGGCGCTGCGCCGCGGCAAGCAGCACAAAGTTACCTGCGTGGACAAGTCAAACATCATTGGCGCGCACCGCTTTTTCCGCGAAGTGTTTCGCGAGGTCGGTGCGAGCGAGTTCCCTGATCTAAAGCTCGATTACGCTTATGTAGATGCTTTCTGTCAGTGGCAGATTCGCAACCCCGAATGGTATGACGTAGTCGTTGGTCCGAATCTTGTCGGCGACATTATCAGCGACAACGGCGCGACGACGGCAGGTGGATTGGGGCTTGCGGTGGGCGGCAATATCGGCGATGAACACGCGATGTTTGAGCCGATTCACGGCAGCGCGCCGAAACATGCTGGCAAGGACAAAGCCAATCCCCTGGCGGCTATTCTGGCGGTGCAGATGATGCTGGACTGGTTGGGCACGCGCCACGAAGATTCGCGATTACTCCGGGCGGCGCAGCAAATCGAAACAGCTGTGGCGGCGCTTCTCTGCGAGGGTAAAACCTTAACCTATGACTTGATCGGAGAGGAAAAGGCGGCGCGCTGCAGCGAAGTAGGTGCTGCAGTCGAAGAGAGGCTGCGAACCATGGCCTAATTAATAAACGGCAACTACTTGGAACTCCTGCTCAGACGCTCTTCAATCTTTGGCAGACTGGCAATGACCGTGTCGCCGACAATCTTCAAACTCTTCCCCGAGATCTTATCCAACGTATCGTCCTTGGTGTGCCAGTACTCATAGGTGCTGAGTTGAATGATGTCGATCGCTTCGACGCCGGCCTTGAGAAACGGCCCGTGATCGTCGTCGCCGACGCCTTCGAGTGAATCAATAAACACATTGCCGTATCCCAGTTGCTTCGCGGTTTGCCAGACAATATCAGTGAGCCAGGCCGTGCCCAGATCGGCGCGCCCGAGGCGCAGGTTCTTATAACCCATCATGTCCAAAAGGATCATCGCGCGCACGCGTTTCAACTCGTTCTTTTCGGTTAGCTGAGCCACGTATCGACGACTGCCGTAGGTGTGATCCGGTAAAGGATTTTTCGGATCGGCAGGGTTCGGGTTGTGACATTCGTCCCAATCAAAACAAAACGCCTCTTCCCCGTCAAAGAACACAAACCAATAAGTCATTTTCGGCTTCCGTTTGTTGGCTGCCATGACGCGCGCGATTTCCATGAGCGCACCAGTCGAAGAGCCACCGTCGTTGGCGCCCACAAACTTGATATCCTTGAAATACTTCGTGTCGTAATGGCTGGAGATGATGACCACGTCGTTCGATTCGCCAGGCAGTTCCGCCGTTACGTTGACCATTTTCCGCTCGCCGATCGGTGTGGTCGCGCGAAATTCGTCGGTCGTCACATTTAAACCGTAAGACTTCAATTGCTCGATCATGTATCCGCGTGTTTTCTCGAGTTCAGCCGACCCAGCCGGCCGCGGTCCGAACTCTACCTGTTTGCGAACCTGCTCAAAGGCTCGATCGCCGTCAAAGGCGGATTTTGCTGGAGCCGAGGAGGCGGATGGCGGCGCGGGACCCTCGGCAGGTTTGTTAGTTCTGCTCGGGCAGCCGATCAGCATCAACGGACCGATCAGAATAAGTGCCAGAGCTAAAACGCGGATCTCCAAGGGTTCGTTTGGTGCGGGTCTTTGGTCAGTGGTCATAAGTGATGAATCAGGTTTCAGACTGGCTTTTCCTTTTCCGGGGGAGTGCGCTCGTCGGGCTGCACTGGATCGTCCGACATGACGTTATCGAAGATCTTTTTACCCAACGCAGCGGTAGCTTTCGCGATCTTGTCAAAGGCCTCCGTAGCCGCGACGGTTTCCAGCTGCATGAGCGTCGCAATTTTACGTTCAAAAGGTAGTTCGCTGAATTCCTGGCGCAGGTCGCGCGTCTTTTCTTCCGCAGTGCGGGACGTTTCGGATTCTGTGTTCATGGCTAGTTCCCTTTTACCTTAACTGTGTGTGTGGCGCGCCGCAGCCCGAACTTTGGGTTGATTCCCATCATCAGATTTCTTTTCGCGACCGGCGCGCCGGCAGTCGGCGCAGACGCCGATCATGCGCAACAAGTGCGAAGTCAATTCAAACTTATGCTTAGCGGCCATCGCGTCCTGGATAGCTTCCAGCTCCCGCGAATAGAACTCAATGATCTTTCCGCACTCCTTACAGATCATATGATCGTGATGGTCATGCTTGTAATTGTGTTCGTAATGGGCACGCCCATCGCCGAAGCGGACCTCGCGCGCCAAACCGGATTCGGTAAGGAGTCTGAGCGTGCGATACACGGTCGTTTGGCCCACCGTGGGATCCTGTTCACGCACTAAGCGGTACAAATCCTCGCCAGAGACATGCCCTTCAGTACGCAGAAAAACATCGAGAATAAGATCCCTCTGCGCCGTGCGCTTTAGACCTTGCTTCTGGATGTGCTTGAGGAAAACTTCCTGCTCTTCGGTCATCAATGTTCCGTCAGGCGGAGATTCGTTCGAGAAGACGCACGCATTCTACACCCTGAGCTGAGCCCAATGAAATGTGGTCTGCGCCGCGCACGCGGCCTGCGCAGCCGAACTCGTAGGATGCTTTAGACAACGGTGATTGCTGCCCGTTGCTTCCTGCCTGCTGCAAACTGGATTATGTTATCTTTTCACGAAGCGCCGGGGTGGCGGAATGGCAGACGCTACGGACTTAAAATCCGTTGACCGTAAGGTCGTGTGGGTTCGACTCCCACCCTCGGCACCAATTCAGAATCAAATAGTTACGGGCAGTGAGTCGATGTTAACTGACTGCCCATTTCTTTGTTCCGTCGTTCACAATGTTAACGTCGTGCCTACAAAGTTAACGCGCTTGTTAACAAAGTTAACGCGACCACGCTAAATTCCGCTGACCATTGGTGTTAACAAAACGCGTGCCGTGTTTACGAACGTAAACGCCGCAGCCCCAAATTCAGGGGGTGACGTGTCAAAGAAATCTCAGGTGCGCAGCACCTACTTTCGATTCGCTCAACTAGAGGATTCAGCACTGCGCGGCCTCAACATCGAGAGTTGGAACCTTGTCCAAGGAGGCGCTGGATCGCTTCCACTGTAGCCAAGATGTCTCCGGTCTTCGTCAGACATTCGTTTGCTCCGGCTTGACGCGCGAGGTCTCCCAAACGTCCGATTACTTCGTCTCCTCCGACTATGATGATTGGCGTAAGGCGTCGATGAGGTAACGAGCGAACCAGCCGGACCCATTCCAGACCTGTTTTGTCTAGCAGATCCAAATCAAAGCAAAAGAGGTCATAGCGAATATCGCTCTTCAAGAAGTGTCCGACACTGCCACCTCCTGCACAATAAACCAGGCGATTCGCAGGCAGCCCAAGAGCACCTTTTAGTCGACGGAACCAATCCACGTCCTGCCCAACGTAGAGCAACCGATATTGTGATTTCTCGCGGTCGCTTGGTTGTTCATCTTTAGGCGTTCGCATCATGTGAGAGACCTTCGCAAGGGGATTATCAAAGCTGGCCCGGTCTGGTATGCTGTGGGCGCTCTAGTCTTTGATAATCAGCAACGGCCAAATGCGTAGCTCACCCTCTCGTGTGTTCGAGTAATGAGCATCGCCGTTGAGC
>WNFP01007434.1_pt1 | contig 10267 bp, 9 predicted proteins | sample 5400201 | NCBI WGS metagenome assembly WNFP01 (sample SAMN13153355, study PRJNA577476) | soil metagenome | isolation source: 115 cm saprolite under Madrone tree | place: USA:California | collected 2016-06-14
TTCCGGGCACGCTGTTGACGATGGTGTTGGTGAGTCCCTGGGCCATGAACCCTGCCCCGAGCAGTCCGACGCGTATCGGTTTGCCCGCGGCGGCCCGCGCCTGCAACGCGGTATCAATAAGAATCATCAGGGGCAACTATTGGAGAGTTCGGGATCCGTGGCGACTCACGTTCGCGTAGTACCGTCACCGATTCCGCCTGCGCGCACGACGTGGCGATCGCGAGACCCCGGTGGGCGACGAGGAAGTATCACCAGGCGTGTGATAGAGTGGATCGTTATCGAGTACTCTAAGCAGCGACGCACCCTGCAATGTGTCCGCCGCGCGGCGGATAGTCGCGAACGGCATCGCTGCCCGCTCGGAAATGTCCAGCAGTGAATGTCGTCCGTCCGACATGTTAAGCACCCACAGCAGTCCCATCTCGAAATCCGCGGGAGAGGCGCCACCGGTGTTCCGATACATGCCGCGACGGCCAAGCTGTGGCTCACACTTCGGATTGAGATTGATGCATGAGCGGTCATGCTCGAGTATCTCAACGACGGCTAGCACTTTGGTCAGGGAATCCGCGAGAGATTCGGCGGTAATGAAGTCGAGGTTATCGTCCGACGTGTGATACTCCGGGAATCGTCCATTCGGCGTTCGCGTGAGACATCCCACCGGGAGGTTGAAGCCGGGCGAACAGTATTGCCGCTCGTCGTAACCGTACGGCACGAAGTCGAGCAGCGTGTGCGCGCCCGCCAGGCGAAGAACGTGAGCCGCCGCACGGTCTACCAGAGCGGTTCCCCGACGACTGCGTTTATAAGTGGAGGGTCCGCGGTCTCCCAGACAGGACAGCACCAGGCCGTGACGAATCCGACGTGCCTCCGCCTCGTGTCCGGCGAGCCAGGTTATGGACCCGATCGTGCCCGGGATGAAGAGAAAGCGGAAAGTGTGCTTGAGCTGCTTGGTGGCAAGATGGCGGGCGAGAAACGCTCCCACGGCCATGCCGGAGAGATTGTCGTTCGCGAGCGATGGATGGCAGCTGTGGACACTGATCAGAATTTCGTCAGTCGTTGCTCCAGGCAGGATGCATTCTCCGTACGTCAGATGGCCCGGAGCAAGTGTGGAATCGATGCAGACCTCGTACTCGCCATCGGGCATTTCTTGCAGCGTTCGGTCCGACAAGCAGAAGCCCCAGTCTTCGGTGTAGTACGAGGTACGATATGGAATGACATCCGGCTTCTCAGGCAACGTGTGCAGGTGCGGTCTCAGAGCGACTAGTGACATCCTCGCCCGCACCGGAATGCTGTAGCTGACCACGTGCAGGTTGCAATTGCGGAAATCTACGACTCGACGGCCTGACGAGTCGGCAATCCACGCGTCGCTGATGTTCCATTCCCTGGGGACCGTCCAGTCGAACACAGCGGTTCCCGTAGGAACCTCCGTGAGAGAAATCGGCACCAATTCCGAGAGTCTCCGCAGGGAATCGCGGAACCCTTTGCCCGTAATGCTCCGACAAACCGGATAAAGATCCCGGATCAGCCCGTGCATGGCGGCACCCGAGCCTTCAGGTGCAACGTAATCCGATTTCAATTGCGACCCTCTCTGACGAAATCCGGATACGCGGCATCGCGCGGATGGAGAATCGGATCGCTCAGCGGCCACGCGATGCCGAATGCGGGATCATTCCATCGAACACCACGCGCAGCAGCCGCCTCGTGGAGTTGCGACATGCTTCGCCGTATGGAGCGGCTTGCCAATGCATTCCACGAAGAGTTCCACGACGATGACTAAAAGAGACGTTGCATTGCGCCAAATCCGCGCTCAGTCCCATCTGTTCGAATTCTCGACGACACCATGTTCTGGCGAAGAATCCCCGGTCGTCCTCTCTTCGCTCCATTTCTACAATGAACGCTCCTGGCAGTGCTGTCGGCACAAAGATCACGGATAAACCGTTACCTCGGGAATCGGGACGACGAAGCGCCCACCCCATTCGCGAATTCCCGCGAGCTGTTCCATGATCTCGCTCTTGAGATTCCACGGGAGGATCAGGACGTAGTCCGGACGCGCATCCCACAGCCGCTCCGGCGGAAAGATCGGGATGTGAGTGCCAGGAAGAAACTTTCCGTGTTTATGCGGACTCCGGTCGACGGTGAAGTCCAGAAAATCGGTCCGTATGCCGCAATAGTTGAGCAGCGTGTTCCCCTTTCCGGGCGCGCCGTAACCAACAACCCGTTTACCGGTCCGTTTCGCCTCGATCAGGAATTTCAGCAGCTTGCCCTTGGTCTCGCGCACTCTCGATTCGAAATCCTCATAGTAGCCGAGCGTTGCCACACCCGCCTCCGCCTCCCGTGCGCGAAGTGCGATGAGTCGCTCCGTGATTTCTTTGGTCGTATCGTCGGCATGGCGCGCATAAATGCGGATCGAGCCCCCATGAGTCGGAAGCTCCTCGACATCGAAGAGCGGAAGCCCGTGCGCGGCAAAAATGCCTTCTACGGCGTAGAGCGAGAAATACGAGAAGTGCTCGTGGTAGATCTGATCGAACTGATTTCCCTCGATTGTTCGCAGCAGGTGCGGGAACTCGATGGTTACCACACCCGATGGTGAGAGCAGGAGCTTGAGTCCACCCACAAAGTCGTTCAGATCCGGCACCTGTGCGAGCACGTTGTTGCCGAGGATCAGGTCGGCCTCATGGCCGGCGGCGACCAGGTCCCGCGCCGTCTCGACGCCAAAGAATCGTACGATAGTGGGAACGCCCTTCGACGCCGCGACTTTCGCGACGTTTGCCGCGGGCTCGATGCCCAGCGCCGGAATTCCTCGCTCCACGAAAAACTGCAGCAGATATCCGTCGTTGCTCGCGATCTCGACAACCTTGCTCTCTTTCGTTAAGCCGATCTGGTCGACCATCTGATCTACGTAGCGCCGAGCGTGGTTCAGCCAGGAATCGGAGAATGAGGAGAAGTACGCGTAGTCGGAGAAGATCTCTTCGCTGGTGACGTACTCCTCCAACTGAACAAGGAAGCATCTCTCGCAGACCCACACGTTGAGTGGATAAAAGGCCTCCATCTGATTGAGCTGATCGGCGCGGAGAAAACTCTCGCACAATGGCGACATTCCCAGATCCACGACGCGATGACGGAACGACGTCCCGCAAAAACGGCAGCCGCCGGGTATCGGTCGGCCGGCCATTGGTGACGGCCAGGCACGCGGGCGTTCGATCACATCGACGGCGGACATCAGATCTTTCACTCCGAGTGAGTGAGCCCGCCAACGTCACGGGTTCACGAGCTGATTGAACTGCTCACCGTCGAAACGACACGGCAAGCCAGGTTACATGCGGTTTGGCAAATCGCGCTCCAGCCTTATGCGGAAAGAATTTGAGGCGCTCGCGCCTCCCGGAGCGGTCCCTGACACCGGTATTGCGCTCAGCCGACTGAGTCCCGCCTACTGTCGGCGTCAGTCGGTGTGGCTCGGGACCCCGGACCTGTCGAACCGACGCAACAGTTTCTGAACAAACGGGGCCTTATCCCGCCAGAAGTTAGAGTTCCGCCGGAATTTACCGGGCGCATGAGTTGCCATTGTGGCGTTTGCGCACAGGCGCAGAAGTAATCAAGGAAGGCCTCGCGCCTCGGCCATACATCCTCGAGAGGATTCGGCATGCGTGTTTTGATCACCGGTCACAACGGATATATCGGGTCGGTCCTTGCCCCCTTCGTCAGGGCCGCGGGCCATGACGTCGTGGGCCTCGATACATTCCTGTTCGAGGGAGGGACGTTCGGGCCTTACGGTCCCGAGATCGAAGCGCTGAGAATGGATTTGCGCGACGTCCAGGCATCCGACCTTCGCGGATTTGATGCCGTGATGCATCTGGCGGCCCTTTCGAATGATCCTGTGGGGGATTTGAATCCGCAGTGCACCTACGATATCAACCATGTTGCCTCGGTACGGCTCGCCCGCCTGGCGAAGGAAGCCGGCGTGCGGCGTCTGATTTTCGCATCCTCGTGCAGCTTGTACGGGGTGGCGGGGGACGAGATGCTCGACGAGCAGGCGGCGTTGAACCCGATCACACCTTACGGGGTGTCCAAGGTTCTTTTCGAGCAGGACGTGTCGAAGCTTGCTGACGATGATTTCAGCCCGACATTTCTGCGCAACGCGACAGCCTATGGAGTATCGCCGAGACTACGAGCCGACGTAGTCGTGAACAATCTGGTAGGGATCGCTTTTACGACCGGCGAAGTCTTGATCCAAAGCGACGGGACCCCGTGGCGTCCGCTCGTCCACGTCGAAGACATCGCTCGAGCATTCATCGCGGTATTACACGCGCCCCACGAGCTAGTGCACAACGAGGCGTTCAACGTCGGCCGTAGCGAGGAGAATTACCGCGTGCGGGATCTTGGCTTGCTGGTCGAGCAGGTCATCGGCGGAAGCAAAGTACGCTACGCCGAAGGCGGTGGCCCGGACCCGCGGTGTTATCGGGTCGACTGCGGCAAACTGATGCGCACCCTTCCCGAATACCGTCCCCAGTGGACGGTGCGACTGGGGATGGAGCAGCTCCGCGACGCGTTCCAGAGGAACGGACTCACTCGCGAACAGTTGTTCGGGGATCGGTATTTCCGCATCAAGCGTCTGGGAGCGCTCCGGGCTGCAGGGCTCATCGATGAATCCCTTCGCTGGACATCCGCGCCTGATCTGGCGTTGGCGGAGGTCGGCGCATGAAGGTCGTCATCTTTTGCGGTGGTCTCGGTATGCGTCTGCGAGAGACAGGTGACGATATTCCGAAGCCAATGGTGCAAATCGGACATCGGCCGATCCTCTGGCACCTGATGAAGTACTACGCTCACTATGGTCACACCGACTTCATCCTCTGCCTCGGGTATCGTGGAGACGTCATCAAGAAGTACTTCCTCAACTACGAAGAGACCGGGTCCAACGACTTCGTTCTTTCCGGGGGCGGTCGTGAGATCGAGCTGATGAATCGGGACATCTCGGATTGGCGAATCACGTTTGCGGACACCGGCGTGAATGCGAATATCGGTCAGCGCCTCATGGCCGTCCAGAAATACCTTGTGGGCGAAGAGGCGTTTCTCGCCAACTACGCCGACGGCCTGACGGATCTGCATCTACCATCGGTGATTGAGCGGTTCACGTCTCGGGGCAGAATCGGCAACTTCGTTAGCATCCGGCCGAATTTGAGCTTTCATGCAGTCTCCGGGCTGGCGGATGGCGGTGTGCGCGAAATCAAGCCCGTAAGAGACACAGATCTCAGGATCAACGCCGGGTTCTTTATGTTCCGGAACGAGATTTTCGACTACATGCGCCCTGGCGAAGAGCTCGTCGAGGCACCATTTCAACGTCTCATCGACGTGGAACAACTGCTCGCTTACCCATATGAAGGGTTCGTCGCCTCGATGGACACGTTCAAGGACAAGCAACACTTTGACGAGCTCTACGCCAAAGGCAGTGCTCCTTGGGAGGTCTGGCTTAGAGAGCAATCGGCGTCGAGCGACCGACCGCACCTCAGCGCCGCGCAACCTGTAAACGGCTCGACGGTTATGAAGTATCAGGGCGAGGAGGGTTTTCTCGGTCCGGTCGGCCTGCGAGCACCGAAGTCTGCGGAAACGTCCGCCCCGTAGCTGTAAGAACCCAGTAGTAACAACCGAATGGCGTCGACGCCCAATCGGTCGGTCGTGGCGGTGGGCGGCGGAATTGCCTGCCCCGGCCGCCACCGCCTCGCTTGCAATCGGACGAGAGGTGGCGAATCGCCTCATCGCATCCGACTAGAATCCCCAGCCGGTCGGGTTTCGGCGCGATGTCATAGTCTCTCCCGGCATTCGCCACCAAGACGGCTTTAATCACGAGCTCCGCAGAATCTTTCGGAGCGGACGCACCACACCTTTCACCATCGATTTCGGATTTACGAATTCCAGCGCGTAGGAACTGGCGGCAGTGGCTAGCCGTCTCGTGCTCATCGGATGACCGAGGGTGGCGAGCTGAGACCTGTGGTAGTTCCAGAACTCTCGGCCGCGACCAGCATAAATCTGCTCGCCCAAGTAATCGTAATAGTCCTTCAGGTGCTGTCGAATCCGAGATTTTAATTCCTCCGCGGTAAGATATTTGGGTCCGTATCTCACCAGCTCGAGCAGAACCCAGGGAAGGTACGTTTGCATTGTTTGCGAGAAAGATGTCAGGGAATCCTCTCGCACTCCCTGGAAAGTGAGAACCTGGTGAATGAATCCAAAATCGTTGTGCTCGAGAAACTCCAGGCATGCTTCGGAGTCGCAATGAAAGTTGGACTCGTTGTAAAACGCGTGTCGGCTGCGAACAATGTCCGATCGGTAAAGCAGTGACGTGGCGGTCCCGAATACGTACGGTCCGCCCAGTAGTCGTGCGCGGCACAGTTCCCGGCCAGAAACGCGCGTACTGGGGTACGGTAAGCCTTGCCACTGAACCTTCGCACCCAAGAGCCCGTAAGCCCCGACGATTGCGACGGAGGGATGTTCTTCCGCCAATCCGACCATCTTCTCGACGCATTCCGGAAAGAGTCGGTCGTCCGCCGCCACCACTTTACAGTATTTGCTTGCGCGTGAGATCTGACGGAACGCGTTATTGTAGCTCTGCTCCACGCGCACGAACGTCGCGCTGTTCCAGATTCGAATACGCGGATCCCTGTCGGCGTACTCGCGGGCAATCTCGACGGTCCTGTCGGTGCTGCAGTTGTTGACGATCGTGTGGTCCCAGTGCGTGTAAGTCTGGGCCAGCACACTCTCGATGCAACCACGGAGATACGGTTCCCCGTTGTGAACGGGGGTGACGACGCTGACGAGGGGACTCTGAGTCACTGGTTACGTATATAGGTTCGCGTTAGTCGCAGGTGGCCTCCGTGCTAGCGCATCGTTTCGGTGTTCCAGCCGCCGACAATGTTCACAAGCAGACCAAGTCTACATGCTTAGGGACCAGCCCGATCCAATTCGTTCGCAAATGCTCCAATCTTCTTCGGGATCCGGTCGCGAAGGCTATGTATGTGGGCGGCTGTTGGGACGCAAGGGAGGCCCCGGACGTGGCTGACTATCGAGTGTTGGTGGAAATCCCGAACTGTCGAATGGATGCAACAGTCTCACGCCGCATCCCCGGTCCAATGCCATCAGAGCGCGTTGTTGCGCGGGAGTATGGATGGGCGCATGAGTTGCCCAATGGTACCGCAGGCTGCACTCGGCTTTTGCTTGATTCACAGTAGCCATAACCATGTGTCAATGATGGACCTTTCCATTGTTATAGCGACGCGCAATCGGGCGGAGTTCCTTCCGGCGACGCTCGAATCGCTGCGTCGCATTAGGTCGGAATTGAAGTGGGAGATAATCTTCGTCGACAATGCTTCGAGCGACGTCACAATGCAGATGCTCGAAGCCTTCCGGAGCTCCTGCTCGGTTCCCGTTCGCGTTCTGAGAGAGCCGCGTCCAGGCGCCGGAAGGGCGCGTAATCTCGGATGGCGCGCCGCAACTGGAGCGATCATCGGATTTATCGACGACGACTGCTACCCGGCGCCGGATTACATCGACCAAGTCCAGAAGTGCTTCGTCGCGCGAGAAGTGGGTTTCATTGGCGGACGGGTCCTTTTGCACGATCCCACCGATCTGAGAATTACGATACAGGAAGGTACAGAGCGGGTGCTCCTTCCAGCAGGGAAATTCATCTTCGCGGGAGTACTGCAGGGCGCGAATTGGGCCGCCAGACGCACCGCGCTTGAGGAAGTTGGAGGCTTTGACCCAAATCTCGGACCGGGGACACCGTTCGTTTGTGAGGAAGTTGAGCTACAGGCTCGACTTTCCGCAGCAGGTTGGATCGGCGCGTTCGATCCCCGGCCGCTAGTGTATCATCACCACCGACGCAAATCACTGGGGGACCTGGGTGCGCTTCAGCGAACCTACGACTTTGGTCGCGGAGCGTACTATGCCAAGTGTCTTCTGGATCCTCGGTTGCGCGTGCGTTACGCCATCGAGTGGATATTTGCAATGCGATCCGGGCCGGTTTCCCGTGTCGTACGGGAACTGCGCGCTGCGACGCATTATTTCTGGTTGAGGGCATTGGGCAGGCTAGAGGTCTGCCCGTGACTCGTCCGAATGCGAGCTCCTTGAAGATCCTGGAATCAGTCCGTCATCCAACAGACGGCGCGACTACTGTCGCACGGGGTGTGATGTCCGCAAATGCGTCGGAAGAAAACCCGATCCATCTTACCGTAGCGATCTGCACCTGGAACCGGGCTGACTTGCTTCGCCGCACGCTGGACCAAATGCGGCAACTGAACCCCCCCGGGACCGCTACCTGGGAATTGGTGGTGGTCAATAACAATTGTACCGACCACACGGACATCGTCCTGGAAGAATTCCGCCACCTTCTCCCGGTCCGACGAGTATTTGAGTCGAAGCCGGGGCTCTCGAACGCGCGAAACGCCGCAGTCGCGGCAGCGTCTGGCCTTTTCATTCTGTGGACCGACGACGATGTCCTGGTTGCGCCGGAATGGCTCGATTCGTACGCCGCGGCGATTCGGCGACATCCGGACGCAGCGATTCTCGGCGGACCGATCGAGCCATTGTTTGACGGCGCGCCGCCACAATGGCTGGAGCGCGGCTTTCATGCCGTCGAGGGCGCCTATGCCGTTCGGGACCCAGGTCGCGAAGAGACGGCGATCACAATCTCCGACTTGCCGTTCGGCGCGAACATGGCGGTGCGGCGCGAGATGCAGATGCGTCACCGTTATGATCCTGCCCTCGGGCGCGCGCCAGGAAGTATGCTAGGGGGTGAGGAGCTCCACGTTCTCAGAAGCATTCTGGGCGATGGCGGGCAGGGTTATTGGGTGCCGAACGCGAGCGTCCGCCATTTCATTCCCCGGTCGCGACAGAATCTCTTGTACCTGTGGCGCTACTGGCGTGGAAACGGTCTCAGTGCGGCACGCATCGCACCGAGCCTGGGACGTTTCCGTATAATGGGTAGCCCGGGTTGGCTATGGCGTGATGCAACGACGAGTCCCTTTCGCTTGTTGATTGGCTTGGTTGCGTCTCCGCCCGATCGTTGGCTTGGGCACATGCAAACTGCTGCTACTTCCTGGGGTCGGCTGCAGGGAGCCTGGCAACGCGACTAAGGGCGAGGCGCCAATCATCCACCACGACTTCGCATACTGAATACGTAAGAACCACATATTTTCGAGTTTGCGCGTCGCCGATGGATATCGCGCTAGCGTTTGCACCAACCTAACCTCGGCGTGCGTCTTCTAGTCAAAGCAAAAGTCTTGGGTTCACCTTCTTGCCGCAGGTCTGGCCATCAATGTCTGTTCGCAGTCGTTCTCTCCTGTACGAAATTGGTTGGCACGCCGCTATTCTCGTCATTTTGCTTTGGCTACTGCCAGCCGCCCTCTTCGGGGGGCCCTTCTTCTCGGTCACCGGCCTCAACAAGCAGATCTTAGAGTGGTTTGCCGCTGCGTATTTCGCGGCTGTCACGATTTACCTTGTTCTGGTCTTCCGGTTCGACTCGCCCCGGATCCTGACGGCGTTGTTGGTCGCGGCGGGCGCGCTGGCGGTCGTCTACCTCGGACTACTTCTGCTCTCTAGCGGCGCCTATTCGCGCGCCCTCATCGTGGCGGGAACTGCCCTAGTCGCGCTCGGGCTCGTTACACCGCCCATCGCTCCAGCCTCGTTACGGCTTCCCGTCGGCTTGGCTGCACTCGCCGCTTTAGTCGGCGTGCTGCTGATCGCCATCGGGCGGAGCCACGGAACGGCAGGGGGCTTCTTTCCGACTCTTGCTCAGCGGCTTTCCGGACGCTCTGCCAAAGAACCCAGATCCAGGCGCACCGATGTGCTGCGTACCAGCGCTTACACGCTTTCCGCCACCTATTACTCGGGGTACCTCCCGGCGTATAACCAGCGCGCGCAGGGAGGCGCCGTCGCACCAGACCCGAGTGGACGCGGCTATCTGCTCGTGCGGTCCCGCGGTGACTTGTACAGGCTCAATTTTGACGAAGGGGGCGAGCTGCATGTGGAGCCGATCGGTCTGCGCGTCCCGATTAACAACGCGGAGTTTGAGGCTGACGTTCCGAAAGTCGGTATCCTGACGGAAGACTTTCGTGTCGCAGACATCCTCCCCCTTCCCAACAAGGACGGCACGAGAATTTTCGCATCCCATCATTTTTGGATGCGCAAAGACAAATGCTTCGTGGTTCGGGTCTCGACAATTGTCATCCCGCGCGAGGGAAAGCTGTCCGACACCGCGTCACGCGAATGGCAGACTGTATACGAGAGT
>WNFP01020895.1_pt1 | contig 10265 bp, 11 predicted proteins | sample 5400201 | NCBI WGS metagenome assembly WNFP01 (sample SAMN13153355, study PRJNA577476) | soil metagenome | isolation source: 115 cm saprolite under Madrone tree | place: USA:California | collected 2016-06-14
GCTCGCATCTCGAGACGGATCACCAGCTCCTCTCCGGCTGCCGCGAGGACGTGCTGCGCCGGGTGAAGGGCGGGTGGAAGATCGCCCGGCGCACGATCGTGCTCGACGCCAACGTCCTGCTCGACAAGAACCTCAGCGTCTTTCTGTAGAAGACCCCGGAGGCGGAAGCGGCCGCGCGATTACCAGACGAAGGGGATCAGGCGGTAGCGGACGCGGCGGCGGTACTCCTCGTAGCCGGGCAGCTCGCGCGTCAGCAGCGCCTCCTCGTCCAGGCCGCGCACCGCCAGCAACCCCGCCAGCGCCAGGCCCACGACCAGCGCCGAGACCGCGCCGGTGACGAGCGGCCCGCCCACGAACATGAGGGTCGCCCCGAGGTACATCGGGTGGCGCACCCAGCCGTACACCCCGGTCGAGACCACCCGGTGCCCGCGCTCAGTCTGCACCCGCACCAGCGCCGACCCGAACGTGTTGTCGGCGAACGAGCGAAACAGGAGCAGCCAGGACAGGGCCAGGAGCGCGTCGCCGACCAGCTCCACGGCCAGCGGGAGCCGCGGGGTCCAGTGGAAGCGGCGCGCGTCGAGCGGCATCAGCGCGATCCAGATGATGAAACCCACCGTCAGGACATAGACGATGATCCGATCGCGACGGCTCTGTCCGCCGGTGCCGGGCAGCCGGTAGCGCTCGGCGAGCAGCCCCGGGTCCCGGCGAGACAGCCACGCCACGGTGCTGGCGCCGACCGCCACGAACCACCCGCCGAAGATCCAGCCCTCGGGCCAGGTCCAGTCGCCAGCCAGGAACAGCACGAGCGCGGGCCAGACGAGCAGGTACCCCGCGGTGAAGAGCAGCCGGCCCGGCGACACCCTCGCCCTCAGTAGCCCCGCAGGAACGCCAGCACCTGCGCGGCCCACTCGGCCGGCTTCTCGAAGGGCGGCCAGTGCCCGCAGTTGTTGAGCAGCACCAGGCGCGAGTCCGCGATGTGGTTCAGGATCGCGATGCTGACCTCGAAGGCGACCATGCGATCGTAGCGCCCGTGGACCAGCAGCACCGGCGCCTGGATGGAGGCCAGGTCCGGGGTGTAGTCGTGCGGCGTGCTGACCGACTGCCGGCGCGCCTCCATGAATTCGGGCGACCAGGTGTGCGCGCGGTGGATGTAGTCCACCAGCTCGTCGGTCACCAGGCTCTCGTCGTCGATGTGCACGCGCAGGTAACGCCGGATGTTCTCGCGGCTCGGGTCGTCCAGGGCCTGGCGGGTGGCCCGGCTGCCCTCGGAGGGGCGATTGGCCATCAGGTAGCGGTCGCCCCCGGTGCCGATGTGCGAGCCGCCCATCACGAACCTCCGCACCCGCTGCGGGTACGTGATGGCCGCCACCATCGACGACTGGCCGCCCTGCGAGCTGCCCACCCAGTGCGCCCGCTCGATGCCGAGGGCGTCCAGCAGCGCGACCGCGGTCCGCGCCTGCACCGCGTGCACCCCCTCCCGGTAGACGATGGGCCCGGTCTTGCTGAAGTTCGGCAGGTCCATGAGGATGCAGCGGAAGTGCGGCGCGAGCGCGCCGATCGCCTTGTGGAACGTGATCCACGCGGTGGTGCCGGGGCCGTAGGAGTGCAGGAACAGCACCGGATCGCCCGCACCCACGTCGTGATAGTGGACCGTCATCTTCCCGGTCTGGCCGCCGACCTGAACCGTCCGGCTGGTGCCCTCCTCGGTGAGCCCATTCGACGCGACGAACGGCATGTCTTCCTCCTTCGGGCGGGGCCTTCAGACCCGACCGGCTCCAGGGGCGGCCGGCTCGGCGAGGCCCAGGTAGGCGGCGCGGATGCGCGGGTCGGCGGCCAGCTCGCGAGCCGGCCCGCTGACCACCACGCGCCCGGTCTCGAGCACGTAGGCGCGCGAGGCCAGGGCCAGGGCGCGCCGCGCGTTCTGCTCGACCAGCAAGATCGTCGTACCCTCGGCGTTGAGCCGGGCGATGACGTCGAAGATCTCGCGGGCCAGCCGCGGCGACAGCCCCAGCGACGGCTCGTCGAGCAGCAGCAATCGCGGCCGGATCATCAGGGCCCGCGCGATCGCGAGCATCTGCTGCTCGCCCCCCGACAGCGTCCCGGCGAGCTGGCGCGCGCGCTGCCCGAGCACCGGGAAGAGCGCGAACGCGCGCTCGGTTCCCTCGGTCACCGCGGCGCGCGGGGCGGTGTGGCCGCCCACCAGGAGATTCTCGCGCACCGTGAACTCGGGGAAGATCTCGCGTCCCTCCGGCACGTGGCCGACGCCGGCGGCGACGATGGCGTCGGGGGCCGCGCGGGTGATGTCGCGGCCGTCGAAGACGACGCGGCCCGTGGTCGGGCGCACCAGCCCCGAGATCGCCCGCAGCGTGGTGCTCTTGCCGCTGCCGTTGGCGCCGAGCAGGGTCACGATCTCGCCCGCCGCGACGGTGAGCGACACGCCGTCCAGCGCGCGGCGCTTGCCGTAGGCCACCGAGACGCCGTCGAGCCCGAGCAGCACGCTCATTGGTCGGTGCCCAGGTAGGCCGCCACCACCGTGGGATCCCGGCTCACCTCGGCGGGCGTCCCCTCGGCGAGCCGTCGCCCGTGCTGGAGCACCGCCACCCGGTCGGAGACGCCCATCACCAGCTCCATGTTGTGCTCGACGAGCAGGATCGTCAGGCGGTCGTCGTCGCGGAGGCTCCGGATCAGGCGCATCAGCTCCAGGGTCTCGGTGGGGTTGAGCCCGCCCGCTGGCTCGTCGAGCAGGAGCAGGCGCGGCTCGAGGGCCAGCGCCCGCGCCAGCTCCACGCGCTTCTGGAGCCCGAGCGGCAGCCCCGCCGCGTCGCGGCCCACGACGTCCCCGAGCCCCACCCGCGCCAGGAGCGCCCGCGCCCGATCGCGGGCGCGCGCCTCCTCCCGGCGCACCCCGGGCAGCCCGAGCGCGGCCGCGATCACGTGCCCCCGCAGCCGCGCGTGCGCGCCGATCAGCACGTTGTCGAGCGCGGAGAGCCCGCGGAACACCTCCGTGTTCTGGAAGGTCCGCGCCACCCCGAGGCGCGCCACCGCGTGGGGGGCGCGGGTCAGCAGATCGTGGCCGTCGAAGCGCACGCGCCCGCTCGCCGCCCGGTAGAGCCCGGTCAGGACATTGAACACGGTGGTCTTCCCGGCCCCGTTCGGGCCGATGAGCGCGAAGATCTCCCCCGCCCCGACGGCCAGATCCACCTCGCTCAGCGCGGCGAGCCCGCCGAAGCGGATCGAGAGCCCTTCGATCTCGAGCAGCGGCGCGGGCGGCCGCGTCACGGCTCCGACTTCAGCCAGTCCGAGAGCGGCTTGAAGCGCCCGTTCTCCACCCGGACCCAGAATCCCTGCTTCTGGGTGTCGTGGTCGGCCCCGATCGTGACCGGCGGCAGGATCCCGGTGTCGAAGCCCTTGAGCGACTCGAGCGCGGTCACGAGCCCGTCGCGGGTGAGATTGCGCCCCGCCCGCTTGGCGCCCTCGGCGAAGAGCATGCCGGCCACGTAGCCGGCGAGCGAGTAGCGGTTCGGCTCGTTCTTCGGGAAGTACTTCTGCAGGTGCTCCCGGTAGAGCTTCACCCCCGGCTGATCGGCGCGCAGCGGATCGGGCAGGGTCGCCAGCCCCTCCACCCCGTCGGAGGCATCGCCGGCCAGGCCCAGGTAGGTCTCGTCGGTGAGCGGGCCCGTCGACACCATCAAGGTATCGCTCCAGCCGATCTTCTGCCGCTCCTTGAGCGCCTGGGCGGCCGGACCGGGAGTCAGGACCAGGAAGGTGACCTCGGGCTTCGCGGCCTGGAGCTTGGCGATCTGCGCGCTCACGTCGGTGACCCCGCGCTTCACCGGCTCGGTCGCGGTCAGCTTGAGGTTGTGGCGGCCGAGATCGGCCTCGAACGCGGTCAGGAACGACTTGCCGTACTCGTCGTCCTGGTAGAGGGCGGCGAACCGCTTGAACTTCCGCGGGCCGGCCAGGTAGTCGATCATCATCCGCGACTGGCGGTCGCTCAGCACGAGCCCGCTGAAGACGTACTTCTTGTTCCGGGTCGCGGTCGAGCTCTGGAACGGGAAGAGCATCGGCACCTTGCCCTGCTCGAGGTAGTCCAGCGTGGCCACCACCGGCGGCGAGCCCTGGGGCGCGATCACCGCGAAGATCCCGTCCTGCTCCACCAGCTTCTTCGTGTTGGCCACCGCGTCCTGCGGCCGGTAACCGTCGTCGTAGTAGACGGTGCGAATCTTGCGCCCGTGGACCCCGCCCGCGTCGTTGAGCACGCGGAAGTAGAGATCGACGCCGACCTTGGTGAGCTGGGTGCCGGTGAAGGCGAGCGGACCCGAGAAGGAGTTCGAGCCGCCGAGCAGGATCTCGTTGTCGGTCACGCCGGGCTCGGCCGCGACCGCGGGCCGGCCCGCCAGGCCCGCGAGCATCGCCACGACCATCGCCGCCACCAACACGACCACCGCGTAGCGTTGCCTCATGACTGCCTCCTTGTCATCGCGGCCAGGCCGCCGGGTGCGAACAGCATGCAGGCGATCATGATCGCGCCGAAGATGAGCGGCCGGTAGGCCTGGAACCCGGCCAGCGAGTCGTTGAGCACGGTGACGATCGCCGCGCCCGCCACCCCACCCCAGACGGAGCCGAGCCCGCCCAGGATGATCATCACCAGGAAGTCCACCGAGAGGAACACGTCGAACGCGTCCGGGGAGAGGAAGCCCACCACGAAGGCGAAGAGCCCGCCCGCCACCCCGGTGTAGAAGGCTGACAGCACGAAGGCCACCGTCTTGTACGCGGCCGCGTTGATCCCGCTCGCCTGGGCCGCGATCTCGCTGGCGCGGATGGCGAGGAAGGCGCGGCCGGTGCGGGTGGCCGCCACGTTGAGCGCGGCCAGGATCATCGCCGCGGCCACCGCGAGGGCCAGGTAGTAGCGCGAGCGGTCGGTGTCGAGCGCCCACGGGCCGAGATGCGCGAGCGGCACGCGCAGGCCGTCGTTGCCGCGGGTGAGCCAGTCGAGGTTCGTGATCGCCTCCGTGACGACGAAGCCGAAGGCGAGCGTGGCCATGGCCAGGTAGAGGCCGTCGAGCCGGAGGCACGGAATGCCGAGGGCCAGGCCGACGAGGGCGGTGAGGAGCCCGGCCGCGAGCAGGGTCAGCGGCACCGGCAGCGCGGGCGCCCGCAGGGTGAGGATCGCCGCGGTGTAGGCCCCGATGGCGAGGAAGCCCGCGTGCCCGAACGAGAGCTGGTTCGTGTAGCCCGAGAGCAGGTTGAGCCCGATGGCCACCACCGCGTTCACCGCCACCAGCGTGGCCAGGAACCCAGGATGGCGATCATCACGAGGAAGGGCACCGAGTAGCGGATGCCGGTCGGCAGGTAGAGCGGGGCCAGGTTCTCGATCACCCCGAGGAGCATGCCGCCCGCCACCGCGCCGGGCAGCGAGCCGAAGCCGCCCAGCACCGCGGCGGTGAAGCCGTTGATCGCGATCAGCCCCATCTTGGTCGAGAGGAACGTCACCGGGGCGATGAGCACGCCGGCCACCCCGCCCACCACCGCCGCGAGCACCCACGCGCCCGAGTACACCCGCTCCACGCTGATGCCCATGAGCCGCGCCGCGGTCTGGTTCTGCGCGACCGCGCGCATGGCCCGCCCGAAGCGGGTGGCGCGGAAGAGCGCGACGAGGGCCAGCATCAGGATCAGCGAGGCGCCGATGACGCCCAGGGACACCGGCGCGACGCGCACCGGGCCGATCGCGACGGGCCGGTTCGAGAACAGCGCGGGGAACGGCAGCTCCTCGTTCGTCCACACGATGCCGGCCGCGGCCCGCAGCGCGAGCGAGAGCCCGAGCGTGATGATCAGCACGTCCCAGTGGGTGGCCGAGAGGGCGCGCCGGACGATCGCGCGCTCCACCAGAAATGCGAGGAGCCCGCCCGCCGCCACCCCGCAGGCCACCGCGGCCAGCAGCGGGAGGCCGGCGGTGTGCTGCGCGGACCACGCCACGAACGCCGAGACCATGAGCATCTCCCCCTGGGCGAAGTTCACGGTGCGGGTGGCGTTGTAGACGATCACGAGGCTGAGCGCGACCAGCGCGTAGATGCAGCCCGTCGCGAGCCCGCTGACGACGACGTGGATCAGGGCCGGACCGCTCACGCCCGGATACTGCTAGGCCCGCTCGGCCCTGTCAAGGCGACGGCGGGCGGCGCGCCGCCGGCGCGACGGTCTAGGGCTCGGTCAGCGGATGGAGCCTCGCCGCGTGCGCGGCCCGGCCGCCCGTTGCGGTCCAGGTGAGCGTCGTCCCCTTCACGGTGACGGTCCCCCGGTCCGCCACGCGGAACGTCACGCCCGGCTCTCCGGTGGAGAGCGGGTAGAGCCCACCGCGCCGTCCGCCCGAGGCGACGCCGAACATCGCGCGCCGGCCCACGCCGTCCACGTCCACGATGGCGAAGGACACGACCTCCGCGGCCGGCTCCAGGATGCCGTACCACTGCGTGCCGAGAAGCACGCCCCCCTCCTCGGCCGCGCGGTCGGACGCGGGAGCGAGTTTCACCGTGGCGGGGAGCCGGGGCAGCAGCTCCTCGGCCGCGCGGCGCTGCTCGGCCGCGCCCTCGGGGCAGGGCACGGCGCCCTTCCCCACCTCGGGGCTCGTCAGGTAGCGAACGAGGCACGGCCCGTACCGCACCGCGAACTTGCCGGTCGTCCCCCCGCCGTGGTCGACGATGTCGTACGTCTCGTCGAGCAGCAGGAAGGAGCCGTCGCGGCGCGCCAGGACCCTGGCCGCGCCGGGCCCGCGCTCCTGGCTCCCGAAGAGCGTGTCGTGGCGCGGAAACACGAGCGCCAGGCGATCGACGGTGAGGGCGCCCAGCGTCCGCTCCGTCACCGACGCATCGAGGTTGCCCGTGCCGCCGAACCGGATGCCCGGAGCCATCGCGACGACGCCGTAGACATCCTTGGAGGATTCCGCCGTGTCCAGCGTGATGTAGCCGCCGAAGGACTGCCCGGCCAGGATGACCCTCCCGTATCCCTCGCGGCGGCGCGCCGCGATCTCCTCCTGGGTTCGCCGCACGGCCCGGGAGAGGGATTGCTCGCCGGTGGTCTCCCCGAGATTGTTGCGCGCGATCTTCACCACGTCCCAGCCGCGCGCCTGCAGGAGCCTCAGGACCGGCGGCACCGGGGCCGCGTACTGGGTGACCGTCCCGTGGATGCCGTGGTTCCAGATCACCACTCCCGTGGCGGAGGCGGCGCCGTGCCACGACATGTCGCAGAAGGCGCGCTCGACCCAGAACCACCGGCCGAGCGGGAGCTGACCGCAGCGCGTCGCATCCCGGACCAGGCCGGCCGCGTCGTCTCGCGCCTGCGCTTCCGCGTACGATCGGGGCAGGATGGCGGCCCCGCGCGCGATCGCCTCGCACCGCGCCTTGATGCCGTTGTCGTCGGCCGCGTTCTGGCAGGCGGTGAACGCGCGCTGGGCCGAGCCGGGGTAGCGGTCGAACTCCCCGCGCTCCTCGACGCTCGATTCACACGCGTACTTCTTCGAGCCGGGGGCCTCGACGTAGAAGAAGTAGCCGGGGTTGGGCTTCTTCAAGTACTCGGCGAGCCGATCCTGGCACTCGCCGCGGAGAGACGGTCCGCTCACCGCCTGGCCGAAGGCCGGTGATGCCACCGCGAGGGAGAGCGCTCCCCCCAGCAGGAGGCCGCGCTTCATGGCCCCTTGGTCTCGCCCACCTTGAAGATCCGCGCCCCCACCGCCTCCTCGACGCGCGCATCGCGCACCCGGAAGAAGCTCACCCCGTAGCTCCGGTCCACCTGATGGCCGGCCTCGAACACGCCGCGGATCCGGTAGACCCGGACCGGATCGTACCGGAGGGACACCCCCCGGGCGGTGTACACGTGGACCGTCTCGTCCTGCCCACTCGGCAGCTCGCAGCAGTAGTTCCCGGTGCCCGAGACGCGGCTCAGCAGGAAGAACGACAGGTCGGGCGGGCCCGCGGGGATGATGAACCCCTGGATCTCGATCTCCCGCCCGTTGTAGGCCCGGATGCCCTGGGTCACGCCGAGGTTCGCCCGCATCGAGTCCGCGAGCTGGGCGAAGGTGAGGCGCGGAACTTCGTCGCCCCGAGCCGGCGGGAGCATCGGCAGCACGGCCAGCGCCACCATGAGCGCGAGCGTCGCCGCGGTCGAGCGTCTCCGATCAGAGGGGCGCAAGGTTCTCGGCGACCTCGGTGCGATAGGCGAGCACCGCCGGCACCAGGCCGGCCAGCGCCCCCAGGGCGACGACCGCCCCGAAGGTCGCCGGCTGGAGCGCGCCGAGCGCGAGCGCATGCGTGACCGGCCCACCCCGCGCCGCGAGCAGGTACGCGCCGAGGGCCGCGACTCCGTGGCCGCCCAGGATTCCGGCGAGACCGCCGAGCGCCGCGATGACGCAGGACTCCAGCAGGACGATGCCGAGCACCGTCGCCCGGCGAGCGCCCAGGGCCCGCATGGTGGCGATCTCCCGCCGGCGCTCGAGCGTGGCGTTGTACATCGTCACGAACAGGTAGAGCCCGACCACGACGGCCACCACCGTGAGCACCACGAAGAGCACGTCCTCCACGAGCCCCAGCAGGTTGAAGACGTTGAGCAGGACCGCGCTCGGAAGGGCCGCCTGGAGATCCGGCGCGACGTTCCACCCGCGATGCAGCGCGGTCAGGTCGGAGAGGCGCCGGGGCCGGACCAGGACCGCGGTGAGGGGCTTGATCATCGCCCTCCGGGAGACCTCGTTCATCTCCCAGTAGCTCGCGAGCGAGATGAAGATCGCGCGATCGTCGGCGGTCCCGGTGGGCCGCAGCACGCCGACCACCGTCAGCGGGTACGCGGCCATCTCCTCCCCCTCGTAGAATCGGTCCGACGCCTTGAGAGCCGTCCGGCGGGCGACGTCGGCGCCGAGCACCGCCTCGTAGTCCGGCCGCTCGGGCGCTTCGCTCCGGAACAACCGCCCCGTCGACAACACGGGAGCGTGCCGCCGCCACGGGAAGGGCGCAAAGTACGCCTCGCTCGTCGCCACGTAGCGAAACCCCTGGTAGGCGTCGCCCATGGCCACCGGCACCGCGACCTCGACGCGCGGGTCGCGCCGCAGGTCCTCGTAGGCGCTGAGCGGGATGTTCGGGGTCGGCGCGTCCATGCGGAAGATCACGTTCAGCACGAGCTGGGTCGGGCTGCCCTTGGCGCCGACGATCAGATTGTAGTCCGTCGCCCCCGCGATGAAGCCCTCCTTGATGCCCCGGGTCAGCAGCACGCTGGCGATGACCAGGCTGACCCCCAGGGCGACCGAGACCACGGTCAGGACGCTGGTGACGAAGCGCCCCTGGAGATACCGCCACACCACGGTGACCGGCGTCACCCGCCGGCCCCGGCCCGCGCGTTGATCGACGCCATGTCGAGGAGCCGGTCGCCCGCGTCGAGCACCGCCTCGTCGTGGGAAACCACGAGCAGGGTCTTGGCCGCCTCCCGGCAGACCGTGAGGAGGACCGCGAGCACCTCGCGCGCGGTCGCCGCGTCCAGGCTGGCGCAGGGCTCGTCGGCCAGGATCAACGGAGGGTCGTTCGCCAGCGCCCGCGCGATCGCCACCCGCTGCTGCTCTCCGCGCGAGAGCTGTCCCGGCTTGTGGCCGAGGCGCGCGCCGAGCCCGAGGCGGGCGAGAATCGCGCGGGCCCGGGGGCGCTGCTCCCGCCGCGGGACCGCGCGCGCGAACATCATCGCGAGCACCACGTTCTCGAGGGCGCTGAAGGCGGGCAGGAGGTTGAAGGTCTGGAAGACGTAGCCGATCTGCTCGGCCCGGAACCGGTCGCGGCGCGCCTCGGGCAGCGCGGTGATCTCGACGCCGTGGACGACGATCGTGCCGCGGGTGGGCGCCGCGACCCCCGCGATCAGGTTGAGCAGGGTGGTCTTGCCGGAGCCGCTGCGGCCCCGGATCACCGTGCAACCCGCCGCGGGCAGCTCCAGGTGCTCGACGTCGAGCACCTGGAGCGCGCCGCCGTCCGCGAGGGGGAACGCCTTCGTCACCCCGCGCAGGCTCAGGACCGGCCCCGCCGGGGTCATGACCCCGTGCTACCGGATGGCGATGGGATTGACCGGCACCCCGATCCCGCCCCGCAGCAGGAGCGGCGCGACGACGAAGAGGAACTCGTAGGCCTGGTCCTTGGCCAGCTCGTCCAGGTTGAGGATCTCGAGGATGTAGGCGCCCCGGTTCCAGATGAAGTCGACGTGCAGCGGCAGCCCCTGGAAGCCTCCGAACGCCTTGCGCGAATAGCCCG
>WNFP01010071.1_pt1 | contig 10264 bp, 10 predicted proteins | sample 5400201 | NCBI WGS metagenome assembly WNFP01 (sample SAMN13153355, study PRJNA577476) | soil metagenome | isolation source: 115 cm saprolite under Madrone tree | place: USA:California | collected 2016-06-14
CGGCGACTGTCAGGAATATCGCCTGGTACGACAAAAAATATCCGATCAGGCCCATGAGGGCGGCCGTGACCAGATTTCCCGTCGAGGAGAAGCGTTGATTGCGTCCGAGCCGTTCAGGCAAGGCCGCATGGCCAACCAAGCCGAGGCTAATCGCAACGATCGCCGGCCCGAGGAAGCCGCCCGTGATTCCTTGCAGCATCAGGGCCGCGAAGACCAGCGGAAAACTCGGCTGAAATGCAATAATGATCGCACTGACGGCCACCATTACGACGCCCGCCACAACGACCGCTCGCTTCGAGCGGACGGTATCCAGCAATTCGCCTCCCGGGAGCTGACTGAGCAAGCCGGCAACGCCGCTCGCGGTCAGAACGAAACCGATATTTTCCTGCGTCCATTTCTGGTCAGCGAGATACGCGGCCAGGTAGGGACCGAACCCAGCCAAAATACCGGCAAGGAAAAAGTTGACTCCGTCGAGGCCGCTGAGACTGGCATTCGACGGCGATGGACTTGCGGTGCCAAACGATACTGTAGCGGCCGTCATTTTTGCTGAATTTCACTCGAGCTTCACGTTGGCGGCTTTGATGACCTTGCGCCAGCGCTCGACCTCCTCGCGCATGTAGGCGGCTGTCGCCTGCGGCGTGCCGCCGATGGGTTCGGCCGAAAGCTGCGCGAGGCGCTCACGGATGTCGCCCTCGCGCAGCGCTTCGTTGACGTCGGCGTTGATCTTGTCGACGACCGCCGCTGGCGTTTTCGGCGGCGCCACGATGGCAAACCATGCCGCCGACTCGAAGCCTCCCAGCGTCTCCGCAATCGTCGGCACCTGCGGCAGCGCAGCCATGCGCTTGGGCGTGGCCACGCCCAAGAGCTTGAGCTGCCCGCCGTTCACGAGCGCAAGCGAGGCGCCGAGATTGTCGAACATGAGATCGACGTTGCCGGCCGCGAGGTCGGTCAGCGCCGGCGCCGAGCCGCGATACGGCACCTGCTGGAACTTCACGTCCGCCATCATCTGGAACAACTCGGCGGTGAGGTGCGAGGTGGTGCCGTTGCCCTGGGTCGCGCAGGTGAGCTTGCCGGGATTGGCTTTGGCGTAGGCGATCAACTCCGCGACGCTGGCGAGCGGCAGTTTGGCGTTGACCACGAGCGCGTTCGGCACCCGGCCCATGATGACGATGGGAACGAATTCGGTCGGGTCGAAGCCGAGTCTCGGATAGAGGTTGTGGTTGATCACGAGCGGCGGCGGCGGCGCGGCGAGCAGCGTGTAGCCATCGGGGTCGGCCTTGGCGACCGCCTCGGCGCCGATGTTGCCGGCGGCGCCGGTGCGGTTCTCGATCACCACCGGGTGTCCCCACTTCTTCGACAGCCAATCGCTGAAGATGCGCGGCATCAGGTCCGCGGTGCCGCCGGCGGGAAACGGCACGATGATTTTCACCGCGCGCGAAGGATAGTCTTGCGCCCGCGCATCAGGCGCCGCCAGGATCGCGGCAAGCGCGAGCGCCGCGGCCATGCCGCAGCATCGCAACCATCGATGCCGAACTTTAGCAGAACTGAACCTCATCCCGGCGCTCCTCATGAATCGGGCCCATTCCTGAGCCTCGCTTTTGTTGCCGTCGTTCCCGCGACCAGGAGTCCTTATCTCTTGTTCCAATCATTCAACAACGATCTTGGCCGCCTCGACCACCGGACCCCAGGTTTCGAGACTTTGGCGGATCAACTCGCGCATCTCCTGCGGCGTGCTGGCGAGCGGATCGGCCTCCAGCGCAAGGATGCGCGCCCGCAGCTCGCTCTGTTGGAATCCCTGCCTGATCGCCTCCGATATTTTTTTGGCGATCTCCGTGGGCGTGCCGGGAGGCGCCGCCACCGCCATCCAGGTGTCGGCGTAGACGCCGGGCAAGGTCTTGGCGATGGTCGCGACCCGCGGGTAGTCCTTGAGCCGCTCGCGGCTGCCGGTGGCCAGCAGTTTGAGCTTGCCGGCATCGATGTTGGCTTTGTTGGCGAGAAGATAGTCCGGCACCAGATCGATGTTTCCCGCGAGCAGATCGTTGATGGCGGGCGCGCTGCCGCGATAGGGAATTTCGGTCATGCGGAACTTGCCCCTGAGCATGAGCAGCTCGCCGAGGAGATGCCCGGTCTGGCCCTTGCCTTGATGGCCGTAATTGATCTTTCCGGGATTGACCTGCGCAAAGGCAACGAGGTCCTGCAAGCGATCGAAGGGAAGATCCGCGCGCGCGATCAAGATCAGCGGATAGGTGGCCAGTACGCTGACCGGCTCGAGCGCGCGCGGATCGAACGACGCTTTCGAAAATAAGAGGTGCGTAACGCTGAAGGTGAGTTGCGCCGCGCACAAGAGCGTGTAGCCGTCGGGTGGCGCGCGCAACACCGCCTCAGTGCCGACGCGGCCGCCCGCGCCGCCCGGGCGGTTCTCGACCACGACCTGCCCGGCGAGATTGCTGCTCGCCTTGTCGGCGGCGAAGCGGCACAGCAGGTCGGCCGTGCCGCCGGCCGGATACGGCACGACGAGCGTCACCGGGCGGTTCGGATAGCCGCTCTGCGCGTGGACCGTCCCTAGTTGGGCCGCGCCGATCGCGCCCAAGAAGATGAGCGTCGCGCAGACGCCGACGCGCGCAAGCACGCGTGCGCTCACTCGTAGTACTCGGGCGACATCTTCTGGCCGTCGCGCTGCGCCTTGTCGTGATTGATCCAAAGCTGCGCCTTTTCCTTCGCCATGACGTCCGCCATTCGCTGCATCGAAGCGGCGGTCTTGTCCTTGCTGTCGTTGCCTTCCGGCACGCGCCGGTTGTCCCAATTTTCCTTGAAGTGCACCGCATCGCCGGAGAGCAGCACGGCGCCGGTCTTGGGCAGTTTGACCAGCAGGCTCTGGTGGCCGGGCGTGTGTCCGGGCGTGGAGATGATCATCACGCTGCCGTCACCGAAGACGTCGTGATCGCCTTCGAGCTTGGTCACCGGATGGTCCGGTTTGAAACGCGGGCCGAGCGGCGAGGGCCATTCGTACTCGGCCTTCTGAACCAGCAGCATGCTTTGCGGGAACAGCGTCATGTTGCCGATATGATCGGGATGGGTGTGGGAGACGGCGACGTATTTGATGTCCGACGGCTTCACGCCGAGCTGATCGAGCTGAGCGGCAAGTGTCTTCGGCCGCCGCCAATGGGTCATTCGCGGATCGGCGGGGCGCTGACCCTCGGGCATGGCGGCGATGGCGTCGGCCAGGCCGGTATCCCACAAGAGCCAGCCTTGGCCGTGCTTGATCAGGTAGCAGCTGTCGACGAAGTCCATCGACTTGCCGACGTTCACCCCCGGCGACCAGCGCGAAATGTCGCCGGCGACGCCCTCCCCGCAATTCAAGATGTAAAGCCGCTCGACCCCTGATTTGCCGCCTTGCGCGCAGGCTGGTGCGAGCGTGAGCGGAATCGCAAGCGTGGCGGCAAGGGCAAGACCGAACTGGATCTGTTTCATGGCGTTCCTCCTGCTATCGTTCGAATTTTCGGCGCCGACGCGGGTCGCGCGCATGGCCCTGATCGAACACAATAATAACATGATCGTGGGGCGGATGGCTCACCGTCCATTTCAACAGCACGGATGGCGAAGGCCCCTTCTTTCGTCTTATGCCTTCTGCTAACCATGCCGCACCGAGTTTTGAGCGAGGCCAACCATCGCTCTGCCCATGATGAAAAAAAGGCAGAACGACCACAACCAGGCGCTGCCCAAAAGCGCCGCAAGACGAGGGTCCCCATGATCAGCCATTCCATCCGCGCCGTCACGCTGGCGACGCTCTTCGTCGTTACGATGTTTGCTGCCGGCACGTCCGCGCTTGCAGCATCGTTCGACGGCCCATGGAGCGTGACTGTCGTCACCAGGAGCGGTCCTTGCGACCCATCGTACCGGTACGGCGTAACGATCAGCAGAGGAGTGGTTTCTTACGCGGGCGGCGGACCGGTGAGCCTGACGGGGCGCGTATCGCCGTCCGGAAGCGTGACCGTGCGGGTGTCGAGCGGCCCGCAATACGCGCTCGGCTCGGGTCGGCTTTCGCGCAGCACCGGCGGCGGCAGCTGGCGCGGCCAAGGCCCCAACGGAGCCTGCGCCGGCGTATGGAGCGCGAGTCGGGGTTGAGCGCGCACGGCGGAAAACTCACCGCTCATTTCCGCGCAAGCGGGAATCCAAGCTGGATCCCGCTTTCACCAGGACGAGCGGACCTTGATGCGGTGATCCGTAATCGCGAATGCTAGAATCCTGTCGGACTGCGATGCGTCGGAGCGAGCGGAGAAGAGGCGTGCACAGGCTGCGCATTTTTTCGGGCTTTGCCGTCGGGCTGATGCTTTGCGCGGTCGTGATGGCGTCGCCGCCGCTCGAGTGGACGGCCGCGCACGCGCAGCAATTCGCCGCGGCCAAGAAGCGCGTCGAGAGAAAGGGGCCGGAACCCAAAGCCGCGCCGAAGGAGCAACAGGAGCGCTCGACCTTCACGGCGCAGGACGAAGACGTTGCGGTCATTCCCGGCATTCCGGACGCGCGAATCTGGGGCGATTCGGAGAAGGAATTCGCGCGCCTACTGCCGCAAGCGAACGGACCGTGGCTGGCGATTTCGGGCGGCGGCTCGGATGGCGCCTATGGCGCAGGCGTGCTCACCGGCTGGAGCGAATCGGGCCTGCGGCCCGAATTCGCGGTCGTGACCGGCGTCAGCATCGGCGCGCTGATTGCTCCGTTCGCCTTTCTCGGACCGCGCTACGACGAAGTGGTGCACAAGAATTTCACGACGATTGGCGCGGCGGATATCTTCGAAGATCGCACCACCCGCGACAGCCTGTTCGACTACTGGCCGCTCAAGCGCGTGATCGAGCAGCGGGTGACGCCCGCGCTGCTGTCGGAGATCGCCGCCGAGCATGCGCGCGGGCGGCGCCTGTTCGTCGCCACCACCAATCTCGACGCCGGACGCCGCGTGGTCTGGAACATGGGCGCGATCGCCGCGCGCGGCGAGGAGGGCCTCAAGCTGTTTCGTGACGTCCTGCTCGCGTCCTCGAGCATTCCTGGATTTTTTTCGCCCGTCCCCATCGAGGTGGAGGCGAACGGCAAGAAATTCCACGAACTGCACAGCGACGGCACGCTGACCGCGCCGTTCTTCGTCGTGCCGGACACGATGCTCTCGCCGCGCGGCGCGACGCGTCCGCCGTTCGGCCAGCTCTACATCATCGTCAATTCCAAGCTCGGCCCCGAGTTCAAAATGCCGGATCGCAACATTCCCGGCATCCTCGGTCGCTCCATCGGCGTGGCGCTGACGGCGGCGCTGCGCGCGGAAGTCATGTTGGTCTATATCGGCGCGCAGCGCCACGGCATCACGCTGCGCATCGCCCACGTCGACCCGAGCTTCGACCATCCGAGCCGCGGGCCGTTCGACGGCCAATACATGCAGGCGCTCTATGAAGTTGGCGTCGCGGCCGGCAAGAAGGGCACTGCGTTCGGAGACACCCTGCCCGAGCTGTCGATGCACGGATCAGGCGGCCAGCAATAACGGCCGCTCACGCGGCCTCGCTCGCCGACGACTTTCCGGCGCTGCTCAAGCTGCCGCGTTCCGGCGACCGCGGTGCGGTGATGCGGACCGCAAAGCGCCAAGCCAGCCAGAACATCAGGAAATAGCTGCCGATGAAGGTCACCATCCCGGTATAGGGGGTCGAATAGCGCTCGACCAGCAAACCTAAACCGATGGAGAGCGACTGACCGATCACCAAGGTTATGATGAAGATTACCAGCAGGCTCATGGCTTGCCCCTGTGCCTTGACTGCGTGCCGGCGACGTTCGGCGACGCGCAGAGGGGATCAATCGTGGCGAGACGATCCGTCGCGCTTACGGCTGCTGGCATGGTGTCGCAGGGCGCAATGTCGCAGCGCTGCCTTGTCGCGCCGTGACGGGGACGAGCGGAGCCGCCTTGCTCTGCGTCGAGCGCATCATCGCATTTGGAGGTCGATGCACGCGCTACGCGCTGCGCGTCCCGCCATCCTCAGGCCGCTCTACCGTCCGAATCTTCACCTCCGACGTCAGCGTGCGATGGACCGGACATTTATCCGCGATCTCCAAGAGCCGCCGGCGTTGCTCCGCATCGAGCGGGCCGCGCAATGTGATGGCGCGATCGATGCGGTCGATCATCCCTTCCTTGGTCTCGCAATCCTCGCAATCGGCGGCGTGGATTCGCCCATGGCGAAGCTCGACCGTCACCCGCTCGAGCGGCAGCGCCTTGCGCTCGGCATAGAGTCGAAGCGTCATGGCCGTGCAGGCTCCGAGCCCCGCCAGCACCAGGTCGTAGGGACCCGGACCGCTGTCGAGGCCGCCGACGTCGACCGGCTCGTCGGCCAAGAAGTGATGCGCGCGAACCGTGATCGCCTGCTGGAAGCGCCCCTGACCGGTTTCGCGAACGACGACCGTGTTGGGATCCTGCGGCGCCTCCGCGGCGAGTTGCGGCATGTCGAGATAACGTTCGGCCCAGGCGCGAATGACGTTGGCGACGTAGGCCGCGTCGCTGCGGCGGCTCAAGAGGTGATCGGCGTCGGCGAGCGAGACGAAGCTTTTGGGATGCTTGGCCGCGGCGAAGATGCGGCTCGCATTGTCGATGCCGACGATCTCGTCGGTCGGCGAGTGGAAGATCAGCAATGCCTTGCGCAGATTGGCAATGCGATCGACGAGCTTATGCTCGGCGAGATCGTCGACGAAGCCGCGGCTGATGCGAAATTGCCGACCCGCGAGGGTCGCTTCGATCTCGCCCTTGGCGGCGATTTCGTCGAGACGGTCCTTGAACAGGCCGGTCACGTGGGCGGGATCGCTGGGCGCGGCGATCGTCACCACCGCGCGTGCCTCCGCCACCTCGCCGGCGGCGGCGAGCACCGCCGTGCCGCCGAGGCTGTGGCCGATGAGGATCGCGGGCGCGCGGGCGCGCCGGCGCAGCTCGTTCGCGGCCGCCACCAGATCGGCGATGTTGGAGGAAAAGGTGGTGTTGGCGAATTCGCCCTCGCTCGAGCCGAGGCCGGTGAAGTCGAAGCGCAGCACCGCGATGCCGAGCGCGGTCAAGCCGTCGGCGATGCGCTTGGCGGCCCGGGTGTCCTTGCCGCAGGTAAAGCAGTGCGCAAAGAGCGCGTAGGCGCGCGGTTCCTCGGCGGGACGGTCGAGCAGCGCGGAAAGGCTTTGTCCGCGGGCGTTGGGAAAATCGAAACGCTCAGCCGGCATGCTGTCCTCCCATCGACCGCGGGCAGGCGGGATCGCCGCGATTTGAACCAATCGCGCCAGTTCTGCGACTAACAGGGTGGCGCATCAAGGATCACTGCGTTCAGTGCCGTTTTCGCCCGGGATATCGGGGGGCAGGCGCCCGGCACGAAACAGGAAGGGGATACCATGTCTTATTCGCGAGTTTGCACCCGGGCCGCGGGCCTATTGGGGTTGGCGGCGCTCGCTAGCGTGGCCGTGCTGCCCGCGCTCGCGCCGGCCGAAGCCGAGCCGAGCTACGACGGGCTCTGGAGCGTCGTGATCGTGACCAAGGCCGGCCAGTGCGACAGCGGCGCTGGGTCCTGGAGCGGCAATGGCAACGGCGCCTGCTCGGGCGTCTGGGAGGCCGAGCGGCGCGGGTAAGCGCCGCAGCCTGGACGCAGCGGCGACGATGTGGTTAACGCCCGGGTTGAGCCCGGGCGTTCGTTGCTTCCCGGCGCTTTGCGGCATTGATCGGCATGCAGAGTCCCAAACGAGACCCCTTCTCCGCCCCGTTGCCGCCGGCGTTGATCTACGCGGCGGCACTGACCTGTGGGGTGCTGGCTGCGCTTGCGCTTGAGATCTACCTGACCGGCGCCGGGTTTGACCCGGCCAATCTCTGGGAGAATTCCCTTTCCAGCGGAACGCGCGACCTGCGCACGGCGGGCCCATGGTGGGGCATTGCCGCCCTCGCCTTCGTGGTGAGCGGGATAACGGCGGCGGCGCTCAGCCGCTTCCCCCCGCCCTGGCACCGTTATCGCCTGCTGCGCTGGGTCGCCGCCGGCGTCATCGTGTTGGTACTCGAGGATATCACCCATTCCGCCGGCGGGTCCGAGGGCGTGGCGGCCGGTGTGGACGTCGCGGTTCGCTTGATTGCGCTCTGCCTCGCGGCGCTGATGGCCCTGCTTGGAGCCTACGTCGCAGTGCGACGTTGATTGGCGGCGAGCTCGACTTCAATCACAGATTGTTATCTGTCTATAAATACCCGCGCTAGCTGTAACGGGCTCGGTGAAACAATCGTTCGCCGGCTCGAACCTTAACCCGCGGTCACGACACTAATACTCAACTAGAGGTGCGGCCTCGGCGTCGGGGGGAACCGCACACATAAGGTTTCGGAGAACTTGATGGCATTTGCCGACTACGCGCCGGCACGGGCGAACGATCAATCGACCCTACGACGCGGCCCCTCACCTTGGGTGACGGCGCTGCTGACTGCGCTCACACCTGGGCTGGGACACATTTATATCGGCCAGGCTCGCCGCGGAATCACGCTATTCCTTTTGATCATGATCGCGGACATGCTGCTGATGTTCGCGATGATGGGCGTTTTGGCGCGGTTCTGGATGTTCGCCGTCAGTCTCGCCTTGTTGGTGGGGCTGTGGTTCTACATCATGGTCGATGCGATTTCGCGTGCCAACCGCACGCGCGACTATCCGCACCAGCGTTACAACCGCTGGACGACCTACGCCGGCGCCTTTGTGCTCGCCTGCCTCGTCTTCGCCGGCCCCTGCATCTACGCCGTCCACGCCAAGTCGTCGGGCCAGCTGTTGTGGTTGAACGCCGTCACCCCCAGCATGGAACCCACATTGCGGTTGGGTGAATATTTTCTCGCTGATGCAACCTACTATCGCAGCCGCCACCCCAGCCGTGGCGAGGTCGTAGTCTATGTGCACCCCAAGCAAGAGCAGGTCCACTACATCAAGCGCATCGTTGGCGTGGAGGGCGACCGCATCGCGATCAAAGGTGGTCACGCCGTCGTCAACGGCATGATGGTGGCGGAGCCTTATGTCGACGCCGGCGACGCGCAGGCGCGTTTCGCCAACGAGGCGGAAATGCGCGTGCCGCTCGGATACGTCTATGTGCTCGGCGACAACCGCGCCAACAGCGTCGACAGTCGTGACAGGGTGGCGCACGGTCCGGTGCCGGTGGTCAATCTGATCGGACGCGTCACGGATATCGCCATCTCGCGCCACCTGGCCCGCATGGGCCGCTGGGTCGGAACGCCGAGCAATTTCTAGCGATTTTCTGGCTCGTTTGACTGAGCGCGTACCCACACGCGTCACCCGCGGGCTTGACCCGCGGGTCCATCGTCTTCGCAAAAAGCGTTTCGCGAAGAAGATGGATTGCCGGGTCAGGCCCGGCAATGACGGATCGAGGCAAGCGGAAATACTGCGAACGCAGTTGCAGCAATCCGGCGACGTCTACCGCACCATTTGTCCAACCCCTCGAGCGTCAGCGGATACATCCGCTCGCCGATGAGCTGGCGCATGATGCGGATCGACTGGGTGTAGTCCCATTCCTTCTCCGCGACCGGGTTGAGCCACACGCAGGCCGGATAGGTTCGCGCCACGCGCTCGATCCAGGCCGCGCCGGTCTCCTCGTTGAAATGCTCGACCGAACCGCCCGGCGCCATGATCTCGTAGGGCGACATCGCGGCGTCGCCGACGAAGATCACTTTGTAGTCATGCGGGTAGGTGTGCAGCACACCCCAGGTCGGCGTCGAGTCGTCGAAGCGACGACGGTTTTCCTTCCACACTTTCTCGTACAGGCAGTTGTGGAAGTAGAAATGCTCCATGTGCTTGAACTCGCTGCGCGCGGCCGAGAACAGCTCCTCGGTCGACTTGACGTGCCAATCCATCGATCCGCCGATGTCGAAGAACAGCAACACCTTGACCGCGTTGTGCCGCTCCGGCCGCATCAGGATGTCGAGATAGCCTTTGTGCGCGGTGCCCTTGATGGTGCCGTCGAGGTCGAGCTCCTCCGGCGCGCCGGTGCGGGCGAACTTGCGCAAGCGGCGTAGCGCGATCTTGATGTTGCGGGTGCCGAGCTCGACCTGGTCGTCGAGATCCTTGAAGTCGCGCCGGTCCCACACCTTCACGGCACGGAAGTTGCGGTTGCCGTCTTGGCCGATGCGCACGCCTTCGGGATTGTAGCCGTAGGCGCCGAACGGCGAGGTGCCGGCGGTGCCGATCCATTTCTTGCCGCCCTGGTGGCGCCCTTTTTGCTCGCGCATGCGCTGGCGCAAAAG
>WNFP01011387.1_pt1 | contig 10263 bp, 6 predicted proteins | sample 5400201 | NCBI WGS metagenome assembly WNFP01 (sample SAMN13153355, study PRJNA577476) | soil metagenome | isolation source: 115 cm saprolite under Madrone tree | place: USA:California | collected 2016-06-14
TGGGTCCAAAAACCCCAGCAAGTGCCAGCACGCTACAGCAGTTAAACCCTACAAAACACAGCCCAATCGGGCATGAGCACGCCATTAAGAGTCAACTGCTCTACCATTGAGCTACCGGTCCACGGGAATATTTTAGAATTTTACATGGCACAAGCAGTTTTGTCGAACCACCGAAAATGACCAAAATGACCACCGGTCCCCAAACGCGCCCTACTTCTTGCGAAGAGTCGCCGCCAATTCCTGCGCCACTTCCCGCGCTCGCGGCAGATCGCCAGGTTCGAACGATATTGCCGACACTCTCGGGTGGCCTCCGCCGCCGAATTTTTCCGCCAGCGACGCCAAATTCTTATCCGCAGTCGCCTGGTTCCACGGATTCGTCCCCAACGAAACTTTCGCGCGCACCGCCGAAGCGCTCACGCTCACCGAATACACGCTTTCCGGATGCAGCAGGTACGGGATGAATTTGTTGTAGCCTTCCAGATCCAGATCACCGACATCAAAAAAAATCACTCCGTCGCGCGACTCGCTGCGTTCCCGCAAAATCTCGATCGATTTCCGGTGCCGCTCCAGCAGCGGCTCCAGATGCCTCGCCACCAGCGGCAGCTTCACCATTTCGCCGAGGGGCAGGTAGGCCAATTCCGGAATGAGGCGCGACGGAAGCCCGTTTTCCGGCGCCGCCTCAATCACCAGCGCCAGTTGCATCGCAGGCTCCGCCATTCCCACTGCGAACTCGGGCGTCGGATACTGCGCCCCATCAATGATGTCGCCCCAATGAATCAAATCTTCCAGCGGCTTGGTGTCAAAGCCAAATTTTTCTTTCGCTACCGTGGCGATCAGCTTTGTGCACGACTTGTAATCCGGTTCGTAAAACATGTGCGGGCCGGGATTCTTGCGGAATTGTTCCGCATCCGCGGGCGTAAGAAACGCGCTCTGATGATGGTCGAACCACCACGTCACTTTCGGCGAATTCGAAAACTTGAAATCCACGATCGCGTTTTCGTCCCCATCGAAAATGCCTGGCTCCCAGGGCTGCGCCGCGCGGTGCGTCATCCCCGTGAAGCCAAATTCCGCGCCTGCATCAAACCGCTCGCGATAAAACCGGTAAAAAAGCGCAGCCGAGGCGGTGCCATCAAAGCAGCGATCGTGGAAACACAGACGGACTTTGGTCATGGGTGAGCGCGTTCGCCCCTGCCCCTCCGCGCTCTTCTACGGAGACGGGGACAAAGCCAATCAGGGTGTACGCGCGCGCAACGAATGTCAAGAGCAAACCCCTCCTCCGCAGGACCTGCATTTTTGCCAGGCAGAACGGGCAAGCCGCTTCCCTCTCGTCACTGTTTGAAGAAATATTCGGCTGCTACCACCTTTACTCCGCTCCCTCTTTGTGCTTTTCCGCCGCGGGCGCGATCGCGGCAATGCTGTTCTTCCGGATCAAAGCGTTCAAGGAAGCCAAATCCTTGGACTGAATCTCCTGCCATGCGGCAAGCTGTGCTTCCAGCCTTCGATTAACCTCCTCGAAAACTGTGTAACTGGCGGCCGTTGGCGGCGTGTCCGCGCTCTCCACCGTTCCTTGCAGCGCCATCAACTGATCCGCCGCCTGGATCGGATAATTCAGCGGATCCTCTCCGCTCTTGGATTTAGGCTGAATGATCTTCTCCTCCACGGCATCCATCTTCTTTTTCAGCGCGTCGGAAGCCTCCACCACCGGCTTGGCGTTCCCATCTGCACCGAGCCGCTTCTTCAATGCATCGAGCTGTCCGCGCACGCTGCGGATTTGGTTCACCGCTTCGTGCCCGGCGTTCACGCGATCCCGGATGCGCTGCGCGAACTCATTCTGTTTTTCAAGATCAGCCTGCGTCGCCGCCACGCGCGGATCCTTCTGGATTTCCGCGCGTGCCGTAAAACTCTTCCCCCCGGCTGTTAATTTGATTTGATAGGTTCCGGGCGCCATGAGCGGCCCGCTCGGGCGCCCGCCCCAGCTCACAGCACCTGGCACCCGCGCCGGAGCTTCGCTGCGCATATCCCATACAAACCGGTTCAATCCCGCTTCCGCAGGCAGCGCTTCCCCGGGCCGCGAGATTCCGAACTCTTCTTCATCCGGTGAAGCGCCTTCGCTCGCCTTCTTGCTCGAATACTTCCGAATCACAGCTCCCTTGGCATCGAGTATCTCGAGCGTGATCACATCCTTCGGCGCGCTCTTCAGGAAATAGTCAACGACCACTCCAGTAGGCGGGTTGGCCCCCACCGGCACCGTTGCCGGCAAAGCAAATCCTGCTCCCCGATAACGGATGGTCGTAGACGGCTGGTAGAGATGCGTCTCCTCGCCCGCCGTTGCTGCATTCATCTGCCGCAGTGCCGAAATGCCATCCAGAATCCAGAACGCCCGTCCGTGTGTCGCCACGATGAGATCGTCGTTCTTCACGGTTAGATCATGAATCGGCGTCGCCGGCAAGTTCAGTCTCAACGATTGCCAGTACGCTCCGTCATCAAACGAAACGAAGATGCCGTTCTCCGTGCCCGCAAAGAGCAAGCCCTTCCGCTTGGGATCTTCGCGCACAGCATGCACGTAGCTGTTCTCCGGCAGCCCGCCGGTGATCTTCGTCCAGCTCTTTCCGAAATCCGTGGTCCTGAAAATATAAGGCCGGTAGTCATCCAACTTGTGTCGATCGATGGCCACATACGCGGCGCCGGCCGCATGCGGCGAAGCCTCGATGATGCTCAGCAGGCTCCATTCGCCGAATTCCTTCGCAGTAACGTTCGCCCAATGCTGCCCGCCGTCCCGCGTCAAGTGCACCAGCCCGTCGTCCGTGCCCGCCCAGATCATTCCCTTTTCAACGGGCGACTCCGCCAGCGCAAACACTGTGTTGTAGTATTCGACGCTGGTGTTGTCTTGCGTCAGCGGCCCGCCCGACGATTGTTGTTTGCTCTTGTCGTTACGCGTCAGGTCTCCGCTGATCGCCGTCCAAGTCATTCCCCCATCAGTCGTCTTGAACAGCACTTCTCCGCCGTGATACAGCACGCTCGGATCGTTCGGCGAAATCAGGATCGGCGCCGTCCACTGAAACCGGTGTTTCAGCTCCGCCGCGCCCGCGCCCATGGGATTCAGGGGCCAGGAGGTAATGTCCTGCACCTGCTCGCTTTTTTTGTCGAAGCGCGTAATGAGTCCGTCGTAGGATCCGGCGTACACAATGTCCGGATTCCGTGGATCCGGCACTACATAGCCGGCTTCGCCTCCGCCGACGTCGTACCAATCTGGCCGGTCAATCGCAAAGTTGTCGCTGCGGCTCGCGATGGCCACGGTCGAGTTGTCTTGCTGCGCCCCGTACACCCGGTACGGAACCGCGTTGTCCGCTGCCACGTGATAGAACTGCGCTGTCGGCTGATTGTTTTCCGTCGTCCAGCTTTTCCCGGTGTCATGCGAAACACTGGCGCCGCCGTCGTTCGCTACGATCATCCATTGCGGACGCGTCGGGTCGATCCACAGCCCGTGGTTGTCGCCGTGTGGCGCGCGGATGAACTCGAAACTCTTGCCACCATCCGTCGAGCGCGAGACTCCCGTGTTCAGTACGTATACGGCGTTGGCATCTTTTGGATCTGCAAAAATGTGATGAAAATACCAGGCCCGCTGCGTAAATCGGTGATCGGGGTTGATAAGTTGCCAGCTCTCGCCCGCATCCTCGCTTCGATAGATGCCGCCCTTTTCTGCTTCAATGATCGCGTAGATTCGATTTCCATCCGCGCCGGAAACGGAAACGCCGATGCGTCCCAGAACTCCGCTCGGCAACCCGTGCCCCTCAAGCCGTTTCCAGGTGGCGCCGTCATCGCCGGACCGATAGAGACCGCTCCCCGGCCCGCCACTCGTCAAACTCCACGGCGTGCGGTGCGCCTCCCATAGGGCCGCGAACAAAATGTGCGGATTATTCGGATCGAAAACGAGATCAATCGCGCCCGTCTTGTTGTCTTTGAACAGAATCTTCTGCCACGTCTTGCCGCCATCGCTCGATTTAAACACTCCTCGCGTTTCGTTCGAACCATAGGCGTGCCCGAGCGCCGCCACGTAAACAATATCCGGATTCTGCGGATGCACGGCGATCCGCGCGATGTGCTGCGAATCCTCCAGCCCGATGTGCGTCCAAGTCTTTCCGCCATCCACGGACTTGTACATTCCGTCGCCATAAGAGATATTTCCCCGAATGCACGACTCGCCCGTCCCCACGTAAACCACATTCGGATCCGAAGGCGCCACTGCAATCGCGCCAACTGACATGATTCCCGTCTTGTCCGTCATCGGCGTCCACGTGAGTCCGCCATTCGTTGTCTTCCACACGCCTCCGGCCACCGCTCCGAAATAATACGTTTCCGGGTCTCCAGCAATTCCCGCCACCGCGAGCGCCCGCCCGCCACGGAATGGGCCGACTAGCCTCCACTTGATTCCCTTGAGCGCATTCTCATCCAGAGTTTGCGCGCGAAGAGACAGGCAACAAATGGCACTGAGGCTCACAATCAGCAAGCCCATAACACTAACCACCGACCTTCTTAGACCACGCATCGCGTTTCTCCATGAAGAATTTGGGTCCGCCAACGGTTTCTTCCACTCGGCAACACCTTTAGACTCCCAGAAGACCGCTCGCGTTTCGTTTCCGCGTCGCGGAAGTGCGCGCTCCTCGGCCGGCCAAAGTGCCTTGACTTATATCACCGAATAGCCTTACCTACATCTCGGCCCCAGCCGGTTTCTCGAAACTTTTGCCAGGAGGCTACATGCAGGATGAAAAGAATCTCTTTGCGGGACTTTTTGATTTCTCATTCAATTCCCTGCTCACCCGTCGGATCGTGAAGCTGCTCTATATCATTTCCATCCTCGGTGGCGGAATCGCGGTCGTGGCCTGCGTCGTGGTCGGCATGCAGCATTCCCCCGCGGAGGGACTCATCAATCTGGTGGTGGGAATCGTGGCTTTGTTTGTCGGTGTCCTCGTCGTGCGGCTTCTGCTGGAGTTGGCCCTCGTGATCTTGAAAATTGCGGAAGGAATCGATCGCGCTACGCACCCTGGAAACTAACGACCAGACCACATGAGCACTGGCGTCTCTTCTTCACCCGGCCTTCCGGGTGTTCGCTCCTCGCGGAGATTCGGATGGCCGCGTGACGTCACTTCAGCCGAACGCAAATCCCTCATTGCCGGCGGCCTCGGCTGGATGCTCGACGCCATGGACGTGATGCTCTACTCGTTCGTTCTCACCAACCTGATCCTCGAGTTCGGCATGAACACGCGCACCGCGGGCCTTCTGAGTTCTCTGACGCTCGTCGCTTCCGCCATCGGTGGATTTCTTTTCGGTTTGCTCGCGGATCGCGTCGGACGCACTCGCGCGCTCATGGCATCTATCCTGGTCTACTCTCTCGCAAGCGCCGCCTGCGGCCTTTCCCATTCCATCCCGCAACTCGCCTTCTTTCGCTTTTTGCTCGGTCTTGGCATGGGCGGTGAGTGGACCGCGGCCGCCGCGCTCATCGCGGAAACGTGGCGCGCCGAACATCGCGCCAAGGCTCTCGGTTTGATGCAATCCTCTTACGCCATCGGCGAAGCTATCGCTGCGCTCATTGTGCTCGCAGTCCTGCCTCACTATGGCTGGCGTACCGTGTTCTTTGTCGGCGTGCTCCCGGCTCTTCTGGTTCTCTGGATTCGCCGCGGCGTGCCCGAACCCGACCTTTGGAAAAACCCCGCCGCAACGCAAAAAAAAGGGAGCGGGCTCAGCCTGCTGCGTGAAAGAACCGTTCTGCGCAACGGCCTTCTCGCCACTGCCATGAATGCCTGCAGCATGTTCGGCTACTGGGGACTCTTTACTTGGATTCCGGGATATTTGTCGCTTCCCGTTTCACGCGGCGGACGCGGCCTCAGCCTCGTCGTGGGAACCACATTCTATCTAGTACTTTCTCCCGGTAAATGGCTGGGCTATGCATCCTTCGGATTTTTCGCGGACGCCTTCGGCCGGCGAAAACCGTATTTCACTTACCTGCTCATCGCCGCGATTCTTGTGCCGCTGTACGGGATCATTCGAAACCCGCTGTGGCTTCTGCTGCTCGGGCCCTTCGTCGCATTCTTCGGCACCGGATTTTTCTCGGGTTACGCGGCCATCGCCAGCGAAATTTTTCCGGGAGAAATTCGCGCTGCCGCGATGGGCCTCAGTTACAACATCGGGCGCGGGCTATCCGCCGTTGCTCCATTCGCGGTAGGCGCGATTGCAGCTCGATTTGGATTTGGCCCGGCGTTTTTTCTGCTGGCCGCGGCTTTTTTGCTGGCCGCATTGCTGGCGCTTCTGCTGCCGGAAACGCGGGGACGCCAGCTCACCTGATCAAGCGATCGCCACGCGCGCCTGCGACCGGGCGCGGCCCGCGCGCAGCGTGAACTTCAAACCGAAAAATGGCGCTTGCGCCAGCGTTTTCTGAAACTCGCCGTCATCCGCATACCGCCGCTTCGGAATCCGCCGCGCCAGAATGCTGATTTCCAGGGGGTCGCGCCGGAACGGGTACGGTTCCACCGTTACCGTACCGTTCTCCTGTGGCTCCAGATCCCAGTCCGCTTCCATGCCCCGGTAGTCCACCGGCACTCCATCGATCGTGGCTGGCTCTCGCGGCGAGAGACAGATGTAGAGCGACAGCCGGTCCACTGCCTCCAGCCGCTGCGCGTTCGCTTGCAGCCATTTTTCATCCGCGAAGTTTTTCATAGCGGGATCAGCCCGCAAGTCCACTTTCAAACGCAACTGCTGCAGCCGCAGCCTTTGCAGAACATCCTGCACGAGCGGCGCTTCCTCTGACTTGACGTACTTGGCGGAAAATCCCGGCATCGTCGCCCGCGTGCGGTCGTAAAGATTCGCGCAATGCATACTCACCAGCAGCCCCGCGTAGCGATCCGCTTTCACCACTCGTTCGATTCCGCGCTGGTAGAGCGTGATATGCTCCTCCGTCGGAATCGACATAAATGTATTCGGCGAAAAGGTGACCGGGTCGATGCTCGGCTGCCGTTCCCACTCTTCCCATCCGTTGTCGTGCTCCGTGGCGGCCAGCCGGAACGATTCCATGGGCGCGGGTTGCGAAAAAACCTCGTTTCCCAATTCGCGCGCGAAAAATCCAGACAGCTTCTAGAAACCGTATTATGCTCCCGCCCCACTCTCGAATCCAGCACTATCGAGCGTTTTTCAAGCGGCCATTAGCGCCCGCCAGCCACGCGAGCCATCATTGACATCACCCGGACGCTGGCTACAATGAGAACCCATCGCGCTCCTCAACCTGCGGGTCAGCTTCCATTCGAGTTTCCGGTTCAGGGAGATCCAGTGGTCAACGAACTCTACGACATCATCGGCGGCAAGAATACTATCCACGCCGCAACCGAGTCCTTCTATCGCAGAGTCTTCGCCGATGCCACCCTGCGCCCCTTCTTCGAAAGCAGCGATATGGAGCAGCTCCTCGCTCGCCAGCGCATGTTTATCTCCATGCTTCTCGGCGGACAAATCCTCTACACCGGCAAGGATATTGCCGCCGCTCATGCCCAGGTTCGCAAGCAAGGATTAAACGACGGCCATTTCGACCGGTTTCTCAAGCACTTTCGTGACGCGTTGAAGGAGGTAGGCGTCGAGCCCGATAAAGCAGAAAAAGTCGCCAAACTTCTTGAGAGCAGACGCAGCGCCGTCCTCAATCCCTGACACTGTTCCTGGAATACTTTCGCAGACGTGAACGTGCTTGGTGCGGAAGGAGGGATTTGAACCCCCACGGCCTTTCGGCCACAAGATCCTAAGTCTTGCGCGTCTGCCAGTTCCGCCACTCCCGCAGTGGTGCTAGCCTACTGATTATACTGATGTTCCTCTTCCGTTTGTACAACGTCTGTTTGACCTGATTGCGAGGCATGCGACGCGTGTAGGTTTTATTTGCGCAACATTGACCTGACCAAAAATGGCCATGCGATTCCCGTGGTGGATGAACTGGCAGCGATTCCTCATGCCTTTTGGGCGCATGAACAGGGGTACTTGCGGTTGCAACGCAACTTGCTGGGGACATTCAGTACCCACGGGCGACTCGTAGCCAGTGACTGGCACTGCGCGAGATTCGCCCGACTTAGGGAGCTTTGAAAGAAGAGGCAGGAACTGTTTGAAAACAAAGGAGTTGCCTTCTGAGCATGGCGGCCCCCGGGAGTGGTGCAACTGTACGAAAGTACTAAAAACGCGAGTTCAGGGAGTACGTGGGTACTATAGCCAGGCGCTGGCGTAAGGGACAACATCGCCGACAACAGACAGTACCGCATAAGCAAAACCGGAGGATACGCCCATGGCATCGCGTCTTCGAAGGCTCGCGGAAGAGCGGTTTGGTGATTGGTCCATCGGCAGGGCAGTCAGCGTCTTGATGGCCTGTGCTTTGCTGGGGCTAACGGTGGAGTGCCAACCCGGTAGGGCGCAAAGCAGCACGAGTCACCCGCCGGTCATCGCCACGTCCACACAATGGGCGCTGGATGCTCCGAAGCTGGCATCTACGAACGCCAGCGGCGTCTCCGGAAACAGCTTCAGCCTGCATCCCAACTTCTCGCCTGACGGCACGCACTTGCTGTTCTGGTCCGCATCGACCAACCTGGTTTCCGGAGCCGGGAATGAACAACTGTATATCAAGGACCTGACAACCGGGGCGATCGCGCTGGTGTCCGGGGACACGAGCGGGGCTCCAGGAAATGCTGCAAGCCTCAATCCGAATAACTCCAGCCAAGTGCTCATGTTCTCGCCGGATCGCACGAGGGTGGCGTTCGAGTCGGGCGCTACCAATCTTAGTTTAGGTGCCACGAACGGGAGCATGCACATTTTTGTCAAGGATCTGACGACCGGTGCGGTCACTCTGGTGTCGGCGGACGCGAATGGGATCCAGGGAAATAACAGCAGCCAGAATTTTTCGCTTTCGCCGGATGGCACGAAAGTCGTATTTGGTTCGTCGGCCACAAACCTCTTGGCAATCCCGACGCTTACTACCCACATCTTCGTGAAAGATCTAGGGACGGGCTCCGTCACGCTGGTTTCAACGGATGGCAACGGCGCCGAAGGTGATGGCGCTAGTTCGTTCCCGGTATTCTCTCCCGATGGAACGGAAGTCGCATTTGTTTCCAAATCGACCAATCTCGCGGCGGGCGCCAATAACGGGAATTCCGAAATCTATGTCAAGAACCTGTTGACCGGGGCGGTAACGCTGGTATCGACGGACGCCAACGGTGTTCCGGGCAATGGCCCCAGCCTCCTACCCATGTTTTCCCCGGATGGGTCAAAAGTAGCGTTCCATTCGAGCTCCAGCAATCTCACGCCGGGAACAAGCGGCAACTCCGAAGTTTACGTCAAGGACCTGGCAGGTGGTGCAATCACGCTCATTTCAACCGATATCAACGGCGCCGCCGCGAATAGCAACGACAGCATGCTCGCTGTGTTCTCTCCAGACGGCACCAAGGTAGCGTTCGAGTCCTCGGCCACAAACCTTGTGCCGGGCGGCACCAGCGGACAACAGGTGTTTGTCAAGGATTTGCTGACGGGCGAGGTAACCCTGATGTCAGCAGACACCAACGGAGTGCAGGGGAACAGTCCAAGCTCCGATCCGAATTTCTCGCCGGACCACAAGGCCGTGGCTTTCCAGTCGATGGCCGGCAATCTGGGAGTGACGAACGGCACGTTCGGGATTCTTGTGCGCCCCATATTCACGGCTTCAGGCGCGGCTGTGGATCATCCTTCAGCAATGACCTTGACCACTGCGGGGCAATTGTCGTTTTCCGATCCGGATACCAGCGACACGCACACGGCCTCCGTGGCATCGCAGACCGGCAACCTAGGGACGCTCGCGGTAAGCATAGCTAAAGATACCGCGGGAATAGGTGCGGGCGGCGTGATTAGCTGGGACTATCAAGTCGACGAGACGCTAGTGCATGCACTAAACGCGGCGGCCACAGACGCTTTCACATTGACATTGACCGATAGCCAGGGCTGCACCGCCACAACGGCCATCGTGGTGACGGCCCTGCCCCAGAATTTTGCTGTGGCCAACGCAGGCAACGGAAACACTTCCAGCCCAACCTCCACATCTTCCTGCCCAACACTGGCGGTGATCACGTCGCCGTCCGATCTCACGGTCACAGCGGGACAGGCTGCGTCGTTTAGCGCAGCGGCGAACGGAACGCCGGCACCGAGCGTGCAGTGGCAAGTAAGCACGGACGGTGGAGCGAACTTCAGCGATCTCCCTGGGGCAACCGCAACCACGCTGAC
>WNFP01013904.1_pt1 | contig 10263 bp, 6 predicted proteins | sample 5400201 | NCBI WGS metagenome assembly WNFP01 (sample SAMN13153355, study PRJNA577476) | soil metagenome | isolation source: 115 cm saprolite under Madrone tree | place: USA:California | collected 2016-06-14
CGGCCGGACCGCTACCAAAGAAGCCGCCGGAAAAAGCCAAGCGTTACGTATCGTGACGTGAAATTCTCCTTGCAGGATGGCTTTCGGCAGCTTTTGGGTAGATTCTTGGTCTCTGCGCCGCCTTCATGAATGTCACTCATAAACTTACCAAGCTGGCCGACGGTTCAGCCTTAAAAAGCGCGGGGAATGCGTTTGATCGTTGGCGTCAGCCGATCAATCCAGAGAAGGTTTTAGAGCAAATTGACCAAGCCGGCCTGGAGCAGATCCGGGTCCGCTACGCAGTGCCCGGGGAAAGAACGCACTGGCCGAAGTACTTGGATGCGCCGCGCTGGACTCGATTAAATATCAGGCGCGCACAAGAGCTACGCCTCAAGGTTCGACCGAAACCGTTGCGAATCCTCGATCTTGGAAGCGGAGCCGGATATTTTCTCTTGGTGGCAAAATACCTGGGCCATACCGGCATCGGTTTGGACATTGCCGAGCCGGAGATGTACGGGGAAATGTTTGAGCTTTTCGGTTTCCAAAGAGTGATTTGGGAAATTAATGCCTATCAACGACTGCCGGATCTCGGCGAGAAGTTTGATTTAGTCACGGCATTTTCTATTTGTTTCAACAGTCACAAACGGCCTGATCTCTGGGGCCCGAAAGAATGGGAGTTCTTCTTGGACGACCTGCACACCCGTATTCTGAAGCCGCCGGGCGAGATTTTTTTAGGAATGAATCCCGAGGAAGATGGCTCTTTCTATAATTCCAAACTGAAGGACTTTTTCCTGAAACGCGGAGCACGGATCGATCGTTCCAAGGTTTGGTTCCGTGGGGGTCGGTAATCGGTGATCAATAGACGGTGGAAGGCGGCGGGCGAAAAAAAATTGGTGGAACGAAAGCCTGACAACGCAGCGGCTAACTCGCGGCTAGCTATACAGTGATTACTGATCACCGAATACCGATTACTGTAAAATCTAGGCTTGAGTACCTGCCGCAAACGTTCCTTTAATGGAGAGTTCACATGCGTCTGCGTGCCCAGATTCTGATTTGCGACGATCAACCGGAGATCCTTGACGCGATCAAATTGGTTTGCTCGTCGGAGGGGATGCAATGCAGCACAGTCAATTCGCCCGACGCGGTTCTACCTAAACTAGCGGAAGAAGAGTTCGATCTGTTGCTGATGGACATGAATTACCACCAGGACCGAACTGGTGGCCAGGAAGGGCTGAATTTGCTCCGTTCAGTGCATCAAAGCGATCCGTCGTTGCCGATCGTAGTCATGACCGCGTGGGGTTCGATTCCACTGGCGGTCCAAGCCGTTCAGCTTGGAGCCAAAGATTTTCTGCAGAAACCGTGGGAAAACGAGCGATTGCTATCGATCGTTCGTAACCAGATCGAACTGCGGGCGGCACTAAAAGGAAAGGAGCGCCTGGAAGCGGAAAACTCGGTCCTGCGAAGCGCTCAAGCTCCAGCCAACGAATTCGTCGCTCTCTCGTCTGGTATGCAGGAAGTAAAGCGAATCGTTGAGCAGGTCGCGCCTTCCGACGCAAATGTCCTGATTACCGGGGAGAACGGTACCGGCAAAGGGGTGGTGGCGCGCCTGCTGCATCAACTTTCGGGTCGGTCACAGCAACCGGTGATCAGCGTGAATATGGGCGGCATACCGGAAACGTTATTTGAGAGCGAGATGTTTGGGCACGTCAAAGGCGCTTTCACCGATGCTCGGGCGGATAGAGCCGGCCGTTTCGAATTGGCGGACGCTGGCACTCTCTTTTTAGATGAAATCGCAAATTTGACCGGCTCGCAACAGGCGAAAATCCTGCGAGTTCTCGAAACTGGCGAATTCGAGCGGGTAGGATCCTCGAAAACAAAACAGGTAGACGTTCGGATTCTGAGCGCCACCAATGCTGACCTGCTCGCGGAAATCAATGCCGGTAGATTCAGGGAGGATCTTTACTTCCGGCTCAACACCATCCAGGTCCATCTTCCGCCTTTGCGAGAGCGACTTGACGATATTCCGGAATTGGCGCGCTACTTTCTTGGAGAGCTCACGGCGCGTTACCGGAAAAAGGGCGTTGATTTGAGTCCGGAGGCACTTCAGGCGTTGCATCGATATCCGTGGCCGGGAAATATTCGCGAATTGCGACACGTGATGGAGCGAGCCGTTTTGCTTGCTCGATCGTCCACCATCCAACCGACCGACCTCGGATTGCTGCCGACTGCCAACCGGGGAAACATTTTGGAGGAAATGGATTTGGAAGCGATGGAAGCTCATTTAATCAAGAAGGCACTTGATCGACACAATGGGAACGCCGTTACTGCCGCGAAAGCACTGGGGTTGAGCCGCAGCGCCTTTTATCGACGCCTACAGAAGTATCAAATCCCGACGGCCAACTGAGGCTGGAATATCAACAGCTTGGTGATGATCGATAGGCGATTAATACCTAGTAATCTGGACCTTGTGGAAGAATCTGTTATCCTGTGCTTTGCACGATGGCAGATCCCCTGTTCTCTTCTGACCCTGAAGAATCGCGAATCGACCCCGATCGAATTGCGGAGGTGGCCGCTAGCTTTCGTGAGTCGAAACATTATCTCTTAAACTCTATCGCCATTTGGACGGTACAGGCCGAACTGGCAAAACGGGATTCAGAATATTACCGGAAACTGGCTGAATCGATCCTTGAACGCTCCGAGAAACTGGTCGAGTTGGTTCAAGATACCGACAGCAAGCTACGGCTCATATCGCCAAGCGGCATTTTGCGGTAGGCTGGCAAAGCAGCCTGATCGGTCCGGCGTCAACTTAAGCGGTCATCCGAGGCTGAAGTGGCGCATGATTTTGGTAGTGTCCGGCGACCGCGCAGGAAGGCGTGTCTCTGCAGGGAGGATCAACGTACTTCTATGCCTTCCTGAGGCTGGAGCATCAGGCTACAGCAAAACGACTGGTGGGGTGCCCGGTCTTGTGCTTTGGTGACAGTTTACTCGTTTTGACCAAATGGCTGCGGAGAAGATTCGCATCGTAGGTGCGCGCCAACACAATCTCAAAGGGATAGACGTCGAAATTCCACGCGAAAAATTGGTGGTGATCACCGGAATGAGCGGGTCAGGTAAGTCGTCTCTCGCCTTCGACACGCTTTATGCGGAGGGACAACGCCGTTACGTAGAGAGCCTGTCTGCTTACGCCCGACAGTTCCTCGATAAAATGGAGAAGCCAGACGTCGACTTCATCGAGGGTCTTTCGCCCTCGATCGCAATCGAACAGCGCAGCTCAATCGCTAATCCTCGCTCGACCATCGCAACCACGACCGAGATTTACGATTATCTGCGGATCCTTTTTTCTTCGATCGGTCAACCGCACGATCCCACCACCGGAGAGAAGGTTTTCAAACAGACTCCGCAACAGATCGTTGATCAAATCCTCTCTTATCCGGAAGAGACCAAGATTCTCGTGGTCGCTCCGGTGATACGCCAAGAGCAGGGTGAGTTTCGTGATGTGCTGGAGAAGATAAAGCGAGAGGGATTTGTCCGAGTACGAGTGGATGGAGAGATCCTTGAGTTAGCGCGACCCGAACCCATTCGGCTGACGAAAAGCGCGCGCCACACCATCGAAGTCGTGGTCGATCGCTTGATCGTTCGAGAGGGAGTGCGCACGCGACTCGCCGACTCGCTGGATACCGCTTTGCGATGGGGAAACAATCGTATCATCATCAGCCGGCAATTGGCCGAAAACGAACCATGGGAAGAGGTCCCGTATTCAACCGAGTTTTGTAATCCGAAAACCGACTTTTTGCTTCCGGAGCTTACACCGAAGCATTTTTCCTTCAATAGCTTGGCCGGAGCTTGCCCCACTTGCCAGGGCCTGGGCAGCGTGAGTTTCTTTGATCCGGATTTGGTCGTGCCCGATCAATCCCGCTCACTTGTCGATGGCGCGATCGCGCCGTGGCGAAAAGCCAGTTCCAGAATCCAAGCCTATCGGCGCACGCTCTTGGAAGCGCTGGTTAAGACTTTCGGCGGAGATATGGAAACTCCCTTTGCCGAACTACCGGAACGCAGCCGAGAAATCATTCTGTACGGATCGGGCGATCGAGCAATTCGCTTTCAGCTTGGGTCGAAGCAAGTCGAGAAAACGTTCGAGGGTGTATTGGCTCAATTGGAACAGTTATACGATCAGACTGAAAGCGAATTTACACGATCTCGATTAAAGGCATTTCAGGGCCGACGGCTTTGCCCAGTCTGCCGCGGCGCTCGTCTCCGACCGGAAATTCTGGCGGTTACGATACAGGAGAACTCCGGTCGCGAGGTTAATATTCACGACTATTGCCGGTTAACCATCGATGAAGCGAAACGTTTTCTGGAAAATATTTCCCTTTCCAAACACCAAAAGATCATCGCAGCGGAAGTGCTTCGTGAGATCTGGAATCGCTTGCGATTTCTGGAAGAGGTGGGTCTCGGCTATCTTACATTGAATCGCGAAAGTGGAACCCTTTCTGGCGGAGAAGCCCAGCGTATTCGGCTCGGCACCCAGATCGGATCTGGGCTGGCGGGGGTGCTTTACGTGCTGGACGAGCCAAGCATCGGTCTGCACCAACGAGACAATGACCGCCTGGTTCAAACGTTGATGCATCTCCGGGATCTGGGAAACACCGTGATTGTGGTAGAGCATGATGAAGATACAATCCGGGCCGCCGATTATATCATCGATCTCGGGCCGGGAGCAGGCCCGCGCGGCGGACAAATTGTCGCGGCTGGTGACATTGCGGCGATCGAGGGAAATCCCGATTCCTTGACCGGTCAATACCTGGCGCGAGCACTTCGGATTCCGATTCCGCGAGAGCGAGTACGTCCGCGCGGCATACTTTATAACGGCGGTATTCCGCCGGACCCTGGAACGGAAGGATGGTTAACCGTCGTCGGTGCGAAGGAGAATAATCTACGGAATTTAACCGTATCATTTCCTCTCGGCTGTTTAGTCTGTGTGACCGGTGTCTCAGGGAGCGGTAAGTCCACGCTGGTTGATGATATTCTGCGAAAAGCGCTATTCCGTCATTTCTATCGCTCAAAGGAGCGACCGGGCAATCATGACCGGCTCCTTGGTTTGGATCAGGTTGACAAAGCGATCGTGATTGATCAAAGCCCAATCGGGCGTACCCCCCGATCCAATGCGGCGACCTACTCTGGCGCTTTCGGTCCGATTCGAGATTTGTTTAGCCAGCTTCCCGCCTCTCGCGTGCGCGGGTACGAAAGTGGCCGCTTCAGCTTTAACCTCAAAGGCGGACGATGTGAGAATTGTCAAGGCGACGGCGTGATTCGGATCGAGATGCATTTTCTGGCTGACGTCTACGTCGAGTGCGAGGTCTGCCGCGGATCTCGTTATAATCGCGAGACTCTAGAAATCACTTACCGAGGAAAGAATATCGCTGACATCCTGGCCATGTCGGTCGATGAAGCTGCCCGCTTCTTTCGCAATGTTCCGGCGATCTACGATCGTCTGGAACCCCTGGTCAACGTTGGACTAGCCTATTTGACTCTGGGCCAATCCGGAACCCAACTTTCTGGGGGCGAGGCGCAAAGGGTCAAACTTGCAGCGGAACTCGCAAAAAAAGCAACCGGCAGGACGGTCTATATTCTTGATGAACCAACCACTGGTCTCCATTTCGCAGACATTCGCCAGCTTCTTGAGGTCTTGCTGAAGTTGCGAGACCAGGGCAACACTCTGGTCATCATTGAACATAATCTGGAAGTAATCAAGAGCGCGGACTGGATCATCGATCTTGGACCGGAGGGCGGTGTCAACGGTGGTTGGATCGTGGCCGAAGGCACTCCCGAAAAAGTGAGCGACATCGATACCAGTCACACCGGACATTATCTCCAGAAGCTGTTAACATGAGAGTCCTCTTCCTGGCCGCAGAGATAATCTCTCTTTTCATTGTGACAGGCGAAGTCGCTGTCGCGGATCTTTATCGCGAGGCAGTTCAGGCTGAAACCGAGGGCCTGCCAGAAGTGAGTGTCACCAAGCTTCGACAATTTCTGACCGGAAATCCATCCGAACCGAACGTCATGACAGCCAAGCTTTTGCTCGCCAAGTGCCTGTTAGAAATTCGCCGGCCAGAAGAAGCTCTTACAGTGTTAGGCGACAGTTCCTTGGCCTCGGCCGAAGCAGAGGAACTCAAAGCTGGGACGCTTCTTCGAACTGGGCGCTGGGAGGATGCAGCCGAACTATTTAAGAAGATTTTAAATGATGCAGGCGCCAATAGCAGCGCTCGTTTAGGACTGGCCGAAGCACAGTTCAGAAAGGGCGAGAGCGATGAAGCACTGACAACGCTTCAACCACTCCTCAAAAATGACACGAATTCAGACCCCAAGGCTGTCCTGATGACGGCCGAGATTGAAGTCAATCGGGCTAACCTCGATCAAGCTACCAGACTCCTGACGGGGCTTTCCGCAGGGAACGAAACCGAGCAATTGCAAAAACAGTGTTTACTTGGCGACGAGGCCGAATCAGTAATGGTAAAGGCGATCACTGATCAATCCCGGAGCATAATGCTGCCCGAATGGTTCGAAACACTGTATTCGGTTTACACACAGGAACAATCTCCCACTCTTACCCCGCTCATCCACTGGTCCCAGGAAGATCCCCAGGATGTCGGAGCCGACCGCCCTGCCTATGCTCTCTATTACCTCGGAAAATTGCAGCTACGGATGGATTCTAAGGCCAAGGGCGAAACCACCTTTCGCCACCTAATCAACGACTACCCAACTCATCGGCTGGCCGGTTTGGCGACCGTGGCGCTGGCTCGACTCAAAATTGATCAGGGCTCGGCTGATCAAGCCGTACCATTGCTGGTGCAATGGTTGGCCAACGAGGCAAATAAACGATCGGCCGAGCGTGTTCAGGTAGAGGAAACATTGGCCGATGCCTATTTCGGCGAAGCCAAATTCAAAGAGGCGCAGGAAGTTTATTTCCAATTGGCCGGAGTCGACCCGTTGAACCGCGCGCGTTTCCTTTATGGCGCAGCGATTTGTGCGCTCCGTTCTGGCGACCGGCAGCATTATGAATCCGCCGTTCGCGAACTAAGTAGCTCGCCCACCAACCAAACTCTGCTCGGCAATTTGGAAATCGCTCGAGCGACAATCGAAGCCAGAAGCGGCCTAACCGGCGCCGATACCACCCTACGACACTTTTTAGCTAGTTTTCCGGATCATCCGCAGATTCCGCAAGCTCATTTATTATTGGCAGAGATCGCCTTTACCGAGTTGCCTCCAAACCATGCAGCGGCAGAAAACGAACTTCTGCAAATCTCTACTAGTAGCTCTGAGACCGCCGAAAATAAGGCGCGACTGAATTTCTTCGTCTTGGCCGATGATTCGCAGCAAAGCATAGCGGCGGTAGCGCGCGCAGCTCAGGATTTCATCCAGCAGTATCCCGAATCGGCAACCCGGGCAGAAGTTCGCCTCAAACTGGGAGAAGTCTATTTTCGGCAGAACGATTTTCCTAACGCTCAGACTCAATTCGAACTAGTCGCCGAACAGCAGCCCGATTCACCGCTGGTCGAGACCGCCTTGTTTCTTGCCGGCGAAGCCGCACGCAAAAGCTTGAATCCTTCCTCGGTCGATCGCGCCGTCGATCTCTTTGAAGAAGTCTATAAAATGGATGGATCTTTGCGGTTTCAAGCTCGATTGGAACAAGCACTCACCAAAAGGCAAATCCAGCAAGAGAAAGAGGCGATCGTTCTGCTGGATGATCTGCTAACGCAAAATATTCCTCAGGAAATCCGCTGTGAAGCCTTGGAAGCCAAAGGAGAGTCGCAGTTTTCTCTGGGTGCAAAAGACAAATCCCAGTACGAGGCTGCCATTAAGACCTTCGATAGCTTGGCGGGCGCGGAAACCAACTCACTGGCGTGGCGCCAAAGTGCTTTGTTTCGAAAAGCGAAATGTCTCGAACAGCTCGAAAAGACAGACGACGCACTGGTGGCGCTTTACGATGTTCTGAATGCCGGAGGCAACAAAAGCGACGAGTTCTGGTTCTTTCGAGCTGGATTCGATGCCGCGGAACTTTTGGAAGCGCGGCGCGCTTGGAGTTCGGCCGCAGCTGTGTATGAGAAATTAACTGCAATTCCCAGCCCACGCTCGGAGGAAGCCAAGAGCCGCCTGGAACGTCTTCGTTTAGAACATTTCCTCTGGGCAGACTGAGCAAAGATGAAAGCGCATCAGGACCGTACTAGGGTCAGAAGCGGAACAAATTTAGAACGTGCTCATCTACTGAATCAGCGGGTTGTTTTGGAGACCGTACGCTTGAATGAGCCAGTGTCCCGCATCGAGATCGCACGCCTTACCGGCCTAACCAACCAAACGGTATTCAATATCGTAGAGGATCTACAGCAGATCGGTCTAATTCAGAACTTCGGGCGAAAAACGGCCGAGCGCGGCCAGCCAGCGAAGCTCTTCGAAATCAACGCCGATGCTGCATTCTCGATCGGCCTGCACATGGAGCGCGACCATATCGCCGCGGTCCTGGTCGACTTCAAGGGCGTCATCCGCTCACGTACTTATCGAGGACGATTTCTCGCTACTCCAGACGAGGCCCTGAAACAGGTCTACAGCTCGATCGGCGAATTACGTCAGGCGAACAAACACCGTCGGATCTGGGGACTCGGTATTGCCCTACCGGGTCCAATCGATTTCCGTTACGGCAAGGTGGTTATCTCGCCAAATTTCCCAGGTTGGGAACAAGTCAATGTTCAGGACTACTTTAAGAAAAAAACGGGACTGCGTGTCTTGATCGACAACGACGCGACGGCCGCCGCAATTGGGGAGAGCTGGTACGGTGCCGGCCGCCACCTGGACAGTTTTGTTTATATCTATGTAGGGGTGGGCGTCGGCGGCGGCATCATTGTGAATGGTCGTCCCCATCGCGGTTTTCGGGGAGGTTCAGGGGAAGTAGGCCATATCATCGTCGATCGGGGAAGGAGCGCCAGGCAGTGCGGTTGCGGGAAAAAGGGTTGCCTGGAGGCCTATCTTTCGCTCACCGCTCTATCGCAACACTTGACCGATTCCGGCATCGCTTATACCCGCCTAACCCAACTACTCGAGTTGTTTCATGAGAGCAATAAAGTGCTTCTGAATTGGCTCAACGCCGCCGCTTTCTATCTCGCTGAGACGATGGACAATCTTCACCTCTTGTTTGACCCCGAAACGTTTGTGATTGGCGGCCATTTGCCGGCGCCGCTTTTGACTTTTCTCATCGACCGCTGCTCTGGCATTATCAGCAAGACACGACGGTCGCAGAAAGCCGATTTTCCGAGAATTCTCCAGGGGCAACTTCAGGAAGAGGCTGCCGCGCTCGGGGCAGCCGTGCTGCCGATCGATGATCTGATCGCGCCAAACTACGAGCGTATCACGAGTGGTGACCATCCGAGCCTGCTCGACATTTGGGATTTCCGTCAGTAGGGGGTGGGGTTGGTGGTGCCGTCTGACCAAAAATTCGTCCTTAATCTTTCAATTTGAAAGAATTATTGCTTGCTAACATTGCGCCGTTTCGCTTAGACATGGTTATCCCCCCAACGTTCTCTGCACCCGCGGAGTACCAGAAGCCGGCTCCTGTGAGATGAATGGAGCCCCCTACCGATGCATCTCATAGTGAGCCGGTTTCGGGGAGATGCAGTACATCTATTCTATATATGAAGCGCCCTCGAAATGGATTTCATACGGGGTCACAGCTCCGATATCTCTTCGGTCGAATCACGACCGTATCTCCCCAGGCTAGTCGAAACGCAAGCACCCGCCTTAGTATTCCGGTTCCTCGTTTCCGACTTTCGGTCCGCGAAATAAAACTCGCAGCATTGGCTTAATCGATTTGGCCGCTTGGTCACCGAGCGTAGCACCTCGGAGACTGCTTATTGTCGCTTTTCAGCTCCTATTTAATTTAATCAAGCTGCACAGGCTTAGCATGGTCTTTCCAGGTTCCATCGCCAAGCGCTGCTCGTCTTCGAGCGGAACGTCTTACGACGATTTGGATACCAATCCTCTTCATTCGGTTATCGGCGGAACGCTCACCGAACCGGCATCAGCTTTCTTCTGTCCTCCTTATCCACCCCGAACCAGTTCCCCTTATGAAAATAAGCAATCTGCATCGACTGATCCTTACCGGCTTGTCGATCTGCGCGTTCCACGCACAAGGTCAACAAAGTCCCGCTAACGTTGAAACGAGAGTGAATCAGATTCTCTCGCAAATGACATTGGATGAAAAACTCAGCTACATCGGAGGGACCGGCTTCTTCGACA
>WNFP01005431.1_pt1 | contig 10260 bp, 10 predicted proteins | sample 5400201 | NCBI WGS metagenome assembly WNFP01 (sample SAMN13153355, study PRJNA577476) | soil metagenome | isolation source: 115 cm saprolite under Madrone tree | place: USA:California | collected 2016-06-14
TAATCACCTTGATCAGCGTCTTTTCATGCTGCGGAGCTTCAGGCATGCCCCAACCTAGGGCCACTTCGCTGCATCTTCAAGTGTCGAGCCTCCGCCCGGGGCTGCGACAATGCGCCAGATTATTGCAGTGCGGCGGTAGCTTCTCCCTCTCCATGACCCTACCGAAAAAGCGATCGGTACGGTCGAGAAATACGAGATGAACTGGTCCTCGTTTCGGGACGCGCGCGAAGGGCCTATCTCCAGGACCTACAACATCAACGGATGGCCTACCATCTACGTTTTGGATCGCAAAGGCGTCATTGGCTACCGCGGGCTGTATCATGGCGGACAAGTTGCTAAAGGAATAACGCAGTTACGGCTGAAACGCCCAGATAAGCCGATTTTCGTCGCTCACCATCCAAAGATTAAGCGGCCAGACGTCGCGGCCAAATTTCAGGTAGCGCGTGCTCCCGTCAACAAATGCGAAGGTTGACCCGCCCGAATTTTTATTTTTCACCATCACTGAATGGCAACCATGTTCGACGACATCGGTTTCGTTCCCCATTCTTCCTTCCTGGTAGTCCATGTAATAATCCATCGCGGAATTCTTTTTCTCGCCAAAAATAATCGTTTCGGACGGCAAACGAACATTGGACTCCTTCATCGAATGGGCAACGGTCAACGCATTGCTGAAATAATCGTTCCAACCGTTGATAAGATAACTGCGGTTGGCCAGGTCTTCCCCGGTGGCCACCGCGCTGCTCCCGGTCATCGGAGGCCCCCGTAACGCGTCCGTAGGGCATATCAGAAGATTTGTCGTATGATAATATTCCTTTAGCATTGTCGGCCAACGAGGGGATTGATTGGTTCGCCACGGATATAAATCATTGTAGTCGTCCGCGTACATCTTAAGCGCCATGTTTACCTGCTTCAAATGGTTTAGGCATTTGATGCGATTGGCGGATTCCTTCGCGCGGGCGAGCGCCGGCAGAAGCATGCTGGCCAGGATGGCAATAATCGCAATCACCACCAACAGTTCGATCAGCGTGAATGCTGCTCGCCTGCCAGATCCTCCAGCTTTATTTCGATTCAAAAATAACGCGGCATTGAATGTAGCTTTCATGCATTTTATCTCGTCTTTCATATTGGTACGAATATTTGAGCTATTTTAACGTCAACCACTTACGCGTATGACGAAAAAGCAATGGATGCTGATCGCGCTGGCCGTCGTGCTCGGCGGCTTCTCGCTCTACCTGAATAGGGACTGGTTCACGAAAGAGAATATTCATATTTTTCACCGGTCCATCCCGCGAACTCTTTTCCGCCGCAATCGCCCCACCGCCGCCAATTCGGACACCGATCCCATCATGTTCGGTTTTGATACAAAACGTAAGCTCAAGATGGTCAAAGTTATCCCACTCAGCGACATCGCCACGAATAAATATCCTCATCCAATTTGGCATTTGGTTTCTGAATCCAACTCCGTGCCGACAAAAGAATTCGCTTACGGAGCGCCGATCCCAGGTATGCACTCTGCCCTCAAAGGCGTCACAGCCGATCCTCTCGAGCCTGGCATGCAATATCGTCTCTTTATTGAGACAGACGGTCGCAAAGCAGAACACGATTTCACCGCAGCGGCGCGGACTCCATAAATAGACGCGACCGCTTTCGCCGCGGTTACATTTCGAACGGAGCATTACTCGGGCCATTTTTTTTGCGATCCCTATGAACGCTTATAAGTGACGACCGATCATTGTTCGCTTTCGCTTTCACATTGCGCCGCCGGACGGAGAGCGCCCCGTCACGCATCACGCATCACGTATCACGCTTTGTGTGTCACATTCCTTCACACCAATTGCCTCCTGCTGCGCAATAAATGGCCGCTTGCCTGCGACTCCCGTCCTGAGCCATTGTCACAGGATTGTAACGATACGGACACTCGCGCGTAACCGCCCCGTTACAGGTTTCGGTACGCGGTCGAACCAGCCGTTTATATCAAATCTGATGCAAAAATTATGAAAAAGCATTGTTCAAACATTGGGATTATTATCGGGCTAATCTTCTCCATCGCTTGTGCAACTGCCGAGAATATCACTGTCAAAGGTTCTGATACACTCGTCATCCTCGCTCAAAAATGGGCCGAAGTTTACATGAGCAAACATCCGGAAACAAAGATTCAAGTCACCGGTGGCGGCTCTGGCATCGGCTTTGCCGCATTGCAAAATAATACGACTGATATTGCAGACGCTTCGCGACCGATTAAAGCCGCCGAAAAGACCGCCTGCATCAAGGCTTTTGGAAAAGCGCCAAAGGAATACAAAGTAGCGTTGGACGGACTGTCGGTTTATGTGCATTCGGATAATTCGGTGAATGAATTGTCAATCGAACAACTCGAAAAAATCTTCACCGGCAAAGTCAAGAACTGGAAAGAAGTGGGTGGGAACGATTCGCCAATTAACATTTACAGCCGCGAAAACAGTTCCGGCACGTATGAGTTTTTCAAGGAGCACGTGCTCAAGGGACAGGATTTCGTCTCCAGCGCCCAGACGATGCCCGGAACGGCAGCGCTTTTGCAGAGCGTGTCGCGCGATAAAAACGGCATCGGTTACGGCGGCGCAGCGTACGGACATGGGGCCAAAGCATTGAAGATCAAAAGCTCTGCCGATTCACCGGCTGTCGAACCGACCGATGAGAACGTGATCAGTGGCAAATATCCTATCTGGCGGTATCTCTACAACTATTTGAACCCGGACAAAGACAAAGGAGAAATCGCGGCTTACCTGGCCTGGATCCGCAGCCCCGAAGGTCAAAAGATTGTCAAGGATGTTGGATACTATCCGCTGCCTGAGCATGTCAGCGAAAAATAGCTGAGGACTGGGACTTTCCGCTTTTTATATTTTGTCTCTCTGTGCTCTCTGTTACCTCCTGTTCAATGATTGAGCACGACTAGATACAGACGGTCGTTGTCAGAATATCTGTGCTGGAAGATACAAAAACTAAACGCAGCGTCGGCTGGATGGGCCTTCGTCGCGGCCATCATGCCAAGCCGTTGGAGTGGCTTGCCGAAAAGTTGATTCTCGCCGTTTCTCTTTCGGCAATACTAATTGTTTTTCTCATCTTTGTCTTCATCGGCCGCGAAGCATTGCCTGTGCTATTCGGCCAAATGAATACCGCCCTCGTCCAAAAAACGATTCCGGTTGATCAGATGGACAAGTTGAGTCCGGCGCAATTGCAGGATTACCTCGGCCTCACTAAAGAGCAGTTCGCATCAATGGATCGCGACACCCTCAAAGAGCTGATGGCGTTGAAGATCGAATCCGGCAAAGAGAGCTCGACCGACAAAGACGCCTCAGTCAACACCACGCAGTGGCGTTATCTGCTGAAGCCATATCAATGGAGCGGCTATGACTCGCCCCAATACATTTGGCAACCGGTATCTAACATTCCGAAGTACAATATCGTCCCGCTGATCATCGGCAGCCTCAAGATCACCATTGTCGCTTTGATATTTGCCGTGCCTTTAGCGCTCGCAGCGGCGATTTACGTTTCGCAACTCGCCCGGCCTCGCGTTCGTGAATTCGCCAAACCGATTATCGAATTGCTCGCGGGCATACCCTCGGTCGTTCTCGGTTTTTTTGCTCTCATCGTCATGGCAACGGTGCTGCAGCGCATATCCGGTTCTCAATCCCGACTCAATGCTTTGTGCGCCGGAATCGCGCTCGGCTTTTCAGTCATCCCGGTCGTGTTTTCTATCGCGGAAGATGCCCTGACCAGTGTCCCGCGCAGCTACGTCCAGGCCGCCCTGGCCCTCGGCGCATCCAAATGGAAAGCCGCTGCCCAGGTTGTTTTACCCGCGGCAGTGCCAGGCGTCTTCGCCGCGGTTGCACTCGGATTTGGCCGCGCCGTTGGCGAAACCATGATCGTTCTCATGGCCAGCGGTAACGCCAGCATTGTTTCGTGGCATATCTTCGATTCCACGAGGACGATCACCGCAACCATCGCCGCCGAATTGGGCGAAGTCGTTTTTGGCGGCGCCCACTACCGTATCCTGTTTCTTATCGGCGTGCTTTTGTTCGTCGTGACTTTTTTGACCAACATGACGGCGGATGTTGTATTGAACCGGCTCAAGGCGAAAATCGAGGGCAAAAGATGACATCAGCGGCAACGCCACACAGAGCCGATTTCACGGGTCACAAGGGCCGGCGTTTTCGTGCCGCCCGAATTGACTGGGCGTCGTTGCTTGGGACCGGCGCGACGGGTTTGGCCACTTTGCTTATTCTTGGGATATTGGCGATCATTTTGGGCAACATTTTCATCAACGGCTTGCCGTACGTCTCCTGGCGATTTGTCAGCACCGGCACGGCGACCGATATGTTCGATGTAAACAAGGCGGGTATTCTGCCAATGATATTCGGCACAACCGCTCGCGTGATACTGATGACTCTCTTCGTCCTGCCAATGGGTGTCCTCACCGCCGTCTATCTCACCGAATACGCCCGCATCCATTCACCTTTCACTCGCATCATTCGCGGCGCAGTCAATAACCTCGCGGGAGTCCCTTCGATCGTCTTTGGCCTTTTCGGCGCGGGCTTTTTCGTGCGCTTTATCGGACGCGGCATGGATTCGGCGCTCTACTCGGCAGGCGCGACCGTTTGGGGTCAACCTGCCTTGTTATGGGCCTCGGCCACGCTGGCCGTAATGACCCTGCCCGTGGTGATCATCGCGACAGAAGAATCCTTGCGCGCCATCCCGCAGGGGTTGCGTGAGGCCAGCCTTGCCCTCGGTGCATCAAAGCTGGAAACGATTATCAAAATCGTTCTGCCGCAAGCCGTTCCCGGCATCATGACCGGCGCAATTCTCGCCATCAGCCGCGCCGCCGGCGAAGTCGCACCGATTCTTTTCACCGGCGCCGCCTATTACATGGCGGATCTTCCAAAGTCTCTGCACGATCAATTCATGGACCTGGGCTACCACGTCTTTATTCTTTCCACGCAATCTCCGAATATCGACAAGACGCGCCCTTTGCTTTACGCCACCGTCCTGGTGCTGCTCTGCCTGACTTTCATGTTGAATATTGTCGCAATCTTCGTCCGCGCCAAAATGCGCAAGAAGGCCCGAATGTTGCAATAACGCCGACTATGGCTGAGACAACGCTACCCAGGATTACGGTTGCTCCGGCGACACAGCCCGCCGGAACACCGACGAGTTTGATTGAGGTGCAGAATCTCTCCCTTTTTTATGGCACCGCCCAGGCATTGAAAAATATTTCACTAGGAATCGGCGAGAAAGTTGTAACGGCCTTTATCGGCCCGTCTGGTTGCGGCAAATCCACCTTGCTCCGCTGTTTCAACCGGATGAACGACTTGATTGACAATGTCCGCGTTCAAGGGACCGTAAAAATCGCCGACCAGGACATCAACAGCCCTGAGATAGATGTGATCGAGTTGCGCAAGCGGGTCGGCATGGTGTTTCAAAAATCAAATCCGTTTCCAAAATCCATTTTCGAAAACGTCGCCTATGGCTTGCGTTTGCAAGGCGTTACCAGAAATTCGCAGCTAAGCGCCGAAGTCGAGGAGAGCCTGCGCCAGGCTGCCCTGTGGGAGGAAGTCAAAGATCGGTTACACACGAGTGGGCTCGGCCTCTCGGGCGGCCAGCAGCAGCGGCTCTGCATCGCGCGGGCCATTGCCATCAAACCCGAAATCATCCTGATGGACGAACCAGCCTCCGCCCTGGATCCCCTCGCCACAACACGCATCGAAGAGCTAATTCTGGATTTGAAAAAAGATTTCACCATCGTCATAGTCACACACAATATGCAGCAGGCCGCGCGCATCTCCGATTTCACCGCTTTCTTTTATCTTGGTGAATTGATCGAATACGGCGCGACCGCAAAAATCTTCACCAGCCCGGGAAAAAAACAAACCGAGGACTATGTCACCGGCCGATTCGGTTGAGTTCTAAATCATGGCAACGCAAACTCATTTCGAAAAAGAACTCGCTGATTTGAAGGAGACTTTGCTCACTATGGCCAGCCATTCCGAAGCCGCCGTCAAAAACGCCGTCGAAGCCCTAACGAATCGCGATTATGATCTGGCACAGCGCGTTCGCGAAGACGACACCGTCATCGACAAATTTGAACTTGAAGTGGACGAAATGGCCATCCATCTCCTGGCCAAAGCGCCGTTGGCCAGCAATCTGCGCCTCATCATGGTCGCCACCAAAATCTCGCAGAATCTCGAGCGCGTCGGTGACGAAGCCTCCAAGATTTCCAATCGCGCCCGCGATCTCGCCCAGGAGGCGCCTCTCAAATTAACTCTCGACATTCCGCGAATGTCCAATCTCGTCCTCCAAATGCTTAAAGGCGCCCTCGACGCATTCGTCAACCAGGATCCTGTCGCCGCTCGCGCCCTCATCCCACGGGACAAAGAAGTGGACGCTTTGAACAAGCAAATTTACCACGATCTTTCGAACCAGATGATGCATGACCCCGAAACGGTCACCCGCTGCCTCAATCTGATGATCGTTGCCAAAAGCCTCGAACGCATCGGCGACCACGCAACCAATGTCGCCGAAGAAGTCGTCTATCTTTGCGAGGCTCAGGACATCCGCCACACCGGCAAGGGCGGGCCCGCCGCGCTGCAAACCGAGATGGAACACAAACGGGCGGTGTAGGTTTTCCTGCTCTTGCTGTTGTCGCCAGAAAGGACTAGACTATTGCCATGTCCACGACGGTGGAAGCTATATACGAAGACGGCAAGTTGCTCTTGCAGCAGCCCTTGCCTCTGGCAGAGAAGGCTCATGTGCGCGTAACGGTCGAGATTGACAATGGGGCTATTTCAGATACTGAACGCGCCGCCTGGCTCAAGCTGTCCGAACAATCGCTGATGAAAGCATGGGACAACGCATACGACGACGTCTTCAATGAATTGCTCAAGAAATGATGTCGTCCTGTTGCCGATTCAATTCACTGACCTTACCAGCCATAAGGTGCGTCCCGCCGTGGTCATTGGTCGGAATGGGCTAGACCTGTATTTGGTTCCAATTTGTTCCCAACAGTCAAATATAGATTTCAATCTTTCGGGCTGGCGTTCCGCCGGCCTTAATGTCGCTTGTGGAGTAAAATCTCAAATTGCAACGGTCGAAGAACGGTTGGTTATCAAAATCGTTGGCAAGCTCACCCCTCCCGATCAAAAGTCTCTCGACCAGCGATTGCGGCAATGGTTGCAGCTTTGATGTCCTTTCAATGCCAGATATTGGGGCTCGAGTATGCATCGTTTTGACCAAAAGCTTTCTGAGCACCAACTTTCCCTTCGGCGAGCGCGGTTGCAGACCTTGCAAATCAACGTCGGCCGTAAATGCAACCAGGCCTGCCGCCATTGTCATGTCGATGCCGGACCGTGGCGGACGGAAATGGTCAGCAAGGACGTAGCCCAGCGGATTGGCGATTGGATTCAAAAGCATCAGCCTGAAATCGTCGACATCACGGGCGGCGCTCCTGAGCTGAGTGAGTTTTTCCGTTATTTTGTCGAAACCGCACGGAAAGCCGGTTCGCATGTCATTGATCGCTGCAATTTGACGATCATTGAAGAGCCCGCTTACGGTGACTTGCCGGAATATCTGGCCTCACATGACGTTGAGGTGATTGCATCGCTGCCGTGCTACACCGCCGAGAACGTCGCCAAACAACGCGGCGCTGGCGTATTCGAGAAAAGCATTTCCGCTTTGCGAAAGCTGAATGACGTTGGTTACGGAACAAAATTTCCGCTCAATCTCGTCTATAATCCAGTCGGGCCGAAGCTGCCAAGTCCGCAGGCCGAATTGGAAGCGGATTACAAAGAAGTTCTAGGCCGGGAATACGGCATCGTTTTCAATCAACTCTACACGATCACCAATCAGCCGATTGCCCGCTTTGCCGAGGATTTGCGCAAACAAGGCAATACCGAGAAATACATGACTCTGCTCGCCAACAGCTTCAACCCGGCCACTGTGGACAGTCTCATGTGTCGAACCACGTTGAGTGTCGGCTGGAGGGGCGAAATCTACGACTGCGATTTCAACCAGATGCTCGGCATGCAAATGCGAAATTCCGATGGTTCAAACTTGTTCTTGTGGGATGTGACGCCTGAATTTCTGGATGGCTGGGTGATCCGAACCGGCGAACATTGCCTGGCCTGCACTGCCGGTTGCGGCAGCAGTTGCACGGGGGCATTTGTCATCGAAACGAATGCGAAATAATCAGCGCCGGCCCAATCGATCCAGTAGTTTCCCGTGTATTCCCCCAAAACCGCCATTGCTGAAAACACACACAACCTCACCACCCTGTGCGCCTTTCGCAACATGGGCAACAATTGCATCAACATCCGGCAAATAAGCCGCGTTTTTGCCCGCGCTTCTCAGGTCCAACATCAGTTTTTCAGGATTCAGCCGTTCCTCGGGTGCCAGTAATTCGAGTCGAGCGACTTGCGAGATAACGACTGAATCAGCGTCGGCAAATGCGCTGGCCAATTCGTTCTGAAACACATTCCTTCGCGTCGTGTTTGTGCGCGGTTCAAAAATGGCCCAAACCTTTTGCTGCGGAAATTTGATCCGCAACGCGCGAAGGGTCTCGCGGATGGCGGTTGGATGATGGCCGAAGTCATCGAGTACGGTCACGCCTCCGGCAATGCCGCGCACTTCCATGCGTCGCTTGATGCCTTTGAACGTGTCGAAAGCAGATTGAATCTGGTGGTTCTTGAGGCCGCAATGTTTCGCGCAAGCGACGACAGCCAATGCGTTGCGCACATTTAACTCCCCGACGAGGTTGATGTGGAATTTGAAACTCGGGATTTCAAACTCGGTCGCAGTTGGCCCGTAACGCATGTTGAAGGCCCGGATGGCGTTGCTTTCGCCGAGGCCGAAGTGTTTCACCGGACAATGAGTCACATTGAGCAACTGGGCGAGATTGGGGTCGTCGCCATTTGCGAGCAACAGCCCATTGCGCGGAACCAGCCGGATGAAATGTTTGAAGGAAGTTTGGATGGAATCGAGATCTTTAAAAATATCGGCGTGGTCAAACTCAAGATTATTAACGATGGCGACCTCCGGTAGGTAATGAACGAACTTGCTGCGCTTATCGAAGAAAGCCGTGTCGTATTCGTCACCTTCGATGATAAACCATTCACTGTCGGCAAATCGCGCGCCTTGGCCTAGATTATTCGGAATCCCGCCAATGAGATAACTCGGATTCAGTCCGTTGTGCTCAAAAACCCAGGTCAGCAGTGACGTGGTCGTCGTTTTCCCATGCGTGCCGCTGACGACCAGGGAGCGCTTGCCGCGAATGAAAAATTCCTTCAGCAATTCGGGTAGCGAACAATAACGCAATTTATGATCGAGCGCATATTCGGCCTCGGGATTGCCGCGAGAAATCGCGTTTCCGATCACGATCAGGTCGGGCTTGTAAGCGAGATTTTGCTCAGCGTAGCCGGAAATCACTTCGATTCTGCGTTCGGCAAGAAACGTGGACATCGGCGGATATACATTCTGATCTGAGCCAGTAACCTTGACGCCTTTTTCCTGCATGGCTGCGGCGGCGGAAGCCATTGCCGTGCCGCAGATACCCACGAAATGAACGGATTGAATGCGCGAAAACATCGCGGGCATCTTAGAACGCGGCCACAAACTCACAAAGCCAAAATCCTTGCGAAGCTTCAAGACGGGATTATCGTCTTCTGTGGGCTTATGATGTTGGCATTGAAAGCGGGCTCATCGCCGCGCCGCGTCCTTATTGCAGCCGTAATTCTGTTGCCTGGTTTGGCCAGATTGAACGCCGGAACGATCCCTCCGATCCAGACGGTTTTCATCATCCTGCTGGAAAACGAGTCCTGGGCGGAAGTGGAAGGAAACACCAATGCCCCTTACTTGAATACCACGCTCCTCAGCATGGCATCGCGTTGTGAAAGTTACTACAACGTCTCCAACCTTCATCCCAGTCTGCCCAATTATATCTGGCTGGAGGCCGGGACGAATTTTGGAATCCTCGACGACAATGGCCCGGATTTGGACCATCAAAACACGACCAACCACTTCGTGACGCTTCTGAAAAACGCCGGTATATCCTGGAAAACCTATCACGAGGATATCCCCGGCACGAACGTTCCACTGGCCGATTGGTATGGCTACGCCGTCAGGCACAATCCGTTTGTTTATTTCGAAGATGTCACTGGCACGAACAATCCAGGTGATCCGTATGGAATTGCGCACGTCAGGCCCTATTCCGAATTTGCTTTAGATCTCACAAATAAC
>WNFP01005437.1_pt1 | contig 10257 bp, 8 predicted proteins | sample 5400201 | NCBI WGS metagenome assembly WNFP01 (sample SAMN13153355, study PRJNA577476) | soil metagenome | isolation source: 115 cm saprolite under Madrone tree | place: USA:California | collected 2016-06-14
CAAGATGCTTGAGTACAACTGGGGTGACCACGATATGCGGTGGGAACTGGAAACCTTTGGTGGCGGCACGCGCCTGACGCTGTGGACCAACATCGGCCGCCGCTTTATCGCGATGGGTGCGGCCGGGTGGCACATTTGCTTCGAGGTCCTTGAGCGGCTCCTCGCGGGTGAGCCGATTGGACGCATCGTCGGCCCCGAGGCCGTGAAGTTCGGCTGGCAGCGGCTGCACGCGGAGTACGCCAAGCAGTTCGGTATCGAGACGCCCGACGGGCCGTCTCAGAAAGGGAGGGCAAATTAATCATGAAAGAGGCCACCCAACGTTCGATTTTTCGATGGATTCACATTATCTTTGGCATTCCGATAATCGGGTATATTTATAGTCCGTTTGAACAAATCCCAAACTACGCCCCCGCCACTCGGTTTGTCTTCGTGCCCGTAATTGTCCTTTCGGGATTATGGATGTGGAAAGGCTATGTACTTCGACGATTTCTTTCGAAGAGAACGAAAACGGCACAAGAATTGGAGGCTTAAAGATCCAATGAATCCACCGGAACGTATTGACCAGCTGATCACACGACTCACAGACTGGCGCGGGAAGACGCTCGCCAGCGTCCGCAAGACCATCCTTGAGGCCGACCGAGAGATCATCGAGGAATGGAAGTGGATGGGAAGCCCAGTGTGGTCTCACGACGGAATGATCGCGGTCGGCAACGCCCACAAAGATAAGGTGAAGCTTACCTTTTCCCACGGGGCGAGCCTCCCAGATCCTGACAAGCTCTTCAATGCGGGCCTCGGAGGCAACGCGTGGCGAGCGATCGATTTCTTCGAGGGCGATAAGATTAATGAGCGTGCTCTAAACAATCTCGTTCGTGCCGCCGTTGATTACAATCAGAACAAATTGAAGAGGAAAGCGCCTGCGGGTACTCGAGCGAAAATGCATAAAAGTAAAAAGTGATGAAACAACAGCTTTTTCTCACTAATCCTCTTTGCGGGACTGCCTGACAATGGTGCTTGACGCTGCTGGATTGTCTTCACAGTCACGAACAAGAGTGCGGACCGCCGAAGACCGCACCCGAGAAGCATGACAACCATGGCGGGGTTGGCGCGTAGAGTCTCGTTCGGAACTTAATCACTTCCGTGCAAGGTGGCGTTCAGGGCAGTTTCCCTAAAAAGTCCCAACCCACAACCCAACCCACAGTTTGGTATGACTTGCGCGGCGTTTGGGAGTCCCCGCTTGTCTTGCAAGTTGTTGTAAAACTTATTCACGCAGCGCCCTCACGGCAGCGGTCTAACAGGTTGTGCGAATCAGTACCGCTAAACGCCCTTGTATTGAGTGGCCCAGCCGACTTCCGGGTGGTCGGCAACTCGGAAGTTATCCGCGACCGCTTCGCCGTATCTGGCTAATCGCAGGATTGAGTTGCGCTGGAATCTCACCACGCTCGGAACCGAGGCCGACGCAACTTCTGAGGCTCACACTTCGAGGATTACGGGAAGAATCAATGGGCGCTTGGAGGTTTGTTTGTTGATGTAGCGCTTCAGGTCTACGCGGATTTTTTCTTTGATTACGGACCAGTCGGATTTTTCTTCGGCGTTGGATTGCTCGACGGTTTTCAGGACTACGTCGCGGGCGCCGGCGAGGAATTCGGTCCCGTTGTCGCTGAACATGCCGCGGGTGACGATTTCGGGTTGCGACTCCATGCGGCCGGTGTGTTTGTCGATCGCGATGATGGGGACGACGACGCCGTCCTCCGAGAGGTGCTTGCGGTCGCGGATGACGACTTCTTCGATCGCCTCGAGGGAGCCGGAATCTACGCAGACGCGGCCGGCGGTTACGGGATCGCGGCGGAAAGCGCCGTCTTCAGTGAATTCGAGGGTGTGGCCGTCTTCGAGAACCAGGATTTCGCCGGAGACGCAGCCGAGTTGGTAGGCGAGCGCGGCATGGCGGAAGAGATGGCGGTATTCGCCGTGCACGGGAATGAAATATTTGGGCTTAACAAGCTGCAAGATGAGTTTTTGTTCTTCCTGGCTGGCGTGGCCGGAGACGTGAATGGTGCCGGCGGAATTATCGTAATAGACCAGGGCGCGGCGGCGGAACATGTGATCGAGCATGCGAAAGATGGCTTTTTCATTTCCGGGGATGATGCGGGCGGAAAGGATGACGGAATCGTTTTCGTCGACGGAGACGAAGCGGTGGTTGTCGACCGCGATGCGGGAGAGCGAGGACATGGGTTCGGCCTGGCTGCCGCTAGCGAGGATGACCAGGCGCTTGGGATCGAAGCCGCGAATGTCCTGCGGGCGAACGACCATGCCGTCCGGGATGCGGAGATATTCCAGGGAGTGGGCGATCTCGACGTTGTCGACCATGCTGCGGCCGACGAAGGCGACTTTACGGCCAACGCGCGCGGCGATGTCGATGACCTGCTGGATGCGGTGGATCGAAGAGGCGAAGCAGGAAAGGATGACGCGGCGCGGGGCGGAGCGGCAAAGTTCTTCTATGCGCGGGACGACGTTGCGCTCGGAACCCGTGAAGCCGGGGCGCTCGACGTTGGTGGAGTCGGAGAAGAGGGCGAGAACGCCCTCGTGGCCGTAGCGGGCGAAGGCGTGGAGATCGAAGGGGGCGCCACCGACGGGAGTTTGGTCGATCTTGAAGTCGCCGGTGTGAATGATGACGCCGAGGGGAGTGCGCACAGCGAGGGCAACGCAATCGATGGTGCTGTGGGTAACGGGAATGAATTCGATTTCGAAGGGGCCGATTTCGACGAGGCGGCCGCCGGGGATGACTTCGCGAAGAGCGGTGGATTGGAGCAGGCCGGCTTCGTCAAGGCGTTTTTTTACGAGCGCGAGGGTGAAGCGGGTGCCGTACACGGGGACGTTGAGTTCGCGAAGGATGTAAGGCAGCGCGCCGATGTGATCTTCGTGGCCGTGGGTGAGGACGATGGCGCGGACGTGAGCGCGGTTTTGTTTCAGATAGGTGATGTCGGGAATGACGAGGTCGACGCCGAGGAGCTCCGATTCGGGGAACATCATGCCGGCGTCGATGACGATGATGTCGTCGCCGAGCCGCAGGGCCATCATGTTCATGCCGAATTCGCCGAGGCCGCCTAGCGGGATGGCGGTGAGGGATTGCGAAGGCTTGCTCAAGTAAAGGATATCTCCAATATGTAACAGGGAATCGTATCACAGTGAGAGTGAGGGGAAGCTAGTGGCCGGAGCTGAAGAGGTGGGCGATGGCGACGAGAATGACGGCGCCAAGAGTTGCCGCGGCCAAGCTGAAGAGAAAACCAAAGCCGACGATTCCTAGTCTGCTAAAGATCCAGCCGCCCAGGACGCCGCCGATGAGGCCGAGAATGATGTCGGTAATGCAGCCGAAGCCGCGGCCGCGCGCAATTTTACCGGCCAGCCAGCCGGCAATCAGGCCGATCGTAAGCCAGCTCAGCAGTGAATAGCGCATTTCGACCTCGAAGGTGCGTGCGTAGATTTGCAGGACGGCGAGGAGCATGACATCTCCTTAGAGAGGATAGAGAGACGTTCTGGCGTTAGTGGGGCACGGGCATTCTAGCGCAAGTGAGGAATAAAGGTGAGTGAAGTTCATGCGCCGGCGGGTTGCTGTTGGGTCATGCAGTGGAGCGTGCCGAGCCCGAGGACCAGGTCGCGGCAGGCGATGCCGACGACTTCGCGGCCGGGGAAAAGGCCGGCGAGGGTGTTGAGAGCGACGCGATCGTTGGGATCGTTAAAGGTCGGGACGATGACGAGCTTGTTGGCGATGTAAAAATTTGCGTAGCTGGCGGGAAGGCGTTGGTTGTCGAAATAGATTGGCGCGGGCATGGGAAGAGTCTCGATGCGGAAGGGGCGGCTGTTGAGGTCTTTCATGGACCGCAGCAGGGCGAGATTCTCCTGGAGGGGAACGTAATTGGCGTCGTGAGGATTCTGCTCGACGACGGTGACGATGGTCGTGGGACTGACGAAGCGGGCGAGATCGTCGACATGGCCGTGGGTGTCGTCGCCGGCGATTCCATTTTTCAGCCAGAGAACTTGCGTGACGCCGAGATAGCTGCGGAAGACGTGGGCATAATCTTCGCGCGTGAAACCGTGGTTGCGCTGTTGGCGCTTGCTGAGCAGGCACTCTTCGGTGGTGAGCAGGGAGCCTCGGCCGTTGACGTCGATGCTGCCGCCTTCGAGGACCACGCGGCGGCCCTTGTAGATGGGTTGCCAGGCGAGGCGCTTGAGTTTTTTGTTTACGTTGGTGACGGCGAGGGCGTCTTTCTTGTGATTGCTGTATTTGGCCCAGCCGTTGAAGAGCCAGTGCGTGTAGGCGACTTCGCCGGCGCTGCTCTTCACACAGATGGGGCCGGAGTCGCGCATCCAGCCGCGATCGGTGGGCACGCTGAAGAAATCGACGGCGGCGAGATGGACGCCGGATTTTTTCAGGATATCGCGCACACGAGACTCCGCGGAGCGATTTTGGACGAGCAGGTACACACGCTCAACGCGCGCGAGGTGGCGAACAATTTCGGCGTAGGCCCAGGGAATGGCGTGAAATTTTCCCGGCCAGTCGGATTGTTCGTGGGGCCAACCGAGCCAAGTGGCTTCGTGATGCTCCCATTCGGCGGGCATCCAGAGGCCGCGTTCGAAAGGAGTGGAGCCGCTCGCGGGTGTGGGCATGCGGATTATTCGCCCAGCCAGCGATTCAAGATGGGGCCATAGGCGTCGACGCGGCGATCGCGGAGAAACGGCCAGTTGCGGCGGGTATCTTCGCTCTTCGCGGGATCGCACTCGACGACCAGGATTTCTTCCTTGTCGTTGGAAGCTTCGGCGACGATTTGGCCGAATGGATCGGCGACGAAGGAGTTTCCCCAGAATTCGAGACCGGGATCGCCGTTGGCGGGTTTGCCTTCAAAGCCGACGCGGTTGGCAACGGCGACGTATACACCGTTGGCGATGGCATGGGCGCGCTGGATGGTTTTCCAGGCGTCGAGCTGCGCGGCGCCGAACTCCTCCTTTTCGTGGGGATGCCAACCGATGCTGGTGGGATAAAAAATCACTTGCGCGCCGCCCAGCGCGGTTACGCGCGAACCTTCCGGATACCACTGATCCCAGCAGATCTGCACGCCGATTCTGCCGTATTGCGTGTGGAAGTTGGGGAAGCCGAGATCGCCGGGAGTGAAATAAAATTTCTCGTAGTAGAGCGGGTCGTCAGGAATATGCATCTTGCGGTATTTGCCGAGGAAGCTGCCGTCGGCATCGAGAACGGCGCAGGTGTTGTGGTAGACCCCGGCGGCGCGGCGTTCGAAAAGAGAAACGACCAACACGACTTTTCTTTCTTTGGCTATTTTCGCGAGCGCGTCCGTTGCCGGGCCGGGAACGGGCTCGGCGAGATTGAAAAGGTCGGCGTCTTCCTTGCGGCAGAAATATTCACCGCGAAACAGTTCATGTAATGAGATGATTTGTGCGCCGCGCGCGGAAGCTTCGCGGATTTTCTCGATTGCGCGGGAAAGATTGTCCTCGGCGTTGGTGGTGCAACGCATCTGCACAAGCCCGACCGTAAACTTGTTGGCCATGATTTTTAGTTTAACATCGGGCGCAAGCGGCGGCGAGTGTACACATTGTTCTCGAGAAACGGCAAGCAGCCGCGTTGATGTAGAAAAAATACGCGTCAATCTTCCGAAACCGTGATAAAAATCAGTTGCGAATTTTGTCCAGGAGAGAAGATGCCGAAGCAGCAGAAGAAGACCATCACGGGGCGCGTGCTGCATGATCCCGTGAAAGACAAGCTGCGGCCGATGTTTCCGCTGGACTTGTCGCGGTGCCGAACGATCGACCAGCTGGTGCGCGCGATGGGGAACACGGCGTTTACCGGGCGACAGGTCGGCGACGCCGCGGATATTGTCGAGATGATGGCGCGGGACAAGGATTGCTTCGTGGTGATGACGCTTTCCGGCGCGCTGACCGTGGCGAAGATGGGGCTGGTGTTTTGCGATTTGATCGAATCGGGGGTGGTGAATGCGATTGTTTCCACTGGTGCGCTGATGGCGCATGGACTGGTGGAGGCGACTGGGCTTTCGCATTTTCGCTATAACGCGTCAATGGACGACAAGGAATTGTTCGAGGCGGGATACAACCGCGTTTACGATTCGCTGGAGCCGGAGACGAACCTGGATCACGTCGAAGACGTGATGGGCGAGATACTGAACAATTGGGATGCGGAAGAGGTGGTTTGCAGCTGGAAATTGCACCATAAGATCGGCGAGTACTTGCACAAGGGATTTCCGGGGCGGGGGATTCTAAAGTCGGCATACGAACACAATGTGCCGGTGTTTGTGCCGGCGTTCAGCGACTCGGAGTTGGGGATTGATTTTGCGCTGCACAAGATTGCGCGCCAGGATGCGAAGCGGCCGGTATTGCGCTTCGATCCTTTTGAGGATTTCGAGAAATTTGCGGGCACCATGCTGGCGACGAAGAAAATGGGGATTTTCACGATTGGCGGCGGAGTGCCACGCAACTGGTCGCAGCAATTTGGCGTTTATGCGGAGCTGCTCGCGCGGCGCGGGTATCGCAAGATGCCCCTGAAGCGCTACAACTACGGCGTGCGGATTTGTCCGGAGCCGGTGCACTGGGGCGGGTTGAGCGGGAGCACGTACACCGAGGCGGTTTCGTGGGGCAAGTTTGTGCCTCCGGAAGAGGGTGGGCGCTTTGCGGAAGTGTTTGACGATGCGACGGTGGCGCTGCCGTTGATCGTAGGAGCGGTGCTGGAACGCATCGGCTACTACAAGCGCGAGAATTGCAAGTAGGTCTTAAATTTTGCATGGTGATCTCCGACCCAGCACGACAGAAGTATCGCAAAGCTGGCCGTGTCCTCACCATAGTTCTAGCCTCGAGCGGCCTAGCTGTCTGGCTCTATTGTTTTCACGTTTCCTACGTGTACGACGAAACGCGCCCCCCGCGAGGGGATGCTGCTTCGGGAAGGATCTACCCACACAACAATCATGGGCACGTCGTTTATTTGACGAAGGAGGAAGACAACAGGCTCACCAAACTGAGGACTGTCGCCTTCAGCTTGCTTTTCTCCGGACTTCTAGTCGGCGGGTATTTTGCGAGGAACGATTCCAGTTGGCAGAGAAGGCCAAAGCCTTGGGAGACAAAACGATTCTAGTTAGTCGTCTTCGCCGATGAGGATGGCGGCGCCGAGGACAGTGGACCATAGGCCGCGCTTGTCGCCAACGGCGGATTGCGTGACGTTGAGGGTGCGGACGATCTTGTTGGAGATGCGGTAGACCTCTTTTTTTTCGTCCCAGGATAGATCCGGATCAAATTCGACGTTGAGGGTGGTCGCGAGCATTTCCGCGGCGAGCTCCTCGGCATATTCGCCGGCAACTTCCTCGGTTTCGCCGAAGGAATGATGCTCGGACAGATAGCCATACATCGATTTGTCGCTGGGAAGGGCGAGGCCGATGCTGGCGGCGATGAGGCGATGCGGTTCCTTGGTGGAATTTTCGCTGATGACGGTGAAGGCTACCTGGCCGGGCTTGATGTGCTTCAATCCTTCGCTGCGCGAGATCAATTTGCAATTGGGCGGGAAGATGGAGGAGACGCGCACGATGTTGCAGGCTGCGATGCCCGCGTTGCGAAGCGCAAGCTCGAAGCTGGAGAGCCTTTCGCGATGTTTTCCGACGCCCTTGGTGAGAAATATCTTCTTAGCGACAAACGCCATGGTGCCGGTGTGCGGTGCCTCCGTGAGAATGTGACGTCGAAAATTTTGTGCTGTGGAAAAGTAGCAAGAAGGTTTTGGTGTGTCAACGCATTTCAGAGGTTTGCGGGAAAGTCTGCCGTGAAGTTACGCCGGATGTTACGGGGTTGTCACAAAGCGCCTCAAGATCAATTAGAGCGCTTTTCCGGTAAGGTCCGCCGGCTGAATCTGTAGATGCAAAAAATTCCGAAGGTTCGCAATGTCCGGCTGAATCGCGGCAACTTGCATCGCCTTTGGCAACTCCCTATACTGAATTTGCCGCGATTCATGAGCTGCATGCAGGAAATGACGCGGCGGAGAGGGCATGTCTGCCACGGCAACCCGGCCTGAAACCAGTTACCTCCTTCGCAAACTCCATTCTTTAAGCGGCGTCGTTCCGGTTGGTGCATTTCTAGCGGAACACTTCTGGTCTAATAGTGCAGCGCTGGTCAGCGCGGCAAAATACAACGAAACTTCGCAAGAACTGCAAACCATTCCTTTCCGCGTGTTCGTGGAATGGGCATTTATTTTTTTGCCGATTTTGTATCACGGCGGATACGGAGTTTACATCTGGCTGCGCGGCGAGTCGAACGTGTCGCAATATCCGTGGCTGAAGAACTGGCTGTACACGTTCCAGCGCTACACGGGGCTGATCGCGTTTATCTATATTGGCTGGCACGTTTACACGCAGCGCTGGCTGACGCACGGTCTGTCCACGTACGCGGAAATGGCGCAGCAGCTGCTGAACCCGTGGGCGCTGGCGTTCATGTTTGTGGGGGTTGTGGCGTCTTCGTTTCATCTAGGAGTGGGCATCTGGAATTTCTTGTGCAAGTGGGGATTGGCCGCGACGGTTCGGGCGCAACGAGCGGCCGGGCAGTTGGGCGTGGCAATTGGCGTGGTGTTTAGCTGTGTGGGCGTATTGATTGTCCTGAGTTTTCGACTGGACTGGCACCCCTTCGCCTCATATTTAACGCCGAAATGAGAGAGCCCAAGATCATCGTAGTGGGCGGTGGATTGGCCGGCCTGATGGCGACGATTCGTGTGGCCGAGGCAGGTGTGCCAGTAGAGTTGTTTTCCATTGTTCCAGTGAAGCGTTCGCATTCGGTTTGCGCGCAGGGTGGAATCAACGCCGCGAAAAACCAAAAGGGCGAAGGCGACACCGCACAGAAACACTTTGACGACACGATTTATGGCGGCGATTTTTTGGCCAATCAGCCTCTGGTGAAGCGCATGTGCGAAGCGGCGCCGGGCATTATCGACCTGCTGGACCGCATGGGTGTGATGTTCAACCGCACGCCGGAGGGTTTGCTCGATTACCGCCGGTTTGGCGGCACGCTGTATCATCGCACCGCTTTTGCGGGAGCCACAACGGGCCAGCAATTGCTGTATGCGCTGGACGAACAGGTGCGGCGTCACGAATCCGAAGGCAAAGTGGCCAAGCGGGAAGGGTGGACGTTCTTGTCGGCGGTGATCGACGAGACAGGCGTCGCACGCGGCATTTGCGCGATGGATTTGCGGTCGATGGAAGTGAAAACGTTTCCCGCAGACGCGGTGATTTTTTGCACTGGCGGAATCGGTGCGATTTTTGGGCGCTCGACGAATTCGGTGGTGTGCACCGGGTCGGCGCAATCGGCGCTGTTCCAGCAGGGTGTGGACTACGCGAACGGCGAGTTCATTCAGGTGCATCCGACCGCGATACCTGGGGAAGACAAGCTGCGCTTGATGAGCGAATCGGCGCGCGGAGAAGGCGGGCGCATTTGGGTCCCGCGAAGTCCGCAGGAGAAGCGCGCGGCCAAGAGCATTCCCGAAGCAGAGCGATTTTACTTTCTGGAAGAATGGTATCCGAAGTACGGGAACCTGGTGCCACGCGACATTGCTACACGCGCGATTCACCGCATTGTGTATCAGGAGAAATTAGGCATCGGCGGACAAGCGGCCGTGTATTTGGATGTGACGCACATTCCTCGCGAGACGCTGGACCGCAAGCTCGAAGGGATTCTGGAGATTTACGAAAAGTTCCTCGGAGTCGACCCTCGCAAGGAGCCGATGAAGGTTTTTCCCGCCATGCATTACACGATGGGCGGCTTGTGGGTGAATGGTGAAGATCAGGCCACGAACGTGCCGGGGATTTACGCAGCGGGGGAATGCGAATATCAATATCACGGCGCGAACCGCTTAGGTGCGAATTCGCTGGTGTCGTGTATTTTTGGCGGCGGCATCGCGGGCCCGGCGGCCGTGAAGTACGCGCGAAACCTGGAAAAAGGCGTGGAGACAGTCGCTTCGAGCGTTTACGGGCGCGAGCAAAAGCGTCAGGAAGAAATGAACCAGGCGTTGATTTCACAGCAAGGCTCGGAGAATCCGATCTCCATTTGGAAAGAACTTGGCGAAGTCATGACCGAGCACGTTACGGTCACGCGGATCAACAAGAATCTAGAAAGCGCAAATGCGAAACTCAGCGACTTGCAAGCCCGGTACAGGAAGATCAATCTGAGCGATCGCACGCGGTGGTCCAATCAAACGCTGAACTTCGCTCG
>WNFP01005441.1_pt2 | contig 10256 bp, 9 predicted proteins | sample 5400201 | NCBI WGS metagenome assembly WNFP01 (sample SAMN13153355, study PRJNA577476) | soil metagenome | isolation source: 115 cm saprolite under Madrone tree | place: USA:California | collected 2016-06-14
TTGCCGGTCTCCGGCTCGGGGACCGTTGCGCATCTGGTGCTGCCGGCCGTCACCATGGGCGGAGCGCTGGCGGCCATCCTGACGCGCATGGTCCGCACATCCATGCTGGAGGAGCTGAGCCAGGACTACATTCGCACGGCCCGCGCCAAGGGGCTGTCAGAGAACGTGGTGGTTTACAAGCATGCCCTGCGCAATGCGCTGGTGCCGGTGCTGACCGTGGTGGGTTTGCAGTTCGGCGCGCTTCTGGCCGGAGCCATTGTCACTGAGACGATTTTCTCCTGGCCGGGCATTGGACGCCTGACCATCACCGCCATCAGCAGCCGGGACTATTACTTGGTGCAGGGATGCATCCTGATGATTGGCCTGACGTATGTTGCGGTGAACTTCACGACAGACTTGCTGTATTCGTTCGCCAATCCGCGTATCCGGCAGTGACGTTTTCTCATCGACTGCCAGCTTGCTCCGGCAAAGAGATGTCCGGAGGCAAGCATAGAGCAGTTGCGGTGATTCCCCGTCATGCCGGATTCCGCGATGGTGCAGTCTTGTTTACTGTATGGGTGTCCACGCCCTGCATTCTGCCGCCGTGAGCGGCTCTGCCAGCGGCGCACCTGTGTGTGAGCGGAGTACCGCGTCGCTGACGGAACAGAAGCTCTTTCCTGTGCCGGCGCCCACAGGTGTGGCCGTTACCACGTAGCCTTTACAGTTGGCCGTTTGCCCGCAGACTCCACGAACACTAAAGCGGTAGCCGTTCTTTTCGCACCATTTACCGGATGAACAAGCGGCGTTGCCGAGCTTGTGATCCAGCAGACATGCATGTCCAGACGTGCCGTTGTTGTTATCGGAGCAATCCCCATTCGCAGGAGGCCCAAGCATGGCCAGGCTGGGAGCGTAACCTTTTGCCGGATAGACAGTGGCATAAGTGACCTGTGCGGTATTCACCGTGCGCACTGAGGCTGCGGCTGCGGATTCGTTGGCCGCACCTCGGGCATGCGTCAGGTTTGGAATGGCCACGGCCGCGCCTATCAGCATCATTCCAATATCCGTTTGCACATTGCTGTTCATCGTTCCCCGGAACGCGCGTTCGTCAGCAACAACGGAGAACACGCCCGGCTTGGCGTCCATTTGCTGCGCACTTGGCATCAATTGACGCATCTCCGGTGAGAGTTGCGCCAGCAGCGGCATAAGAAACTGGCTGGCGTTCTGGTAGGTCAGAATGGAAGCGCTGGCCGGCAGTCCGCCGGCTTGCAGCGACTCACGCAGTTTGGCGGATTTCGCCAGTGAATCTCCGCTGCGGTGAGCGTGCAATGCCTCAGTGGCCCCGGCCCGGTCGGAAGCGATGATGAGATATCCATCCAGAAAGAAGTAGTTGATTTCGTTTTGTTCGCCGGACGAAGGAATCGCCAGTGTGTGAATCGTTACACCGGCTTCTTCGCGCTGGCCGCTTTGCGCCGGAGCCACCGCCAACAGCCGAACCAGGGTCTGTTGCAGACCAGCCGGATCAGAGACCCCTAAAATCACCTTAATGGAGGGCGTTTTGGTTGCATGCATGGCGCTCTCCGGTACGCCGGATGCAGCATCGGAAAACATGGCGGTGGGTATTTTGGTCTCCAACGCTATTTCACCAGTGAGCTTGCTCAGCACATCCTGTTTCAGATTCACGTTGAGCTGCTCTTCCATTTGCGGGAGTGAGGCAAAGGCGGCTGCTCCGGCAATCTCCCGCAAGTCATCAAAAATGAGGGCCGGACTTTTCAGCCGCACATCGATCACTGAGGCGGCGGTGGAGGAAACAAAATCCAGTGCTCCCATGGGCGCCGGGGCCGCGATCCATGATGCGATTCCGCGCCGCGGCCCGGTGAAGGTCAACTCTGCGTGGTTAGCGGAGGCCCCATTGACCAGTTTGTTTTCCGTCACCAGATATTGAACGTCTGAAAAGCCGCTTTTCTCCAACAGCATACGGTTTTGGGACTTGTCCGGCGGCATGAGGCCCATAATTTTTTGTAAATCTACGGCCAACAGCGTACCGGTTCCCGACTGGTACGCCTGAGCCAGCTTTTGTCCTAAAGCCGCTGAGGCAAACTTTGCGCCGCCTTGCTCAACCTGGGAATTAAACTCCCGCAGCGATGCAACAGTTGTACCCAGCACAATCAAATCGTCGCGGACCAGCACAGCCGGACCATGTGCCCCGGCTTGCTCAACGGCGCTGGCAAGTTGTTGCGGACCAAAGATGCGCAGGCGGCTGCTCTTGTCTGGAAATTGCTCATTGTTCAGTTTTTCCAGAAGGTCCCGGAGACCGGGTTTCTTGACTTCCGCAATGACGACGCCTGCCGGTTCTTGTCCTTTGAGTCCGCCGGCGATGACCAGTTCGTCCCCAAGATACTGCGTGATCTCATAGAACCTTTGCACGCCTTGCTCAAGCTTGGGTTCCATGGTGTCCAATTGGTTTTTTTGCAGGAAGTCGCGCAGCGGCGCGCTCTGGCTCAGCTCCTGGTGAAAAATCTGCAACGCCTGATGGACCGATTCCCCGTAATTAGGGAGCGCGGCATAGAGGGTGGTGGACTCGGGCAGCAGTCCCAGTATCCTGCTCTGGCTGCGCGGCGCCGGGTATTGGACGCCTGCTCTCAGCTTGTTGGTCAGTGTTTCCAGTTCAGCCATGAGCTCGCGGTTTTTCAAAAGGTCCTGCAACCAGTTCAGGTCCGGCCCGGCGGCTTTTGTGTCTGTTGTTTTAGGGGCTGCCGATGCGCCACGCGGTGCGGACTTTTTCTGCGTTGCAGCAGGTGGGCGCTTGGCCGGGGCCTGCGCCATCGCGGTGGTAACCGTGAGAAGCGCGAGAGCCATTGCCATAGCCATGCGCAGATAAGCTCGCAAGGCACGCGAGGCGGTTTTATTTCTCGTTCCCAAGACTCTCGTTCCCAAGACTCTCGTTTCGAAGACTGTTGATGGAATGACTGCAAAGCTATGGCGCATGACTTCCTCTCGCAAAGTTTTTTCGGGATTAGGTTTTAAGATAGTACGAAGCAGGAAGATTTACGAGCAAATAGCGACCGCCATAAGTTCGCCCCGCACCTTCGTAATAGGGCGTATCCAGCAAGTTCACAGTGCCTGGCCAGGCAACAGGACTTCGGCGCTTATTTTGCCCGCAACAATGCTCCATTTGCCGATGCTGACCGTGGTTGGTTATTCCTTGGTGCAGGGATACATCGTGATGATTGGCCTGACGCATGTTGCGGTGAACTTTATGATGGATTTTTTCTATTCGCTGGCGAATCCGAGGATCAGACAGAAAGTGTTTGGTCTTTCTCGCCCGCTCGGCAATTCAGGCGCAACTGGGAGAAAAACTCAAAGGCGCTTTATGGCTGCGCGGGCCAGCGCCGTGGATTTTTCTATGCGCGCTGATTCTTCGCCAATTCCGCCGATGCTGATGCGCAGAAACCGTTCTCCCTGGAGCACGTACAACGCTCCGGTGACCGGATTCCCCGTCCAAAAGGCTTCCTCGCCCAGTCCTGAGATGCGGCGGGGAGGCATTTCTTTATCAGGTTCCGCCTCTCGCCCTTTCAAGTCCTTCTTGCGATTTCGGCGTTCTTTTTCCGGCTTACCAGGCTGAAACTGTTTGCGCCAGAGTTCGCGCGGGGTAAGCGCCGAGTGTCCAGACCGGTCCGGTACGGCAAGGGTCAGGTTGACTGATTTAGCGAAAATAGACGTGTGGAATAGGCACTGTGAGAGCGATAGCCCGCCGCTTGACTGCATGCTGGACTTAATATCTTCCACGCGTTCACCCTGAACGGCCTCAACTTCAGCGCCGGTGAGCAGGGAGCAGGCATCCAACTTCTTTTTTTCCAGGGTACCGGCAGACTTTTCCGCCTTTGGTGCTGATGTGCTGGAGGCCTGGCCCGCCGCAAACTCGGTGGCCAGGGACAGAAGGGCGTACCAGCAAAAATTCAGGGCTAAATTCCGGCGCATAGATGATTTCCTGTGTGCATGGTTGTGGTGTGGTGCTGCGGCCCGACCGAGTGTAACCTGGCCCAGGCCGCAGTACTCTTATCAGCAACGTTAGTGTCTAGTGTCGCCGGTTGCCGTCGCAGTCGGGGTCGCCGCTGACTCCACTGGCGGCATCGCCGAAGCAAAGCTTGCCACCGCCTTCATCATCACCGCTGCGGGTACCGAACTGCGTGCCGTCAAAGGCCGCAAACAGTCCGCGACCACCGGCTTGCCGTGCAATGGTAGCCAGAGCATCCTGCGCGCTGGCCGGTCCTGAGGAAGCATTCTGGGTCGCATCGGTTACGCAGGTCCCGGTGCAGCCGTCAGCGTATCCCACCAGCACGCGTCCAAACTTGTCCACGGTGATGTCATTGAAGTCCAGCAAGTTGCGGCATGGATTGTCGCCGCCCTGGTTCCATATGCAACCGCGCTGCACTGGGTTGGATGGTGTTGCGTCGGCGGTGGTCCAGGTACGTCCGCCGTCATAAGTGAACGAAACGTAGAGATGCCAGACACCGAGGAAGTCGGCTGACTGCGTGTCTCCCGCCGTGGGCGTGCCCAGGAAGGCAAATGCCGCCCGGTTATCATCGCCGGCGATCACTTCAGCGAACTCCGCGTTCTGGATGCCAAACGGAGTACCCGCATCCTTGGACTTCGCCCAGGTCAGCCCGCGGTCGTGGGAAACGGCGATTTTGGCGTGTCCGTCATGGTTAACGTAACCAAGGTAGATGGTGTTGTTCCTGCCGGCTGCAATCGAAGGGTCGCTGCCCGGGCTGATGCTGGTGGCATCGGGCACGGTCCGGACTGCCCAGCTCAGGCCGTTGTCGATGGAAACCGCCACGCCTGGCCGATTGACGCCATTAGCATCCTGACATGACTCATTGGGAACATAGGCCGTGCCGTCAGGCGAAACGCGCACGTGTCCATGCAGACCGCCGCAAGTACCTGGGGCCACAGGAAGACCAACCCCATTGACATGGGTGAAGGTGTAGATAGGTATGCCTGGCCCAAAAGTCAGCCCGCCATCATCGCTGCGTGAACAGAAGGCTGTAACCACATCCTGTGAGCAGTAGTAAATCGCGTGTGGATAATTATGCAGCAGTGGAACTGGAGTTGCGAAGGGGCCTCCCCCCACCGTCTGGTGGTCCACGCCCGCAGGCTGGCCGGAACCTTGCGTCGGGAACCATGTGTTGGCATCATCGTCAGTAAAGGAAAGCTCGCTGGTAACACCATTAAGCTGGGAGGAGAAAGTCCGGTTCGGGCCGCCGAAGTGGCCGTCGTCGGTGAAAAGAATGGGATCCAGGCTCTCCCGCGCGAAAGGCGAACGCTGGTCTTCCCAGGTTGCTGTGGCCGGCTTTACGGCATCATTAAAGGTCACACGGAGTGTATGGTTTCCGGCTTCAATGAAGGATTTACCCGTGTTCCAGTCAACGCCGATTGAAGGCTCACCTGCGCTATGCTGGCTAGACGAGGTCGAACCGGCGGAAGGCGTAATGCAATTCGGCGGCGGAGTCGAGGGAGGAGGAACCGCCAAGGGACATTCCTCGGGCGCAGGATAATTGATGAAGGCCGGAGCTCCGGGAGAAGTCGGCGGAGGAGGGGGCACGGTGGGCCGCGGCGACACCGTGAACGTTACAACAGCGTGAGCTGCCGTGGGCGCCGGTGCCAGCGCTGCGACCGAGCGGATGTGCCAGACTCCGTCAATCGGATCCGTCACCGTGAGGTCTTCTTCGCCCGCCCCGGTCGAAGTGCCGTCTGGGGCCCCCGGTCCATGGTCGGCAGCATTGGGGCTGATGGCAAAAATGTCCAGATCCGTAGGTACCGTGCTGGTCCAGGTGTATTGGATGGTCAGCTTAACGGTATTTGTCTGGTAAAACGAGGCAGCTGGGGCAGGAAGCAGCACTTTCAAATCGTGATCATCGCACATTGCCGGCGGACACTGGTCTTGTATGCCTACATTGGTAAAAGTGCCGGCCACGACTGGACCAAAGTCCCAGGAAACGGGCCCCGACGTATTGCTGATAGTGCTGCTGGGCGGCGCCACCACCTGCGCCGAAACCGGGCGCGTGTAAGGGAACAGCCAAATCAGGACTGCGGCAGAAAGCAAACCGGCAAAAGCAGCCACTTGCCACACTGGCTTGCACTTCCATGTGTCAAACTTTCTCATTTCTCTCTCCTGGCTGAAATCTTAAGATGCGTTTCCTGAGATGCATTTTTTTGGAATTTAGTCGTAGTACAACTAGATTATTAGCGAAGTAATCGAAAAATCCCATTTGTTAGAGACTCGCCGTTGGGCCCTGATGAAGCTTCTTTCGTTGATAGCGGTGCTACTACTAGATTGCGCCGCGCAATTCTAAGCACTTGCATAAATTATTGTCAAGAGTTGTACAGTAGTACTTTTGTTTTCAGTATCTTCGTGACGATTTTTCACATAGAGTAGTTGTCATACTACTTATTTTGAAGGCGAAGCAATTCCATGCAGTCATCATCAAAATCCAAGGACCAGCCCTCGGCGCGGCTCAGAATATTGATTGCCGCCAAGACGTTGTTCGCCACCGCCGGTTTTGAAAGCACCAGTACCATGTCCATTGCCCGTGCAGCTCAGACCAGCGAATCCCAGATCATTAAGCACTTTGGCAGCAAGGAGGGACTGCTGGAGGCCATTTTCGAAGACGGCTGGAAGCACATCAGTGAGGCTTATGGGGCCGTCGAGTATCTTCAGTCTCCAGGATCCAAGTTGCAGGCCCTGGTAGGGTTGGTTTTGTCCAAGCTCGAGGAAGACGAAGAACTAAAAAAATTGTTCCTTCTGGAGAGTCGACGGTTCCGCAAGGAAGGCCACATGATTTTGTTGACGCAAGGCTTTATGCAACTGGTCAAAATTTCGGATTCTCTGCTCACCGAGATGAAAGACCTGGGACAGTTGCGCTCTGACCTGCATGTTGAAGGCATTCGCTCTGCTCTCATCGGAATGTTGGAAGGCCTTCTACGCGATAACATGCTTGCAGCGGGTACAAACTTTCCAGCTTCTTATAACTCTGAGGACATCCGGCGACTTTTTTTGCACGTGCTGCAATCGTTTGTATCGTCACCCAGAATCATCTCCTCTTCCAAAGCTCAGGGTTGACTGGCAATTTTCAAGGCCCAAGTTCCCACCACGGGATTCGCCCTTAAACTGGCAGAAGCAGGATCTCGCAGCGCAAGTCACCATGCACAATCTCCAGCCTTCCCACGCTGATTGGCAGCTTAAATCTGCGTGATCCCGCGCTGCCGGGATTGAAGAACAGAACATTATTCTTGGTCTCCTGCTTGGGCTGATGGGAATGCCCGCTGATTACCGCGGCAAAGCCCGCGGATTTGGGATTGAGGTCGAGGGCGTTGACATCATGAATGACATAGATATGCAGCCCGCCCAGTTCCACCACTTCGGTTTCCGCAAACCGTCGTGCCCAGGGCTGAGTGTCCACATTGCCGCGTATTGCGGTGACGGGAGCAATCTTTTCCAGTTGCGGAACAATCTCCGGCGCGCCGATGTCGCCCGCATGAATGATGTGCTCCGATCCGTGTAGCTGTTGCAGCGCTTCCGGCCGCAATAAGCCGTGCGTATCTGAAATGATGCCGATGATCATGTCTGTTTACAGCCCTGCTTCAATGCGCGATCTTGGGTCCATGTAGTCGCGCAGAGCGTCGCCGATGAAGTTAAAGGAAAGCACGGCCAGCATCACCGCCAGGGCCGGGAACAGCACCAGGTGGGGCGCGTCAAAAAGGTGGGCTCGGCCGTCATTCAGCATGGATCCCCAACTGGCCGTGGGCGGCGGGACACCCAGCCCAAGAAAGCTCATGGTTGCTTCCGCCAGTACTGCGCCTGCCATGCCAATGGCGGCCTGCACGATGACCGGCTGAATAATATTGGGCAGGATATGCCGCGTGATAATTCGCCAGTCGCTGGCGCCCAGTGCGCGCGCCGCTTCAACGAATTCTTTTTCTTTTACCGCCAGCACCTGGGCGCGAACCAGTCGCGCATAGCCGACCCATCCCCCAATACAGAGGGCAAGGATAAGATTAAAAATACCCGGCCCCAGAAAGGCCACGAACGCAATTGCCAGCAAAATGCCGGGGAACGAGAGAAAAGCGTTCATCAGGATGACGCTGAAAAACTTGTCGACCAGACCGCCATAGTAGCCGGCGATGGCCCCCAAGACCACCCCGAGCAGCAGCGACCCTGCTACCACGCTGCTGCCCACCAGCATGGAAATCCGCGCGCCATAAATCACGCGAGAGAAAATATCGCGGCCCAATTCGTCCGTGCCAAACCAGTGCGCGGAGTTCGGTGGTTGCAGGCGCAGAGGCAGATCAATGTTGCTGGGGTTTTGCGGCGCAATCCACGGCGCAAACAGGGCAAAAATCACGAACACCACCACCAGCACCATGCCCGCCGCAGCCAGGAAGTTGCGGCGGCCCAGCGTGGTTGCCGTGGACCAGGTGGTGGAGAGTGCCATGTTGCTCCATCCTACCTCAATTACGGGAGTCGATTCATTTGCGCTACGGGTTGCGGTGCATCCCTGCAAGATCAAACTTGCCCAGGTACATGGGGTGGGAAGTTGGCGGTTGAGTCTTCAGGGGATCAACCGGATAGGGCAGGTCCTGCAACGTGGGAAATCCCCAGATGTTTCCGGTGGACGTGTCTATCACCACTTTCCCAAGAACCTGTTGTGACCGGTCCGGAGCTAAAAGCGTGTGTACCCCAGGCTCGATATATAGATGGTCGACGGTGCTCTGGGCTTGCGCAACGTCCGGAGCAAACAGCGGACGGAGAGCAATGATGCCCAAAAAGAGCGTTGCCATGGCCAGTGTCACACGATCAAAAAGGTTTAAGTTCACTTGCATTCTCCTTACTAACAATAGATCGTGAGAATTCCCAGAGCTTGCGTCTGGTTCCCTCATTTACTCAAGAAATGGTGTGCCTGCCGGCGGCGTCTGGTCTCCTGGATATTGGATGTCGATCTTTGGCTCAGGCGAGGAGATTATGGCGTTACCGTCTGGGAAACCACTTTCTTCAATGCGCGAAAGAAGGTTTCATTCTGTTCGGGTGTGCCGATGGTGACGCGGATTCCGTTCGGTATGCCCCAGGGCGACAGCGAACGCACAATGACGCCCTCAGACTGCATGCGCGTTGTGAACGCATTGGCATCTTCGTCCACCTGGAAGTAGATAAAATTAGCGCTGGTGGGCACGGCGTGAACGCCCAGTTCCGCAAAGCGCTTCATCAGCCAGGCCGCGCCGGCGGCGTTGTTTTCCACGGTCCGGCGAACGTGGGCTTCATCGCGTATGGCCGCCAGGCCTGCCGCTTCGGCCACCACCGAGATGGAAAATGAATTTCTAACACGGGCAAAGTAGCGCAGCAATTCCGGATTGCCGCACGCGTATCCCAGACGGATGCCGGCCAGGCCATAGGCTTTTGAAAATGTTCTGAGCACCAGCACGTTTTGCCGGCCTGAGCGCACATAGTCGAAAGACCGGGAGTAAGTGATGCCGCGTTCGCGGGCAAAATGCTCGGCAAAGTCTGAATAGGCTTCATCCAGGACCACCAGCACGTGGCCTGGAATGTGCCGCAAAAAATCCTCGGTTGCTTCCGCGTCAAACATTGTGCCGGTGGGATTGTTAGGATTGGCCAGAATGACGGCACGTGTCTGCTCATTCACGGCGGCGGCAATGGCTTCCAGGTCGTACGCAGCATTGCGCATTGGCACCTGTATGAACTGCGCACCCATTGTGCGCGTGACCAATGGATAGCTGATAAACGATTGCTCGCTGCTGATACAGTTGGTTCCCGGCGTCAGCAGCGTCCGCGCCATCACATCAAGCACGCCCAAAGAGCCGTCCGCCATGAAGAGCTGCTCTGGTTGCAGTCCATGGCTTTCGGCCAATGCTACGCGCAGCTCCGTGGCGTCATTGTCCGGATAAAGATTTGCTTCCGCAACTGCAGCGCGCATCGCTTCCATTGCCAGCGGCGAAGGTCCAAACGGATTTTCATTGGAGGCCAGCTTGATCATGGCCTTGCCGGATTCTCTCTGCGCCTGGCGCATGGGCTTTCCGGGTATGTATCCGGTAAGAGACCTGATGTGATCCGGAATCAAATCAACCACGGCTTGCTTCATTGGTTAAAGAAGGATAACAAGAGTTTGTACCATGAATGGAAATGATTCGCCATGTCATGGGGTCAAACACCAGCTTGCAAATAGAGATTCCCTAGGCTGCCATCGCTAGGGCCGGCGGCGCTGGCG
>WNFP01009115.1_pt1 | contig 10255 bp, 9 predicted proteins | sample 5400201 | NCBI WGS metagenome assembly WNFP01 (sample SAMN13153355, study PRJNA577476) | soil metagenome | isolation source: 115 cm saprolite under Madrone tree | place: USA:California | collected 2016-06-14
CGAACACCACCCGCGCCACACCGACCTGCATGGGCAATGCATTCGACAAGCCGACGATCCCGGCGTAGGCCCAGGCCAGTACCACCGCGGTCCAAGGGCCCGTGGCCCACGCCGCCAATTCATAGACGGCGGCCGCCTGGTCCTTGATCGCAATCCCCGGCAACAGATTGCCGAGTACCCAGGTGACGGTGACGAAGAACACCGCGGACAAGATCAGCGTTGCAATGATGGCCCTGCCGACTAACCGCCGGTCGCCGCCCTCCACTTCCTCGGCCAGCGTCGATACGGCGTCGAAGCCCAGGAAGGACATGATGCAAATCGAAGTCGCACTGAATATCTTGCCGGCGTCGAAATGGGCGGCGTCGAACAGCGGCTTGAGCGTCAACGCACCATTGCCCTTGCCGGCATACAGCGCAATCACGCCCAATATCAGGAATCCGACCAGAATAATGGTCTGCAGTGCGACGGCGATGAAATTGGCGCGGGAGGTGACGGTGATGCCGAACCAATTGACGGCCGTGGTCATCGCGACCATCGATACGATCCAGACGCCGCGATCGATGCCCGGCAACAGCGACCCCAATGCCACCGCGATCAGCACGTAAAGAAACGCCGGAATCAACAGGTAATCCAGCAGTATCATCCAGCCGGCCATGAAACCGGGAAAGGCACCCAATGAATGGCGCGCGAAGCCGTAAACCGACCCCGCCGTCGGCAGGGTTTCCGTCATGGTGGCGTAACTCTGCGCCGTGAAGTACATGCACACGGCACCCAGCACATACGCCATCACGATCAGGCCGTTCGATTCGCTCCACACGAAGCCCAGCGTGCTCAAGGGTGCGAATGGCGCGATATAGGCCAGTCCATACAGAACCAAATCCCAGTATCGCAGCGAGCGCTCGAGTTTGGCTGCGCCGGCAACCTCAGCGCCGGCAACGCCCGTGCCGGCAGCCGCGCTGCCTGCGCCCCCGACGCCCGCGACCACATTCTCAGTGGCTATGGCCGACCCCGACCCGCGCGTCCTGATGTTCCGCAGGGAACGCCGCCACCGACACCTCGACGCTGTGCACCGCCGTACTCTCGCCCATATCGCTTTTCTTCCCGGGATTCAGCACATTGACGTTGGCGCTTGCCGCATCCGCGCTCAGCCAGCGGCCTTTGTGAGCCAGGGCCACTCCGCGCGGCACCTCGTTCGAAATGACCACCTTGAGCCCGAGGCGTCCGCAGCTGTTGTGCACCAGAGCCGCGTCACCCTCCGCCAAGTGCCGCTCCGCGGCATCCGCGGGATGCAGGGCGATGGTCGCCTCGCCGAGCCGGTGCTCGATCTGACGTACGTTGCCGAAACTCGTGTTCATCAGCCACGCATGCGCCGGCGACAGTAAGCGCAGACGGCCCTCCCCGGGACGCGCATCGTTCCAGGGTTGCGGCAGCGGTGGATGTCCATCCGCCGCGGCGCGTGCAGAGGCAATCTCGATGCGCCCGCTGGGTGTTTCGAACACGCCGTCGGCGAATTGCACCGCCGGTTGCTGCGGTACCCATATCGACCCTCGCTCCGCCAGCGCTGCGAAGGTCATCCTCAAGCCGCTGCGCTCCATGAGAGTGCCCAGTATGGCCGCATCGCTCTCGTGCAGCTCGGGGTCGGAATAGTTCATGGCACGCGCCAGGCGCCGGAATATTTCCAGATTCGGCAGTGCGTTGCCCATGGGTTCCATCGCCTTGACCTGTGCCGACAGAGTCAGTTGAAAATACGAGGCGATGAGATCGTCGAACTCCAGGAAACTCGCCGCCGGCAGCACGTAGTCCGCCATCTCCGTGGTATCGGTGGGAAACAGATCCAACGCGATGGTCAACAGGTCCTCACGCCGCAACGCGCGGCGCAGGCGCGCCTGTTGCGGACAAGACGCCAAGGGGTTCATGTTCCACACGAACAGCGCGCGCGAACGCGCCGGATCTTCGAGCGCCCCCGCGAAATCCATGTGGCTGAGGGACGGCGCGCCGCCGGGCGGCCTCAAGTGCGCACCGCTCAAGTAATCCTCGTCCATGCGCCGTTGCCGCAAGTTGCCGTTGAGGTACAAAAAGCCCGCTCCCGGCTTGCAGAGATTGCCGGTGAGCGCCGGCAACAAGCCGCAGGCGCGCATGACATTGCCGCCGGTCGTCTGGCGCTGCAGCCCCTGGCCCAGCCACAACAACGACGGACCGCGCGCATACAGGACGGCGACTTCCTCGATGAGCGCGGCGGGCACTCCGGTGACGGCGGCGCCCCATGCCGGATCGCAGGCACGAAGGGTGGGTACGAGTTCCTCCCACCCCTGCACATGCGCGGCGACGAACGCGGAATCGATCAGACCCTCGCGATGAATCACGTGCAGCAGCGCGAAAGCCAGGGCGGCATCGCTGCCGGGAAAGGGCTGCAGGTGGATATCCGCTTGCGCCGCCGTCGGTGTGCGGATCGGATCGATCACCACGACCTTGCCCGGCGCCTCGGGCAGCCAGTACTCATGGGCATGCGGCGCGGAAGCATGGGGATTCGCACCCCAGACCACGATGCACGCCGAATATTGGGCCGTGCGCGGATCGAATCCATCCAAGGAGGAACCGTACAGATAACGCAGAGCGACGTGGCCCGCCATGTTGCAAATCGTATCCGGCGCAACCTCGGTGGCCCCCAGGCGATGAAAGAAACGCATCGGCGCAATTCCGGCGAGCAGCGATATGGTTCCCGTGTAGTGAGCGTTGAGAATCGTTTGCGCACCGTGCAATGCAATGACCTGATGCAGCCGCTGCGCTATTTCGCCGAACGCGGTTTCCCAGGCGATGGGTTCGAAGCGTCCCCCGCCCTTGGCGCCTGCGCGCCGCAGGGGCTGGGTCAGCCGGCGTTCCGGGTCGCGCCATTCGCGGTTGTAAGCGGTGGAGCACTTTCCGCACAGGGCACCGCGACTGATGGGGTGAGCCGGGTTGCCGCGAACCGCGGTCACCAGCCCGCCGCGCTTTTGCACCCACATGCCGCAGGTATCGTAGCAATCACGGGGACAGGTCGTGAGTATTACTTCGTCGCGAGAATCGGCCGCTGTCACGGCGTCCCGGCAGCCGAATCGTTCTTGCAAAAAACGCTGCTCACCCCGAGCTTTCGCATGAGGCCGAGTGTACGTGAACCGCCGCAAACTGAATACTGCTACGCGTTGCCGGGTATTTCGGCTCCGCCACCAGGTATATTGTCCGCATGAATGCCGCACAGCTTGCTTTTTACGTGGCCATCAGCTTAGCCGGCGTGGCTTTCATCATTGGTGCGATACGCGCTGCGCGGCGCAGCACGACGGTGCGCTGGCCGACACCCGTCGAACTGATCATCGGATTCGTCACCGATTTCTTCGACACGCTGGGGATCGGCTCGTTTGCACCGACCACCGCGATCTACAAACTGCGGCGCATCGTTCCCGATGAATTGATACCCGGCACGCTCAATGCCGGCCATACGCCGGCCGCCATCGCCGAAGCGCTCATATTCGTGACGGCCATCGTGGTTGACCCCCTGTTGTTGGCCACGGTCGTCGGCAGCGCGGCGGCGGGCGCATGGCTGGGCGCGGGCGTGGTCGCGCGCTTACCGCGCCGCGCGATTCAGGTCACGATGGGTGTAGCGCTGCTCATCGCCGGCACCGTCTTCACCGCCATCAATTTGGGCGCGCTCCCGGGCGGCGGCACGGCGATGAGCCTCGGCGGCTGGAAGTTCGGGCTCGCCGTGGGCATCAATTTCATACTCGGCGCGCTCATGAGCGCCGGCATCGGAATGTATGCACCGTGCATGATCACCCTGGCACTGATGGGAATGCATCCGCTCGCCGCCTTTCCCATCATGATGGGAGCCTGCGCGCTGCTGCAGCCCGTGGCGAGCTTGCGCTTCTTTCAGACCGGTAAATTCGCATGGGGCCCCTCGCTGGGTCTCGCCTTCGGCGGCGTGGTCGGCGTGCTCATTGCCGCCTACATCGTCAAGACGCTCCCGCTCGTGGCCCTGCGCTGGCTGGTGATCGTCGTCATTGCCTATGCGGCATTCGCCATGCTGCGCTCCGCGGCTCGGGCGGAGGGCTGAGATCCATGACCCGCACCGTCTTACGCAAGGCCACACTCGCCGATGTCCCGCAGCTCGAAGCGCTGATTGCCCGCTCCGCGCGGGGCTTGAGCGCGGAAGATTACCGGCCCTCGCAAATAGAAGGCGCGCTGCGCGGCGCATTCGGCGTCGATACGCAGTTGCTGGCTGATCAAACCTATTTTGTAGTCGAGGAAGACGGCCGCTTCGTCGGCTGCGGCGGCTGGAGCTTCAGGGCGACCCTGTTCGGCGGCGACGCACGAGCCGGCCGCGATTCCTCGATGCTCGATCCGCACAGCCAGGCGGCGAAGATTCGAGCGTTTTTCGTCGATCCGCAGGACGCCCGCCGCGGTATCGGGACGCTCCTGCTCGAACACTGCGAGAACGAAGCGCGCGCCCATGGGTTTTCTCGAGTGGAGCTCATGGCGACGCTTCCCGGCGTCAAGCTTTATGCCGCCCGCGGCTACGTCGGCGCGGCCATGGTGCATTTCGATGTCGGACTCGGAGAGTCCATAGAATTCATACCCATGCGCAAGGTGTTAGTCGCGCCATAGCCGCCGCCAGCCCGCATGACCCAAATCGCGAAGCGTGCGAATATTTCTGCGGTATATCTCGCCGGGGTCCGGCACCGCGGCGACGGCACGCTCGATGCTGGCCTCGCGCAACAGGTGGAGCATGGGATAGGGAGAGCGATTGGTGTAGTTTTCGATGTCTTCGGACTGCGTTCCCGCGAACTGGTACTGGGGATGAAAGCTCGCGACCTGCAATTCTCCTTCCAGACCCAGTTCGACGATGGTCGCCTCGCAGACGTCGAGAAAATCGTTGTACTCGATGAAATCCGTCAAAACCCAGGGATGGATCAACAGGGTCGTCTCGCAGCGCAGGGGGTCTGCCGCCTGCAGATCCAGCAACTCGGAGCGAAGGTCGTCCAACAGTGCGGAGGCGGATCGCTGTTCGCTGACCCGGAATCGCACGCGGTCGGCGCGGTAGACACTCTCGGCAAAAGGACACAGGTTGAGGCCGATGACGGACCTTTCCAACCAGACACGCGTCGCCGCGACGATTTCATCGATGGTAATGGGCAATCCTCCGCAGCTGCGCTCAGTCTATTCTCATCCAGTTCGAGTATCCTAATCACTCGCTTCGTTCATTCGAGAGCCAATCGATGCCGCATTCAATTCCAGCCACGCTGATCCCCGGAGACGGGATCGGTCCTGAAATCATTGACGCCACCGTCGCCGTTTTGGATGCGCTCGGTGCACCCTTCGAATGGGACACGCGGGTCGCAGGCCTCGAGGGGGTCAAGACCGCGGGCGACCCTCTCCCGCCCGATACCATCGCCAGCATCAGACGGACGCGCCTCGCCTTGAAAGGACCGCTGGAAACCCCATCCGGCGGCGGATACCGGTCCTCGAACGTGCGCCTGAGGGAGGAGTTCAAGCTGTATGCGAACCTGCGCCCGGCGCGGACTTTGATTCCCGGCGGACGCTTCGACAATATCGATCTGGTGGTCGTGCGCGAGAACCTGGAAGGCCTGTACGTCGGGCACGAGTATTACATCCAGATCGACGACGACCCGCACGCCGTCGCCATGGCCTCGGGAGTGAACACGCGTCAGGGCAGCCGCCGCCTGTTGGAATTCGCCTTCGAGCACGCCGTCGCAACCGGCCGCAAGAAAGTGACCATCGTGCACAAGGCCAACATCATGAAGATCTTGACCGGCATATTTTTGGAGGCGGGACAGGAGCTGTATGAAAGCAAGTACAAGGGCCGCTTCACCCTGGAGACGGTCATCATCGATGCCTGCGCCATGAAGCTGGTGCTCAACCCATGGCAATTCGACGTGTTGGTAACCACGAATCTGTTCGGCGACATCTTATCCGACCTGGTCGCGGGACTGGTGGGCGGCTTGGGGATGACCCCCGGCGCCAATATCGGTGCCGATGCTGCGATATTTGAAGCCGTGCATGGCTCGGCTCCCGATATTGCCGGCAAGGGAGTGGCGAATCCCACTGCGCTCATGCTCGCGGCGGCGATGATGCTCGAACACTGCCACCTGCCGCACATGGCGGCGCGCCTGCGCACCGCCCTCGATCAGACGCTCAATGTCGACAAGGCGAGAACGGGCGACCTGGGCGGGAATGCCAGCACGGCCGAGTTCACCCGCACCCTCCTCCAGCGCATTTCCAATGCCTGAGGACCGGCGCCGGCGCCCGATCACGCCATGAAACCGGTCATTTCGATCCGCAACGTCGTCAAGACCTACGCTTCGGGCTTTCAGGCCCTGAAGCCCATCAACCTCGAGATCCACAAGGGTGAGATCTTTGCCCTGCTGGGTCCCAACGGCGCAGGGAAGACCACGCTGATCAACATCATTTGCGGAATCGTCACCGCAAGCGGCGGCACGGTGATCGCGGACGGCCATGACATCGTGCGCGACTTTCGCGCGGCTCGAACCAAGATAGGCCTGGTGCCGCAGGAATTGAGCACGGACGCGTTCGAAACGGTTTGGGCGACGGTGTCGTTCAGCCGCGGCCTGTTCGGCCGTGCGCCGAATCCCGCCTTCATCGAGGGTCTGCTGCGCGATTTATCTCTGTTGGACAAACGCGATAGCAGGATCATGACCTTGTCCGGCGGCATGAAGCGGCGGGTGATGATCGCCAAGGCCTTGTCGCACGAGCCGGAGATTTTGTTCCTCGACGAACCGACGGCCGGCGTGGACGTGGAGCTGCGCCGCGACATGTGGAGCTTGGTGCGCGGTCTGCGCGACACCGGAGTCACCATCATCCTGACCACTCACTACATCGAGGAAGCCGAGGAAATGGCCGACAGAATCGGCGTCATCAACAAGGGCGCGTTGGTCGTGGTCGAAGAAAAAACACAGCTGATGAAAAAGCTCGGCAAGAAACAGCTGACCTTGCATCTGCATGAGCCGCTTCAACGGCTCCCGCCCGAACTGGACTCCTGGGGTCTCGAGCTGAAAGCCGACGGTCACGATCTGGTGTACACCGTCGACGGCGCGAACAGCATCGATATTTCCGCATTGCTGAAACGGATGAGCGAGTTGTCGATCGTGGTCAAGGATCTGCAAACGCGTCAGAGCTCGCTCGAGGATATTTTCGTCGAGCTGGTGAGCGAACCCGCATGAGCCGGCCGATGCCCCATATCCAATTCAATCGGCACGGTGTCTGGGCGATCTATAGGTTCGAAATCGCGCGTTCGCTTCGAACGCTGGTGCAGAGCGTGGTCACGCCCGTCCTCACCACTTCACTGTATTTCGTGGTCTTCGGCGCGGCCATCGGCTCGCGCCTGTCCACGGCCGGCGGCGTCAGTTACGGCGCGTTCATCGTCCCGGGATTGATCATGCTGGCGTTGTTCACCGAGAGCCTCTCCAACGCCTCGTTCGGCATCTATTTCCCCAAATTCACCGGTACGATCTACGAACTCCTTTCCGCGCCAGTGTCCTACGTCGAAATCGTCATCGCCTATGTCGGAGCGGCGTCGACCAAGTCGGTGGTCCTGGGCTTGATCATCATGGCCACGGCGTCGCTGTTCGTGCCGATCAGAATCCTTCACCCCGCATGGATGATTGCGTTCTTGGTGATGACCGCTTTCACGTTCAGTCTGTTCGGATTCATCATCGGCATCTGGGCCAGGAGTTTCGAGCAGCTGCAGTTCGTTCCCATGTTGGTCATTACGCCGCTCACGTTCCTCGGCGGCGCCTTTTATTCGATCGACATGCTGCCGCCGGCCTGGCGGACCTTCAGTCTCTTCAATCCCATCGTGTACTTGATCAGCGGCTTCCGCTGGAGCTTCTACGGCCGGTTTGCTTAGGCATAGTCGCCTGGGTGTTCAAAACCGGGTTCCGCTTGAAGAACTGAAGTCTGGCTCAGCGCGGGCAAACGCTCGATAACTTCGCAAATCGTCTTCGCTGAAGGTATTCGAAGCCTTTGGACCGGATTCGGCCCGCGGATTCGCACCCACGGCCAGCGTCGTTCCCAATCCGGCATAGAGGTACCGGTCGCCGAATGCCTTTTGCAGGGCTGCGAATGTCGGCTCGCCGGTGCAGTGGCCGGGAGCGATGTAATCGACCTTGTAGGTATCGTGCAGGGCGGTGACTACCTTTTCGATGGCGGGGTCCTGAGCCACGACCAGGTGAAATCCCCCGGCAATGAAGTGGATGTGCGGATTGATCTTGGCGGCTTCGGCAACGATGGCCTCGATTCCAGGATGCGCACAGGCGACTACCAGCACGACGCCGTCCGGCGTGTTGATGGCCAGCGACAGTTCCTTCAATTCCTTGGTTCCGGGCGCATCGGATATCAAGGCGATCAGAGTCATGCCCGGGGCCACTTCCGTGGTCTTGTCGACCAACTGAATGTTGGCGCCGGGAAAGACCGTGCCGAACTTCATCGTCTCGGGCGGCGCGCCGCCGTAGTAGCGCATCTCGGCAGGCAGCGACTCGTCCCTGCGATAAAAGGTCCCGGGCAGGTCGGAACCGAACACACCAAAGTTTTCCCTGGGTGCGTAAATCCTGACCTTCGGATTCACGCGTCGCAGGGCGGAAAATCCCCCGATGTGGTCGCTGTGACGGTGCGACAAGACGACGAAGTCAAGCCGGGTAAGATCGGCGCCCCTGGCCTTGGCGTTCCTTGCAAGAATCCCCGGGTCGTTGCCGGTATCGAACAGAATGCGCTTACCGTTGATCTCGACCAAGGCGGCGTAACCCCAGTCCTTGGCCATCGCCGCATCTTTGCCGAAGGCATCGTAGAGTACCGTGATGCGCATGGGTGCCGGGGCAGCCGCAGCCCTCGATTCGATCGCCGTGCCGCCCCAGAGAATCCAGGCTGACCCCAGTGCGGACAGCACGGAAAAGTACGTCGATCGCATGGCCTTCTCCCTTCGTTTTTGTAGTCGAAGCGTACATCGTGTTGCCCAGTGCCGCCACACCGGCCGATCTCGTCATCCGAGGAGGCGCTATCCTCGGCATTCGCGCGGGGCGCGTGGAAGTCGGCCTCGGCTGTTTTCAAGTAAACTTCGACCCATGAGCAAGACCCATACCCGCGCCCAAGTTTCCCCCTGCCGCAATGTTCTTGGGATCTTCCTGGTGCTCTGCGGCTCACTCCTGGCCGCGTCTGCCACGGGCTCATCCGGGCGTGGTGCGTCCGCGGCAAAGCCGCCGCCGCGCCTTGAAGTCGATCTCGACGCGTTCGACGCGAGCAAAAAATCGATGGCGCTGCCGAACGGCGAGTCGCTGGCCTATATCGATAGGGGTGAGCGCACGGGTCCGGCCGTGGTGCTGATCCATGGCTACACGGACAACGCACGCGATTGGGTACCCATGCTGCCGTATTTGTCGAAGCGCTACCGGCTGATCCTGGTCGACATCCGCGGACATGGACAGTCGAGCAAGCCGGAGTGTTGCTACACGCGCCTCGACTTCGCGTATGACATCAAATTGTTGCTGGACGCGCTCGGCGTGCAAAAAGCGGACATCGTCGGGCATTCTCTCGGCAGCATCATTGCCCAGACATTCGCCGAATACTGGCCGGAACGAACTGCCCATGTGGTGCTGATCTCCTCGACCGGCGGTTTGCCTCCCGGCCGGCCGAAGAAGCCGCCGCAGTTCGATTTCGCCGCCGAGATTCGCAAACTCAAGGAGCCCATCGAAGCAGACTCACCCTTCATGATCGCCTGGTGGGACTCGCCGACCCCGGTGGATCCCGATTTCATTCGCCGACAGCGCAAGGATGCCGCCGGCATCCCTCTGCGCGTTTGGCTTGCGGTTCTCGATCAAGCCCTGCCCGCCAACAACATCTACGGCGACCTGCAGAATTCTCTGCCTCGCCTCAAGGCCCCGACTCTGCTCATTTGGGGCAGCAAAGACCCCATCATGGAAGAAGATGTCCGTCAGTCGTTGCGCGACGCCCTGCCCAACGCCAAGGTGAAGACGTTCGACGGCCTCGGTCACAACCCCTTTTGGGAGGATCCACGCGGCGTTGCCGAGGTCATCAACGCCTTTTTGAGCACGCCCGACTAGTGTCCTGAATCATTAATACGTTGCTCGATTCGCCTGCGGATTTTCGTGCCGGGCAAGGCGCGCCGACGAGGCATAGTGGGCACTATGGCGAGGAGGCGCAACGCCGCCCGGCGCGAAAAGACGCGGCGCAGCGA
>WNFP01005443.1_pt1 | contig 10254 bp, 9 predicted proteins | sample 5400201 | NCBI WGS metagenome assembly WNFP01 (sample SAMN13153355, study PRJNA577476) | soil metagenome | isolation source: 115 cm saprolite under Madrone tree | place: USA:California | collected 2016-06-14
GCCTTCGAGGACAACTACGACCGTCTCTCCACGCTGGGCGAGAGGCAGGCGCGGATGCTGGGCGAATCCTGGCGGCGGCGCGAGCAGCGCATGGACCGCGTCTTCGTCGGCCCCCGGGTGCGGCAGCAGCGCACCGCCGAGATCGCCGCCGAGACGGGAGGGCTGCCGCCGCCGGTGGTCCTCGAGGACCTGGACGAGATGCGCGTCGAGCCGCTGTTCCGCGAGCACTTGCCCGAGCTGTTCGCAAAGCACGCGCACCTCAACGCCCTGGGCGACGCCATGGTGGCCGCGGACGGCGACGTCGCCAGGGCGCGGGGATTCGCCCGCCTCTTCGAAGCCGTCCTGCAGCTCTGGGTGCGCGGCGAGGTGAGCGCGCCCGGCGTGGAGTCCTGGCTCGAGTTCCGGGCCCGGGTCCGCCACGCGCTCGCGGTGGTGCGGACCGAAGCGCGCGGGCAGCGCATCGCCGCCTTCACCTCCGCCGGGCCGGTCGCGTCGGCGGTGCAGCTCGCCCTGGGCGCGGACGACGACACCACGCTCTCGCTGGCATTCCGGGTCCGCAATTCGTCGATCTCCGAGTTCGTGTTCTCCGGCGAGCGATTCTCGCTCGCCTCCTTCAACGAGACGCCGCATCTTCCGGACGCGGCGCTGGTCACGGTGCGCTGATGGACTTCTCCATTTCGAAGCGGGCAGAGGATCTGCGGAACCGGGCGCGGGAGTTCGTGCGGCGCGAGGTGATGCCGCTGGAGCCGAGACTCTCGGAGTCCTGGAGCGCGCTGGAGCCGGCGCTGCGCGAGGCGCGAGCGAAGGCGAAGTCCCAGGGTCTCTGGGTGCCCGACCTCGACGTTCCGCTGGAGGAATTCGCCATCCTCTCCGAGGAGCTGGGGCGCAGCCCTCTGGGACACTACTGCGTCAACGCGCAGGCGCCCGACATCGGGAACATGGAGCTGCTCGAGCTGGCGGGGACCGAGGCGCAGAAGGAGCGGTGGCTGCGCCCGCTCCGGGCCGGGGAGATCCGCAGCTGCTTCTCGATGACCGAGCCGGAGCGGCCCGGATCGAATCCCACCTGGATGGAGACGCGGGCGGTGCTGGAGCGCGGACAGTGGACCATCGACGGGCACAAGTGGTTCACCACCGCCGCCGACGGCGCCGCGTTCGCGGTCGTGATGGCGGTCACCGACCCCGAGGCGCCGGCGCACGTGCGGGCCTCGATGATCCTGGTGCCCTGCGACACCCCGGGCTTCCAGCTGGTCCGCAACATCCCGGTGATGGGTCACGCCGGAGAGGGATGGCCGACGCATTCCGAGATCCGGTACACCCGCTGCCGGGTCCCGGAGGAGAACCTGATCGGCGGCCGCGGCGCCGGGTTCGCGCTGGCCCAGGAGCGGCTGGGTCCGGGGCGGATCCATCACTGCATGCGCTGGATCGGCATCTGCGAGCGCGCGTTCGAGATGATGTGCCAGTACGCGGTGAAGCGGGAGATCGCGCCCGGCAAGCCGCTGGCCACCCGCCAGACGGTGCAGCAGTGGATCGCCGAGTCCCGCGCCTCCATCGACGCGGCCCGCCTGATGGTCCTGCACGCGGCCTGGAAGATGGAGCGCCATGGGCAGCGCGAGGCTCGGGTGGAGATCTCCACCATCAAGTTCCTGGTCGCCGGGATCCTCCAGGAGGTGCTCGACCGGGCGTTGCAGGTCCACGGCGCCCTGGGCATGACCGACGATACGCCGCTCGCCTTCTGGTACCGCCAGGAGCGCGCAGCCCGCATCTACGACGGCCCCGACGAGGTCCACAAAGGCGTGGTGGCGCGGCGTGTCCTGCGCGGATTCGGGATGGAGCACACATGACTTTGGACGCGCCGAGGCAGGTGCGCGCGGGGGAAGAGCTGGACCTGGACAGGCTCGCCGCTTGGATGCGCTCGCAGGGGCTTCCGGCCGAAGGCCTCTCCCAGGAGCAGTTCCCCAGAGGGCACTCCAACCTGACCTACCTGGTCCGCGCCGGCGGCCGCGAGATGGTCCTGCGCCGGCCGCCCTTCGGCAGCAAGGTGAAGTCGGCGCACGACATGGGGCGGGAGGCGCGCATCCTGCTCAAGCTCAATCCCGTCTTTCCACTCGCTCCGCGCGTCCTGGCCGTGTGCGACGACACCTCCGTCCTCGGCGCTCCGTTCTACTTGATGGAGCGCGTCCAGGGACTGATCCTGCGCGGTGCGGAGCTGCGCGGCATCGAGCTCATGCCCGCTCGAGTGCGCAGCCTCGGGCTGTCCTTCGCCCGCACCCTGGCGGCGCTGCACCGCGTGGACTTCGCCTCCGCGGGCCTGGAAGGCAAGCCCCAGGGGTATGTGCGCCGTCAGGTGGAGGGATGGGCGAAACGCTGGCAGGACGCACGCACCGAGGACGTGCCGGAGGTCGACGAGATGGCGGCCTGGCTCCTCGCCCGGATCCCCGAGAAGAGCGGTGCGGCCTTCATCCACAACGACTTCAAGTACGACAACCTGGTCCTCGACCCGAAGGATCCGACCCGCGTGGTCGGGGTGCTGGACTGGGAGATGTCCACGGTGGGCGATCCGCTGATGGATCTGGGAACGGCGCTGGCGTACTGGGTGGAGGAGGGCGACCCGGAGCCGATCAAGGCGCTCGCATTCGGGCCGACCTTCGTGCCCGGCAGCCTGACGCGGGCGCAGGTCGTCGAGGAGTATGCGCGGGCCGCGGAGCGGGAAGTCCCGCCGATGCTCTTCTACTGCTGCTTCGCGCTCTTCAAGAACGCGGTGGTGCTCCAGCAGATCTACAAGCGCTACGTGCAGGGCCTCACCAAGGACGAGCGGTTCGCGGCCCTGGGGATGGGGGTGCGGATCCTCGCCCGGGCGGCCACGGAGGCCGCCGGCCGGGGCAGGTTCTAGAGCACGGCTTGACAAAAAAGAACGACCGGTCGTATTATCCACAGCACGATGACGAAGGGCCTGGAGACCCGCGAGCGCATCCTGGACACCGCCTTCCGGTTGGCGGCGCGCGACGGCCTGGAAGGGCTGAGCCTCTCCGCTCTCGCCGGAAAGCTCGGCCTCTCCAAGAGCGGCCTCTTCGCCCACTTCACCTCCAAGGAAGAGCTCCAGCTGGAGATGTTGCGCGTCGCCTCCGAGAAGTTCGTCGAGCAGGTGATGGCCCCGGCGTTCAAGCAGCCGCGCGGTCTCCCGCGCCTTCGCGTCCTGTTCGGCAACTGGCTGCGGTGGGCGACCGATCCCAAGCTGCCCGGCGGCTGCGTCTTCGTCGCCGCCGCGGCCGAGCTGGACGACCGCGAGGGTCCCGTCCGGGACTATGTCGCCTCGCAGCAGCAGGGGCTGCTCCAGTCCATCGCGCGCACCGCGCGCATCTGCGTGGAGGAAGGGCAATTCCGGCGCGATCTCGACGTCGACCAGTTCGCCTTCGACGTCCTCGCCATCTATCTCGCGTTCCATCACGCCCACCGGCTGCTGCGCGACCCCCGCGCGGACCAGCGGGCGCGGCGCGCCTGCGCGAGGCTCGTGGAAGACGCAGCCACCCGTCAGTGAAGAGGAGGAAGACCCATGACGCCAGCCAGTCTGATTCAGATCAAAAAAAGCACGACCGGTCGTTTACTCTCCCGCGGGATGCGGGTGCTCGACGCGGTGGCGCCCGCGGTCGCGCAGCGCTTTGCGTTCGACCTGTTCGGCATGCCCCGCCGCCGGCGCGACCAGCCGGTCGTGCCTGGCCACCGCTTCTCGATCGCGGGCGATGGCCCTGAGCTGGCGGTTTGGGACTGGGGCGATGGACGAACCGTCTTGCTGGTGCACGGCTGGAACGGCAACGGCGCGCAGCTCTCCAGCTTCGTCCCGCCGCTCCTGCGCGCCGGCTACTACGTGGCCGCGCCGGATCTGCCGGCCCACGGGGACTCGGCCGGAAGGCGCACCAACGTGCTGGAGATGGCGGACGCGCTGCTGCGACTCGGACGCCGCGTGGGGCCCGTTCACGCGGTCATCGCGCACTCCCTGGGTGCGGTGGCGACCTTGATCGCCCTGGCGGAGGGGCTCGGCGCCGAGCGCGCGGTCTTGATCGCCTCGCCAGCCGACCTGCCCCCGTATCTTCGGGAGTTCGCCCGCATGATCGGACTCTCGCCCATCTCGTCGAGGCGGCTCGAGTCCCGGGTGGGAGGAATGCTCGCCAAACGGCACGCGCTGGACCTCCTGGGGTTGGCCAGGCTGCAGCGGACCCGGGCCCTGGTCGTGCACGATCCGACGGATCGCGAGGTCCCCTTCGCCGATGCTCGGGCGCTCGTCGGCGCCTTGCCGAAAGCCACCCTGCTTCCCGTGTCCGGGGCAGGGCACACGCGCGCTCTGAGCCACCCGGAAGTGATCCGGCGGGCGGTGGAGTTCGTGGGCGAGCCTCCGCGTCCGGTCGCCCTCAGCGCGTGAGCGGGCCGACCCTCGCGTCGGTGGCCCGCAGGTAGTCGGCGGGGGCGAGGAGGATCTGGGTGCCGCGGATCCCGGCCGAGACCGAGATCACTTCGAAGAGCTCGATGGTCTCGTCGGCGAAGGCGGGAAACGGTTTCCGCGCTCCCAGCACGGTCACTCCGCCGCGCACGTAGCCGGTGAGGGGCTGGACCTCGCGCAGCGGCACCATCTCCACGCTCCGGTCTCCCGACATTTTCGCGGCGGACTTGAAGTCGAGCTCCGCGCCCGCCGGGACGATGGCAAAGAGCGGCCCGGTGCGATCGCCGCGGCAGACCAGCGTCTTGAAGACCTGCTCGGCGGGAAGGCCCACTTTGTGGGCCACCGCCTCCGCCGACAGATCCTCCTCGTCCACCGCGTACTCCCGCAGCTCGTGCCGGATTCCGAGGGAATCGAGGATGCGCGCGGCGTTCGTCTTCACGCCGCGCACATAGCTCAGATCGAGGATTCCCAGAAGTTGCCGGCGGGCGGATTGGCTCCGTGCAGCACCCGCAGGGCCTCGTCGCACGCGCGGCGCAGTGCCGGCGAGTGGCGCTCGTGGAGGGAGCGATCGGCGGCGCCGGCCTGCAGGGCGGCGACGATCTCCACCGCCGCTCCGCGCAAGAAGGCTTGCAGCAGCGGAACCGCGGTGGCGATCGCCAGTGAAGCGCCGAGGGCGCGGAGCAATTCCTGGCGCGCTTGCTCCAGAGCCTGGGCATCCGCGCTCCCGCTCCTGGCGTCGTCGAGCGTGCGGAGGAACGCGCACAGCGCCTGGTACGCCCGCAGGCGCTCGGCCTCCGTCGCCGGCGGCTCTGGGGCGGCCGTGAGGCGCCCGCTCAGCTTCTGCATCAGCCGATGCGGGAAGCCGGCCTGAGCCTTGGCCTCCGGCAGGCCGGCCATCGCCGTCGCCGGCCGCAGACCCGGAACCGCTGCCGACCGGAGCACGGTCCCGACGGCGCGTCCCAACGGGGCGCCTCCCGCCGGCATCTGCCACTCGGCGGGCATCTCCACCGGCTGCACCACCGTACGCCGCTGCCCGGTCGGACTCACCACCTCGTCGTCGACCAGCACGAACGCCGTGAACCGCGTGAGCACCGAATGGCGGATGGAGAGGGCCACGATCTGCGCCTTCACCGAGTCCGAGCGCGCGCCCCGGAACTCATCTTCCAGGTCGGCGACGCGCGCACGCGCCCAGAGGTGATCGATGGCGCTCAACGGCGCTGGACGCGGCTCGAGCTCCTGCTCGAACTTGCTGCCGTCCGCGAATCGGCCGGTGACTCTCACGCGGCTGCCGGCGGTGCGGAAGAACGCCGTCGCGGCCCGCCCCGCGAACAGGTCGGGGACTCGCGACGGCGCGAGCTCGCTGGGATCGCCTTCCAGGCGCAGGTCCGTCACCAGCGCCGTCCCGATCTCGCGCCCGACCGCCTGGAGCGCTTCTTCAAGCCGGGAGCCCGGCTCGACCAGCGTGCTGGTCCCGCCGCCCAGCGCGGCCACCCGGCGCAGGAACTCCCCGTTGACCGCCGTATCGATCCCGACGGTGAACACGCGCGCCTCGCCCAGCTCGCCCTGCAGCCGCTTGAGCACGCTCGACTCGTCGCCCACCTGGCCGTCGGTGAGGAGCACCACGACGGCCACGCGGCCCGCGCCTTCCCCGCGGCGGCGGATGCGATCGAGCGCCTCGCCCATGGCCCGATCGAGCTCGGTCCCGCCCCGGGCGGCGATGCCGCGGAGCCACTTCTCGCCGCGCGCGATCCCTCCTTCGTCGGCGGCGATGAAGTCGCCGGGCATCCACTCCGAAGCGTTGTCGAACGCCTGCACCGCGAACCGATCCCGCGGCCCCAGCGTGCGCAACAGGAGCGCGCAGGCGCGGGCGGCGGACGCCATCTTCACTCCGTCCATGGAGCCGGAGCGATCGAGCACGAACACCACGTCGCGGGCCGGCCCCAGGAACCCCTCGCGCGCCGGAGGAAGCAGCGAAAGCATGGCGAATCCATCGTGCACCAGGAGCTGCGAGGTGATCTGCCGGCCGGCCAGCTTCCAGCGGAGGACGAAGTCCCGATCCAGCCGCTCGCGCTCGCGGGCGAGCGTCACCTTGGCGCTCTCCGGCCCCGAGGAGGTGCTCACGGCGTGCTGCGAGCACGCCAGATCGGAGAAGCCGCCGAAGAGCTCGACGTCGACGCCCAGCGAGACCTTGGGATCGAATCCCGGCGCCAGCCGCGGCGGCGTGATCCGCGAGGCGTCGGGCACCGTGCTGCTGTCGGGGACCACGCCGTGGCCCGCCTGCTCGCGCGGAAGCTCTTCGCCGCCGACGTAGCGGGGCGCCACCACCAGCGGGAGCCGCAGCTCGGTCCGGCCGTCCTCGAAGAAGGGGAGCCGCTCGCTGTACGTCAGGCGCACCGTGACCGCGTCCCCTGGGGTGATGTTCCCCACCTGGAGCGTGAAGACGTCGTCGCGCTCCTGCTCCAGCAGGGCGGCGCGCTTTCCCTGCTCGAGCGCTTCCGCGTACTCGCGGCGCGCCTTGGCCCGCTCCTCGATCCGGCCGCGCACGATGCGCTTGCCGATCTGGGCCTCGAACCGGCTGACCGCGCTGCCGCCGGAGAGGGGAAAGACGTAGACGGCCTCGATGGTCTCGGTGAACGGATTGCCGAACTTCTGCTCGACGGTGACTTCGGCCACCCGGTCGATCACGCGGGCCTGGATCTGGACGCCTTGGAGCGGGAGCGGCTGTTCGTTCGCCGTGAGCGATCCGAGGATCCGGGTCGCGCCGGCAGGGATGTCCACCATCGGGATCGCTACGGTCATCGCTCGCCTCCAAGCGCGGCCAGCGCCGCGCGGATCTTCGCTTCCAGAGCCGCGGGGTCGCGCGGCTTCCAACCTTCTTCAACGATCAGACGGATCCCTGGTTCCACGGCGACCTCCCGCAGGCGCAGGGTGGGGACCGGATTCTCCCGCTGGCGCGCCGCCGCGTGCTCCCGGGCCTCGGTGCTGAGGCCCTCGACCAGCCGCTTCAGCTCGGCGTCGCTGCGCGCGTAGAGGCGCTGCTGGATCTCGGCCAGCGGCAGATCGACGGCCTGCAGCGCCTTGATGGCGAGGAGCTGCAGCACGTGTCGCTCCCCGTACCGCGCCTGCCGCCCTTCGATCTTCGGGCGATCGAGCAGACCGAGCGTCGTGTAGTACCGGACCGTCCGCGCGTCCGGCGCCGCGGACACCCGCGCATCGGCGGCGGCACCCAGCAGCCCCCGTTCGGCCAGCTCTCCCGCGACGCGGTTCGACAGCTCATCGAGCACCATGACAGTATACTAATATAATACTGTCATGCTGTCAATATGTGTCCAGAACATGATCAGGGGACACCATACAGATCTCCGACGAAGGTTCCGTATGGTGTCCCCAGAACTCGGACTCAGATGATGGGGAGGTCGGAGCGGATGCGGATGGGATAGGCCCGGTCGAGGCGGGAGATCTGCCCCGGGGTCAGTGTCAGGGTGGCCGCGCCGGCGTTCTCTCGGACATGCTCGACGGTCGACGCCTTGGGGATGGCGAATGTGTCGTCCAGGCGGACCAGGAACGCCAGCGCCACCTGGCGAGGCGTGGCCCGAAGCTCCAAAGCGACCGCCTGCAGCTCGCCGCCCCGAGGCAGATTGTGGAAGGGGCTGTAGCCGACCATCACGGCGCCGAGCTCGCGGCACTTGGGAAGAATGCGCGCTTCGCTGTGCCGCTCGGACAGGTTGTAGAGGACCTGGTCGCAGGCAATCTTGCCCGGGCCGGCGATCCGCACGGCCTCCTCGAGCAGCGACTCGTCGAAGTTGCTCACGCCGTAGCTGCGGATCTTGCCCTTCTTCTTCAGCTCCTCGAAGCCGGCGATGGTGTCCTCCAGGGGATGCTCGCCCGGCCAATGCAACAGGTAGCAGTCGAGCCGGTCCGTGCGCAGGCGCTTCAGCGACTGCTCGCAGGCGTGGACCGTCCCTTTGCGGCTGGCGTTGGAAGGGAGGACCTTGGAGACGAGGAACACCTCGTCGCGGCGGCCCTCGATGGCCTGGGCCACCAGCTCCTCCGTTCCGTATGTCTCCGCAGTATCGATGTGCGTCAGGCCGAGGTCGATCCCGACGCGCAGCGCCTCGACCGCTTCCTTGCCGTGCAGCTTCCAGGTCCCCTGTCCGATCACGGGGACGTCCGCCGGTCCGTATCTCCGCTTCCGCATGCGCGGAGGTTATCGCCGGGGGAGCCCGCGGACTACCGTACCGTTCAGGCCTGCGCGTCCCCGAATGCCGGTACGTCCCAGGTGTCGCCGCTCTGCAGCAGCGCCTCGAGCGTCGCGGGCCCGCGGGTCGCCTTCTCCGCCTCTCGCTCCTGCTCCCGGGCGAGCTGATCGACGGTCGGCTGCTCCACCGCGCGCAGGACGCCCATCACCTGCGGCCAGGGCGGCTCGAGGGCGCCCAGCGCCATCGCCAGGGAGAGGTTGTCGCGCGCCTCGTCGTGCATGACGGCGCCCTCGGCGGCCCCCATCTCCAGGGTGAAGCCGCCGCCGATGCGCAGTCCCTTGTCCTTTGCCCGGCCGTAGACCAGCGGCTTGCCGTGCTCGAGCTTGAGCAGCCGCTCGTCGCGGACGTCCTTCTCGCTCCACTCGTCGAAGGCGCCGTCGTTGAAGACCACGCAGTTCTGCCAGATCTCCACGAACGCGGCGCCCTTGTGCGCCGCCGCCCGTTTCAGCACGCTGGTCATGTGCGGCATGTCGTTGGCGGTGGTGCGCGCCACGAACGTCGCTCCCGCCCCCAGCGCCAGCGAGAGCGGATTGAACGGCCGGTCCACCGTCCCGAACGGCGAGCTCTTGGTCTTCTTACCGAGCTCGCTGGTGGGCGAGGCCTGTCCCTTGGTCAACCCGTAGATGCGGTTGTCGAAGAGCAGGATCTTGAGGTCCACGTTGCGGCGCAGCGCGTGGATCAGGTGGTTGCCGCCGATCGAGAGGCCGTCCCCGTCGCCGGTGACCACCCACACGGCCAGATCCGGGTTCGCCATCTTGAGCCCGGTCGCGATGGCCGGCGCGCGCCCGTGGATGCTGTGGAACCCGTACGTGTTCATGTAGTACGGGAACCGCGAGGCGCAGCCGATCCCGCTGACGAACACGATCTTCTCCCGGGAGACCCCCAGGTCCGGCATCAGCTTCTGGACCCCGGCGAGGATGGCGAAGTCGGCGCAGCCCGGGCACCACCTCACCTCCTGATCGGAGACGAAGTCCTTCTTGGTGAGCTTCAGCAGTGGGGCGGACATCAGGCGATCTCCTTTGCGGCAGGCGGCTGGCTGCGCCGCCCGAGCGACTCGATGGCCGAGCGGACTTCGGCCACGTGGAAGGGCTTGCCCTGGATCTTGTTCAGCCCGACCGACTCGATCCCCAGCTGCCCGCGCAGGTGCAGGCGCAGTTGGCCGGTGTTCAGCTCCGGGATCAGCACCGATCGGTAACGGGCCACGATGTCGGTCAGGTCATTGGGCAAGGGCAAGATGTGCCTCAAGTGCACGTGGCCGACCCGCAGGCCGGTCTGGCGTGCGTCGAGCACTGCCTGGGTGATGGCGCCGTAGGTGCCACCCCAGCCGATCACCAGCACGTCGCCTTCCGGATCGAAGTACGGCTCGATGGGCGCCAGGCGGTCGGCGATCCGCCGCACCTTCTCCGCGCGCGTGCGCACCATCTTCTCGTGGTTCTGCGCCTCGTAGCTGATGTTGCCGGTGAGCGAGTCCTTTTCCAGGCCGCCGATGCGGTGCTCGAGGCCGGGCGTGCCCGGGACGACCCACGGGCGGGCCAGCTTCTCGTCGCGCTTGTAGGGCATGAA